>ENA-OQAS01000079-OQAS01000079.1-human-gut-metagenome-genome-assembly--contig:-NODE-79-length-46083-cov-6.444556_pt1 | contig 46083 bp, 67 predicted proteins | sample MGYA00242733_ERZ504523 | MGnify/ENA primary metagenome ERZ504523 (study PRJEB26092, sample SAMD00036239) | human gut metagenome | host: Homo sapiens | study: EMG produced TPA metagenomics assembly of...
CATGGGTAACAAAAATGCCCTTGATCTCCGCCGGGTCCGCGCCCACCTGGCGCAGCTTTTGCTCGCACCGCCTGGCAGACACACCGATGTCCACTAAAACTTGATTGTCGCCGCAGCCCACATAAATACTGTTGCCGCTGCTGCCGGAAAAAAGAGAACACGCCTTGCTCATTTTGTCTCCTAATCTGCTTTTATTTTATCCAAAAAAGAAAGGGTGGAACCCGGTCCACCCGTACTTTGTTTTTTTATCCTGCGTTTGCCGTGGCAGCACCGTCGTCGCCGTCGTCACAGGGCACCCGCCGAATATCGGCACCCAGGGCAGAGAACTTCTCTACCACATCCTCGTACCCACGGTCCACATATTGGATATTGGTCACTCGGGTCTCGCCCCGCGCCACCATACCGGCAATGATCATGGCCGCACCGGCACGCAGATCCGTAGCCTTTACGGTAACGCCGGTCAGCGCCGGCACACCCTCGATGACAGCCACCTTGCCGTCCACCTGGATATTGGCGCCCATACGGCTCAACTCGCTACATACTGGAAGCGATTGTCCCACACACCCTCGGTGAGGATACTGGTGCCCTCTGCCACAGACAGAAGCACCGCCATCTGGGGCTGCATATCCGTGGGGAAGCCCGGGTGGGGCATGGTCTTTACATTACAGCGGGTCAAGGGCTTAAAGCGGGTGATCCGCACCGCGTCGTCATACTCAATGATCTCCGCACCGGCCTCCTCCAGCTTAGCGCTAATGGACTCCAAATGCTTGGGAATCACATTCTTCACCAGCACATCGCCGCCGCAGGCAGCAGCCGCCACCATATAGGTGCCCGCCTCGATCTGGTCCGGGATAATGGAGTAGGTGCAGCCGTGCATCTTCTCCACCCCGCGAATTTTAATTACATCTGTGCCGGCGCCGCGCACATCGGCACCCATAGAGTTTAAAAAGTTGGCCAGATCTACGATATGCGGCTCCTTGGCTGCATTCTCAATCACCGTCAAACCGCGAGCCAGCACAGCTGCCAGCATCACATTGATGGTAGCGCCAACGGACACCTGGTCCATATAAATAGAAGCACCGATCAGCTTGTCCGCCCGGGCGCAAACCATACCCTCAACGGTATTCACCTGGGCACCCAGCAGTTCAAAGCCCTTAATATGCAGGTCAATGGGCCGCACGCCGAAGTTGCAACCGCCGGGCATAGCCACCTGCGCCTGCTTAAATCGACCCAACATAGCGCCGATCAGGTAATAACTGGCGCGAAAACAGGAGGTCAACTCATAAGGCACGCTCTGGCATTTTAAGGAGCGGGAGTCCACCTCAATGGTGTTTTATTGATCATTTGATCCCGGCGCCCATACTGTCCAAAATCTTAATGATCAGGCTAACGTCGCTAATGGCGGGAATGTTCTCAATCCGCACCACGTCGTCCGCTAAAATGGCCGCGGGAATAATGGCCACAGCTGCGTTCTTGGCGCCGCTGATATTCACCTCGCCAAACAGCTCGTGACCGCCTTCAATTATAAAATTATCCAAAAGGTGTCCACCTCTTTATATCTCTATCCAAAAGTAATGTTTGCAAAAACTAAAATCTTTATAAGTTCCAATTCATTGCAGATATTATAACAAAATCCGTAAAGAATAGAAACAAAAAGCACCGTATTTTATCCAAAATGTAACTTTTACAAAAAGGCCATATCTGTAACGCCTGTAAAAATCATCTACCACATCTTGTTAAAACGGCAAAATTCGTTGAAACAGCGCAAAATCTTGCGCCCTCATTAGGTAACAAAAGGGTAACATAAAGGCCGCCGCTTGTCAAGGGGGCAAGCGGTCATTTTCCGCTTCAGCAAGACAAAAAAAGCGCCCTGCCGCGATAAAAAACGGCAGAGCGCAAAAGGCACTTATAAAACTGACTGCTGGTGATCGCCGATGCCGCCGGTCAAAATAGCATCGCAGGCAAAGATCAGCTTCTTCATATCCATATTGCCCGGCAGCAAATGGGCGGGAATCTCTATGACAGACAGCACCAGCCGGTAAACGGCGCTATCCCTGCCCACCGGATGGGCAGAGCCGTCCATAAATTGCAGCAGGATCCACTCCAGATAGGGCAGAATCGGCCGATCCGCCAGTTCTGCCGCCGCCCGGGCGTCCACATACCGACCCAGCCTAAACGCCGCAGCATCCGTTGTAAGTCTCTCACCGTGCCGGTGCGCAGCAAACGAAACAACGGCTTTACCAATGGATACAGAGGCAGCAGCTTGCGCCCGGGCAGCTGCAAAGCGTCCAGCTTCTGGGCAAAATCCGCCGGGGACCCGGCAGACAGCAACCGCCGCAGTAAATTGCAAGCGTGGTCCCGGGTGTAAGCCACCGCGTCCACCGGGCGGCCGTACCAGTCAAAAGTCGCCAGGTGCTCCACCTGCATTTGCACCTGCAAATCATCCGTCACCGTCACCTGTACCATAGGCACCGGGTAACCGGACAGGGCGCCGATATTCACCTCGGTCAATTCGTTCCCTGCCGGAGAGCGGTAGCGATCCGTACGCTGCAAATGGCTGTGACCCACAAACATATAACGCAGCCCTGCATCTGCCAGCCGGGCGGTCACCGCCTCCCGGTCCCCTACGCAGCAGCCGCCGGTAAGCAGCGGGTGCACGTGAGGCAGCAGCAAATGGTGCTGCATACCCAGCACCAAACAGCCCTGTTCCTTGGCGCGGTGCAGCTGTTCCTCAATCCACTGAAAATGCGATTCCGTATAACCGGCCTTGCCACGACCGTTTTGGTCGTCACACAGCGCCAGCAGCCAAATTTTCTCTGCCAAAGGAATCACATAAGAGCTGATTCCCAAATGGGTGCGGTACTCGGCAATGGCCTGCCGCCCGCCGAAATCGTAATAAAAATCGTGAATCCCCGTGTGGGGCATGGTGGGCACATCAAGGGTGACTCTGGCACCGGTAAAGCGCCGCGGGTTGCCGTCACAGCACCAGTCGTGGGTGTTGGTGATCAGGTACACCGGCTTTTTCTCTGCCAAGCGTACAGCTTCTCCCGCAGCTCCCGGTGGCACACCATTTCACCGTCATTGGTCAAATCTCCCGCCAGCAGCACCGCCTGGGTGTCCGACCGGGCCAAATGGTCAAAAGCGGCGTCAATTATGGCGCCGCTCTCTGCCAGGCACTTTTGGTCCGAGCCGCTGCGCAGTTCATACGCCCGGCCGGAAGTGCCCAAAGTCTTGGAATAATAATGTAAATCTGCAAGAAAGGTGAATTTGTACATCTGACTTCCCCGTCTGTTTAGCCTCTTTGGCCTCTGCCGCCACAGCCTCCTGGCTGCTGCCTCGCCTGCCTGGCGCGCGCGCCATAATGTCCTTAATCATCCGGCGGTGCTGTCGCCGGTAATGTTATAAAAGTGCATGGGAATGAGCATCAGCGCATAGCCCACCATGGGGAACACGGTGGTCATCAGGAACAGCCCCAACAGAGTGGAATGATTCTGTAAGGTGGACACATCGGTGGTGTGCTCCACATAGCCGGTGCGGGCCAGTACCTGCAAGCAGATAAAGGAGGACAGCGTACCCTCCAGCTTGCCGGTAAAGCTCATAATGGACAGCATGGTGCCCTCTACCCGCTTGCCGGTTTTCCACTCCACATAGTCCACCGTCTCCGCTTCCATTTCTTTTTGCATCAGGTTCTTAAACTCCAGCGGGAAAGTAACCACGGCAGAAAAGACAATGACCATCAGTCCGGTAAGCAGGGACACGGACTGACCGGCACCCTTGTTCATAATGCCGTTATAGGTGCACAGGGCAAACAGACCGTTGAGCACAATACCCATCACGCAGCAAGCCTGGTAAAACTTCTTAGAGTCCGCCTTGCGACCCAACCGCTCAATAATAATGGGTACAAAGATACCTGCCAAAAACGAGCCGGGTGCTTGGCAATGTCCAAAAAGCCGTTATACTTGGCGTTAAACAACGCGTCATAGGCAAAGTAGAAGGACGCCTGCTCGGATACCTTGATGATCACAAAGAAAATATTGCCAAGAAAGAGCATCAGCAGCGGCCGGTTGGTTGCCAGCAGGTGCAAGCATTCTTTTAAGCTGGGAGCCTCCTCGTGGTGCTCCAACCGCTCTGTGGTGTTCTTAAAGGTAAAACGGGTAAAGAGAATAATAAAGAACGCGGAAAAGACAGCGGCTGCCAGATACGCCTTGTCCAAATTCTGGTTAAAGTACGGCAGCCAGGCGGCAAAGGCCACCAGCCCGGCAGGAATAGCCCCCAGGATCATACGCCCGATGGAGGCAATACCGTACAGCTTCGTGCGTTCCGTGCCGTTTGGCGTCATACTGAACGCCAACGCCCCCATAGGCACATCAAAGGCGGTGTAGGTCACATCCAGCCCTACAAAGGCAAACACCGTCAGGGCAATCTTTGCCCCATAAGACAGGCTGTCGTTGCCAATAAAAAACAGCAGCATAAACAGCGACACGAAGTACGGCGCAAACTTAATATACGGCCGCATTTTGCCGTACTTGGTGCGGGTCTTATCTACAATCACACCCATGATCGGGTCATTGATGGCGTCAAAAATACCGCAGTACAGGCGAATATTAGAGGCATGGCGCGCCTTAATATGCAGCACATCGGTAATAAAGAAGTTTACATACTTTGAGGCGGTCATGGAGGTGCTCATACCCTGGGCGCCACGACCCATGGCATAGGACAGCGCCTCTCGCCAGGTAATGTAGGTCTCCTCCCCCACATCTTTGGTCACGATCTTTCGATCGAGGAATGATTTGATCTTGTTCATTTTTACAGGCAGACGCCACGGCGCCGCCCCATCACCTCCGTTCCCGGCAAATACCGAGGATTATTTAATTTGTTCGATTTTGTCGCCTCGCACAAAGAACACATGATCAGCAATGTCCATCATAGGCTTGTCATTCATGGAGTCGGTATAGAAGTTGTCAATATGCGCATTCGGGTACAACTCACGAAAGATTTTCACCTTGTTGTCCAAAAAACACAGGCGAATGAACTTGCCGGTGTTTTTATCAATAGAGGAGCCCACATAGTGCTTGACCCCCAGCCGGCGCATTACCTCGTCCAGCAAAAAGTCCGTGGTGCCGCTGACAATAATATCGTCCTCCCGCTGCACCTTGGCGTACCAGGCTTAATCTTATGCATATGGCCGTCCCAAAACTTCACCACATCTTCCTCAATGTGCTCTACCTTCGTATAATACCCCTCTAAAAAGGAAGCATAGGCCTCCAGCGCTTGGGCCACGGTAAACAGGTGAAAGGCATCCTTAAAGGCGATCACCAGCAGTTTTGGCACATAGCGCCAAATCCGCGGGTCTGTGCGCACATAGTAGAGGATAAAGTCTACCAGCGTCTCGCCGTCGTAGATGGTATTATCAAAATCGTACACATTCATAAGCATATACCCTTTTGGTAAAGAACCGATACCGTTTTTGTTAAACCTGTGTAAAATAGGTGACAGGTTTCAACATTGGCTATACCTGTATTTTATCATAGATGAAAAGCAAGTTCAATCTTGACAAATGGCGCTGTTCGTTATATATTGGAATAAGTATAGCTAAAAAAGAAAACAGTTATACAAATTCCGGAAAGAAGGCGCCGCTGGCAACGAAAAAGCGGCAAAAATCACTATGAAACACAGAAGTTACATTCACACAGACATTGTGATCGTCGGCAGCGGCGTGGCGGGCCTGTTTGCAGCCTCTGCCTGCCGGAAAGCAAGAAGATTTTAATGATCACCAAAGAGGATCTGAAAGAGTGCGACTCTTACCTGGCCCAGGCGGCGTATGCGTGCTGAAGAGCCTGGACGACTTTAAGTGCTTTTATGAAGACACCATGAAGGCCGGTCATTATGAGAACAACCCGGAGTCTGTGCGAGTGATGATTGAAAGCTCGCCGGATGTGATCGGCACGCTCATTAAGCTGGGTGCGGACTTTGACACCAAAAAAGACGGCAACTTTGACTACACCCGTGAGCGCCCACCGCAACAACCGCATTCTCCACCACAAGGACGAGACCGGCAAGGAGATCACCACCACCCTGCTGTCCATTGCCAAGAACCGACGCAACATTACCTTTATTCCCCAAACCACTATGATCGACCTGATCGAGAGGGACAACACTTGCTACGGCATTGTGTGCGAGGATGAGTTCGGCGAGCGGGGTTGCATTTTGGCCCAGGACATTATCCTGGCTACCGGCGGCATCGGCGGGCTGTTTAAGAGCTCTACCAACTATCCACACATTACCGGCGACAGCTTTGCACTGGCGATCAAGCACGGTATCACCTTGCAGGATATGAGCTATATTCAGATCCACCCCACCACCCTGTACAGTAAAAAGAGCGGGCGCCGCTTTCTCATCAGCGAGTCTGTGCGGGGCGAGGGCGCTATTCTGCTTAACGAGAACGGCGAGCGCTTTACCGACGAGCTGCAGCCCCGGGACGTGGTAACTGAGGCCATTGTCAAAGAAGAAAAGAAATTTGGCACCGACCATGTGTACCTGACCCTGCCCAATATGACCAGCGAGGAGGCCCACAAGCGCTTTCCCAACATTTTTGAGGCCTGCATGGACGAGGGCTACGATATGACCAAGGACAAGGTCCCTGTGACCCCGGCCCAGCACTACATGATGGGCGGAATTCAGACGGATATTAACGGCTGCACCTCCATGCGCCACCTGTACGCCGCCGGCGAAACCGCCTGCAACGGGGTGCACGGCAAAAACCGACTGGCCAGCAACAGCCTGCTGGAGAGCATGGTCTTTGCCAAACGGCAGCGGATATGATCGCCAAGGACAAGGAGGAGAAGCCCGCCTTTGATCCCCAGATCGACCTTGCGGCTTATCCGGACAAGACCGGGCGGCAAAAGGAGTTCAAAGACCTGATTTTAGGTGAAATTAAGCGAAAGGACAAGGCTTTCTATGATAAATGGTGTAACGATGAAAATATGCGTGGATGATTACATTCTGCGCACCTTAAAAGAGGATATTAACGACGAGGATGTTTCCACTAACGCGGTGATGCCGGTGAACAAGCAGGGCAGCGCGCAGCTGATCTGTAAGGACGACGGCGTGATCTGCGGGCTGGATGTGTTCTTCCGCACCTTCCGTCTGTTGGACGATACCGCCCGCTTTGACTGCGCGGTGCAGGACGGCGACCGGGTGCAAAAGGGTCAGCTGCTGGGCACCCTGTACGGTGATATTAAGGCCATTCTCTCCGGCGAGCGCACGGCGCTGAACTACCTCCAGCGCATGAGCGGCATTGCCACCATCACCAGAGAATATATGGACGAGCTGGCAGGCTACGATACCGTGCTGCTGGACACCCGCAAGACCACACCCAATATGCGCCCCTTTGAGAAGTACGCCGTGAAGGTAGGCGGCGCTACCAACCACCGTTACAATTTGTCCGACGGGGTACTGCTCAAGGACAACCACATCGGCGCCGCCGGCAGCGTCACCAAAGCCATTCAAATGGCTAAGGCCTACGCCCCCTTTGTGCGCAAGATCGAGATTGAGACTGAGACATTAGATCAAGTGCAAGAGGCAGTGAACGCCGGCGCGGATATTATTATGCTGGACAATATGGACACCGCCACCATGAAGCAGGCGCTCCAAATCATTGACGGCCGTGCCCAGACCGAGTGCAGTGGCAATGTGACCAAGGCCCGGCTGAGGGAGATCGCCGAAACCGGCGTAGACTTTGTCTCCTGCGGTGCCCTCACCCACTCCGCTCCCATTCTGGACCTGAGTCTGAAAAACCTGACCCCAACAGAATAAACCAACATCCCCCACCCCAAGCCCCGGCTTTGGAGTGGGATTTTTTATACCTTGTGGCGATCTGCCGCCCCGGTACATACAAAAAGGCGTGGCCCGAAATGGGTCACGCCTTTTGATATGGGCAGGAATCAATAATTCTCTGCCTTCAGTTCAAAATAGGCCTTGGGATGGGCGCAAACCGGGCACACCTCCGGTGCGGACTTACCCACACGATGTGGCCACAATTGGAGCACTTCCAAATCCGGTCGCCATCCCGGCTGAACACCAAGCCCTGCTCCACATTCTCCAGCAACTTCAAATACCGCTGCTCGTGCTCCTGCTCGATCTTAGCCACGGCCTCAAACAGGCGGGCAATCTCCTCAAAGCCCTCCTCCCGTGCCTCACGGGCAAACTGGGGATACATCTCCGTCCACTCGTAGTTCTCTCCGGTGGCAGCATCCTGCAAATTGGTGGCAGTGTCCGGCACAGAACCGTTATGCAGCAGCTTAAACCAAATTTTGGCGTGCTCCTTCTCGTTGTTGGCCGTCTCGGTAAACAACTGCGAGATCTGCACAAAGCCGTCCTTCTTGGCCTTAGAAGCATAATACGTGTACTTGTTGCGGGCCTCGCTCTCGCCGGCAAATGCCGCCATCAGGTTGGCCTGCGTTTTGGTTCCTTCCAAATTCATAACAAAAGTCCTCCTAAAAAAATGATTAAATATCCAGCCGTTTCAGCCGCGTGATCAGCAGCACAAACAGGCTCCATACCCCTTGAAAGATCAAAATATTCAGTGTGGTCAGCTGACTGTAACCGCCAATCACCGCCAGGAGCGCTACTACGGCAAAGCCAATGACACAGCCAAAGGAGATCAGCACTGCCAGGACGGTTTGCATATCCTCTAAAGTCTCCGCTCCGCGCATCACGCTGATAAAGCCAAGGGCCGATCCGTCGTGCACCGCGTCTGCCGGCGACTTCTCCACATGCAGGTCGCTATACTTCTCAAACACCCGACCGCTGGAGGAATTCATCACCCGCACATACCCGGCTGGCAAGTGGAACAGCTCTGCCACGCTGTCCTCATTGATATACGGATCGCAGCTGTGGAGTAAAATGGTCATGCCGCTTTTTTCAAGTTTCTTCAGTGCGTGCTCCATCTTAGTATTGCCGGAATAGCTGACGATAAACATGGCCATGATTTTGCCGGCCACTGCCAAATACAGCGCCTTGCGCCCTTTGCGGGTGTATTTCTCCTCGTATGCCTGCTTGGGCACCGCAATATCGTGATTGATCAGCAGATCTCGATTGCCTACCAAAATTTTCTTTTTATAAATCCAGGCGGAGGTGCCCATTTTGTCCTCATACAGCACCCCGTCCACCTCCGGCAAAATGGACTGCTTACCTACGATGGCGTCGTCAAACACATACGCCAGCGGGCTTTTCGTCTTAATGATCACCGCGGCGGTCTGCAAAATCACATCGTCGATCTTGGCACCGTTAAACAGCTTTACTCCGTGAAGGGAGCAGCTTTTGGGTCCAAACAGGTCGTTGGCCTCCATCACCAACGCCCCGGCGTCATTCACCGTACCGGCACCGGCAAAGCCGTTGACCATGGCCTTGCGCTTGGCCAGCGCACGGGATACGCCCTGCACCGTGGTATTACTGGCCAGCAACGACACCGCCGGCAGGGAAATACAAAGGGCGCAGGCACCGGCGTTCACACCCATGCCCCAATTCTTGGTCAGCAGGGACACCGCCACCAGTAACGCACCGCTAAGCCCCAGCATAATGCAGCCGGTAGTAGCGGCGATCCGATCCGCCGGGTCCTTGCTGCACCCGATCTCTAAATAATCCGTGGGAAAGTCCGTGCGCACGCTGCTCTTGAGCACCGGGTCGCCCTGAAGCAGTCCGCGGCTGATAATGGTGGCGTCCACCTCATTGCGAATGGTCTCTACCGTGTACTTCTCCTGCCCGTCCGTGATAAACTCGAAATTCTCGATCAACCGGATCAGCAGCGCCCGGCGACCCATACCGCTGAGAAACAACGACAAGGTCACTGCACTGGGCAGGATCGCCCCGCCGTCTACCAACAGATCCGGGTTCAAATACAGCAGTACCGTATGGACGGCAACGAGAATGGCCGCCACGGCAATGGGGAAGTCGTAGCGCACGCCGTTCTTAAAGGAAAAACCCTGTATCCAATTGGGAATATTGGCCGCCAGCACCACACCGTACAGCACCAGCACCGCAATAAAGTACGCGGTATTGGATGCCAAAAAGGACGGCAGGTACGCCGTATCCCGCAGCAGGGTCACGAGGAGCAACAGCCCCCCGGACAGCACAGTAAACACAATGCCGGTCTGCACAGCGGTCTTTTGGGCAAACAGGCGTTCCAAAATGGCGGTGCGCTCGTCCGCATTGCGAAAATCGCTCTTAACAATGCGCCGCGGCCCCTCCTGGGCCTGCCCCTCCTCCGGGGCAAACAGGCGGAATTTGTTGACCTTGTCCCGGCGGCGCTCCTCTAAGATCCGCTCCGCCACATTCTCATCAATATTGGGCACATTCTCGATCTGGTCGTCAAAGCCTCCAGGCGAATTTGGGCGCTCTCCTCCACCGCTTCCGTCTCCGGCTCCTCTTGCCGGGGCGTAGGCGGATTTTGGCCCAAATGCGGGTGTGCTCCAGTTCCTCCACCGCCAAAATGGTGGGGATCTCCTGCAGATCGGAGGTTTTGTCAAACTTAGATCGGCTTTTGATGGTGGCCGGTTTTTCTATGATCTCCGGCGGCTCCTTGGAATACACCCGCTCGCTGCCGGTGGTGCCGAAGAAGCTGCGCTTACTGCCCAGGTTGGGCACCACGCCGGTCTTTTCCGTCAGGCGTACCGGGCGGGTCTTGTCTCCCACCGGGGGCACCGCCGTGGTTTTGGCGGTAGCCGAAGGCGCTGCCGGGATCACCGGAGTGCTACCCGGGTCTTGTCGTCCACAGCCGGGCGCACTTGCGTTTTGTCCGTCACCGGTGCTGTCACCCGGGTCTTATCGTCTACGCCGGGTGCTGCCGTCATCGTCGGTTCTTTCGGCTGCGGCTCCAGCGGCGTTTGGGTAGCGTGGATCTTGTCGATGGCTGCCTCCGCCTTGCGTGCGGTTTTTTGCGTATTTCTTCCGCCTGGCGCAGGATCTCATCTATGGTTAAATTCTCGCTCATACGCTCACTTTCCATTCAGCCCCAGCGCTGCCGGGTCACTTCATATATCAAAATGCCTGCCGCCACAGAGGCGTTCAGAGAGTTGACCTTGCCCTGCATGGGCAGACTGACCACTGCGTCGCAATTCTTCTTCACTAAAGCGCTGACGCCACTGCCTTCACTGCCGATCACCAGTGCCACACCGCCGTCAAAATTCGTTTGGCACCAGGGCGTGCCGTCCATATCCGCCGCATACACCCAAATGCCCCGCTTTTTCAGCAGTTCAATGGTTTGATTCAGGTTACTGACCCGAGCCACCGGCAGGTACTCCAGTGCACCACAGGCGGTCTTAGCCACCGTGTAGTTCAGCCCCACGCTGCGCCGCTTGGGGATCACTACCCCGTGAGCGCCGCCGGCCTCTGCGGAGCGGATAATGGCTCCCAGATTATGACCGTCCTCAATTCCATCGCACAGCACCAAAAAAGGCGCCTCGCCCTTTTCTTCCGTCCGGTCCAGAATGGTCTCCAGCGGTACATAATCGTGGGCAGACGCCACTGCCACAATGCCCTGATGATTGGCGTGGTCACACATGCGTCCAACTTTCGCCGGTCCACATACTTGACCACCACGCCCTGCTTTTTGCACTTAGCCACCAGTGGCACAATGGAGCCGGTGCGCTCGCCGTTTGCCACCAGCACATGCTCAATCTCGCGGCCACCGGCCAGCAGCTCTGCCACTGCGTTGCGCCCGATCACCAGGCCGTCTGTTGTCTGTTCTGTCTCCATTGCCATTTTGTCTCTCCGTTCTCGCTGTTTTTCTACAAACATTGTACCATTTTTGCGCTCGTGGCGCAACAGGCAAAAAGCGGGCGTGCACTTTGCAAAACGCACGCCCGGACTGTATCTTCTTTATAACCGCACCGGCACGCCCCTGGCGTTCAAATACGCTTTCAGCTCCGGGATCGGCAGTTCGTTAAAGTGGAACAGGCTGGCGGCCAGCACCGCGTCTGCCTTACCGTCGGTAAAGGCGTCTAAAAAGTGCTCCGCTTTGCCTGCGCCGCCACTGGCGATCACCGGCACGCCTACGGCCTCACTGACCGCCCGAGTCAGCTCCAAGTCGTAGCCGGTCTTTTGACCGTCGCAGTCCATAGAGGTCAGGAGAATTTCGCCCGCGCCGCGGCGCTCTGCTTCTTTGGCCCAAGCCACAGCATCCAGCCCGGTGGGGATACGCCCGCCGTTTAGGTACACTTCCCATCCTTGATCCGGCGCTTGGCGTCAATAGCGCATACCACACACTGGGCGCCGAACTTGCCGAGGCCTTACTGATCAGCTCCGGATCCCGCACCGCCGCGGAATTGACAGAAATTTTGTCCGCCCCGGCACGCAGCAACCGGGTAAAATCCTCCACGCTGGCAATGCCGCCGCCAACGGTGAAGGGAATAAACACGGTCTCCGCCACCCGGCGCACGATCTCTGTCATAGTGCCCCGCCCCTCGTGGGTGGCGGTAATATCCAGCAACACCAGCTCGTCCGCCCCCTGGGCGTCATAAGCCGCCGCACAGGCCACCGGATCCCCGGCATCTACCAGATCCACAAAAGAAACGCCCTTGACCACCCGGCCGTTCTTTACATCCAGACAGGGAATAATTCGCTTTGCATACATCTTATTCTTCCTCTCCGCTGATAAAATTCTTCAGCAGCTGCAAGCCCGCTGCACCGCTCTTTTCCGGGTGGAACTGCGTGGCAGCCACCTTGCCCCGCTGCACCGCGCACTGAATGGGTACGCCGTACCGGGTCACACCGGCCACTTCTTCCGGCTTAGCACCGTCCAAATAAAAGGAATGAACAAAGTAGAAGTAGCTATTCTGGGCAACACCGCGAAAAATGCCGTTTGTTTGCGTCAGTTGCACATCGTTCCAGCCGATGTGGGGCACCTTCAGTCCCGGCCCACCGGGAATGCGGCGAATGCGCCCGTCAAAGATACCCAGGCCCGCAACGCCGGGACTTTCTTCGCTCTCGGCAAACAGCAGTTGCAGCCCCAGGCAAATACCCAAAAACGGCCGGCTGCATCTGCCGCCGCCCGCACCGTGTCTACCAACCCGCGACTGCGCATGGCAGCCATAGCGTCGCCAAAGGCGCCTACCCCGGCAGGATCACCCGATCTGCCGCCAGAATCTCTGCCGGATCGGCAGTAATGCGATTGTCCGCGCCCAGAAAGTTCAGCGCCTTTTGCACGCTGGACAAATTCCCGGCGCCGTAGTCAATAATTGCAATCATACCTTGCGCTCCCATCTAAAACTACTTTTATTTTACCATACCCGCGCCCCCGGTGCAACTGCTCCCCGGCGCCGCCGACCCGATTGCCGCCAAAATTCCGCCGCCAAATTCGCAAAAATGCGCCTATTTTGCACAAAAGAGAATTGACAAATCCGCCCCGGAATGCTACTATTGTACAGCAAAACAAAATACGGAGTGGTACCGAAGAGGTCATAACGGCATGGACTCGAAATCCATCGTGCGATTCGTTCGCCCGTGGGTTCAAATCCCACCCACTCCGCCAAAAGCCCGGCAGCCTCCAAGCTTGCCGGGTTTTCTTTTTGCTGCAGAAAGCCGTGTTCAAATCAACAAAATGCACCCTCCTGACGCACACGGTCGTTTATGAAAGATGACTTGCAAAATACTTCAGGCATTGTATAATTCAAATCGGTATAATCTCGGATGGAAACATTCGGATAAGAAACGAAAAAATATTTAAGCACTTACTCAACTCAATCTATTGCTTGGTAACGCATAACAGCAAATCATACGGTGAAGTTATGGAATTCATGAACGCATACAAGCGGCTGGAAAAACTGTGCAGTGACATGTATGGCACAGCGCACGGCATTTCCGCTATATTGACGATATGGTCAACTGTCCCTGCGGGGCACGCATTGTGCCCGACTGGCGCATGACTAAAAGCAACTAAAACACTATCGCTGGATCAGAAATCAGATCGTACACGAACCGGACTGCAAAGAGCAAGTCAAACAGACTTGCTCTTTTTCATTTCTATATTGTTGAATTGGCTTTTACCCCTCTCGGCGCAGCGCTTTCAGCTCCGTGCGCAGATCGTAAGGCGCGTCATAGCAGCCAAAGGTCTCCGTAGACTTGCCGCCGGCAATATTGGCCAGCTGAATGCACTCTGCCACAGAGCAGCCGTGGTACACGCCAAACACCAACCCGGCCAGGAAATTATCCCCTGCCCCGGTCTTATCCACCGGCGTGGCCTCCCCTGCCGGGAAGTGCTCCGTCTTGCCGTGAATGCGGGTAATACAGCCGTCCTTACCCACCTTAACAATGGGCTGGGCGGTGTAGTTGCACAAGGCGTCTAGCGCCGCCTGGGGGCTGTCCGTGTCGGTTAGGAGCATGGCCTCTTTGTCATTGGGGGTAAAGAAATCCGCCAGCCGTAAAATGGGCAGGTGGTCCTCCAGGGTCTGACCCTCCTCCCAGTGGGTATCATACACGATCTTGGTGCCTCCCGGGCCAATTTCTTCACTACATCCGGCCGCCGAGGCGCAAAACACACATCCGCCCCATGGAGAAAGTCATACACCTGGCGTCCGTAAGCAAATTCTCGCCCAGCCCAGCGTCAAAGGTCATAATGGACGATCGGAGGGAAAAGAGAACACGGAACTGAAGATCACCGGCTCCCCGTCGCCGTCATAAAAATTGTGCAGGTTCTGCACCTTGTACTTTTGCAGCAGATTCTCCGCCGTTTTGCTGAGCAAGCCCTGACCAAAAGGTGCCGTACCGCACCGCACGCCCATATTCCCCAGCCGCACCGGGGTCACGCAGGCACCCCCGCCCAGGGTCATGGAGAACCGATCCGTATAAAGTTCCTCCCCGCTCCCGGGAACCCGGCCATGCCGGAGAAAATACAATCAATGGTCACCCGGTCAATGACAGCCACACCGTTCATTCCAAACACTCCTTTACGCACTTTTCTCTATTATACCGAACCGTCGGCCGGATTGCAAGCGCCGCCCACCCGGCGGCACAAAATCCAATGCAGTGGCACCAAAAGGCACAGAATGGCGCCTTGCCCCCTCTAAGCATACAAAAAGGCACACGCCGATCAGCGTGTGCCTTTGCAATTTTGATATGGCTTACTCAGCCTTGGCCTCTGCCTTATTGTCCTTAGTGGACTTTACATCCGCAACGGACTGCTTGGAGAAGTCGTAGTCCTTGCCGGGGAAGATGGCGTTCAGGATAATACCGGCCAGCGCAGCCACAGCCAGCGCAGACAGGTTAATGTCGAACTGCCCGATATGGAAGCTTACACCGTCGCCCAAGCCAGTGCGCACACCAGGATTACAGCGGCGATAATGGTGTTTCTCGGCTTGGAGAAGTCCACCTTATTCTCTACCACATTACGGATACCGATGGCGGAGATCATGCCGTACAGCACAAAGGAGATACCGCCAACGATGGCTGCGGGCATCGAGTCAATCAGCGCAGCAAACTTGGGAGAGAAGGAGAACAGAATAGCGAAGTACGCAGCAATACGAATGACTCTGGGGTCATACACTTTAGACAGCGCCAGCACGCCGGTGTTCTCACCGTAAGTGGTATTGGCGGGACCGCCGAACAACGCAGACATGGTCGTTGCCAAGCCGTCACCGGCCAAAGAACGATGCAGACCGGGATCAGCAATATAGTTCTTGCCGCAGGTGGCGCCGATAGCGGAAATATCACCGATGTGCTCCATCATGGTTGCCAGTGCGATAGGCATAATGGCGATGATGGCAGTTACGGCCTTACCGGTATCATGCACACCGCCGAACACGGTAGAGCTCCAGTGAATGGGCAGACCCACCCAGGCCGCTTCCTTAACAGAAGAAAAGTCAATAGCAAAGCTTTCTACGCCAAAGCCGTTACCGACAATACCGGCCACTGCATAGGCGCCGAGAATACCAATGAGAATGGGAATGATCTTGGCCATGCCCTTACCGAACACATTCACCACGATCACAATACCCAAAGCAATCAGCGCCAGCCACCAGTTATTTTGGCAGTTGGAAATAGCGGTGGGTGCCAGACCCAAACCGATAGCCACAATGATGGGGCCGGTTACAACCGGCGGGAAGAAACGCATCACCTTATTGATACCGATAATCTTGATGATGGTGGCCAATACCAGATACAGCAAACCGGCGCAAGCCACGCCTACGCAGGCATAGGGCAGCATTTCCGTGTTGGCAATGGTCAGCTCGCCGTTGGCGTCCGGCAGTTTGGGTGCTACCGTGGCATAACCGCCAAGGAACGCAAAGGAGCTGCCCAGGAAAGCAGGCACCTTAAATTTGGTGAACACATGGAACAGCAGGGTACCCAGACCGGCCATCAGCAAGGTGGTGGCAATATCCAACCCGGTAATCAACGGCACCAGAACGGTGGCGCCGAACATAGCAAACATGTGCTGGAAGCCCAGCAGCAGCATCCGCGGCACACCCAGCTGGCGCGCATCGTAAATGCCCTTAGAAAAATCGACTTTATTTTTTGACATAGAAATTAAATTCCCTTCTTTTCAACAGATCACTTCTTATTTGGTGCCGAAGATACGGTCGCCGGCATCGCCCAAACCGGGAACAATGTAGCCGTTCTCGTTCAGATGATCGTCCATACCTGCGCAGAAAATATCCACATCCGGATGCGCCTTCTTCAGGGCCTCCAGGCCTCCGGCGCAGCGATAATGCACAGGAACTTTACACTGCGGGGGTGACGCTTTTTGATCTGGCCGATGGCATCAATGGCGCTGCCGCCGGTTGCCAGCATGGGATCCAGTACAAACACATCTCGCTGACCGATGTCGCCCGGCAGCTTGCAGTAATACTCTACCGGCTCCAGAGTCTCCTCGTTACGATACAGACCGATGTGGCCCACACGAGCGGCGGGCACCAGGCGCAAAGCACCGTCTACCATACCCAGACCGGCACGGAGAATGGCACAAACGCCAGCTTACGGCCGGCAAGCACCTTACAGTCGGCCACGCCGCAGGGGGTGGTCACCTGCTTGTCCTCCAGAGGCAGATCACGGGTGGCGTCATACATCATCAGCATGGCGATCTCGTTGACCAGCTCACGGAACTCCATGGTGCTGGTGTCCACATCACGCAGAATGCTCAACTTGTGCTGGATCAGCGGGTGATCCATAATGACTACTTTTCTGTCCATTGCGGTTCCTCCTAAAAATATAATAAATTATTTTTCGTAAACAGAGCGTTTCAACTGACCGATATACGGCAAGTTGCGGTATCGCTGGTCAAAATCCAGGCCGTAGCCCACCACAAACTCGTCCGGCACACTGGTGCCCACATAATCCGCCTTTAAATCTACCACGCGGCGCTCCGGTTTATCCAGCAGGGTGGCCACGCGAATGCTGGCCGGGTGGCGGGTACGCAGCATATCGCAAACATAGGAGAGGGTGCGCCCGCTGTCCAGAATATCCTCCACCAGCAGCACATCGTAGTTCTCCAATTCAATATCAATGTCCTTCACAATCTTGACCACGCCGCTGGAGCGGGTGTCGCCGCCGTAGCTGGACACGGCTAAAAAGTCCAGCTTACAGGGCAGCTGTATCTCACGGATCAGGTCCGCCATAAACAGCACGGAGCCTTTCAAAATACCCACCACCAACAGATTTTTGCCGGCGTAGTCCCTAGTAATCTGGGCGCCAGGCGGGCATTGATTTGGTGCAGTTCTTCTTCAGACACCAGCACCCGTTCAATATTCTCGTGCATCAGCGTTCCTCCCGGAAATAGGACAGACCGAGGGCGGCCGGTCCCTGATTTTCTTTCTTCTTGCGCATAGAGGTAACGATCAATACCAGAATCGTCACCACATAGGGCAGCATCTTAAACAGCTCCTGCTTGCTCAGATCCAGGCCGGGGATAAACAGATACACAATATACAGGAACCCGAACAGGATAGAGCCGAAGATAGCCAGGTTGGGTCGCCAAATGGCGAAAATCACCAAAGCGATGGCCAGCCAGCCACGGTCACCGAAGCCGTCGTTGGACCACACGCCGCAGGCGTAGTCCATTACATAATACAGACCGCCCAGCCCGGCGATCATACTGCCGATGCAGGTAGCCATATACTTGGAGCGCTCCACATTGATACCCGCAGCGTCTGCGGTGGCCGGGTTTTCGCCCACGGCACGCAGGTGCAGGCCGCCCCGGGTGCGCTTTAAGAACACGGCGCACACAATGGCGATCACAATGGAAACATAGGCGAGAAAACCGTAGCTCAAGAACATCTCGCCAAAGGCGCCCATTTTCTCTGCAATAGGCAGATGGGCGCGGAAGTAGGTGCTGGTGCGGGTCAGGGCAACAGACGGGATGTCACTGCCGGTGAGCTGCACCATAGAGGCACCGAAAAAGTTACCGAATCCAACGCCAAAGGTGGTGATGGCCAAACCGGTTACATTCTGGTTGGCCCGCAGGGTCACGGTCAAGAAGCAATACAGCAGCCCCATCAGCAGGGAACCGAAGAGTGTACAGATCAACGGGATCAGCACAGCCAAAAACGGATTAAGCTCCGTTACATGCTGCTCATACAGAAACGAGCCGATCACGCCGCTGATACCGCCCACATACATAATACCGGGAATACCCAGGTTCAGGTTGCCGGATTTCTCCGTCAAGATCTCGCCGGTGGCGCGAACAGAATCGGCACGCCCTGCATCACGGCACGCTGGAACAGCGTGACCCAAGTCGCTAAACTAAACATCAGGCGGCCTCCTTCCGATTGCGGCGGAACTTCAGCTCATAATTGATAAAGAACTCGCTGCCGATAATAAAGAACAGAATAATACCTGTAATAATGTCTGAAAACGATTGGTCCAGCATAAAAACGGTAGAGATCTCGTCTGCGCCCTTTTGCAGGAACACCAGCAGGAACGAGGTGAGGATCATATACGCCGGGCTGAACTTGGCCAGCCAAGACACCATAATGGCAGTAAAGCCCCGGTTGTCTGCGGTGGTGGTGGTAATGGTGTGATCCGTGCCGCCCACCAGCAGCAGGCCGGCAATACCGCACACGGCGCCGGACAGCGCCATAGTGCGCAGAATCACTTTCTTAACATTGATACCGATATAGCGGGCGGTGTTTACACTCTCGCCCACCACGGAGATCTCATAACCGTGCTTGCTGTACTTTAAGTAAATCGACATAAAGACGGTCAGCGCCAGCACAATGAGAATATTCAGCAAATAGTCGTGCTCGCCAAGCACCGGCAGCCAACCGGCACGGGTGGTCTGGTTGATAATACCGATCTTGCCGGAGCCCTTGGGCACCTCCCAGCGAATGACGAAATACGCCACCAGCTGAATGGCCACATAGTTCATCATCAGGGTGAATAAGGTCTCGTTGGTATTATACTGCGCCTTAAAAAATGCGGGAATCAGCGCCCAAATGGCACCGGCCAGCATACTGGCTACGATCATCGTCAATATCAGCAGCGCATTGGGGATCTTGCCACCCAAGCAGATCATACACGCCGCCGTTGCCAGACCGCCGATCAGCACCTGACCCTCGCCGCCGATGTTCCAAAACCGCATTTTGAACGCAGGGGTCAACGCCAGGGACACGCACAGCAGCATAGCCAAACTTTGCAGCAGGTTCCATATCCGGCGGGGGGTGCTAAAGGCACCACGGAACATGGTGGCATACACCTGGAACGGATTTTCATGGGTTAAAAACACAGTCAGCGCCGCACATGCCACCAGCGCCAGTACAATGGCACCGATGCGAATGGCCCAGGACAGATACCAGGGCAGTGCCGCCCGCTTGGCAATGTGAAAGAGCGGCTCTTTGGTCTTGTTCTTATGCATGGGTCTCGCCCTCCTCCTTCACACGCTTGGTCATCAGGATACCCAGTTCCTCCTTGGTGGCGGACGGACCGTCCACAATGCCGGTAATCCGGCCGGAGTTCAGTACCATAATGCGGTCACACAGTTCCACCAGCACATCCAGATCCTCGCCCACGAAGATCACGGACACACCGCTTTCCTTCTGCTTTTGCAGCAGATTATAGATCATATAAGAGGAGTTGATGTCCAACCCACGCACGGGATAGGCCACCATCAGCACCGTGGGGTGCTGGGCGATCTCTCGACCACCAACACCTTTTGCACATTACCGCCGGACAGGCGGCGCACCGGGGTGTTGGCATCCGGGGTGACAATCTCCAGACTTTTAATGATATTCTCCGCCAGGTCCTTAGGACGCTTGCGCTCCAGAAAAGCCGTATGGCCGCGCTTGTAGCTGCGCAGCATCATGTTGTCCACAATATCCATATTGCCCACCAGGCCCATACCCAGTCGGTCCTCCGGCACAAAGGACAAAGCGATACCCAAACTGCGAATGGCCTTGGGGCTCTTGCCTACCAGGTTCACCGCCTGGCCGTCTGCCGGCTTATACACAATGCTGGAGCCTTTTTCGCTGGCTTGTAAACCGGCAATGGCCTCCAGCAGCTCCTTTTGGCCGCAGCCGGAGATACCGGCAATGCCCAAAATCTCGCCGCCGTTGGCGGTAAAGTTCACATCCTCCAGCACATGGGCACCCTCTTTGTTGCGCACGGTCAGGTGCTCCACTCGCAGCCGCTCCTGTGGGTCCTTGGGCGCAGTGCGCTCAATGTGCAAATCAATTTTTTCGCCCACCATCATTTCGGTCAGGGACTGCTCCGTGGCGTCCTTGGTGGCTACATTGCCACATTCTTGCCCTTGCGCAAAATCACCACCCGGTCGGAAATTTCCAATACCTCGTGAAGTTTGTGGGTGATGATGATAATGGACTTGCCGTCCTCCCGCATACGCCGCAACACATCAAACAGTCGCCGGGTCTCCTGAGGGGTCAATACAGCGGTGGGCTCGTCCAAAATCAGAATATTGGCGCCGCGATACAGCACCTTTATAATCTCGACCGTCTGCTTCTCAGAAACAGACATCTCGTATATTTTCTTTTTCAAATCCACGGCAAAGCCGTAACGCTCGGTGATCTGCCGCACTTTTTTCTCAGCCTCAGCCAAGTTAAATTTTTCTTCATCGTGCATGCCCAGCACGATATTTTCCGTGGCCGTAAACACATCCACAAGCTTAAAATGCTGGTGGATCATACCAATATTGTATTTAAATGCGTCTTTGGGAGAGCGGATCACCACTTCTTCCCCGTTGACAAAGATCTGCCCGGCATCCGGAAAATAAATACCGGCCAGCATATTCATTAAGGTGGTCTTGCCGCTGCCGTTCTCACCCAGGACAGAGAGGATCTCGCCCTTCTCTACCGTCAGGGAGCAGTCGGAATTGGCAACGATGGAGCCGAATGTTTTGGTAATCCCCTTCAGCTCAACAGCAGGTACGCCCATGGTCTACCTCCGCAAAATAAAGTTCCTATATACAACACTACCGTGACCGCAAAAATTGCGGTCACGGGTGTTTGTAAACTGTGCTGTTTTAGATTACTGCTTCTTGTCCAGCAGCTTGATGCCGTCGATCTGCACATCAAAGTAGGGGGCAGAACGAGCGGTAGACTCAGCGAAGTAGCCGTCCTTAACGACCTCGGTGTCCGGGGTATACTTGGCATCGGTGTCTACATCCGCCTTATAGGAATCCAGCTTCTTGCCGTTTACGGTGAAGGCGGAGGTGTCAAACACATGAAGAGAACCGTCTTCCAGCTTCTTCTTGGCGGCGTCAATGGCCTCCTGGTGCCGGCAGCGGCAGCTTGGTGTTTACATCGGTCAGTTCCACAGAGCCGGTGGACAGAGTACCGGTCCAGTCTGCGTCAATGGTCTTGCCCTCAGCCACGCATTTGATGGCATACTCATAGTACGGCTCCCAGTTGATGCGGGAAGATACGATGAAGGTGTTGGGGCAAGCGGAGATGGTGCTGCCGTTGTAAGACACATTGGGAACACCGGCGGACTCACAAGCAGTGGGTGCGCCCATAGAGTCGGCGTGCTGGCTGATCAGCTTGCAGCGTCCTTGATCAGTTTGTTGGCAGCTTCCTTCTCGGCAGCCTCGTCGTACCAAGAACCGGTAAAGGTGACTTCCATGGTAACGGAGGGGCATACGGAGCGTGCGCCCAGGAAGAAGGAGGTGTAGCCGGAGATCACTTCGGCATAGGTGAAGGCGCCTACATAGCCCATCTTGCCTCGTCCTTTTTGAACTCGCCCTTCTCGATCATCTCGTTGAGCTTCATACCGGCGGCAATACCTGCCAGGTAACGGCCCTCATAGATGGAGGCAAAAGCGTTGTGGTAGTTAGCCAGACCCTCGGTGTGAGCTCTGGTGCCGGTGGAGTGGCAGAACTGCACTTTGGGGTACTTCTTGGCAGCCTCAATGATGTAAGGCTCGTGACCGAAGCTGTCTGCAAAGATAATGTTGCAGCCCTGCTCCGCCAGGTCTACTGCTGCGTCATAAGCTTCCTGACCCTCCGGGATCTGGGTCTTGTACAGCTTCTGCGCGCCGGTGATGCCCAGCTTCTCGCAGGCAGCGTCCGCAGCCTTAATAAAGTTCAGGTCATAGGTAGAGTTCTTGTCGTGCAGGAAGATGAAGCCAACCTTCAATTTGCTGGTTGCAGAATTGGTGGTGTCTTCTTTCTTCTTGGTGTCGCCGCTGTTAGAAGAGCAGGCGGTGAATACGCCTACAACGAACAGGACACTGAGAAGAACTGCAAGTACTTTTTTTGCCATTTTCATTCTCGATTCCTCCGAAAAAAATATTTATTATCAGAGCGCACGCTCAAATAACCGCTTTAATCCCGAAAACAGATCTGCCCGGTGGTGTGGTCCATGGACTCCACGATAGCCAGGGACTCCACCCGAACGCCCTCGGCACGCAGCTGATCGCCGCCGTGCTGGTAGCCCTTCTCGATCACGGTGCCGCAGCCCACCAAGGTGGCGCCGCTTTGGTGCACCAGTCGATGAGCCCCCGCAGCATTGCCCACCGCCAGGAAATCGTCTACGATCAGCACCCGATCCTCCGGGGTCAAAAACCGCTTGGACACCATCACATCATAGGTCGTGCCATGGGTAAAGGACGCCACCTGGGTTTTATACACATCGCCGGCAATGTTCTTGGTCTTGCTCTTTTTGGCAAATACCAAGGGGCAGGCGAACTCCAGCGCTACCACGCTGCCCACGGCAATGCCGGAGGCTCAATGGTGAGAATTTTGTTCACCCCGGCGTCCTTGTAAAGACGGTGGAACTCCCGCCCCACCTCTTTCATAAACGGAAAGTCGATCTGGTGGTTCAAAAAGCAATCCACCTTAAGAATATTACCTTCATAGACCTCGCCCTCGGCGAGAATTTTCTTTTTTAATGCTTCCATCCTAAAATCCTTGTCGAAACAGAAATAAAATGATAAAATTATGATAATACGAAAGCCCCCGATTTGCAAGGTCGATTTGTATGTTGACACCAAATTTTAACTTTTTTTGCAAATCGGCGAATTTATGCTATAATTATTTAGTAAATTTCAACAAGGGAATAGGCGTTGGCCTGCAAATTTATGAGAAAAAAAGAAAAATCTACCTTTCGCAAAATTGAACATCACCGCACAGAGACCTTCTTTCTCATTGTGCGCGGGCTGGAAGTGGGCGTGGTTGCCGGTTTGGTGTCCGCTCTCTACCGCTTCCTGCTCAGCAAAGCGGAAAGCGCCAACCATGCGGTACTCACCGCCATTGCCGGCAAGCCACTGTACATTGCACTTTTCTTAGCGGCACTGGCGGGGATCGGCTACCTGGTCTCTCAACTGGTGCGATGGCAGCCTCTGTCGTCCTCCAGCGGTATTCCCCAAATCACCGGGGAAATTCGCGGTCACCTGGACGCCCCTGGTGGCAAGTGCTGTTGGCGAAGATCGCCGGCGGCACCCTGTCCATTCTCAGCGGACTGAGTCTGGGGCGCGAAGGTCCCAGTATTCAGCTGGGTGGTATGGCGGCCAAAGGGATTGCCAAGGTTACCAAGGCGGACAAAACCACGCAGCTGCGCATGATCAGCTGCGGCGGCGGTGCCGGACTGGCAGCGGCATTTAACGCCCCGCTGGCGGGCATGATGTTCACCCTGGAGGAGATTCACAAAACCCTGGACGGCAACATTCTGTGCATGGGCATTGTGTCTACCATTACGGCAGACTATATCTCCAAGCTGTTTTTCGGTCAAAACACAGTGTTCCACTACACCACCGCCGACATTCCGTTAAAGAGCTACTGGATCCTGCTGCTATTAGGGATCGTGCTGGGGCTGGCCGGCGTGGGCTACAACGCCTCATGTTGCTGGGCCAAAAATGGATCGGTAAGATCAAAGCACCGGTGCGTATGATGCTGGTTTTCGTTTGCAGCGGCGTGCTGGGGCTGTTTGTGCCCCAACTGCTGGGCGGCGGCCACACCATGGTGACCCTGCTGCTGCAAGAGCACCCCACCATTAAAATTTTGATTTTACTGCTGCTGGGGAAATTCCTATTTTCCCTGCTGTCCTTTGCCTCCGGCGCACCGGGCGGCATCTTCTTCCCGCTGCTGATTTTGGGGACTTACCTGGGCGCCATCTATGCCGAGGCGGCCATTGCCTGGTTTGGGCTGGCGCCGGAGCTGTGGCAGGAGCTGGTGGTGGTGTCCATGGCCGGGTTCTTTGCCGCCATTGTGCGTGCGCCCATGACCGGCATTATCCTGGTATTTGAAATGACCGGCAACCTGGACAGTCTGCTGCCGCTGGCAGTGGTAAGCCTGACCAGCTACACGCTGGCAGATCTGCTGGGCAGCACGCCCATTTACACTGCGCTGCTGGAAAATCTGCTGCGTCCGGAGGACAAGGCGGCTGCCCGCCGCAACCGTCCCGGTGAAAAGGTGCTCAAGACCTATGTGCTCCCCCTGGGTAGTGCTCTGGACGGCAAGTGCATTAAAGATATTGACTGGGGCCGCCACTGCCTGATCGTCAGCATTGAGCGGGGCGACACTGCCGTGACCCCTAAGGGCGACACCACCCTCCACGCCGGCGACACACTGGTGGTGATGGTAAGCCAGCGGCGCTTTGCCCGGGACAATGACCGGCTGGAAACGCTGATCGCCCCCAAATCGTAACCCCATCGGCCGGTGCCGACACAGATAAATTGCATCTAAGAACGCATACAGGAGTGAACATTATGGAAAAACGCATTTGGCTCAAAGGCGACACCCACCTGCACACCTGCAACAGCGATGGCAAGCTGACCCCCGGTCAGCTGGTAGAAGCGTGCCGGCAGGCAGGGTTAGACTACGCCATTATCACCGACCACAACTACAACACCGTAAAGGCCAGCTATACGGACAAAAATTTGCTGGTCATGCAGGGGCAGGAGATCACCGACGACCTGGGTCACATTAATGTTTGGGGCAAAAAGGTGCCCCAAGATCCGCCGTACATCTTAAAAACCGTAGAGGACTATGACGCGGTGCTGGCGCCTTGCCGGGAGGCAGGGGCCACCATCTCCGTCAATCACCCGTTTTGCTCTATGTGCGGGTTCCACATGGATCTGGAGCACTTCCACTTTGACTGCGTGGAAGTGTGGAACACCATTCAGCACTCGGATAACATAAAAAATATGAACTGGTGGCACAACCAGCTGCTGCAAGGCAACCACATTGCAGCGGTGGGCGGCTCCGACTTTCACAAGGACATTGGCCCGCTGAAGCTGCTGGCCAACCCCACCACCATTGTGCACACCACCGCCAAAACAGAGAAAGCTGTTTTACAAGCACCGCGAGAGGGTCGCTCCGTGGTAACCAACAAACCGGGCACCAGTATGATCTACCTGACTGTAGGGGACGCCAATGTGGGCGACACGGTGCCCTACGCACCCGGCCTGATCGGCAAGGTGGCGGTGACAAAGTTCAAAAAAGGCCACACCATCAAGGTATTTAACAACAACGATGTGATCCTGGAACACACCGCCGCACAAAACAGCGACAGGGTGGAGCTGGATTTTAAAATTCGGCAGCCGGGCTTTATTCGGGCAGAAATCGACTACACCTTCCGCCCGGTCATGCGGGCGCTCTACCACACGGTGGAGGAAAAATATCTCCACGCGAATGTGGCCGATCTGCGCCGTTTTTCTGGGCGTTCACCAACCCCATTTGGATCCGCTGATGGAGGGCGTGCATATTACCCACTCCCGGCGAAAGAGCATAGAGCTGTCCATTGACGATAATCTGCAAATCGCCGTAAAAGCGCCCTTGTGGGTCACTGATCGAGCCATTGATCACTTTATCGCCCAAAAGGCGGACTGGATCAGCCGACAAAAAGCTGCCAAGCGCCTACTTACAGGCACATCCGCCCTTACCGGAAGCGGAAGTGGAAGCGCTGCGCCGCCGGGCCAAGGCGGAACTGCCGCCTCGGGTGGCCTATTACAGCCAAATTCTGGGCGTAACCCCCACCGGATCAAGATAACAAGTGCAAAAAAGCGCTTTGGCTCCTGCAACGGGAAAAACAGCATCTGCTTTTCCCTCTACCTGATGCAGTACCCACAGGCAGCCATAGACTATGTGGTGGTGCACGAGTTGTGTCACATTCGCCACCACGACCACTCCCCTGCCTTTTACCGGCTGGTGGAAAGCGTGCTGCCGGACTACAAAGAGCGGGAGCGCCTGCTGCGCCGCTAAAAGCAAAGAAGCACCGTAACGAAAGCCGTTACGGTGCCTTTTTATTCTGTATAAATAGGAGAAGTGATGGCCAGGGCCTGCTTTTCGCCCCCAACGGTACCCCACAACTCGCAAATGTACCAGTGTCCCGGCTCCAGGGTCAGCCGGGCGTGGCGCTCGGTGACCGCCGTCTCCAGCACACACTTGTTGCCATTGGTAATAATGCGAATGGTGTCGTAGCTTACCGGCTCGTCGCTCTCGTCCTTACGCCGGGCGTGCAGATCCGTAAAAAAGCTGAAGATTACCCGCCCCCGCTTGAGGGTGTCGCCAATGCCGTAAGTCTCGCCCCAACGGTGCACTCGAAAGAAGAATTTGGCGCCGAAGCTAACCTCCGTGCGCCCGGCGCGGATGGCCTCCAACGCACAGGATGCCGTCGGTTCTTCCATATTCAAATAGGTGACCCCAAAGTGCCGGTCCGACTGGCGGTGCCAGTCCCGACCGTAGGTGATGGGCAGATGATAGCCCTTGTCCAGCAAGGACTTCCACAGCTCCGTTGCCGGGACGTTTCGCCGTTGTCCGGGCCAAAAGCATCGTGCCATACCTCCAGGTAATCCACCCGGCTCCAGTCCTGCACATCAAAGGCCCAGCGCCCGCCGGTACAGATAGGTGAGCCCAACTGAAACGGATGGGCCACGCCGCACAGGCCGCCGGCCGCGTGCACCTGATCGATCTTGTCGTCTATATTGGCAGGCACTGCGTCCCGCCAGTCCACAAAGTCTCTGGCGCCCAGCACCAGCATGTGGCCAAAAAAGGTGGTCCACTCAATACCCGGCACGGCAGGGGTAATGCTGTCGTCCAGCTCCCCGTGGCCGGAGACAGTATTGTGGTCGGTCAAAGCGATCAACGCCAGGTGGTCATCATACGCACGGCGCAGCAGTTCCGCCACAGAAAAGCTCCCATCGGAATGGACGCTGTGGCAGTGAAGTTCGCAAGGCAAATAACTCATTCCGTTCCCTCCCCGATCACACGCACACGGCAAGTCACCGGACACAGCACACAATGGGCGCTGAGTACTGCCTGCCACTGCCCCGGGCGCAATTCGCCGGGCAAAAAGCCGGGCGATGCGCTCTCTGCCGTCAGTCGATGGCACTGCTCGGTGGCCCGCCGATGGGCAGCGCCTCGATAGCCCGCCGGGTCATCCAAAGACAGGGTGACTAAATTATACACCGGCAAATAGGCATACGGATCCTTTTGCACCACCGCCCGCGCATACCGGGCCAGCGCAGCCTTTACCGCCTCTACCGCCACCGGCTCCGGCGGGGTGGGCGGATCGTAAGTAAATTCCACCTGCAAGGCCGTCAGCCCGGGCGGAACAGCAAAGACAAAGCCACATTGGTCTTGTCCGCCTGCGGGTTCAGCACCCGCGTCTCATCAAAAAGCACCATATACAGCGCCCCCTCTTCCCCTTGATTATAACCGATACCGCAGAAATTTGCAATTCCTGTCAAAAGATGTTAAAATAAAGGCGGTGATAACAATGGGAATTGATCTAAAAAATTGGATGCAGAACCTGCCGGACGGCAGCGATCTACTGGCGCTGAACCTGTGCGGCACCCACGACTGCGTGACCCAGCACATTCGACTGCCCCACTTTTTTGCTGCCAAGACCTAACCGTCTATGAGCAGCTGCTTCTGGGGGTGCGGGCGCTGGATATCCGCGTGCGGGCGGACGGCAAGTGCCTAACATGGTGCACGGCATATTCCCCGCCTACAACCACTCCTGCCACCGGGCCAACCTGATGGATATGGGCGATGTGCTGTCCCAGTGCTACCGCTTTTTAGACGAATGCCCGGGCGAAGCAGTGGTGTTCCAGTTTAAAAACGACAACGGCAAAGAGAACGAGCAGTGCTTCGACAACCTGTTTTATACCTATATCAAGGGCAAAGAGCCTTATTGGTACTTAGAGGATCGGGTACCCACCTTGGGCGCCGCCCGAGGCAAGCTGGTGCTGATCCGTCGGTGCAAAATGGAGCCTAAGCCGGACTTTACCCGCCACAACACCGGCATTGACTTTTCCACCTGGGTGGAACAGCCGGAGGTGATTCCCACGGCGCTGCCCCTGTGCACCGGCACGGCAGACTTTATTATACAGGATCGGTTCAAATACAAGCCCAAGCCCCGCTGGGCCCAGGTGATCCGGCCGTTCTTAGAGCAGCGCACGGCCTTTGGCGGGCAGTATGTGATCAACTACCTGTCCACTGCCGGTGGGCTGAAAGGACCACGGCGCAATGCCAAATATATCAATGCCAAATTTATGGACTATCCGCTGAAAAAGGGCGTGTACTACGGCACCACCTATGTGGACTTTCCCTCTCGGGAGCAGGTGCTGAAGATCGTAGAAACCAATTTTGAATAAGCGCACACAAAAGCGACGACCATACAGGGTCGTGCGCTTTTTCATTTTATGTTCTCTTTTATTTTTCCGTAGGCAGGGGCAGGTTTTGCAGCTTTTGCACCTCGCCGTCCGTTTTGCTCCGGGTGGTCCCGATAATACTGGGTAAAGGGCCGGAAGCGGCTTTTCTCCTCCAAATGCGCTTGGCGGTAGGCGCCCAGGCGGCAGCATAAGCATCGCACTTGGCGCACAGCGCTCGGCACTCTCCGGAGCCAGGAAGTTGGTGGACTTGGCGCCGGTTTGGCTGACGATCCGCCGCAGAGCCGCCGGGTTTTCCAGCATGGGACAGGGCCGCAGCATATTGTTATTAAATGGCTGGCCCTTGTAATATTCGTAAAACAGCGGCGACTGCAAGCATTCTTTAATGCTCTTTTGCCGAATGTTGGAGTCACTGTAATGGATAAACACACAAGGCTCCGCGTCACCCTCGGAATTGATGTGAAAGTAGTTGCGCCCACCGGCAATACAACCGCCTACAAACTCCGCGTCGTTTTGGAAATCCACGGTAAAGATCGGCTTGCCGTTCTTGCCGTCCCGCTTCTCTCGAATGGTGCGGTACACATGCTCCCGCTGCTCCGGGGAAAGCAGCAAATTCTGATCTGCGTCGCTGCCCACCGGCATATAGTGGAAGTACCAGGCATAGCGGGCACCGGCCTCAATAAGGGTGTCATAAAAGGCGTCGGAAGTGACCGCTTCGCAGTTTTGCGACGTGTAGCAGACGGACACGCCAAACAGGCAGCCGTGCTTTTTGAGCAGTGCCATGGCCGCCATGGTGTCCTGATAGGAGCCTGCGCCCCGGCGGGCATCCGTAGTCTCTTCGCTGCCCTCCACGGACAGAGCCAGCGCCAAATTGCCGCAGGTCTTCATATCCTCACAAAAGGCATCATCCACCAGCGTGCCGTTGGTGAAGGTCAAAAACAGGCAGTCCGGGTTCTCCTTGGCTACCGTTATAATATCCGCCTTGCGGATCAGCGGCTCGCCGCCGGTGTACATAAAGAAATGGGTACCCAGTGCCTTGCACTCCCGCACAATGCGACGCATTTCGTCCAAGGTCAGGTTGGACTTATGGCCGTATTCCGCCGCCCAGCAGCCCTTGCAATGGCGATTGCAGGCGCTGGTGGGATCCATCAGCACCACCCAGGGAATGTTGCAGTGCTCCTTCTCCCGGTTGGCACGCAGAGCCTTGGTGCCAAAGTAGCCCAGATCAATGGCAAAGGTCAGCGCAATGCGGCGAAACAAAGCCGGGTCCACCTCGTCCAGCCCGCGAAACAGGAATTGGTGCCACACATTGTCCTCATCCTCAATAATCTCAATGGGCTTGGTAAAAGTGCTGGGGGGGAACATTTTGCCGGCCACCAGCTTGCCAACCTTCACCAGCTTCACCATATTGCGGCGGGGATTCTTGTACACATAGCGCAGCAGACGGTCGCCCACTGCGTACAAAATTTTTCTGTTCATAGCTTCACCTCAAGCGCCGCTTACATACGCTCCGGCACGCTGATCTTCAGCATAGTAAGTACATTGCGAATGGTATTCTTTACGGCGGTGCACAAATACAGCCGCGCCTGCATCAGCCCCTCATCCTCTACCATGACCCGCTGGGCATTGTAGAATTTGTGGAACAGGGTGGCCAGGTCGATCACATAGTGGGTGATCTTGGCCGGGTCGTAGGTCTTGGCGGCCGTGACCACATCGTCGGTGAGGGCGGCCAAGTGGCGGATCAGCTCCCGCTCCTCCGGCGCCGTCAGCTGCTCCAGCTCCGCGGTAGTGGGGGTGCGCAGGGTCACGCCTTCCTCTGCCGCCTTGCGCAAAATAGAGCAAATGCGGGCATGGGCGTACTGCACATAGTACACCGGTTCTCATTAGAGGTGCTGGCTGCCAGCTCCAGGTCAAAATCGAAGTGGGAGTTTGGCTCCCGCAGGTTAAAGAAGAAGCGTGCCGCGTCAATGGGCACTTCCTCCAGCAAGGTATTCAAAGTAATCGCCTTGCCGGAACGCTTAGATAGCTTAATGGTCTCGCCGTCCCGCACCAGGCGCACCATCTGCATAATCACACAATCCAAACGGTTTGCGTCCAGGCCCAGGGCGGTGAGCGCCGCCTTCATCCGCGGTACATAGCCATGGTGATCCGCACCCAGCACATCCACGGCTTTATCATAGCCGCGAGTCACCAGCTTATTATAATGATAAGCAATATCCGGCACAATATAAGTGGGAATGCCGTTGGCACGCACCAGCACAATGTCCTTGTCGTTGCCGAATGCACTGGCCTTAAACCACAAGCGCCGTCCTGCTCATAGGTAACGCCCTTTTCTTTCAATGCGTCAATCACCCGCTGCACAGAGCCATCCCCATGGAGGGAAGACTCCTTGAACCAGCGGTCATACTGAATGCGGTATGCGCCCAGGTCCCGCTCCAGCCCGGCAATGTTCTTAGGCAGGGCAAAATCCACCAGCGCCTTGCGCCGCTCCTCTGCGGGCGCGTTCACATACCGGTCGCCGTATTCCTTGATGAAATTCTCGGCGTGCTCCACAATATCCACGCCCTTGTAGGCGTCCTCCGGCAGCTCCACCGTCGGGTCATAATGCTGCAAATAGCGCACTTCCAGGGAAGTAGCGAACTTCTCAATCTGATTGCCGGCGTCGTTCACATAAAACTCCCGCTGCACATCATATCCGGCCCAATCCAGCACCGCTGCCAAGCAGTCGCCGATCGCGCCGCCCCGGGCGTTGCCGATGTGCATAGGCCCGGTGGGATTGGCAGAGACGAACTCCACCAGCACACGCTTGCCTTCGCCGTAATCCGAGCGGCCGTAATTCTCGCCCTGCGCCATCAAATCCTCCAGCACAGCGGCATAAAACCGGTTGCCCAGAAAGAAATTGATAAAGCCGGGACCGGCGATCTCTGCCCGGTCAAACACAGTATCTGCCAGATCCAGTCGATCCACAATGGCTTGGGCGATCACCCGGGGCGCCTTGTGGAATGCCTTGGCACCGGCCATGGCCACATTGGTGGAGTAGTCGCCGTTTTGGCGCTCCTTGGGCACTTCGATAATAAAGGCAGGCAGGGGTGCTTCATCCAGCACACCGTCCGCCACGGCGCGACCCAAAGCGTCCATAATTTTCTCTTTTAATTCCAATTCCGTTTGCTTAACCAATTTAGACATGGCTCATTCTCCTTGCGACCCGGTGATCCGGTAGTCAATTTTCAGTTGATTTTTAGAGGCCAAAGTGCCGTTAATATCAATTTCATAACGCAGCTGCACCCGGCCGTCAGCGGCATTCTCCTGAATTTCCACCGCCTTGCCGTAAATGCCCATGAGCACATCGCCGTAAGGCGTGCCGTAGCGGCACAAATTCCGCTGCCCTCTGGCAATGGTCAGACAAGAGCCATAGGCGCCGGTACGCAGAATCTCCGCCTCTGTCTGGTCCCGGCGCAGGCGCACCTGCACATAAATAGGCTCCTCCGGCGGCTCCTGCTGCTCCGTGTAGCGGAACACCAGCGTCTCCGGCTCCGTTTGCAGCGTACCCACGGTGGTCAGCTCGATCTTGTCGCTGTCACCGTTCAGCCGCTGGGTGCCCACGATCTCCAGTACCACATCCCGGGTGTCCGTCTGCTTCTCCGTCATACAGCACCCCGTTCCAGCGCATAGGCCACCAGCCGATCAATCAGCTCGCTGTACGGCACACCCACCGCCTCAAACAGCTTGGGATACATACTGATAGGGGTTTGACCGGGAATGGTGTTGATCTCATTGAGCAGCACCTGCTCCCCGTCGTAAGTAACAAAGAAATCCACCCGGCTCAGGCCTCACAGCCCATGGCTCCGTAGGCACGCAAAGCCGCCGCACGCACTTCTTCCAGCTTTTCCGGACTTAGATTCGCCGGAATATGCAGCTCACTTTGGGGATTATTATACTTGGCGTCAAAATCATAAAAGTCCGCAGCTGCCACGATCTCGCCTACCTGGGCGGCAATGGGGGTATCGTTACCCATGACGGCACACTCTACCTCGTGGCCTATAATACACGCTTCCAGCACTGCTTTTTTATCCTCAGCAAAGGCCACTTCCATACCACGCACCAGGCTCTCCCGATCCGTAGCCTTGGTAATGCCCACAGAGGAACCGGCGTTGGCAGGCTTTACAAAAATCGGATAGCCCAGCTTCTCCTCTGCCGCTTGCAGGCAGCCCTCTCGGTCGCTGTCGTAAGCAAAGCGGGTGTAGGCGCACCACTTGGCCTGGGCAATGCCCACCGCGTCTGCCACGGCGTTGGTAACCGCCTTATCCATACACACACCGGAGGCGGTAGCATCGCACCCTACAAAGGGAATGCCCGCCAGTTGCAGCAGTCCCTGAACGGTGCCGTCCTCGCCGTTCTTGCCGTGGAGCACCGGGAACACCGCGTCCAAACGAATGGTGTCGCCCTTAGCGGTCACCACACCGTGCACGCTTCGATCCGGGCTGATCCAGGCAGGCACCAAGCTGGGGGAAGTGAGCCACCGGCCTCCGGCAGCAAGTCAATATCATCATCAAACAGGAACCAACGCCCCTCCTTGGTGATCCCCAGCAAAACCAGGTTATATTTTTCTTTGTCAATGGCAGAGAGAATTCCCTTTGCTGATACGGTGCTGATGTCGTGCTCGGAGGATACGCCGCCGAACAACACACCCAATGTGATTTTATTCATGCAAAACTGCTCCTAAGTCAAAATTGATTATAATATTATACCACAGAAGATACGCCGGCGCAACCGTCATCTTCTATTAAAATCTATGCCTTTTTAGAAAAAATATCGGCAAAACCAACCACCCTCTACCCAACTTCATAAAAAAGCGTGACAAAGGGGGCAAAAAATGCTATAATACTTTGCACCAAGTAAAAATGACCGAGTAAGGAGTGCCCATATGGAACTGAACCAGGCTTTTGCAACGCTGGAAAAGCAGCTTGCCGCCATCAATACCGAATTGCACTTTAACCGCGAGGCAGGCGTGGAGGATGCCCTGACCTTTGCCGGTGATAACGGGCTGTACCGCCTGCATTATATAGCAGACAAGCAGCTGCTGGAATTTGACTGCGCCTATGAGAAAGAAAACCCCCAGTGGAGCACCGTCTCCCGTTCGCTGTTCGAGCTGAACGCATTGGACGACCGCGATGTAAAGTCCGTAGCCAACGAGATAAGTGAGGAAGTGCACTCCCTCTTTGCTAAGAAGAAAAAGGCAGACCTGGACAAAATCAAAATGCCCAAGGCTGTGTCCCGCTCCAAGGCCAAGAACGGTGTTGTCAGCTACGATGTGGACTCCCTGGCCAACCGCTTTGGCGTGTTGTACCCGGATATGAAAGACGAGATCAAGCGCAATATTGCCACCTACGGCGAGTTCCTGCCGGAGACCTTCTTTACCGAATACGGTACACCCCGGGTGCTGGAAGTGATGCGCTCCGGCCGGGAGGCAGATATTAAAAAGCTGTTTAAGGCGCTGGGCGAAATCTACGAGGACGGTACCAACGAAGTGCAGGACATTATCGGCGTGACCATTTTGGGCGAGATGAAGAATGATCCGCAGTTGATGGAGATCGCCGACCGGTATATGACCGAGTATATGGCCGGCCCGGTGCACGAGATCAACAAGCTCACCGCCAAAAACAACCGCTGGACCAAGAAGCTGAAGAACCCGCCCCCCTATAAACCGAAAAAGCAGAACAATATGCTGCAAAACGCCCTGAACCAGCAGCAGAAATAAAGAATAATTCATGAGAGCACCTGCATGGTGCTCTTTTTTATGTTTACATTACGGTGCGGCGGGAGCACCGCACCTTACAAAAAGTTTTTACAAATGCAGGGGTCGATGTGGGCAGCAGGTCGCACATTTTTATCTGCCCACATTTTAGAATACACCTGCCAAATACTGCACACCTGTCCTGCAATTCCGCCAACATTGGCTACAATTTGTACGATATTGTTAATGATTTATCAATCTATCGGCTTTTTTTACAAAAATCAGCGGTTTCGCTTGACAAAAAGATGAACAGCCGTATAATGGTATGTACACGATTTGAAATCCAAAGGAGATATTGACTATGGCAAGAGTATGGAATTTTAGCGCAGGACCGTCCACCCTGCCGGAGCAGGTGTTACAAACCGCTGCCGCCGAAATGATGGACTACCGGGGCAGCGGCCAATCCGTTATGGAGATGAGCCACCGCTCCAAGACCTTTGACAAGATCATCAAAGACGCCGAGGCACTGATGCGGGAGCTGTACCAGGTGCCGGACAACTACAAGGTGCTCTTTTTGCAGGGCGGCGCTTCCGCCCAATTCTCTGCCATTCCGCTGAACTTTATGAACGGCAGCGGCAAGGCGGACTATATCATCACCGGCCAGTGGGCCAAGAAAGCCTATCAGGAGGCCCAGAAGTACGGCGATGTGCAGGCCGTGGCCTCCTCTGCAGACAAAACCTTTAGCTATATTCCCAAGACCGCAGCCGCCGATTTCCGGGACGATGCGGACTATGTGTATATTTGTATGAACAACACCATTTACGGCACGGTATATAAGGAGCTGCCGCCGGTGGGCGACAAGGTGCTCATCGCCGATGTGTCCTCCTGTGCTCTGTCCCAACCGCTGGACATCAGCAAATTCGGCATGGTGTACTTCGGCGCTCAAAAGAATGTGGCGCCTGCCGGACTGGTGGTGGCCATTATCCGGGAGGATCTGCTGGGCAACGCACGCCCCACCACCCCGGTGATGATGAACTATCAAGTACAGGCAGACGCGGACTCCCTTTACAACACGCCCCCCTGCTGGTGCATTTATATCTGCAAACTGGTACTGGAGTGGATCAAAGCGCTGGGCGGCCTGGAAGCGATGGAAAAGCGCAACCGGAAAAAGGCAAAGCTGCTGTATGACTTTTTGGATAACTCCAAGTTGTTCCACGGCACCGTGGTGCCGGAGGACCGCTCCCTGATGAATGTGCCCTTTGTCACCGGCAACGCCGATCTGGACGCCAAATTTGTTAAAGAAGCGGAAGCCGCCGGGCTGGTAAATCTGAAAGGGCACCGTACCGTGGGCGGCATGCGCGCCTCTATCTATAACGCCATGCCTTTAGAGGGCGTACAGGCGCTGGTGACCTTTATGCAAAAGTTTGAGGAGGAGAACTGCTGATGTTTCATATTCAGACCTTAAATAAAATTTCGCCGGTGGGGCTGAACAAATTTGACCCTGCCAACTACACCGTGGACGCACCGGAAACGACGCCGGACGCCATTATGGTGCGCTCCGCCTCCATGCACGATATGGAAATGCCGGAAAGCCTGCTGGCCATCGCCAGAGCCGGTGCCGGGGTCAACAACATTCCTGTGGCCGACTGCGCCCAAAAGGGCATTGTGGTGTTCAATACCCCCGGCGCCAACGCCAACGCGGTAAAAGAACTGGTGCTGTGCGGTATGCTTCTGGCCAGCCGCAAGGTAACCCGCGCCATCGACTGGTGCAAGACCATTAAGGACGAGGGCGACAATGTACCCAAAACAGTGGAAAAGGGCAAGTCCGCTTTTGCCGGTCCGGAGCTGAAGGGCAAGACCTTGGCAGTGATCGGCCTGGGCGCCATCGGCCGCCTGGTGGCCAACGCCGCCGTGGATCTGGGTATGCAGGTGATCGGCTACGACCCGTTCTTAAAGGACGCCTCTGTACTCAAGCCGGGCGTAACCGTCAACAATGATCTGGATCAGGTGTTCCCCCTGGCAGACTATATCACCGTGCATGTGCCGCTGACCCCGGACACCAAGGAGCTGATTTGCGCCGAAAGCATTGCCAAAATGAAAGATACGGTGCGCGTGATGAACTTTGCCCGTGGCGACCTGGCCAATGCGGACGATGTGGTGGAGGCTTTGGAAGAGGGCAAAATGGCCGCGTATGTTACCGACTTCCCCAGCGCTAAGCTGATTGATGTGGACGGCGTGATCGCCATTCCCCACCTGGGTGCTTCCACCCCGGAGAGCGAGGAGAACTGCGCCTCTATGGGTGCCGAAGAGCTGATTGACTTTTTGGAGCACGGCAATATTCAAAACAGCGTAAACCTGCCCACGGTACACATGGATCCCAACGGCGCTGCTCGCATGACCGTGGTGCACAAGAACCAGCCAAACATGATCGCCACCATTACGGACACCATCAGCAAGGACGGTATGAACATTGCCGCCTTTACCGATAAGAACCGGGGCGAGATCGCTTACAGTATTATTGATACAGACACCGCTTACAGCGCCGGCGTGGTGGCGGATATTGAAAAAATCGACGGTGTGATCCGGGTGCGCGTGATCCAGGATTGACAAAGACCCGGCGCCGCCGTATAATAGAGTTGTTCAAATCAATAAGTCAGGGGTGCCGCAAGGCTGAGATCATACCCTTTGAACCGTACGCTAGCACGCACGGCAGAGACGATTGCTTAGATATTTGCAACTGTGCCCCATTCTGCGTGAATGGGGCTTTTCTTTTGACTTATTGCCACCCACCCCGGCGGCAACCGCCAAAACACTTGGAAGGAGAGTATTTTTTATGAAAGCAAGTGTTGCCATTCAGGTTCTGCCAAAGGCAGACAACGACCAGGAACTGGTGCGTATCGTAGACGAAGTGATCGCCTACATCAAGAGCACCGGCCTGCACTGCTCCGTAGGCCCCTTTGAGACCACCATTGAGGGCGAAAGCTACGATCAACTGATGGAGATCGTAACGCAGTGCCAAAAAGTGGCCATTAAAGCCGGTGCGCCCAGCGTATCCGCTTATGTCAAGATCGTGTACAACCCGGAAGGGAGGTTTTGACCATTGACCAAAAAATTACAAAGCACCACCAATAAGCTGGCGCCCATTTTGGCACTGGCGGTGATCTTAGGTATTTGGTACGCCTGTGCCGGGTTTGAAGTGGTGCCCGCCTACATGCTGCCCTCCCCTACGGATGTGTGGCTGGCGTTGTGCACAACTTCTCCGTAATGATGTCCCAGGCCAAGGTGACCCTGCAAGAGGCGCTGTACGGACTGGGGATCGGCGTGGCACTGGCATTTATTCTGTCGGCGCTGATGGATCGCTTTCACTTTTTGTATCAAGCCGTCTATCCCGTTCTCATCATTACCCAGACCATACCCACCATTGCCATTGCGCCGCTGCTGGTGCTGTGGATGGGCTTCGGTATGGCGCCGAAGATCACACTGGTGGTGATCACCACCTTCTTCCCCATCTCCATCGGACTCTTAGACGGCTACCGCAGTGCGGACCCGGACGAGGTCAACCTGCTGCGGGCGATGGGTGCCAACCGACTGCAAGTGTTTTGGCACATCAAGCTGCCCTCCGCCACCGGCTCCTTTTTCTCCGGGCTGCGCATCTCCGCCTCCTATGCGGTGGTGGGCGCGGTGATCTCCGAGTGGTTAGGCGGTTTTGAGGGACTGGGGGTCTATATGACCCGGGTAAAGAAAGCCTATGCCTTTGACAAAATGTTTGCTGTCATTGTGTTCATCTCCGTCATCAGCCTGCTGCTGATGGCATTGGTGGCACTGGCGCAGCGGCTGGCAATGCCCTGGGCAAACAAAGGAACAAACAAAGGAACAACGAAAGGAAAAGAATAAGATGAATAAAGCTAAAAAGATTTTTGCCGGTATGCTGGCCGGCGTCATGGCGCTGTCCTTTGCCGCCTGCTCCGGCGGTAAAACAGCGGACAAAACGGACACCACCGCCGCACCGGCACAGAAGACGGACATTACCGTCTGCCTGGACTGGACCCCCAACACCAACCACACCGGTATGTTCGTAGCCAAGGAAAAAGGCTACTACGAGGCCGCCGGCTGAATGTGAGCATTGTGCAGCCGCCGGACAACAGCACCGCCACCCAGCTGTGCAGCTCCAACAAAGCGCAATTTGCCATTGACGCACAGGACACCCTGGCGCCTGCCTTTACTTCAGACACCCCCATGGATGTGACTGCCGTGGCTGCGCTGCTGCAGCACAACTCCTCCGGCATTATCTCCAAGGCCGGGCAGGGTATGGACCGTCCCAAGGGCCTGACAGGCAACACCTACCTGACCTGGGACTCCCCCATTGAAAAGGCTATGCTGAAAAATATTGTCAACAAGGACGGCGGCGACTGGAGCAAGGTTAAGCAGATCCCCAACAAGGTGACCGCCGAGGCCCAGGATGTGCAGCAGAACCCGGACCACGCCATTTGGGTATTCTACGGCTGGGCCGGTATCAACGCCAAGGTCAACAAAATCGATGTAGACTTCTTCTACATCAAGGACCTGAACGCCACCTTTGACTACTACACCCCGGTGCTCATCGCCAACAACACTTTCTTAAAGGAAAATCCGCAGGCTGCTAAGGCATTCCTGCTGCCACTGCCAAGGCTATCAGTACGCCATTGACCACCCGGAGGAGGCTGCGGACATTCTCATTAAGAGCGACGATACCGGCTCTCTGAACGGCAGCGAAGAACTGGTTAAGGAAAGCCAAAAATGGATGGCCGATCAGTATATCAGCGACGCCAAAAAATGGGGCTACATTGACCCGGCTCGTTGGAACAACTTCTACAAGTGGCTGACGGACAACAAGCTGGTGGAGAAAGACATCAGCAGCAATGTAGGCTTTACCAACGATTACCTGGCATAAGAGATGGACATTTTATCCGCAGAAAACATTAAAAAAAGCTTTGACGAAAAGGTGATTTTGGACGGCGTAAACCTGACTTTGCAGCAGGGAGAGTTAATCTCCCTGCTGGGGGTCAGCGGCGCCGGCAAGACCACCCTGTTCAACTGCATCAGCGGCATTGACCGGCCGGACAGCGGCCGGGTGGTGCTGGGTGGGCAGGACATTACCGGCCAGCCGGGCCATATCAGCTATATGCTGCAAAAGGACCTGCTGCTGCCCTACAAGAAGATCATTGACAATGTGTCCCTACCGCTGCTGCTCGCCGGCAAATCCAAAAAGGAAGCCCGGACAGAAGCCGCAGTCACTTTGCCCAGTTCGGTCTGGAGGCACCCAGCAGCAGTACCCGGCGGAATTGTCCGGCGGTATGCGCCAGCGGGCAGCCTGCTGCGCACCTACCTGGCCGGTGACCGCGTAGCGCTGCTGGACGAGCCGTTCAGCGCCCTGGACACCATCACCAAATCCGCCATGCACCGGTGGTATCTGTCCGTGATGGAGGAGATCAAGCTGTCCACCATCTTTATCACCCATGATATTGACGAGGCGGTGCTGCTCAGCGACCGCATCCTCATTCTCAACGGGCGTCCGGGCAAGATCACCCACCAGATCACCGTTGCGGAGCCGAAGCCCCGGCGGCGGGACTTTAACCTGACCCCGGAATTTTTGGATTACAAAAAGCAGGTGATTGACGCCTTGGGTGTGGTGTTATAATGCGGCAAAAGCAACCACTTGAGTAAACGGAAGCAACCCATAAAAAAGAAAAACGGCATTGCAACCAAAATTGCAATGCGTTTGTTTTATTTTGCGATCCCCAGGATGGTCTCCGCCTGCTGCACCTGCTCCGGTGTGGGCACAGGTACGCCCTCCAGCGGGTACTTGATCCCCAGGTTTTGCCACTTAAAGAGCCCCAGCGTATGGTACGGCAGGATCTCCACCTTCTCCACAGAAGAAAGGCTGTCGATAAAGTCTTTCAACTGCTGCAACTCTGCCGGGTCATCGGTCAGACCGGGCACCAGCACGCGCCGGATCCACATGGGCTTGCGGATCTCCGACAAATAGCGAGCCATATCCAAAATATTGGCGTTGTCCCGCCCGGTGAGTTCCTTGTGCTTTTCGCTGTCCGTCTGCTTTAAGTCCAGCATCACCAGGTCCGTCACTTCCATCAGCTTTTGGAACTTAGAGAAGAACGGTTCCTTGCGGCTGAATGCGGAACCGCAGCTGTCCAGCGTGGTATGCACCCGTGGGCTTGGCAATGGAGAAGAACTCCGTCACAAAGTCGATCTGGAGCAGCGGCTCGCCCCGCTAACGGTGATACCGCCGTTGGGCTGGCCTTTCTTGGTCCAGTAATTGCGATAACGATAAGCCTTATCAAACATCTGCTGTGGGGACAGGCTCATCTTTTCCGCCGCCGGATCCCAAGTCTCCGGGTTGTGGCAATATTTGCAGCGCATATTGCAGCCCTGCAAAAAGAGCACATAGCGTACCCCCGGGCCGTCTACCAGCCCGAAGGTCTCTATGGAATGAATTTTACCGATCATAAGCGATCAGCCGCTTACATTCTGTCGTGGCAGGTACGGGCAATAACATCCATCTGCTGCTCACGGGTCAGGTCAATAAACTTCACGGCGTAACCGGATACACGGATGGTGAAGTTTGCATACTCTTCCTTCTCCGGGTGCTCCATGCGTCGATCAGCTTCTCTTTACCGAACACATTCACATTCAGGTGATGCGCGCCCTGATCGAAGTAGCCATCCATCACCTGTACCAGGTTGTTGATGCGCTCCTGCTCGTCATGGCCAATGGCGTCCGGGTTGATGGTCTGGGTGTTGGAGATACCGTCCAGTGCCCACTCATAAGGCAGCTTAGCAACGGAGTTCAGAGAGGCCAGCAGGCCGTTCTGCTCTGCGCCGTAAGCCGGGTTTGCACCGGGAGACAGCGGCTCGCCGGCCTTACGGCCGTCAGGCATAGCACCGGTTGCCTTACCATATACCACATTGGAGGTAATGGTCAGGATAGAGGTGGTGGGCTCGGAGTCACGATAGGTGTGGTGCTTCTTGATCTTAGCCAGGAAGGTCTTCAGCAGCCATACAGCAATCTCGTCTGCACGGTCGTCATCGTTGCCGTAGCGGGGGAAGTCGCCGGTGGTCTCGTAGTCAACCACAATGCCGTCCTCGTTGCGGATGGTCTTAACCTTAGCGTACTTGATGGCGCTCAGGGAGTCTACCACGTGGGAGAAGCCGGCAATACCGGTGGCAAAGGTTCTGCGTACATCGGTATCGATCAGAGCCATCTCGGCAGCTTCGTAGTAATACTTATCATGCATGTACTGGATCAGGTTCAGCACATTCACATACAGATCAGCCAGCCAGTCCATCATGCGGTCATACTTCTCAATGACCTCATCATAGTCCAGGTACTCGGAAGTGATCGGCTTGTACTCTGGACCAACCTGCTGGCCGGTCTTTACATCCACACCGCCGTTGATGGCGTACAGCAGGCACTTAGCCAGGTTGGCTCTTGCGCCGAAGAACTGCATCTCTTTACCGGTCTGGGTAGCGGATACGCAGCAGCAGATGCTGTAATCGTCGCCCCATACCGGCTTCATCACATCGTCGTTCTCATACTGGATGGAGCTGGTGCGGATAGAAATGTCTGCCGCGTACTTCTTAAGTTCTCAGGCAGAGCGGAGGAATACAGAACAGTCAGGTTCGGCTCCGGAGAGGGACCCATATCCTCCAAAGTGTGCAGGAAACGGTAGTCGTTCTTGGTAACCATGGAACGGCCGTCTACGCCGATACCGCCAACTTCCAGGGTAGCCCATACCGGGTCGCCGGAAAACAGCTGGTTGTAAGAGGGAATACGGGCGAACTTCACCATACGGAACTTCATAACCAAGTGGTCGATCAATTCCTGTGCCTCGCTCTCGGTCAAAGTGCCGGCTTCCAGATCTCTCTCAATGTAGATATCCAGGAAAGTAGACACACGACCAACGCTCATCGCAGCGCCGTTCTGGGTCTTGATGGCAGCCAGGTAGCCGAAGTACAGCCACTGCACAGCCTCTTTTGCATTCTTTGCGGGCTGAGAAATATCAAAGCCATACTTCTCGGCCATGACTTTCATCTCGCCAGAGCCTTGATCTGCATAGCCAGCTCTTCTCTCTGACGGATGATGTCGTCAGTCATAGAACCGCTGCCGCAGTTGGCAAAGTCTTCCTTCTTCTGCTCGATCAGGAAGTCGATACCGTACAGAGCCACACGGCGATAATCGCCGACGATACGGCCACGGCCGTAAGTATCCGGAAGGCCGGTAATGATCTTGTTGTGGCGGGCCTTCTTCATCTCGGGCGTATATGCGTCAAACACGCCCTGGTTATGCGTCTTGCAATACTCGGTGAAGATCTTGTGCAGCTCCGGATCCGGCTCATAGCCGTAAGTGGTGCAAGCCTGCTCTGCCATCTTGATACCGCCATAGGGCATAAAGCACGCTTCAGGGCTTGTCGGTCTGCAAACCGACCACAGCCTCCAGATCCTTCAGATCCTCGCTGATGTAGCCCGGCTCATGGGCAGTAATGCCGGACACGATCTTCGTGTCCATATCCAAAACGCCGCCCTTGGCGCGCTCTTCTTTTTGCAGGCCCTGCAACACGCCCCACAGCTTGTTGGTAGCATCCGTGGGTCCTGCCAGGAAACTCTCATCACCATCATAGGGCTTGTAGTTCTTCTGGATGAAGTCTCTTACATTGACTTCCTCTTTCCAGAGGGAACCGTCAAAGCCATTCCATTGTTCAAAATTGACCATCGTATTACCTCCTACAGTATTTGTTTGCTAAATATAAAAACTAATGACTGGCATAGTTGAAATTGCGAAAACAGACGCAATTTGGCACACCTGTCCGCAAATCGCTAATAATATACAACAAATCGTCTCGAATTTCAACCCAAATTGTATAAGTATTTTGCCCATTCCGGCTAAAGTTTTTGGGAATTTTGACCAGTTGTTGTAATCATTGCCAACTTGTAATCATTACAATTTGAATTATACACAGCAAATCGCCTTTTGTCAAGGGCTTTTTTCTGTTTTTTGCAGAACACACCTGGCGGCGGCACTCGCCTTTCTCTGATACTATTTTAACATAATTTGCTGTATTTTCCAAAATTTTTGCACGCTGTTGCGCAATTCTGCACACAGTGTAAATTATTTATGAATTCCGTCACTGCCTGATTGACAAAAAATTATCAATTCGCTATACTGAACTTGCAAGCGGCGAAAAAAAGTCGCCGAAATTCAATCAAAAGAGGTAATTTGTTATGGCAAACAGATTTGTATTGAATGAGACCAGTTACCACGGCCCCGGTGCGATCCGGGAGATCGCCGGTGAAGTGAAAGGCCGCGGGTTCAAAAAGTGCTTTGTGTGCTCTGACCCGGACCTGATTAAATTTAATGTAACGAAGAAAGTGACCGATGTGCTGGAGAATGCCGGCATTGACTACGAGATCTACAGCAAAATCAAGGCCAACCCCACGGTGGAGAATGTGCAGACCGGCGTGGCCGCTTTTAAGGCCAGCGGCGCAGACTGCATTATCGCCATTGGCGGCGGCTCCTCTATGGACACCGCCAAAGCCATCGGTATTATCATTGAGAACCCGGAATTCAGCGATGTAATCTCCCTGGAGGGCGTGGCGCCCACCACCAAGAAGGCGGTGCCGATCATCGCCGTTCCCACCACTGCCGGTACAGCCGCCGAGGTAACCATCAACTATGTGATCACCGATACGGAGAAAAACCGCAAAATGGTGTGCGTAGATGTGCACGACATTCCCGTAGTGGCCGTTGTGGACCCGGAAATGATGGCTTCCATGCCCAAGGGTCTGACCGCCGCCACCGGCATGGACGCACTGACCCACGCCATTGAGGGCTATATCACCAAGGCCGCCTGGGAAATGAGCGATATGTTCCACCTGAAAGCCATTGAGATCATCAGCAAAAACCTGCGCGGTGCCGTAGCCAACACCCCGGAGGGCCGCAAGGGCATGGCACTGGGTCAGTACATTGCCGGTATGGGCTTTTCCAATGTGGGCCTGGGCATTGTGCACTCCATGGCGCACCCGCTGGGCGCTGTGTACGACACCCCCCACGGCGTAGCAACGCCATTATCCTGCCCACCGTGATGGCCTACAACGCACCTGCCACCGGTGAAAAATACCGGGATATTGCCAAGGCCATGGGCGTTAAGGGCGTGGACGATATGACTCTGGACCAGGCTCGTGCCGCTGCCGTGGACGCTGTAAAGCAGCTGTCCCAGGATGTAGGTATCCCCGCCGACCTGAAAGACATTGTAAAGCCGGAGGATGTGGACTTCCTGGCGCAGAGCGCTTATGACGACGCCTGCCGTCCCGGCAATCCCAGAGACACCAGCGTAGAGGAGATCAAGCTGCTGTATCTCTCTCTGATGTAAGTCTTTTTGCAACACAGCCGCACCGCTTCACCCTGAGCAGTGCGGCTTTTTTGCGCCCCGGCATTGTATTTCCCGATCATTTATGCTATGCTAAAGGCAATCTGAGGAAGAAAGGTGACCTACATTGACCATTTCTGACGCAATTCGCTATGTCGGCATCAACGATACAGACATTGATTTGTTTGAAAGCCAGTACCGGTGCCCCACGGCGTGTCTTACAACAGCTATCTGCTGCTGGATGACAAGATTGCCCTGCTGGACACGGTGGACAAACGCAAATATGACGACTGGGCCGCAAAGGTGGACGCTGTTCTGGACGGGCGCACCCCGGACTACATTGTGGTGCACCACTTAGAGCCGGACCACGCCGGCAGTCTGCAAATGACCATAGAGAAATATCCCGGAGCCACCCTGGTGCTCAGCGCCAAGCGCTGGCTATGCTGCCCCAGTTTTTTGACCTGCCGGCAGGCACCAAGACCCTGTCGGTGAAAGAGGGTGACACGCTGGAGCTGGGTCAGCACACCTTGACCTTTGTGATGGCACCATGGTGCACTGGCCGGAGGTGATGGTCAGCTACGAACAAACGGAAAAGGTGCTCTTTAGCGCAGACGCCTTTGGCAAATTCGGCGCCGTAGGCACGGACGAGCCTTGGCCGGAGGAAGCCCGCCGCTACTTATCAATATCGTTGGCAAATACGGTGCGCCGGTGCAGACCCTGCTGAAGAAAGCCGCCGCCCTGGATATTGCCACCATTTGCCCGCTGCACGGCCCGGTACTGCAAGGGGACCTAACCCCCTATCTGCACCTGTATAACACTTGGAGCAGCTATCAGCGGAAACCGGGGTGTGTTCATTGCCTATGCCTCCATTACGGCAACACGA
>ENA-OQAS01000080-OQAS01000080.1-human-gut-metagenome-genome-assembly--contig:-NODE-80-length-46056-cov-3.115940_pt1 | contig 46056 bp, 58 predicted proteins | sample MGYA00242733_ERZ504523 | MGnify/ENA primary metagenome ERZ504523 (study PRJEB26092, sample SAMD00036239) | human gut metagenome | host: Homo sapiens | study: EMG produced TPA metagenomics assembly of...
TAACCATGCGTATTCATCAGAATGTCTAAGCTTTGTAAATTCTTTTCTGAGTTCTGCATCTGAAATGAATTTTCCGCCTTTTTCATAGTTTTCTATTTCCCTTGCCAAAGCCCAGTTATAAGCAAATTTTGAAGCACCTGCGTACTGAAACATCTTAGTTTTCTGTACATTGTTTGGTATCAACATTGCTTTTATGGCTTTTACCATCTACTTCCTCCTGTATCAGTTCCCGGATAAGTTTCTCAGCTTTATTCGCTCGACTTCCCAGAATGTTATATCATTATAGCGAATTAAACGTTGAATGACAAGGGCGGTTTCCTGTGGTATACTTGAGATGTCCCGGTCAGAAAACAGAAAAACTGACCAAATATGAAAATCCAGGCAAGGAGGATCACCATTATGAAATCTATAGCAATCGTTACAGACAGTAACTGCGGCATGTCTCCCGCTCAAGTAAAAGACCTTGCATCTACATGCTTCCAATGCCGTTTTTTATAGATGATAAGGAATATCTGGAAGACATTGACATGAACCAATCAGAGTTCTTTCAGCATCTTGAACAAAATCCAGGCTGCAGAGTTTCCACATCCCAGCCCACACCGGAATCCGTCACTACCTCTGGGACAAGCTGCTCAAAGACTACGACGAGATCGTACATATCCCCATGTCCAGCGGTCTCTCCAGTTCCATGCAGACTGCCCGCATGCTTGCAGAAGACTATGATGCCGTGTACGTGTCGTAAACAACCAGAGGATCTCCGGAACCTTACGTTACTCTGCCATCGAGGCTATCCAGCAGGCTAAAAACGGTCTCTCTGCCGATGAGATCGGAACCTGGCTGGAAGAAACCCGCTTCGACTCCAGCATCTATATCACTGTAGCTACTCTGAAGTACCTGAAACAGGGCGGCCGCATCACTCCTGCAGCTGCAGCCATCGGAACCATGCTCCGTCTGAAACCGGTTCTGCAGATCCAGGGCGAAAAGCTGGACGCCTTCTCCAAGGCCCGCACCATGACCCAGGCAAAAAACACTATGACGAAAGCCATCAAAGATGACATTGCAGACCGCTTTGGAGAAAAGATCAACCTGGATGTCATCCACTCCCACAACCTGGAAGCAGCCGAAGAATTCCGAAAAGAAGTCCTCACCACCTTCCCGAATATCGGTGAAGTCAACATCTTCCCTCTCTCCCTGAGCGTTTCCTGCCACATCGGCCCCGGAAGTCTGGCACTCACCTGTTCCAAGGTACACCCGGAAATATGGTAAAGACTAGTCAGAAGCAATCCACATGGCCAGAGCACAGCCGGAGGGAATACTTCTGTATGGCTCTGTCTCTGGAGGAGGGCTGCTAGTCCTTAGATTCTGGAAATCTGCGTTATTAAAAGTCGGCTGTCTGAGCGGCAACAAGCCGCGAGTTCCGAACTTTTTTTTTTAATGGTTTTAGCAAATTTTCAGGGCCTTAGAACTAACGCCCAATGGAAGCCGAAGACTATACAGAAGTATTTCCTTCGGCGTCCCTCCCGCCAACATATTTAATTTTCCTGTGTATTCTCAATCTCCACCGGCGCTTCATTCAAGATCTTCATAAACTCCTCACCGGTGATAGTCTCATGCTCATACAGATACTTGGCAATCTCATGGAGCTTTCCGATATTATCTGTAAGGATCTTCGTAGCCTTTTCATGCTCCCGTCTTACAAGCTCCACAACCTTCTTGTCCAAAAGTGTCTGCGTCTCAAAGGAACAGGTTAGACTTGCATCTCCGCCAAGATACTGATTGCTTACATTTTCCATGGCAACCATGTCAAAATCATCACTCATACCATACCTGCTGATCATCGCTCTGGCAATCTTGGTCGCCTGCTCAATATCATTGGAGGCACCGGTAGTAATGGAATGGAAAATCAGCTCTTCCGCTGCACGGCCGCCTGTAAATGTAGCGATCTTATTCTCCAGTTCTTCCTTAGTCATCAGGAAATGTTCCTGCTCATCTACCTGCATGGTATATCCCAATGCACCGGAGGTACGTGGAATGATCGTGATCTTATGGACCGGTGCAGAATCTGTCTGCTTGGCAGCAACCAGTGCATGACCAACCTCATGATAGGAAACGATCAGCTTTTCCTTATTGGAAAGTACACGATTCTTTTTCTGATATCCGGCAATAACAACTTCGATACTTTCTTCAAAATCCGCCTGTGTGGCAAATTTCCGTCCGTCGCGGACTGCACGGAGAGCTGCCTCGTTGACAATATTGGCAAGCTCCGCACCGGAGGCACCGACTGCCGCCTTGGCAATTTCATCAAACCGGACTGTATCCGCAATTTTGATCTTCTTGGCATGAACCTTCAGGATTTCCTCACGCCCCTGAAGATCCGGAAGCTCAACCGGGATCCTTCTGTCAAAACGTCCCGGGCGAAGAAGTGCAGGGTCAAGGGAATCCGGTCGGTTGGTAGCTGCCAGGATCACAACACCCTTGGAACCGTCAAAACCGTCCATCTCCGTCAAAAGCTGGTTCAGTGTCTGCTCACGCTCATCGTTTCCGCCGCCCATTCCGGAGCCGTCACGTTTCTTGCCAATAGTATCGATCTCATCAATAAATACGATACATGGTGCTTTCTCATTGGCCTGTTTAAAAAGATCACGGACTTGCAGCGCCCATACCCACAAACATCTCCACAAATTCCGAACCGGAAATTGAGAAAAACGGAACCTCCGCCTCACCGGCAACTGCCTTGGCAAGAAGAGTTTTACCGGTTCCGGGAGGGCCTACAAGAAGGGCACCCTTCGGCATGGAAGCACCGATCTCTCTGTATTTCTCCGGATTATGAAGAAATCTACAATTTCCGTCAAAAGCTCCTTGGCTTCATCCTCACCGGCAACATCTGAAAATTTGATTCCCGTAGAGGATTTCACATAAACCTTGGCATTGCTTTTGCCAAAGGACATCATTCCTCCCGGTCCTCCGTTTCCCATGGAACTCATCATCTTCTTGCTGAGCCAACGTCCCAGGAGAATAAAAATTGCGATCGGGAGTACATAGCCCAGGATCAGAGATAAAAGCAACGACTGTCTCTGGGGTGCAGTACCCTCTATACTTACACCCGCATCGTAAAGATGGGATACAAGATCCTGATCCTCTACAGATACCGTCTTACAATAGACATCATTTCCATCTACCTTCATCGTATAATAGATATAATCAGAATTAATAGTTGCTTCATATACTTTTCCTCTGTCTACAGCTTTCAGGAAGGTGGTGTAATCGGTCTCTTTTACACTTCTCTCAGAAAGAGCAGGAAGAGCAAAAACATTCAGCAGAACAATAATTACGACCGCAATAATGTAATATACATACAGCGGCCGCTTCTCTGGTTTTTTTGAATTCAGATTCATGCAGTCTCCTCCGTTATCTTATAGTATATTGCTATATCAGGTGGTACAGCCTTGTAGTACACTCTACCACTTTTTTCAGTCAATTTCAAGGATTCCCCATCCGATTTCATAAACATTTTAGAATTGAAAATATTTCCAAATAATACCTTTATTCTGAAAAAATCCTTGCAAGCCACCTGATACTGTGCTATTATAATAAATGGTTATGCCGCTGTGGCGGAATTGGCAGACGCACTTGACTCAAAATCAAGCGGAGCGATCCGTGCCGGTTCGAGTCCGGCCAGCGGCATTCGCATAAAAGACCTGACGGAGAAATCTGTCAGGTCTTTATTATATACTACCCAAAAACACGAAAGGAATAAAAAAATGGAAAAAGACAAAAGCTTTTTAGGAACCGAGTCTGTCGGAAAGCTTCTTCTGCAGCTTGCACTTCCTACCGTTGCCGCACAGCTCATCAATATGCTCTACAATATCGTCGATCGTATCTATATTGGTCATATTCCCGGAGAGGGTGCTCTTGCCCTTACCGGTGTAGGTGTATGTATGCCGCTTATTATGGTCGTATCTGCCTTCGCTGCTCTTGTCGGAAACGGAGGCGCTCCCAGAGCCAGCATCTTTATGGGTAAAAATGACACGTCGAAAGCCGAACAGACTCTCGGAAACTGCTTCACCATGCAGATCATCATCTCCCTGATCCTGACTGTTATCCTGTTTCTCGGAAACCGCAGCCTTCTCCTTGCATTCGGCGCCAGTGCAAACACCATCGACTATGCGGTTGGTTACATGAATATCTATGCAGTAGGAACTATCTTTGTACAGCTGACTCTTGGCATGAATAATTTCATCACAGCCAGGGATTCGCAAAAACCGGAATGCTCTCCGTACTGATCGGTGCGATCTCCAACATTATTCTGGATCCGGTTTTTATTTTCGGATTCCACATGGGTGTCCGGGGCGCTGCTCTGGCAACGGTGATCTCCCAGGCATTTTCCTGCATCTGGGTTCTCTCATTCCTCTTTGGAAAAAAGACCTTCCTGAAGCTTCGGAAAAGCACCATGAAACTAAAAGCCGATATCATTCTGCCTGTATGGCTCTTGGCTCTTCTCTCTTTGTCATGCAGCTCAGTGAAAGCGTTATCTCTGTCTGCTACAACTCCTCACTCTTAAAATACGGCGGGGATGTTGCAGTAGGAGCCATGACCATCCTTACCAGCGTCATGCAGTTTGCCATGCTTCCTCTTCAGGGACTTGGTCAGGGTGCACAGCCTATCATCAGCTACAACTATGGTGCACGTAACGAAAAACGTGTACGTTCTACATTTAAGCTTCTTATAAAAACAAGTGTTTCTTATTCCGTGATCCTGTGGCTGATCATTATGCTCTTCCCGCAGATCTTTGCCGGAATGTTTACTTCGGACAGTACATTACTTGCTTTCACAAAAACAGCGCTCCGGATCTATATGGCAGTTGTGTTTATCTTTGGTATCCAGATTGCCTGCCAGATGACCTTTATCTCCCTTGGCAGAGCCAAAGATTCCATCATTGTGGCTATTGTCCGGAAATTTATTCTGGTCATCCCGCTGATCTATATCCTGCCCCATATTTTCCGTGCTGACCGGACAAATGCAGTTTATATGGCCGAGCCGGTTGCGGATATCCTGGCCGTTACATTTACTGCCATCCTGTTTTTCTTTGAGTTTAGAAAAGCCCTGGCAGAAATCTCCGGCAGCCGGAAGCTGTAACCCTGCATTTGACTACCTTCCGCCCTGCTCGCGATCTTATACCTACCAGATACTTAAACATAAAACAGCCCTCTATGCATCATTACCAAGATGCACAGAAGGCTGTTTTTATATATTTCCGCTATTTTATTTCAATTCGTCTTCATCCTGAAGAAGTTTCTCAAAAACAGGGAAGCAGTCAAAGGTTGCAAAATAATCTCTCGGTGTCTCGGCACGACGGATCATCTCAAAGCTGCCGTCCTCATGAAGAAGGATCTCTGCAGATTTCAGTTTACCATTATAGTTATAACCCATTGCAAAACCATGAGCACCTGTATCATGGATCACAAGAAGATCTCCCTTGTCGATTTTCGGAAGCATACGGTCAATGGCAAATTTATCATTATTCTCACAGAGAGAACCTGTCACATCATATTTATGATCGCACGGCTCGTTCTCCTTACCTATAACCGTAATGTGATGATAAGCACCATACATAGCCGGACGCATCAGATTTACTGCACAGGCATCTACGCCGATATACTCTTTATGTGTATGCTTCTCATGGATTGCTTTTGTGACAAGGCAGCCATACGGTCCCATCATGAAACGGCCAAGCTCTGTATAGATCGCAACATCACCCATTCCTTCCGGAACAAGGACTTCTTCATAAACCTTGCGGACACCCTCACCGATCACACGGATATCATTTGGCTCCTGATCCGGTTTATAAGGAATTCCGATACCACCGGAAAGGTTGATGAATTTAATGTGTGCACCTGTCTCCTTCTGAAGCTTCACGGCAAGCTCAAACATAACCTTTGCAAGCATTGGATAATAATCATTGGTCACTGTGTTGCTTGCAAGGAATGCATGGATTCCGAACTCTTTGGCACCTTTGGATTTCAGGATACGGAATGCGTCAAAGATCTGCTCGGTAGTCATTCCGTATTTTGCATCTCCGGGATTATCCATGATACCGTTACTGATCTTAAATACTCCACCTGGATTGTAACGGCAGCTGATCACTTCCGGGATTTTTCCGAGAGCTTTCTCTACGCTCTCAATATGTGTAATGTCATCAAGGTTGATGATCCCACCGATCTCATCTGCATATCTGAACTCTTTCTCCGGTGTGTCATTGGAAGAAAACATGATATCGCCCTTTTTGCAGCCTACTGCCTTGGCCATCATAAGCTCTGTTTCTGAGGAGCAGTCGCAGCCACAGCCATACTCCTGCAGAATATTGATCAGATATGGATTCGGTGTTGCCTTTACCGCAAAAAATTCCTTGAATCCTTTGTTCCATGCAAAGGCCTCTTTCAGGGCTTTTGCATTCTCACGGATTCCCTTCTCATCATAGAGATGGAAGGGTGTCGGAAACTTTTCAGTAATTTCGTTGAGTTTCTCAAGTGTCACAAATGGTTCTTTTTTCATAATAACTGCATCTCCTGTTTTTCCGACTGCTGTTCCCGAAGAAAACTCAGTCTTATTCTGCCTCGATCACGTGCATCATATTTGTCACTGCACCACGACCGTTTGTCATGTTGGTCGCAGGGTCTCCTGCTGTAAATACAACAAGGTCTCCTTTATGTATCAGATGACGGCTACGGACAACATTCATAGCCTGAGACATGATATGGTCCGTGGTATCTCTCTGATATCCTTTCAGAGGTGTTACACCCCAGATCAGCTGAAGTTTATGCTGGATGGTTGAATTCGGTGTGATCGCATAGATTGGAACCTTCGGGCGGAAATTGGAGATCAGTCTGGCTGTATTTCCACTCATTGTCGGTGTTACGATAGCGTTCGCCTTCAGGTTCTTTGCAGTACGCACCGTTGCAAGTGCCACTGCACTGGAGATCTTCTCTCTTCCATCCATGGAACGATGTTCAATAAACACTTTATAATCCAGATGCGGCTCTGTCATCTCTGCGATATCTGCCATCATCTTAAGAGCATCAACCGGATATTTACCAGCTGCTGTCTCTCCGGAAAGCATGATCGCATCGGTTCCGTCGTAGATCGCATTGGCAACATCAGCTACCTCTGCACGTGTAGGACGCGGATTACGGATCATGGAATCAAGCATCTGTGTTGCTGTGATAACCGGTGTATAATGTTCGTTACACTTACGGATGATCGCCTTCTGGATGTGAGGTACCTGACTTGCAGGAATTTCCACACCGAGATCTCCTCTGGCAACCATGATACCGTCAGATGCTTCAATGATGGAATCAATATTCTCAACACCCTCTGCATTCTCGATCTTCGCGATAATACCGATATCCTTTCCACCATTATCATTCAGAAGCTTACGGATCTCACGGATCACCTCTGCGGAACGGACAAAAGATGCCGCGATGAAATCAAATTTCTGCTCGATACCAAAGATAATATCCTTTTTATCCTGCTCTGTGATTCCCGGAAGATTTACTTTTACATAAGGAACATTTACACCCTTCTTCTCTCCCAGCTCACCACCGTTTAAGATATCACAGACAATATCGGTTCCCTTGATCGCCTTAACCTCCAACTCGATCAGACCATCATCAATGAGGATTCTGTTTCCCGGTTTTACATCCTTGTAAAGTGTCTCATATGTGATAGCAACCTTTGTGCTGTCGCCTTCAAAATCGCCAATTCCAAGTACAAACTGTTTTCCCGCTTCCAGCTTAACCTTCTGTCCGTCCTTTAAAAGTCTGGTACGGATCTCCGGTCCCTTTGTGTCAAGAAGCATGGCAATAGGCATATCAAGCTCCTCACGAAGCTCCTTGATCATATCCACACGGCCCTTCTGCTCCTCGTGGTCTCCGTGAGAAAAGTTGAATCTGGCAATATCCATTCCATTCTCCATAAGAGCCTTCAGAGTTTCCCTGTTATTACTGGCAGGTCCAAGTGTACAGATAATCTTAGTTTTTTTCATAATAATGTTCTCCTTCGTTTGTGCGTTTTACTGTACGTGTTTATGTGTAAATAAATGATCCTGACAATATTCATAATTTCCGTTGCACTTTGAGCAGAAACGAAACTCCAGGTTTGGGTCATCCTTTTCGGTACGTCCGCAGATCGCACATTTATGCTTGGCGATCCCATCCGGACCGAACCCTGTTCTGGAAGGAGCCACAGCCTTCTTAAACTGCTGCCTCCTGTGGATCTCCTTCGGATTGTATCGGTTCATATCACGGGTACTGAAATAAAAGATCACAAAGTTTAAAAGTGATGCTACGATCGGTACTACGCCTACCCAAAGCCCGACTCGAAGATAAGATACGATATCCCACGCAATGAACAGTCCGTATACAAAGGCCATCCATTTCATCCTGATCGGGATCACAAACATAAGAAGCAACTGAAGATCCGGATATGTGACTGCATAGGCAAGGAAAATAGAAAGACTGATATAATATGTGGTAAAAATATTTCCGCCAAGAGAATAGGCGATCCCGTTCATCACCACATAACCACCTGTAAATACATGTAAAAGCACTGCTGCGATCACAGTAAACAAAACACCTGAAAAAATATACAATGTGTACCGAAAAGTTCCCCAGGTACGTTCCAGTGAAGTACCGATCGGATAATAGAAAAAAAAGATTGCGAGAAGGAACATCACAAGATTGCCGGTTCCTCCCACACTGGACGGCGGATAGATCACCCATGTCACCAGTCTCCAGATCTGTCCCTTCATGACCATGGACATATCAAGACTCAGCATATTCAAAACTCCCGGAGCAAACATAGCCAGAAAATACCCCAGCACATAACATCCGATGATGTAAACAGTCAGATTCGGAATCCCGAATCTTCCGAATTTACGTTCCAGTTTGTCGATAAATTTCATTAAAATCTCCTTTCAGAAAACTTTTGAAAATCAGAAAAATCGCTTCTTGGAAAGAATGATCGCTGCCACAACACTGATTGCCACAGAAATCAGGATAATGATCAGAAATCCCAATGGACTCCTTGATAAGGGCATACCGGAACCAGCCACATTCATTCCGTAAGCACTGAACACAATAGTCGGAATACTCATGACAATAGTAATGATCGCCAGTACCTTCATAACGATATTCATATTATTGGAGATGATCGATGCAAAAGCATCCATAGTTCCGTTCAGGATACCGCTGTACACATTGGCCATTTCGATCGCCTGCTTATTCTCAGTGATGACATCCTCCAGAAGATCGGTGTCCTCCGGATATTTCTTGATGCTGTCTATCTTCAGAAGCTTCTCCAGCACAACCTCATTGGACCGGAGTGATGTGATAAAATAAGTCAGGGATTTCTGCAGCTCCAGAAGCTCGATCAGCTCTTCATTTCTTGTGGAAAGATGCAGTTTTTCTTCCACCTGCTCACTTTTTTTGTCAATGATACGCAGATAACGCAGGTACATGCTCGCATTTCTGTAAAGGATCTGAAAGATAAAACGGGTCTTCATATAGGTAAAAAAGCTCCGGACTCTTCCCTCCATAAATCTGGTAAGAACCGGTGTGTCCTCCAGACAGATGGTAAAGATCATAGACCCCGTCACAATAATGCCAAGTGGTATTGTCCCATACCAATCCTTGTCATTACGTTCCTCGATCATAGGAACATCAACCAGGATCAGTGTATAATTATCCTCAACTTCGATACGTGACCGTTCTTCCTCATCCAAAGGGGATCGTAAATCGTCAACCTCTATATCAAACTTCTCGGAAATTCAAAATCTCTGTTGCCGTCGGATTCGTCAGCGCAATCCAGCAGCCTTCCTCCGGTTCCTGTATCTGGTGGATGGCTCCGTCTATTGTCTTGTAAATCCTTACCACGATTCCCACTTCCCTTCTCTTGCTTTTCTTTTGCCAGGGCAATTCTTTTTTATTATAAATAGTCAAAATAGCTTTGTCAATTCATACCTTTTCTTTTTAAAAGAGCTTTTAAATAATTTCACATGATCTTTACATAAAAATTCATTCTGCCTTCCACGTTCTTTACATTTTCCGGCTTCCTATATAATGATTCCAGAATTCCAACGAAAGGAAGTTATACAAATGAGTCAGTCATCATTCGGAAAAAATTCGTGGTTACCACCTGGGGAGAATCTCACGGCAAGGCTATCGGTGCCGTTCTCGACGGCTGTCCCGCAGGTCTTTCTCTCTGCGAAGAAGATATCCAGGTTTTTCTTGACCGGAGAAAGCCCGGTCAGAGCCGTTATACAACTGCCCGTAAGGAAGGAGATCTGGTGGAAATCCTTTCCGGAGTTTTTGAAGGAAAGACTACCGGTACTCCAATTTCTCTTCTGATCCGCAATACAGATCAGCGTTCCAGAGATTACGGAAATATCGCATACTCCTATCGTCCCGGTCACGCAGACTTTACCTTTGACCAGAAATACGGATTCCGTGATTACCGTGGAGGTGGACGCTCTTCCGGAAGAGAACCGCCGGACGTGTGGCAGCCGGTGCCATTGCCATCAAGCTGTTAAACGAACTTGGCATTACATTTACTACCTACGCAAGATCCATCGGTCCTGTAGAGATCCGGTCCTTCTCAGAAGAAGAGATCCGAAATAATACACTCTGCATGCCAGATGCCGACGCAGCCGCAAAGGCATCTGCCTATCTCGAACAATGTCTGAACAGTCAGGACAGTGCCGGCGGTGTGATCGAATGCCGCATCAAAAACGTTCCTGCCGGTCTGGGCGATACGGTTTTTGACAAGCTGGATGCTACCCTCGCTCATGCGATCATGTCCATTGGTGCTGTAAAAGCTGTTGAGATCGGTGACGGCATCAACGTGACACGTCTTACCGGTTCCGAAGACAACGACGGTTTTGTACAGAAAAACGGCATTATTTCCAAAACCTCCAACCATGCAGGCGGTATTATGGGTGGTATGAGTGACGGCAGTGATATCATACTCCGTGCACATATCAAACCTACTCCTTCCATCAGTCAGTCTCAGTCTACTGTGACCAACACCGGAGAAAACCTGGAGCTTGAGATCAAGGGCCGGCATGATCCGGTGATCGTACCGCGTGCAGTAGTCGTTGTGGAAGCTATGGCAGCACTTACCATTACAGATGCACTTTTTAACAATATGAGTGCACGGATGGATCGTATCCACGAATTATCAGCGGTAATTTCACATTTTGACCTATCAGATAAAAAATTATAAATGCGCAAAAACAGACTCAGGGAAAGTTCCTACTCGTCCCTGAGTCTGTTTTTGTTTGCCTGTACAAGACTTACTTTGATCAATCCTGTTCTTAATCCAACTGCTCGCATGTATCCGGTACCGGCCAGATATGGATACTGTTCGGTGTCTCGATCTTTCTCGGTTTTTCGTTCATCATGATGATATTCTTTTCATAATCCACAGTGAAAACGGTAATACTGTTGCTGGCATGATTGGCAACAGCAATATGCTTGTTATCCGGGAAGATCATAAGATCCTTCGGGTAATCACCACTGATCGGAAGTGTAAATTCTTGGTCAGAAGGCCTGTTTCCTGGTCTACTGCATACATAGTCACAGTATTTTCCCCTGCTGTTGTACAGAAAAGATATTTACCGTCCGCAGAAAGAGACATACCGGAAGCTGCGTTATGAAGCGCATCATTGGAATCCTCTTTTCCAAGAGTGGTAATGCTCTGAAGCAGCTGGAACTCCGGATTCTTACCGCTTCCGTCATAGCTGTATACCTTCACCTCATTGCTGAGCTCAAAAAGAAGATATGCAAATCTTCCGTCATCACTGAAACGGATGATACGAGGGCCGCTCTCTCTCGGGCAGCGAAGAATGTCAACCAGCTCCAGTTTGTCTTTCTTCTTATTGATACGATAGATCTTAACCTGATCGATACCATTATCTACCGCACAGAGATACTTATTATCCGGTGTCGGACGTACACAATTAACATGCGGACGGAAGTTACGCTCTGCCACGCTTCCAAGTCCCTTGTGGAAAACGCCGTCCATAACACTTCCCAGACGGCCGTCTTTATGTGTATGTACAACCGTTACCTTACCATCATGGTACCCTGCCACATAAAGATATCTTCCGTCCACATCTGTTGCAAGATAGCAACCTCGCATTCCGTTGATATCCACACTGTTGAGGCGGGTAAGATCACCGTTCTTGTCTCTTTCAAATACAGCTACACCTTCATCCTCAATGGAATACAGATATTTACCGTTTTTTGATACCGCCAGATGAGAAGCATTGCTAACTTCCACTTCGCTTCGTTCTGTGAGTGTTCCTTTTTCTACATCTACATCGTATACCTGAATTCCCTTACTGGTTCCATGGGTATATGTTCCCACGTAAGCCACGTACTTCTTTTTTCCCATAAGTTCTGGCCTCCTGCTTTTTACATTGGTTACGTATTTTTGTGTTTATTTTATCACAAAGCTTCTGCAAGAACAAGTTACCATCCTGTTATCTTTTGTGCAATTTTTTTACGCAAAGCTGCCGTTCACTATGGCGTTCACACATGATCCACGCAAATGGATCGGCTCCTGCGCATCCATTACGCCTCTTTACAGATCTCCCAAAGCGCCTTTCATGCTTCCAGAGTTTCATCAATTACTTCATCTGTATGCGCTGTGGAAAGGAACATCGCCTCAAACTGGGAAGGTGCAAGATGAATGCCTCGTTTCAGCATTCCCTTGAAATATTTTGCAAAAAGCTCCAGGTTGGATGTTTTTGCAGAAACATAGTCTTTTACCTCCTGGTCTGTAAAGAAAATACTTGCCAGAGAAGAATCATAGTTTACCTGATATGGAAGACCTTTTTCCTCCACGATCTTCTTCAAGCCGCCGTAAAGCTTCTCACCTTTGGCAGCCAGATCTTTGTAGATTTCCTGATGCTCATAGAGATATTTCAGCTGTGTGAAACCTGCAGCCATGGCAACCGGTTTCCGCTTAAGGTACCTGCCTGGTATACAGGACCACACGGTGAGATCAGATCCATGATCTCCTTACGTCCGCCATAAGCGCCTACCGGCATTCCTGCGCCGATTATTTTCCCGTAGGTGACAAGATCCGGACGGATACCAAAATACTCTGCTGCTCCGCCAAAGGCAAGTCGGAAGCCTGTGATCACTTCATCAAAGATCAGCAGACAATTGTGCTCATCGCAAAGCTCACGAAGCCGCTTTAAGAAACCTGGTTTCGGAGGAACCACACCCATGTTTGCTCCTACTGCCTCCACGATCACGGCTGCCACATTTCCCTCTTCCTGTTTGAGAAGTGCTTCCACACTGGCGGCATCATTGTAGGTAGCGTCATGGTATCCTGTGTACAGCCCTTCGGAACACCGGCGCTGTCCGGAATACCACTTGCCATGACACCGGAGCCGGCACTTACCAGAAGGCAGTCACTGTGTCCGTGATAGCAACCTGCAAATTTGATGATCTTGTCTTTTCCGGTAAAACCTCTTGCTGCACGGATGGCACTCATAACAGCTTCTGTTCCTGAGTTTACCATACGGATCATATCTACATGTGGAATATGTTCACAGATAAATTCTGCGATCTCTACTTCGATTCCTGTAGCACAGCCAAAGCTCAGGCCATTTTCGCAGGCCTTGATCACACTCTCGCGGATCTCCGGGAAATTATGTCCCAGGATCATCGGGCCCCAGGAATCAATGTAATCCACATAACGGTTTCCATCTACATCATAGATGTAGCATTTATCTGCTTTTTCAATAAAACGAGGTGCCTCACCGATGGCTCCGTAAGATCTTACCGGGCTGTTTACGCCTCCCGGGATTCTTTTTACCGCACGCTCAAATAACTGTTCTGATCTTGTCATCAGCGATCCTCCTTCATCCATAAGTCTTGCCAGAAGCTCCGCATAATAGGTAAGATAGATCTGCGCACCGGAACGGAATGCTCCTGTAGCCATCTCACCCACGATCCTTTCTTCGTCGATCCAGCCGTTTGCAGCTGCTGCTTTTACCATTGCATACTCACCACTGACACTGTATGCGGCAACCGGAACGTTTGTGATCTCCTTTACCTGACAGATCATGTCCTGGTATGCAAGAGCCGGTTTTACCATGATGATATCTGCACCCTCTTCCACATCTGCAAGTGCCTCTTTCAGCCCTTCTCTGCTGTTGTGAGGATCCATCTGGTAGCTTTTTCTGTCCCCAAAAGACGGAGCAGAATCTGCTGCCTCACGGAACGGACCATAAAATGCAGAAGCATATTTACTGCATAGGACATGATCGGTGTTGTATAATGCCCTGCCTTGTCCAGACACTGGCGGATCGCTGCAACACGACCATCCATCATATCAGACGGAGCAACCATATCTGCACCTGCTTCCACGTGGGAAAGTGCTGTTTTTGCGAGAAGCTCCAGCGTCTTGTCATTGTCCACATCATGACCGCAGAGAACGCCGCAATGGCCATGGGAAGTGTACTCACACATGCATACATCTGTTACATAATAAAGCTCCGGAAATTTCTCTTTTGCAATGCGAAGAGCTCTCTGAACGATCCCCTCCGGATCATAGGCACCGCTGCCCACTTCATCCTTATGGTCAGGAATACCAAAAACATCACACTTCCTACACCGGCTTTGGAAAGCTGCTCCAGTTTATACGGAAGACGGTCCAGGCTGTAACGGTACTGCCCGGTCATGGACGGAATTTCTTCTTCCTTATTTTCTCCTTCCATTACGAACATAGGATACATAAGAGAAGATTTATCCATTCTTGTCTCACGTACCATCTTACGAAGGTTTTCGCTACCTCTTAATCTTCTTGGTCTTTTTGTCAGTTCCATGATCATTCGCTCCTTTTCATATCCTCCACCAGCTTGACAAGACTGTCAATGGTGGCTTTTTCTGACATATATGCTTTCATTCCAAAGCTCTCAGCAGCCGCCTTCGTCTGTCTGCCGATGCAGGCCGCCTTAACCTTTGAATAATCCAGTCCTTTTGTTCCCTCCACAAATCCCTTCACAGTGGAGGCACTTGTAAACACCGCACAGCTGATCTGTCCTGTTTCAAATTCCTTCTTCTCATCGATGAGCTGGCTCTTTTCGTAAAGAGTCTGATAGGTCGGAACATCCTCGATCACAGCACCTGCCTGTGCAAGAAATGCCGTGAGCTTTTCATTGCCCTTTTCTGCCGCGGGATAAGTATCTTTTCTCCACCGGAAAGAAGCTCTGAAAGTTCCTTTCCAAGAGTATCCCCGTCATATACCGACGGCACAAAATCTGCCAGCAATCCTCTTTCCTGCAGGGCCTTTTTTGTTCCCTCCCCAATCACGGCCAGACGAGCATTTCCCATGGCACGGATATCTTTTCCATGGCGGATCAGTTCTTCAAAAATACCCTTACACCTGTAGCTGGTAAATACAAGCCACTGATATTCCTCCAGGTGATCCAACGCTTTATAGAGACGGCTCTGGTCTTCCATGGGGACAGTACGGATCGCCGGAAGCTCCAGAACCTCCGCGCCTTTTTCACGAAGCTTGTCCGCAGTTCTGGAAACAAGCTCTTTCGGTCTTGTGACAAGGACCTTCCATCCTGAAAGCGGCAGTTCTTCATACCAGCCAAACTTCTCTGCCAGTGTACATACCTTACCCACCACAATGATCGCCGGTGTCTCGATCCCCTGGCGTTTCACCTCTTCTTCCAGGGTAGAAACTGTTGCTACGATCCGTTTCTGACCTGCTGTAGTTCCCTTCTGCAGGATCGCCGCAGGCATGTCCTTTTCCATTCCTGCACCTATCAGACCCTCGCAGATATCCGGAAGTGCGGACACGCCCATCAAAAATACAAGCGTTCCCTTTGTATCAACAAGTGCCCGGAAGTCTATATCATATTCTTCTCCGGCTTTCTTGTGTCCTGTAATGATGTGGACTGAAGAACAGAAATCCCTGTGTGTTACCGGAACCCCGTTATATGCCGGTACTGCAATGGAGGAAGTAACACCCGGAACAACCTCATAAGGGATCCCATTCTCCCGAAGAAGCTCCAGCTCCTCTCCTCCTCTTCCAAAGAGGAATGGATCTCCGCCTTTCAGGCGCACCACACGAAGACCCCGCTGTGCCTCCTCAAGAAGTACCTGATTGATATTTTCCTGACGCATGATATGGTGACTGGCACGTTTGCTACATTGATCAGCCTGGCATTTTCCGGGATTCTTGACAGAACTCCCTGACCTACCAGACTGTCATAGACGACCACATCTGCCTGTTCCAGCACTTTGAGGCCTTTTAATGTAAAAAGGCCGATATCGCCAGGACCCGCTCCTACCAGCCATACTTTTCCTGTTTTCATCTGTTTTCTCCTTTTTTCCGAAGAGTTTCTGCCAGTTCCCTGCCTAAGCTTTCCGCATCTGCCTTATTGCCACGCAGTGTTCCTGTTACATAGGAACCGTCTTTTTCATTATAATAAAGCCCTCTGAGATAGATCTCATCCCCGAGAATTTCCGCATGGGCAGCCACCGGAGAAGAGCACCCTCCATCCAGGAGCTTTACAAAAGCACGCTCCGCACTTCCCGCGGTCCAGGCATCCTTATCACAGTAGCCCTCCAGGAAATCATAAGCTTCCCCTTTTCTTCCCTGTACAGCAAGGATTCCCTGACCAGCAGCCGGAATGATCTCATCTGCTGTAAAATACCGGTTAATCCTGGATTCCAGTCCAAGTCTCTTAAGGCCGGCAGCAGCCAGGATCAATGCACTGTACTGTCCTTCATCCAGCTTCCGGAGTCTTGTCTGAAGATTTCCGCGGATACTTCTGACATCCATATCCGGATACAGTTTTTTAAGCTGTAAAGTTCTCCTTAAGCTGGAGCATCCAAGGGGCTTGCTTTTATCAAGTTCAGAAGCTCCCTCAGGAAGAACCAGTACGTCTCTCGGATCTTCTCTTTTGGAAAAAGCCAGAAGCGGCAGCTCCTCCGGAACCTCCATAGGCATATCTTTCAGGCTGTGTACAGAAAGAATACTTCTTCCATCTATCAGTGCTTTATCCAGCTCCTTTACAAAAAGCCCTTTTCCGCCAACCTTATCCAGTGTACGGTCCAGAATGATATCCCCGGTAGTTTTCATAGTGAGGATTTCCACTTCCAGATCCGGATTTTTTTCTTTTATGTAGTCACGGACCATTTCGCTCTGCAGCACTGCAAGCTTACTCTCTCTGCTGCCGATCACGATCTTATCTCTCTTCATCTTCATCCTGCTCTCCCAATACTTTTTCCAGCGCATTCTGGATCTCTTCCCTTACACGCTTTGCTTTTTGTGATCCAGTCCGCTGGCTGTAACTCCAACTACCATTTCATCCCGCATATATACGCCTGGGAAATAAAAATCACAGTTCCCGGTCGGAGGCTACATTAACATAAATGCCCTCCTCCTTACAGACACGGTGGATCTCATCATTCAGCTTCCAGTCATTGGTGGCTGCGATCACCATATATGCATTGGCAAAATCAGAACGTTTCACGGGACGGATATACAGAGTCACGGTTCCTGCTTTCCCGAGATCCATAAGCTCCTGGGTCACTTTTGTAGCCACTACCGTGATATTTCTTGTAAATTTCAGAAGAGTTTTTATTCTTCTGGTAGCAATATTACCACCACCTGCCACAACGATATTTTTATCGGACAGGTCTATAAACATGGGGAAATAAGGTTTATTCTTCATAAAGTTTCTCCAGTCCTTCCACACATTCCAGAAAAGCATCCTGGTTCAGACTGTCCCGAAGCCCGAAGATCAGCTTGTTCACAACCTTTCCGGCTGCAGTATCCACTGCTTTTTTCAGGTTTTCTCTGTCTGAATCCTCCATAGGAGTTTCCGGAAGATTTTTTCGATCCTCAGGTTCAAATCTTCCACAGCATCCGCTTTGATCTCCTGGATGCGCGGGATGATATCACGACCTTCCATCCACTGGAAAATTCGTTCATCTGGGCCTTCACAATGGCTCCTGCTGCTTCTAGGTTATCTGCAAGTTCCTTCGGTGTCTCGCCGGTTCGGAAGCTATCCATATCATAAAGTGTGATGTTATCTTTTTTCGGATCTCCGGATCAATATCTCTTGGAACTGCCAGATCGATAAGGATCATAGGTCGTTCCACACGTACATCCTCAAACAATTCTTCCGTCAGTGTATAATTGGGGCTTGCTGTTGCGCTGACCACCAGGTCACACTCCGCAGATAATCCATTCTCTCACCATAATTGATCCTGCTGCATCCAACAGGAATGCTCACAACACCACTTCTGTACTGACGGATCGTAACCGTCACATCCGCTCCTGCTTCACGCAGTGTCTGGGCAGCCATCTTCCCCATCTCACCGTTTCCGATCACCATACAGACTTTATTGCGAACATGATAACCGCCCTCTTCCAGAAAACGGATGGCCTGATGGATCACAGAAGGATTTCCATGGGAAAACGGCACTTCCGTTTTGATCTTCTTGCCTGCAGTTACCGCCATACGGAAAAGCACCTCCAGAACACTGTCTGTGGTAAACTCATCCCTTGACATACTCAACGCATCTTTTACCTGGGTCAGGATCTGATCTTCCCCCAGGATCTGGGATTTCAGTCCGCTGGTAAGATAAAACAGGTGTTCCACCGCCTCTTCGTTTTCTCTGCTGGTAAAATACTTCTGGTATTGTTCTCCCTGCACACCTTTCAACGAGCAGAGCCACTGATACAGGTCCGGCTTCTCCTCATCTGCAGTACTTACCCACAGTTCCAGCCGGTTACAGGTCGACAGAATAATACACCCGCAGATCCCAGCTTCTTCTTTCAGCCTGCGTAGCGCCTCTCCGGTATTTTTACGGGTAAAAGCAAACTGCGCTCTGACATCTACAGGTGCCATATTATGATCGATTCCAATCATGAATATACTCATGTCCTACGTTTCTCCTTTGTTTCCACAATCTTTTATAATGATAAACATTTCCGTAAGGAAAGTCAACTACGATTGACAATGTCAGCCCTCCCTTTTATAATATCTTATGGTAGAAATTGCGGATCATCTTTATATTCCAGCGGAGAAATATAAAGAGTTTATCATAATCACCATAATTATCAGGATGGAGGAAATCCCCGTATGAACTCAGCTTCAAAAAAAGCGATCCTAGTAGTAAGTTTCGGCACAAGCTATGAAAACACCCGTAAGCTTACCATCGAGCCATCGAGCACGATATTGCCGATGCATTCCCGGCCTGTCCCACCTACCGTGCATGGACAAGCAAAATGATCATTGCCAAACTAAAAAAGCGGGACGGTCTTACGATCCACACGGTAAAGGAGGCTCTGGAACAGATGCTTCTGGATGGTATCACCGATGTGATCGTACAGCCGACTCATGTGATCAACGGTATCGAAAATGATCAGATGAAAGCCGATGCGCTTTCTTTTCGTGACCGTTTTTCCAGTATTGTTTTCGGAAATCCTCTTCTCACAACAGAAGAAGATAACCAGGCGATCGTCCGGGTAGTTGCAGATGAATTCCGGGACATGGATCCGGACACTGCACTTGTACTGATGGGACATGGAACAGAACACTACGCAAACACGGTTTACGCTGCTTTGGATTACCGTTTTAAAGATACCGGACATAAAAATATTTTTCTTGGAACTGTAGAAGCCTATCCAGCCCTGGACTCCCTTCTCCGGGCTGCCGACAGCTTCATCCGAAAAAAGATCGTGCTGGCGCCTTTCATGATCGTAGCCGGCGACCATGCACAGAACGATCTGGCCGGTGCAGATCCGGACTCCTGGATGAACCGTCTTTCTTCCGAAGGATATGAAGTCACCCCTGTACTGAAGGGACTTGGCGAATATCCCCAGGTCCGGCAGATCCTTGTGGAACATGTACAGCAGGCCATGAACGCTTCGATCTGACAGAGATCAGATGATCCATATATATCCCTCATAAAAAAACTGCACCGTGATCCATCCCTGGATCTTCCGGTGCAGTTTTTATTTTTATGAAATTACTTGAAATTCTGAAATTCCTGTTATTTATGCCATCAGTTCATCCAGTTTTGTCTTTACAGCAAGGATAAACTCTTTGCTGTTCAATACCTGTACCTCTTTCAGGGAAGTGATCAGTGCAAGATCCTTGGTCATCTTTCCGCTTTCAATGGTATCCAGTGTTGCTTTTTCCAGTTTTCCTGCAAAATCAGCAAGTGCTTCATTTCCGTCCAGCTCGCCTCGCTTGCGGAGAGCTCCTGTCCATGCAAAGATCGTTGCAACAGAGTTTGTGGATGTTTCTTTTCCCTCAAGATGACGATAATAGTGTCTCTGAACTGTTCCGTGGCAGCCTCATACTCAAAATATCCTTCGGGGATACCAGTACAGAGGTCATCATGCAAGAGAGCCAAATGCGGAAGATACCATGTCGCTCATAACATCTCCGTCATAGTTCTTGCATGCCAGATAAAACCGCCATCTGCTTCATAACACGGGCTACGATATCATCGATCAGACTGTAGAAATAGGTCAGGCCGGCTTCCTCAAATTTATCCTTAAACTCTGCATCAAAGATCTGCTGGAAAATCTCTTTAAATCTTCCATCGTATGTTTTGGAAATGGTATCCTTGCTTCCGAACCATACATCCTGCTTTGTGTCCAGTGCATAATTAAAGCAGCTTCTCGCAAAGCTCTTTACGGAATCATCAAGATTATGCATGCCACGGAGAACACCTGCTCCATCAAAATGCTGGATCAGCTCCTTACGCTCTTCTCCGTCTTCGCCCTCAAATACAAGATATGCATCTCCCGGCTTGTCAATATAAAATTCTGTATTCTTATAGATATCTCCATATGCATGACGTGCAAGTGTGATCGGTTTCACCCAATTCTTTACACATGGCTCGATTCCCTTTACAACGATCGGCGCACGGAATACAGTTCCATCAAGAATAGCACGGATCGTTCCGTTTGGACTCTTGTACATTTTTTTCAGGTCATACTCTTCCATTCTGGCTGCGTTTGGCGTGATCGTGGCACATTTTACGGCTACTCCGTATTTCTTGGTTGCTTCTGCTGCATCAATGGTAACCTGATCATCTGTCTCATTTCTGTGCTCAAGACCAAGATCATAATATTCTGTATTCAGTTCCAGATACGGTGTGAGAAGTTCATCCTTGATGATCTGCCACAGGATACGTGTCATCTCTCTCCGTCCATCTCAACTAAAGGTGTCTGCATTTTGATTTTTTCCATATTATTTTCTCCTTTTGAGGTTTATTCTCCTGTTCGGATTCCAGGTGCTCTTTCCTTTAGAATCTTTCTTCAGCACTTTTACTGTACATTGTACTCATATTTTCCGGTTCCGTCAACGCTTTTGTGCTTTACCACACTATGTTTATAAGAATTGTATAATAATTCAGCCTGCCAACAGTTTTTCACAGTTAAATTTTCCCCATCCCTGCTGATTTCTGGGAAGTCCCATATCTTCTGCATTTTCTCTTAACAACATCTTTACCTCTACATTAGAAAGCCGGGGATCTTTTTCCAGAAGGCAGGCGATCCCTCCTGACACCAGAGGCGTCGACATGGAGGTTCCGCTTTTGAGCCATATGAGTACGGCAGTCCCGGTGCACAGGCAATGACCTGGCTTCCCGGCGCTACCAGATCCGGTTTGCACACACAGTCAAAAGTAGGGCCTCTTCCGGAAACTGCCTTTCTGCCATTCAGCATATCACTGGAGCCTACGGTAATGATTTTCCGGCTGCTTCCCGGTGCTGTTACCGTGCCGGCCCCGGTCCCTGATTTCCTGCTGCAGCTACCACCACAATCCCAGATCCCAAAGTTTTTCCACTCCTTCAAGAAGATCTGTCTGTTCCTTATGATCCCGGGATGTTGTTCCCACTGAAATATTAACGATACGGATATGATAAATGCTTCCAAACTCCATGATCACCGAAATGCCCGCATCACATCCTCCTGCTTCCGTTCCCGAAACGATCCAGAACCTTCAGAGCAGCGATACTGCAGCCAGGTGCAGCCCCTTTATATTTTCCACCTGATGCAGTTCCGTCCCCTGCAAGGATCCCGCTGACATGAGTCCCATGTCCGTTATCATCATATGGGCTGCGTCTGACTCCTGTAAAATCACGAAACACGGAAATACGGCTGCCAAAATCTATATGAGGAAAAATACCGGTATCCAGAACCGCCACGCCTATCCCTTTTCCTGTATACATCCTTTTATACCTTTCCAAAGCTCTCCCGCCGGACAGCTGACCTTTCTTTAGCTTATTCTGCGACCATCTTTCCCGCTACTCGTTTTATATAAAAAGACCCCGATCTTACATCTGAATCCCCGGGATCTTTTGCTGTATATTTTATTTAGGTTCCGCGATCAGCTGTGGAAAAAATGAGATATACAGAAGCTGTTTTAAAAATCTCCATACCCGGTGATAATTATATTTTCTTGCAATATAATGTATAAAATACATTATCTCCTCCAATACTTAACATATCTGAAAAATAAAGGAGGTTTTTCTATGCTTCTCTTTTTTCTTGTATTCTTCGGACTCCAGATCTTTGTTCTTTTCTGCTGTGCCGCTGCAGGAAATGACGCCGCTTCCCAGGAACTATCTGACCAGGAACAGCTTCAGTTTATCGCAGAATGGAAAAAACAACATCAAAAAAAAAGGACGTCTGCTGAAGAACGTCCTTTTTGCTTTGCAATTCTATTCTCCATTCATATGATGATACACACCAGTCCGCCTTTGCTGTCATTTACGATCTTCTTCATAGTATCCTGAAGCTTCACCTGACTTTCTTCGCTGATCATGGCCAGCTTGTTCCGGATTCCGTCTTCCACCAGCTGCTGATGGATTTTCCGAAAATATTGGTCTCCCAGATACTTTCCCCTCGCTCCGGGCTTTCTCTGATATACTTTATCAGATCCTCCGCCTGCTGTTCTGTACCAACGATCGGAGCGATCTCCGTTTCGATCCCCGCCCGGATCATATGAATGGACGGACTTTTTGACCGGATCTTTACTCCGAATTTATTTCCCTGACGGATCACCTCAGGTTCCTCAATAGTGATCTCGGAAAGCTCAGGCACCACAACCCCATACCCTGTTCCTTTTACCGCTTCCAGGGCAGCCTGGACTTTTACAAATTGTTCCTTCATACCGGCAAGCTCTTTTATGGTCTGGATCAGTTCATATTCGCTTTCCATGGATATCCCGCTCATTTCACTAAGCATCTGATAATAATAAATGTCTTTTACTGCGATCCGGATACGGACTTTTCCATCGGAAAGACTGACCTGTTCAAGCAATGTATCTTCCACATATGGACATTCCAGATATACCGATTCTCTGCTTACATCCCGCACATGAGTAAGTCTTGTCATCTTTTCCCGAATCTCATTTAACAGAGCCGCCTTTACCTCATGTTCAGGAGAAAGCATCTCCACCCATCTGGGAACAAATAGCTCTATCTCACTAACCGGGAATTCATAAAGGAGCTTCTCCAGGATCCTGGTCACATCCTCTTTTCTAAGCTGTTCACAGTTGACTGCCAGAACGGATACTCCGAATTTCTCTTCCAGATGTTTTACAGTTTTTCCGGTTTCCTCACTGTAGGGAGTCTGGGAGTTTACCAGGATCAGAAAGGGTTTTCCCTGGGCTTTCAGCTCTTTTATCGTCTGTTCTTCTGCCGGAATAAAATTTTCTCTTGGAATTTCCCCGAAGCTTCCGTCTGTTGTAACTACAATTCCAATGGTGGAATGCTGGCTGATCACTTTTTCCGTCCCGATCCGGGCCGCATCATGAAACGGGATTGCTTTTTCCTGCCATGGTGTTTTGACCATCCGTTCCCTGCCTTCTTCCACATTTCCGGATGCATCCTTTACCAAAAGCCCACACAATCAATAAGCTTTACCCGGATCTTCTGGTTTTCCCCTATGGATACCTCCACCGCTTCTTTTGGAATGAATTTGGGTTCTACGGTTGTGATCATTTTCCCGGCGCCACTGAGCGGCAGTTCATCCTGAAGCTCTGCTCTTTTTCCCTCACTGAGCGCAGGCAGTGCCACCAGTTCCATAAATCTCCGGATAAATGTGGATTTTCCTGTACGGACCGGGCCCACAACCCCTATGTAGATATCCCCGCCCGTCCGTGCCTGGATATCACGGTAAACCTGAAAGTTTTCCATATAAAAAGCCTCCCTGCATATACTGGCCTGTAAGCTCCGGAAACCATCTGCAAAAGATAGTTCCCGCATACCACAGTATATGCCCGGAAGGCTTCTTATATGCTGCTGTTCAACGAGAACAGCAGCCTTTGTATTCCTTACATCAGTCTTTAATATAAAACTCATTATGAAGCAGATGATGCTCCTTGCCCTTGAGAAGTCCCTCATAAAGCTCCAGAACCAGCGGGTTCTCATCGGATTTCTTGATGATCATGGTATTATCTGCATTATACAGACCCCTTGCTCTGGCTGCCTTGGTCCTGTCACCGGATCTGGTCGGCTGACCACCACCCATGATACATCCACGGCGGCATGCCATAACCTCGATCAGATGATAGTTTGCCTCGCCGTTCTTTACACGTTCCATAACGGTTCTTGCATTTGCAAGGCCACTGGCTACGCATACATTGATATCCATTCCCTTGTACGGTACGGTAAATTCCTTGATTCCCTCTTCACCACGAACACCGCACTCTGCAATCTCATGCATGGCTTCCTTGCTGTGATCCGGCTCAGTCTTCGAAGAACTGCCTCGGTAACACCACCGGTAACACCGAAGATAACGCCACCGCCGGAACCAAATCCAAACGGCATATCACATGCTTCCGGATCCAGTGTTGCAAAATCAAGACCAAAGTTATCGATCATGCGGAGAAGCTCTGTGGTTGTGATAACGATATCGGTATCCTGCTCGCCATCGGTAAAGCTGTTGGGGCGGATTGCCTCTGCCTTCTTGGCTGTACATGGCATAATGGAAACCATAACGGTCTTCTTGCCTGCTGCATGCTCCGGATCACGGAAGTATTCCTTGATAACCGCAGACATCATTCCCTGTGGGGAACGGCAGGTAGAAATGTTCGGAACATATTCTTTATATTGATCAGTGATAAACTTCACCCATGCAGGACAGCAGGAAGTCAGAAGCGGAAGATTCTCACCCTTCTCCACTCTGTTTAGGAACTCCTTGGTCTCTTCCATGATGGTAAGGTCGGCACTGAATGTGGTATCGTATACTTCGTCAAAGCCCATTCTGTGAAGCGCGTTAACGATTTTACCCATAACACTTCTGCCTTTGGCAAGTCCGTAATGATCACCAACTGCAACACGAACTGCCGGTGCAACCTGTGCAACAACACGAGTATTCTTATCAGCCAGTGCATCCCATACTTCATCCATATGTGTACGGATAGAGATCGCACCTGTCGGACAGTAAACACGGCACTGACCACAGTTTACACACTGTGTCTCAGCAATCTTTTTATTGAATGCAGGCATAACCATGGCTTCTGTTCCACGGAATGCGAATCCAAGAGCTCCGATTCCCTGAAGCTCCTCGCAGGCACGTACACAGTTGCCGCAGAGGATACATTTGTTCGGATCACGGATGATGGACGGTGAACTGTCATCGATCTCATGCTGTTCTCTTGTATTTTCGAAGCGGATATTACGCACACCAAGGCGATGTGCCAGCTCCTGCAGGATACATTCGCCGCTCTTTACACAGGTTGTACAGTCACGGCAATGTGCTGCAAGAAGCAGCTCCACGATCAGTTTACGATATTTCTTAATACGGCCGGAATTGGTATAGATAACCATTCCGTCTCTCGGCTGCTCGGAACAGGAAGCAAATGTCTTGCCTCTGTCATCCTCAACTGTACAGAGACGACAGGCACCAAATGTGGAAACCTCTGAATGATAGCACAGTGTGGGGATATTGATACCGGCATTCCTGATGACTGTCAGGACATTTTTTTCGTCGGTAAATTCTACTTTTCTTCCGTCAATTGTCATTGTACCCATAAGATATCCTCCCTTCTATGCTTCCACATAAATCGCATCAAAGTTACAGTTATCCTTACAGGATCCGCATTTGATACATACGTCGTTGTTGATTACATGTGGATGCTTGATCTTTCCTGAAATCGCACCAGCCGGACAGTTCTTCGCACACTTGCCACAGCCGATACAGAACTCAGGATTGATATGGAATTGACGGAGCGCCGTGCAGACCTTCGCACGACATTTCTTATCTACGATATGCTCTACATATTCGTCACGGAAACGCTTCAGAGTACTGATGACCGGAAGCGGTGCACTCTTACCGAGGCCGCACAGTGCCATGCTCTGAACCATGTTCGCAAGCTCTTCCAGCTCATCCAGATCGGAAAGCTCACCCTTACCTTCAACGATCCTCTCCAGGATCTCAAGCATACGTTTGGTACCCTCACGGCAAGGAACACATTTACCACAGCTCTCACGCTGTGTAAAGCTCATGAAGAAACGTGCAACCTCTACCATACAGGTATTCTCATCCATAACAACCAGTCCGCCGGATCCCATGATAGCGTCCAGCTTCTTAACGGAATCAAAATCAAGCGGATGATCGATCTGGTCATCGATCAGACATCCACCGGATGGTCCGCCGATCTGTACTCCCTTAAATGCAGCACCACTCTTAAGACCGCCGCCGATATCATAGATAATATGACGGAGACTTGTTCCCATCGGCACCTCGATAAGACCGGTGTTCTCAATGGAACCGGTAAGTGAGAAGGTCTTTGTTCCGGGGCTTCCTTCTGTACCGATGGTGTGGAACCAGTCAGCACCCTGAAGGATGATCTTCGGTACGTTGGCGTAGGTCTCTACGTTATTGAGAACGGTAGGTTTACCCCACAGACCCTGCTCGACAGTTCTCGGAGGTTTTACTCGAGGCATACCTCTGTTGCCTTCGATAGAGGCAGTCAGCAGAACCTTCACCACATACGAACGCTCCGGCACCGCGATTGATATGTAAGTGGAAATTGATACCGGAACCAAGGATATTATCGCCAAGAAGGCCATAGGACTCTGCCTGCTCAATGGCCATCCGGAGTCTCTGTACAGAAAGAGGATACTCGGCACGTACATAGATATAACCATCCTCTGCACCTACTGCATAGGCAGCGATCACCATACCCTCGATCATCTTGTAAGGATCACCTTCCATTACGGAGCCATCCATAAAGGCTCCCGGGTCACCCTCATCACCGTTACATACTACATAACGGACTTTTTCCGGCTGGCGTGCAACCTGTGACCATTTCTTGCCTGCAGGGAAACCTGCACCGCCACGGCCGCGGAGGCCGGATTTCGTGATCTCATCAATAACATCCTGTGGGGTCATTTCAAAGAACGCCTTCGCCATTGCGGAAAAGCCGCCTACGGAAATATATTCATCAATGGACTCTGCATCGATCTTGCCACAGTTCTCAAGAACGATCCTTGTCTGCTGGTTCAGGAACGGAATGTCACTGGGATGTGGACAGGCCTCATCATTATGACGATAAAACAGACGCTCAACAGGCAGTCCGCAGATCACGGTCTTCTCTACGATCTCGCGACAGTCGTCTACCTGAACATGTACATACTGATAATCATAGGGCTCAATTCTCATAAGAGGACCAAGTTCACATAAGCCCTGGCATCCAGTCTTAACGATTCCTACATGAGGAACATCCTTCTGCATCTCAACCGCAACACCCTCGATTCCCTCACAGAGTCTTGACATTTCTTCATAAATCTTCTGAGCACCGGAAGCGATACATCCGGTACCGGAACAGACGAGAACACGGCAGGTATAGCCATCAAGATTCTTCTTAACCTCAGCCTGTTTGTTTTTCAGATCTTCCATACTGGTTATACTCATACGCTCTCACCTCTCAATTCATTTAAAAGCTCAACAGCCTTCTCAGGAGTCATTTTCGGGTGAACTTCATCATTTACAGTCAGTGTCGGTGCAAGTCCGCAGGCACCAAGGCATGAAACAGTCTCAACTGTAAACATCATATCATCCGTTGTATGTTTCTTATGAGTCAGTCCAAGCTCTTTCAGCATGGCTTCCTTAACAGGCATGGACTTACGTACATGACAGGCAGTACCGTCACATACCTTGATGATGTACTTGCCCTTCGGCTCAAAGGAAAAGTTTTCATAGAAAGTAGCTACACTATACGCCTTCGCTTCTTTTACACCAATCTGTTCCGCAACATAAGTAAGAAGCTCTCCCGGAAGATAACGGTACTCAGCCTGAATATCCTGCATGATCGGAATCAGTGATGCAGCTTTCCGGCCGTAGTGCTCGATGATCTCGTCCGTTTTCTGTAATACGTCTGGTCTAACATTCGGTTCCCTCCTTGTTTCTCATAGATTTTCCACTTGATCAACCTGTTCCACTACAGGTTAATGCTTTAACACTCTGTCAGTGCCGCGCATTTATGCAAATCATTATTTTGCACTATTTCATGCCTTTAATTATAACTTATATGGTCATTTTTCACAAGCAGTTTTTTTGCTTTTTTCAGAATATATCGAAATGTTTACAGTGGCTTACTGATTTTGTATCTATTTTCCATAAAATATGTTCAATTTTTAACAGCCTTGATAATAAAGATACAAATCTGCTCTTTGTTTCTGCCCAAAAACATTAAAGCCGGTTATTGATTTTATTTCTCAATTACTTTAAGATGGATAAAAGTGCGTGGAAAACATTTAATTAATTTATTTTGTAAAGGAGAACATCTATGCGAAATCTTGACACACCAGTAAAACAGATCCGGCGAAAGATTTTTACCGAAATTGCTAAGATCGGATTTGAATCCACGGACGAATCAATGATCCATGATATCGAATCCATTCCCTACAATATTGTAGAGGAACGCGCGAAATACCGCGAAAGCATCTATCGTGAAAGAGCTGTTGCAAGCGAACGTGTCCGTCTGGCCATGGGACTTTCCCTCCGCCCGGAAAATCGTTCCGTCCACCTTACCGATGGCGTGAAAGCCAGCAACATTGACGAGAAATATTATGAACCACCTCTTATGCAGGTGATCCCTTCCGCATGTTCCGCATGCGAATCCAACAAATACGAAGTCAGCAACATGTGCCGCGGCTGTGTCGCACATCCCTGTTTACTCACCTGCCCAAAGGCGCATTTCCATGGTAAACGGAAAATCCTTCATCGACCAGGACAAATGTATCCATTGCGGAAGATGCAAAGCTGTCTGTCCTTACGATGCCATCGCCCATAAAGAACGCCCCTGCGAACGTGCCTGCGGTGTAAAAGCCATCGAGAGCGATGAACAAGGACGCGCCTCCATCAACCAGGATAAATGCGTATCCTGCGGCATGTGCATGGTCAGCTGTCCATTCGGAGCTATCTCCGACAAATCCCAGATCTTCCAGCTGTCCCACGCCCTTCGAGAAGGAACTGAGATCATTGCAGAAATCGCCCCCGCCTACATCAATCAGTTCGGCGAAGACGTCACCCCGGGCCAATTCCGCTCCGCTCTCAAACAGCTGGGCTTCTCAAACATTTATGAGGTAGCACTGGGCGCAGACATCGGCTGCATCTCTGAAGCACACCACTACGCCAAAGAAGTAGCAACCGGCCACCTCCCGTTCCTCCTCACCTCCTGCTGCCCATCCTGGTCAGTCATGGCAAAAAAATACTTCCCGGCTATGATCGACAACATCTCCCAGGAGCTGACCCCGATGGTGGCAACTGCCCGGATCGTAAAAAAAGAGCACCCCCATGCGAAAGTAGTCTTCATCGGACCATGCGCCTCCAAGAAACTGGAAGCCATGCGTCATTCCGTAAGAAGTGATGTAGACTTCGTGATCACCTTCGAGGAACTCTGGGGCCTGTTCGACGCCAAAAGCATCACCCCATCCACCTGCGAAGAGCTCCCGGAAGAAACCCAGGCCGCAACCGCAGCAGGAAGAGGCTACGCCATCGCCGGCGGCGTAGCTGGAGCCATCGAAAACTGTCTGAAGGAATACTATCCCGATGTACCATTCCACATCGAACACGCAGAAAGCCTTGCCGAATGCAAAAAGTCCTCACTCTGGCAAAAGCGGCAAGATCAAAAACTGCATGATCGAAGGAATGGCCTGCCCCGGGAGGCTGCATCGGAGGCGCCGGAACCCAACGCCGGCTTCGCAAAAACCTCCAAGGCCCTCAAAAAATACGTAGACAGCTCAGAACCAAAACTCCCCTCACAGGAACTGGAAAACCTGGAGTTGAACTAACTACCTCAAAATATTCCACTATATAATTCCCCCAATATTTCAATTTGATTGAATAAAAAACGGAGATGCAACCTAGATCTTTAATCTTCAAGGTTGCATCTCCATTATTTTATCAACCAGGACAGGGCAAAGCCCGCCTCCATCCCTCATCCACATCCTATCGTTTAGCCAGACAACTTACCCCAACCAACGCACAGGCCCGGAAGGGAGTGCGGTACTGTCTGCGGACGACTCTGCAGGAGGTGTGCTGGATCTTAGGCGGCGGGACTTCTGCGTTATTTTTTCAAAAGCCAGCTGTCTGAGCGGCAAAAAGCCGCGAGTTCTGGCTTTTGGAAAATGGTTTTAGCAGAATCCCGGCGCCTTAGATCCAGCCGCCGACGAAGCCCGGCCGCGGACAGAACCGCACTCCCTTCCGGGCCGTCCCGTTCGCCACCACCACTACTTCTCCACCGTCTCCGTACTCTCCGGCCAGGTATACTCCTCCCCCTTCAACTCCGCCAGAAGACTCCTAAGCTTATATCCATAACTTCTCCCGGCGGCCCATCCGCCACCATAAGGATTCTCCTGGATCCCAAGCCACTCCACATAAGGCGCACTCTCACGGGAAACATACTGGAACCGATTATCCACACAAGCCTGGTTCAACTCCTCCGAAGAAGCATAAGCCTTCAGATGCTGCACCTGCGCCCGGATCCCCGTCCTTACATCAGGAAAAGAATTACCGGCAACACCACCACCGGTAGTCCCAAGTCCGGAAAAATTAAACTGCCCGGCACTGGCATCCCCACCAAACTGAAGCCATCCGGTCTCAAGCATTGCCTGTTCATAAACAACTTCACCACGGACACCCTCCGTATCCGCTTCCTCTATCACAATTGTGCAAAACGTATCAATGTCCGGTGCACCGCCCTCTGTCAGGATACCGGAAGGATACTCCACATTCTGCGCCTCATACTGCGCCACCATATCCTCCACATCCACTGTGGTACACCCCATGATCGTATAATATCCGTAAGTATTATCTGTGGAATCATCCACAAAACTATCTATATCACTCTCTCCGGATGACTGCGGCTTGGAGATCTGTCCCTCCATGGAATGATCCACTTCTTCTGCAAAAACACCCACAGGCGTTCCGATCACCAGAACGCCTGCAAGCATCATCATCCGTAAACAAAAACTATTTCGGAATCTGTACATATATCAATAATCAATCCTTTATTACTGCGCTTTTCTCATTGCAGCTTCAACCACATGACCTACAAGAACAGAAGTTGTAACACTTCCTACTCCGCCAGGAACCGGTGTGATCGCATCAACGATTGGCTCAACTGCCGCATAATCAACATCACCACAAAGCTTGCCCTCTGCATTGACATTGATACCAACATCGATAATAGTCTGTCCCTCTCTGACATAATCAGCGCCGACAACACCAGCACGACCAGCTGCAACGATGACGATATCCGCCTCTTTTGCAACAGACGGCATATCAACGGTTCTTGTATGGCAGATCGTTACTGTCGCATTTTTCTTAACAAGCATCATGCAGCCGGTTTACCAACTACAAGACTTCTTCCGATAACAACCGCTTTTTTGCCTGTGCAGTCGATTCCATAGTGATCAAGGATCTCCATGCATGCCTGCGGTGTACATGGCGGGAATCCGATCTTCTTGCCTGTAAATACACCAGACATGGAAAGATCTGTCATACAGTCAACATCCTTCTCTGCTGCAAGTGCATTCTCGATCACTGCCTGATCCAGATGTTTTGGCAGCGGACGGAACAGAAGAACTCCATGGATCTTGTCATCTTTGTTTACTTTATCGATGGTTGCAAGAAGCTCATCCTGGGAAACATCCTCCGGAAGAAGAATTTTCTCACATGCAACACCAAGAGTCTCACAGCGCTTTGTAGCACCTCTCTCATAGGAAATATCGCTTGGATTCTCACCAACACGGATAATGCAAAGTGTAGGATCTACACCTTTTGCCTGAAGCTCTGCAACGTTCGCTTTGATCTTTTCATTGAGAGCCGCTGTTACTTCTTTACCTAATAACTGCTTTGCCATTTGTCTGGTTCCTCCTATTTCAGTCTTCCGAGAACACTGTCAAATGTCTCGTCTGCGATCTTTGTATATTTCTCAAGCATAGCGTCTGCTTTTTTGTTTAATTCCTCTGCATACGCACGGTCAGCCATAGATTTTGTGTTAATGTACACATTCAGGCTTGCTCCCTTAAGAGCTGCTTTGCAGAATGCAGCACCTACACCAGCATCACTGATTGCAAGCTTAGAACCTTTTGCTCCGAACTCAACGATAAGTTCAATAGCCTCGCAGCATTTCTCCATGATCTCCATAGGAACAGAGCATGCTTCCTTGAGGGCAGCTTCCATTACTCGAGCCTTCTCAGCTTTCTCTTCTTCTGTCTCTCTCGGCATTCCGTAAGCCTTGGAAAGAGGCTCAAAAAACTTCCGCATCTCTCTCGATCAGATGAAGGAAATCTTTCTGAAGCTGATCACATTTCTTTTTCAGCTCCCACATTTCATCTTCTACATCTGCATATTTTTTCTTACCGACAGTAAGGCTTCCAACCATGTTTCCAAGAGCTGTACCAACAGCAGCTACAAGGCAGATGCACCGCCGCCGCCTGGAACCGGTGCCTTGGAGCTTAATACCTCGACAAATTCAGTACATGTACTGGTAGAAAATCCCATAGGACTCTCCTCCTTATATTCTTATTTTAGCACTCTTTAGAGCCCATTGGGGGCTTTATAAAAAGCCCCCTCCGGTTGTTTTTGATCTTATGTTCCGATTAGAAGAGACCTGTGATCTTACCTGTCTCATCTACATCGATCTTGGTTGCTGCCGGAACTTCGGGAGACCTGGCATAGTCATGATCTCACCTGTCAGAGCAACGATGAATCCTGCACCTGCGGAAATCTTCAGGTTACGTACTGTTACCTCAAAGTCTGTCGGTGCACCAAGTTTTGTCTGATCGTCAGTCAGACTGTACTGTGTCTTAGCAACACAGATCGGGCAGTTGCCAAATCCAAGTGTTTCCAGCTGTTTTGCCTGTTTCTGAGCATTTGCTGTAAGAACAACTTTCTTACCACCGTAAACTTTCTGTACGATGTTATTCAGTTTATCCTCGATGGATCCCTCAAGCTCATAAGCATATGTGAAGTCATTCGGCTCCTCAACAAGACGGATTACTTCCTCAGCAAGCTTCATGCCGCCTTCGCCGCCTTTTGCCCATACCTCGGAAAGTGCAACGTTAACGCCAAGCTCTTTACATTTTGCCTCAACCAGGTCAAGCTCTGCCTTGGTATCGGTCGGGAATGCATTGATAGCAACTACACATGGAAGTTTGTATACATTTTTGATATTGCTTACATGTTTCAGAAGGTTTGGAAGACCTTTCTCAAGAGCCTCAAGGTTCTCGTTGTTCAGGTCTGCCTTCGGAACACCACCGTTGTATTTCAGTGCACGAACAGTAGCTACGATAACAACTGCGCTTGGATGAAGGCCTGCCATACGACACTTGATGTCAAGGAATTTCTCTGCACCAAGGTCAGCACCGAATCCAGCCTCTGTGATAGCATAATCTGCAAGTTTCATAGCCATCTTTGTAGCTGTTACGGAGTTACATCCATGAGCGATGTTTGCGAATGGTCCGCCGTGTACGATTGCAGGAACATGCTCCAGTGTCTGTACAAGGTTTGGTTTCAGGGCATCTTTCAGAAGTGCTGTCATAGCACCCTCTGCATGAAGATCACCAGCTGTTACCGGTTTCTGCTCGGAAACTTTACCATAGGTATATCCGATGATGATTCTGGAAAGTCTCTCTTTCAGGTCTTTGATGTCACTTGCGAGGCAAAGAACTGCCATGATCTCAGATGCAACTGTGATGTCGTATCCGTCTTCACGAGGCATACCGTTTGTTCTTCCGCCAAGACCATCTACTACATTACGAAGCTGACGGTCGTTCATGTCCACGCAACGTCTCCATGTGATCTTTCTCGGGTCAATGTTCAGGTCATTACCCTGGAAGATATGGTTGTCGATCATTGCTGCAAGAAGGTTGTTTGCCGCACCGATTGCATGGAAGTCACCGGTAAAGTGAAGGTTGATATCCTCCATCGGAACTACCTGTGCATAACCGCCGCCTGCTGCACCACCTTTTACACCGAATACCGGTCCCAGGGATGGCTCACGAAGAGCTACCATTACTTTTTTGCCCATTTTCTGCATTGCATCTGCAAGACCAACGGTTGTTGTTGTTTTTCCCTCTCCTGCAGGTGTCGTTGATAGCTGTTACGAGGATCAGCTTACCATCTTTCTTGTCACTCTCTTTTAACAGATTGTAATCAATTTTTGCTTTGTACTTACCGTACTGCTCCAGATATTTGTCGTCAATACCTGCCTTCTCTGCAATCTGTGTGATTGGAAGCATTTCGCACTCCTGTGCAATCTCGATGTCACTTTTAAATCCCATAATGTTACCTCCCTTTAGGTATTTTTACAGTTTTTAATCCCTTAAAACTGCATCTCTATAAAACAGGTCCCATCCTGTTCTTAACTATTTTTCATTTTTAAAGACATTTCAGAAATGCCTTTAAAGACCCAATGATAACGTCTCCCATAACGGCCATATCCTCAGCCGCAAAGGAAACCGGAAAATTATCAGAAAACAAGATCTGTGAGGACGGCGGAAATTCATCATCCCCCTCCAGAGGATCATCTGAACTACATATCCTGGAAAGATCTCCACCTGGTATGCAATATCTCCATGATCCACGGGAACCGCATGGATGTGTTCCATGATTTCCTTGAAATCCTTAAGTCTGTTTCCGTATGTGAAAGCCAGGCGTTGATGCACCTGCCATCAAACTGACGGAGATAAACCTCTCCCCAGGGCATTTCCCTGTATGTTTTAAACCTTCCGCTTCCCTGAGATACATTCCCGTTCAGCAGAAAACGGATAGCAAGGATCTTTGCATAATGCATTTCCTCAAGAGGATAAAATCCCGCATCATCTTCCTCATGAGTTACCTGAAAATCCGGCCAGGAAATATAATAAACGCTTCCCAGGAATTTCAGAGTCAGTTCTTTCTTCTCTTCGTCATAAGGAAGTGAAAGACGTCCGGCAATTTCTGCCGGGTCTGCCTTAGCGAACTCCTCTGTATAATGCTCCCAGGGCATTCTTTCTTTGCTGTCTTTTTCATAATTCAAGTCATTTATACTAAAAGCCATGTTTTACCTCTGCTGTTTTAGTCTGCTTTATCTCTTCTGCTGTTCTTCCATAACAGACGGAAACAGATTTGTGTCCGTATGCGGAATAAAGCATGCACCTACAAACTCATCCATATAGGTAGGAACTGTAGAAAGCTCCAGGTAAGTCATATTGGATGCAAGTTCGTATGTCTTTTTCTCTGCCGGTGTGGAATGAAGCATCAGATAAGCACCTGTAAGAGAAGAGTTACCAATATAGTGGAATTTCTCAAGAGGAATATCCGGGAACATTCCGATATGCACTGCATTAGACATATTGATCCCGCTTCCGATTCCACCGGCAACATATACGTCATCGATCATGGAAACATCGAAATCAAGAGAATTCAGCATAGTACGGATTGCAGAGAAAATAGCGCCTTTGGCACGGATAAAATTATCAATATCTACTTCTGTGATCTCAACATCCTTGGCAGAACCGGCTTCCTCTTCAAACGCGATCACATAGCTTCCCATGCCATAATGATCGTGACGGATTCTTTTGCCTTCACGAACAAATTTGCCCTTCGGATTGATGATTCCTGTCATAAAAAGTTCACTGATCACATCAATGATACCGGAACCGCAAAGTCCTACCGGTTTGGTTCCAGGTTCGCCTACAACCTTATATGTCGGTTCCATAGTTTCTTTATCAATGGTACATGCCTCAATAGCACCGTCTGTAGCACGCATACCGCAGCTGATATCTCCACCCTCAAAGGCAGGACCTGCGGAACATGCACAGCTCATCATAAAATCGGAATTACCGAACACAAGCTCTCCGTTAGTACCAAGGTCGATAAACAGAGAAAATTCCGGTCTGTTCCAGATCATACTTACCAGTGTACCGGCAGTGATATCTCCACCTACATAGCTTCCGATATTCGGAGCCATGATAATATGTGCATCCGGATTGATCTCAATTCCCACATCGGATGCAAATAAGGAATTTGTTTTGAAAAATGTAGGAATATACGGCTCCATGCGAAGCGGATCCGCATTGATCCCTGCAAACAGATGATTCATGGTTGTATTGGAAGCAACACACATCCGGTAGATCTGTTCCTCCGGGAAGTGAATGCTTCTGCACATCTCGTGGATCATCGGATTGATGGTCTCTTTGATCACTGCATCCTGAAGCTTCTTTTTCCTCCAGGTTTCTGAGATTCAATAATACGGTTGATAACATCCGCACCAAAACGGATCTGTCCGTTTCCGGAAGAGCTTTTGGCCAGGATCTCTCCGCTTTCCATATTGATCAGAACTGCAGAAACTGTTGTGGTACCGATATCTACGGCAAGACCACCGATCACAACATCTTCTTTACTGTCAAAAATATCGTATACAAACATGTCGTTCGGTGTTGTACGAACCACACATTTCACTGAAAATTTACTGTTTCGAAGTACATCCGGAAGTTTTTTCAGCACGGAATAGGGAATTCTGATATGTTTAAGATTCATATATTTCCGCAGTGCCCGTGTCAGTCTCTCATTATCCGGCATGGTATCATCCAGAGATGGTTCCTCCATGTGTACTTCTATAACATCAAGACTGTTTGTAAGTTCTATGCCAGCCATCTCAACTTCATGCTTGGCATTTTCAAAATAGCAATTTCTTCTTTTGAGCTTAAATCAGCCACTTTCATTCGGCTCTTATATGCGGATGCAATATCCGGAACAAGAACCTCCACATCTGCACTGATCTTGCTCATACAGGCCAGACGCAGCCTGCGCCATATTCTTCATCCGAAATATGAAGAGTTTTCTTTGAGTCCAGTTCTCCGCTTTTTAACTGTACCCGACATTTTCCACAGGCTCCGTTTCCGGAACATGGTGCATCGATAGCCACATTGGCACTACGAGCAACCTCCAGTAAATTATCCCCCGCATTGGCAAATGCTTCTACCGTACTGCCATTTTCAAAAGCAAAAGTCACCTTAAACATTCGGCAACCACCTTTCTCGCCTCGTAAAAGTTATTCGTCTTCCACCTGTGGCGTTGGGAGTTAGACTAAACTATATTAGTAAAAAAGAGGCTGAAGGCCGAAGCCCCAGCCTCTGAAACAGCGCTCCTGTTTTGTTCACACGCCAAATTAGATCTCAAGGTAAGAATCTGCGTAAAGTGTGTTACCCTTGAATACGTCACAGGATTTGATTGTCTCCATAAGACGAAGGTCGTTAGGGTTAACGATTGCAGATGTAAGACCATTCATCATAGCCATAGCTACAAGAGCAGAGTCCATGATCGGACGGATATGTTTTGGCATACCGTTACTGTTGTTGGAAAGACCGCCAGTGGAGTTCAGACCCATCTCGGAGAACATCTTGATTGCCTCAAGAACTTCCATCTGTTTGTCCTGCATTCCTTTTACAACAAGGAAAAGCGGATCAAACCAGAGATCCTCTGCTTCCATACCAAGGCCAAGACCTCTCTCAAGCATGTTCTGGCAGTGCATCATACGCTCGTCATTGTCTGATGCAACCATACCGGAAGAGCAAAGTGCGATACAGATCGCATCGTTAGCTGCTGCAAGGTCGATATTGGAAATTCTGTCTCCAGCATCTGCAGAGTTTACGATCGGTTTACCTTTGCTTCTGTTGTATACGGAAATACCAGCCTCAATAGCTTTCTGGTTTGTAGTATCCAGAGCAAGCGGAACATTGTCAAACTCAGACTGAAGGAGCTGTACTGCCCATTTCATAAGGTCCTCGCCATCGTTCTCAGCAGGTCCGATATTTACGTCAAGATATGTAGCGCCTGCATCAAGCTGCTGTTTTGCTCTTTTGATGATCGGCTCAGGATCTCTCTCAGTAAATGCTTTATTTACTGCCGGTGCTGTTGTTGAAAGTCTCTCCCCAATTGTTACAAATTTTGCCATACTCGTGTTCTCCTTTACATATTAGTAGGATATGGCTGTGCAGCAAACCTGCACAGCCGTTTATAACTGCCGGCGATATTGCCGGACAGCTGATTTCTTAAACCTTAAGTTTATGCATCAAGGTCTTTTAAGAATTTCACAAGCTGTACTGCTTCTCTTGGTCCTACGATGATCTCCCATCCAGGAAGCTTAGCCTCAAGATCGCCCTTAAGAACTGCTACTTTACCAGGAATAACCAGTCTTCTGCATTTAACCTTCGGCTCAACATTCTCTTTGATATACTCGGAGATGCTGTTTCCGGAGAATTTACCTGCTGCCCAGGATGTAAGTACGGAAAGTCCGCCTGCATCATTGATCACCAGGTTAAGCGGAACACCGGAACGCTCCAGCTCGCCAGATACTACGAAATATGTAAGAGCAAAGTCTACTGTTGTTACAACGAGAGAATTCTCGTCTGCTCCGTTCAGAGGATAAATGCCCGGCTCTACCTTCATTGGCTTCTGCGGGTCTGTAAATACGTTCTGACGAAGACCGAACAGCGGAAGTGCCTCTGCATATGTCATCTGCTCCATAACGATGATAGAACCATATTTCATAGTAAACATGGAAGCAAGTGCTGCCTGTAAATGTTTGTCACCCTTCGCAAGTTTAACAAGGTTAACGATAGAAGGATAACCAAATGTTCTGTCCTGATTCTTAAGAGCTGCACGACGAACCTGTACAGTATTTGCAAAGGTCTCTTTGATGTCAGCTCCTGTTGTATCAAGTACGAGATTCTTGTTGCCAAGTTTCTCAATAGCTGCTGTAGTATCATATAATTCATTGATGTCCTTACCGGATACACCGAGAACTACGCCTGCATCTGTAGCAACCTTGCTCATTGCCTCGTAGTTGGAAGCGTTTGCTCCGTTAAGAACCGGTTTGCCGTCCTTACATACTTCAAGGGCAGCTTTTGCGATCTCAGGATCTGTACAGCCAAGGATCAGTGTTCTTCCAAGACCTTTAGCCTTCTCTACAAGTGCTGTAAATTTTGCAGCATCTGCATTCTCATCGCAGTTTACATACACAAGCTCTACATGCATTCTCTCACCGATACGATCATAGTCAACGTGTGGGATCTCTGCAAGTTTTGCTTCTACTTCTTCATCACTCATGCATGTGCAAAGTGATACGGCATATCTTGTTTTGCTTACAAATGTCTTCTCATGTCTGAAAAGAACAGTCTCTCCACCAAGTGTAAACTCTCCATCGCCTGTTCCGATCTTGATAGTTTTCATTGGCGGTGCAGTTGCCTCAGAAAGAGATGCTAATGCATCCTCGGACATATGAGGACACTGCTCAATTTTCATAGCGCCCTGTGCAACTTTCATAGAGAAAGCCATACATGTAGGCATCCACATTCCTTACAGTTTTTCTTTGGTGTTAATTTAAAGATCTGAATACCATTCAGTGCCATAGCTCTTTATCCTCCTATTTATTACGCAAGTGCTTTGATCAGCTTGGAAATTGTCTTAACAGATTCCGGATGTCTTAAGATAACTGCATCAGAACCAGCTGCAAGATCAGCTGCTGCTGTCTCAACTTCCATGTCGATTCCACGCTCGTCCTGTGGTCCCCATGCCGGCATGTCTGCTTCAGAAGCCATTGCCTCTTTAACATTCCATGTCTCAGCGGATACAGGTGTAATAATAGGCATCTGCAGCATGTTATCATTCTGGCCTAAAGCGGCACCTTTGATACGGTCCATAGTAGATACTACGTACTCATATCCATAACCAACTGCTGCACTACCGATATTCATAACGATCTTCTTTGCATCTACACCAAGCTGTGTAGTAACAACGTTAAGCTGTTTAGCAAGGTTGATATCAACGGCAGACTCAGCGCCTACGATCTGATTGTAAGCAAGACCTGCTGCTGCACCGATCGCTTTGTAGTTCTCCTCTTTCTCGGAAGGATCAGTGCATTTCTGCCCTGAAGAGCCTCTGCAACCTTCGGAAGGAGCTCTGCATCCTTCTCAACATTCTTGCAGCCCTCTACAACCAGTGGACAGTCAACTGCATCTGCAACTTCTTTAACAACTGCGATCAGCTCATCGATAGATTTGTTAACACCGTTCGGGTCGCCGCCCTCAAGAATAAGTGCAACAAAGTCAGCACCCTCCATAGCTGCAGCTTTCTTAGCAATGTCAGCCATTGTAGTAGCGCCTTCATAGTAAGCTTTGATACCTTCAGATACGCCCTCAAGACCCATATCAGAGATCTCTACACCGATCTTCGGGCAGTTCTCTGACTCTGCGTCAAAGGAATAAAATGGGAATGTACAATCCCCACCAATTGTCACAGTCTTATCTCCGCTTCCGATTGTGACAGCATTAATCTTTGCATTGAACTTTTGTGGTTTCTGATTAAACGGCATTTTTCGTTAGCCTCCTTAAAAATAATAATTAAAAACTACAGAGCTTCTTATATTATACTACATAGCACCAGTTATTGGCAAGATGCAGCACTATATTTCTGTTAAAAAATCAACAAACTTTTTAACAGTTTACAGGAGAAAGGATGTCCGCACATCCTTTCTCCCGGATAAATTACATCATCGGATCAAGTCCGAGAGCCGGATGTCCTTTTTCTGTAAGGAATGCAACCAGTGTCTCTGGATCTTCTGCGATCGTCTCATCACCGATCATGTCTGTAAAGTTATCGATTCCGTAAAGCTCTTTTGCAGTCTTATTAAGTCTGTCAGCTACGAATTCTTTCAGTTCTTTTGGCATCCATACGATACGCTCGATACCGCCTCAGCCTTCATGAACTTCTTAGAGGAAATGAATGTTTACCATGTCCCATGAATCCAGGTGTCTGAACTCCACCACCTGTCATGGATGCATCTCAGGGAATGTCATTCCAAGTGGTGTCATGCCTGCATACTCACGGTTAGCAATAACAACACCGTTGGAGAATGGCTCGATACCACAGATACACTCGAAGCATCCGCAGGAAGTCATCGGATCCTGCATGATGGAGTACAGTGTAACGTGCTCCAGAGCACCCTGGGAGAATTTCTGAACTGCCTCATCAACGTCCTCATAAGAACCAAGATTCTCATCGATCGGACGCTCTTTTGTGATGATCTGGCAAGGGCCAGCTGGGTCAAGCTGATGTGTAGCTTTTGCATCCAGCCATGAAACCGCACCGCAAAGACCAAGTCTCTCCGGTGTTACTACACATACGTGGCTTGGTGCGAATGCCTGGCAAAGGATACAGCTGTAATATACGTCAACAGACTCATCTGTCAGAGTATCAAGACGCTCATCACGTTTGTCAAAGATCGGAATTGCAACCTCATGACGGATTCTTGTACACTCAGCAGGATCTGTATAGATAACAACCTCACATTTATCAACAACCGCATCGAACTCATTCTTAACAGATGCATAAAGAACCTCACCGATATGTTTGATTCTGAAGCCTGCATTAAATGCATCAATGCTGATACGGATACGCTGCATATCACGCTGTCCTGTATGGTATACACCCTCGATACAGTTGATATAGTTGTGGAATTTACGCTCGATAACCGGCTCAAAGTCAGACTGCATGTTCTTACCTGCAACTTTAACAACATATGCAATGCTGTTCTTGCTGCCGAATTCCATCTCATCTACTTCAGGTCCGATCACTGTGATCTTGTGATCCTCGATCTCAGAAGCATCGCAGGTCTGTACAAGCTCTGCACAGTCTACACGGGAGCCATCGAACTCAACCTGCATATCTTTACGACGGATGATCTCACCCTCGAATGCAGATGCGAAAGCAACCGGAATATCAATATTTGTGATCTTGATCTTAATATCACGCGCCTCAAGAGAAGTAGCGTTAAATTTGCTTACGTCCTCCTGAACGATAAGGCTCTTCGGTACACGGAAGATATTCTCTGTCTCATTTGTAACAACCGGGAATCCAAGTGCGATAGCGCCTGCACCGCATGCTACGATCACATCATCCAGAGGTTTGAATGCGTTAACAAATGCCGGTACACGATCCATTGTGTATTTCATAAGTGTTCCTGCATCTCCAGGTGTTACGTTACCGAAGATCAGCGCTGCACGGATTGCAACAGAAACTACATGAACAACAGATGTAACATCTTTTCCAAGAGGAATAACACGAACGTTGGCACCTGTCTTCATTCCGGCTTCTGCGACCTGATCAATGATTCCGCCAACAAGTGTTACCAGGATACCCTGTGCCTGATAGCTCTTTACAAGAGCAACACCCTCTTCTGTAGTAGGAGCAGCACCAAGGATAACAGCAACGCCTGGGATATCGCCTGTTACGAGCGGTACACCGAGCTCACGGATAACAGCATCACCAAGATGTCCATAGCATGGCTCTTCGTAAGGAGTTGCTCCGTCGATATATTTCAGAACCTCGATGAACTCTGCGCAGAGTGCTGTAGCAACACCGGACATGAATGCATCGTTCAGTCTTTTCTCTCTTGTCATAAGTGTTTTTACAACGCCAAGAGCTTCTTTTAATTCTTTTAATGTTGTAACTTTTGTTCCTGTTACAGCATAGTAGCAAGGAAGGCTGTAAGCGGTATTCGGGAAGCTGACAGCTTTGTCTTCGCCATACTGAGCGATCGCGCCGTCAATAGCACCTCTGTTAAACCATATACAGCATCGTTTCCGCCGAATACTCTATCAAATAAAGTCACTGTAATACCTCCTATTTTTACAGAATTGAATTCTGATCAATTTTGTCTTTGATTTTTCTGATTTCAGCTGTTACAGTTTCACTGAAATCGTAGGGAGATTTTCCCTGACGATCAGCATCTATAACTTCTGTATTGTAGTGGATCATTCCAAGCAGATCTTCTGCCGGGATCTTACTCCGGATAAATTCCTCATCCTCCGGATTCCTTACCTTATTGGCCACGACCTTAACCTGAGAAACTCCCAGATCCTTTGCAAGACGTTTAACATTCTTATATGTCTGTACACTTCTTGCCCCTGGTTCGATCACTACAATAAATTCATCCATGCTCTCCGTGGTGCCCCGGCCCAGATGTTCCAGGCCGGCCTCCATATCCATGATCACCACATCATCTCTGTGGATCACAAGGTTATTGATCACTCTTTTAAGCATCACATGTTCAGGACAGACGCATCCGCCTCCACCTGTTTCCACAGTTCCAAGGACAAGCAGCTTTACGCCATTACAGGTTTTTCCATAAGTATCCGGAATATCGTCTACCTTTGGGTTCAGTTTATAAAACTGATTCTGGCTGTTGGCTCCGGTGCGTTCTTCTATGAGCTTACGCATTTTTGAGATTGGAACAATAGAATCCAAGGTTTCCTCGTCAAATCCAAGGGCAAGACCCAGGTTCGCATCCGGATCCACATCCGCCGCAAGGACTTTTTTTCCCTCATCTGCGTATAGTCTTGCAAGTGTTGCTGCGAAAGTTGTCTTTCCTACTCCGCCTTTACCGGTTACTGCTATTTTCATTTTACGTCTTCCACCTTTTATAACATTTTAAAGATCGCAACGGATTAGATTCCTAATGCTGTTCTCTTCTCTTCAATTCTCTCGATCATAAGATCAACTAATTTCTCGATGTCTGTCTCTACTGTGTAAGCAGCACCTGTCCATTTTCTTGTTCCCTCTGTAAGAAGTTCGCACATTTCTGAAGAACCGGAAACATATGGATCAACGCCAAGGAATGTATCAATACCAGTACCAACTACGTAGTTACCGATGGATACAGCTTTTTCAGACATCCACTCAGGAGCACATCCTACTACCGGAAGCTGATTGATCTGAAGTCCTGCATCTTTTGCAAGTTCAGCAGCCAGGATCATCATACGGGAGATATCTACGCAGGATCCCATATGAAGTACTGGTGGGATATCAGCCAGCTCACAAACACGTTTCAGACCTGCACCGCAGAGATCTTTTGCGGATTTGTCCATCAGACCAGCTTTAGCAGCTGCCTGTGCGGAACATCCGGAAGCGATGATAACGATATCATTTGCGATACACTTCTTCATCAGTTCGATATGTGCATAGTCAGGACGGATCTTAGGATTGTTACATCCAACCATAGCGACAGCACCACGGATAACACCGGAAGTGATGCACTCAAGTAATGGTTTGGTTGTTCCTGTTACATCAACCTGAGAGTTTGTAACACCATCAAGAACTTTAACGATCGCTTCTACTGAATAACCAACAGTAGCTTTCTGTTTCAGCTGCGGGATATGTACAAGCTCAGGTTTTCTGTTCTTGAAGTTATCGATAGCCATCTTAACGATTGCTTTTGCATTTTCTCCTGCTGTCTCAGCGTTGAATCTGATAAATTCAGAATCCGGCATCTGAGCGATCGGAGAAGTTGTAACAAATTTAGTATGGAAACATTTGCTCAGAGGTCCTAATGCAGGGAAGATACACTGAACATCAACTACGATCGCCTCGCAGGCACCTGTCAGTACTACGTTCTCCTGCTGCAGGAAGTTACCAGCCATCGGAACACCACGACGCATAGCTACCTCGTTAGAAGTACAGCACACACCGGAAACGGTGATTCCTTTTGCTCCTACAGATTTTGCATAATCGATCATTTCTTTGCTGTCTGCATACTCACAGATCATCTCAGAAAGACTCGGATCATGTCCGTGTACAACAATGTTTACGTTCTCTTCAACCATTACTCCAAGGTTAGCCTCTGTATCAAGTGGCTTCGGAGTTCCGAATAATACATCAGAGAACTCTGTTCCCATCATGGAACCGCCCCATCCATCAGCCATACCGCAGCGAAGAGACTGTTTTACAAGCGCCTCCGGAAGAGATGAACATCCCATATGAGACATATGCAGGGAGCTTGCAACCTCACGGTCGATAGCACGTGGTGCGATTTCGTTCTCGATTAGTTTTTCTTTCTGTCCTGCAGGCATTCTGTCAAGGAATCTCTGATATCCGAACGGTTTACCATATTCCATAAGACCGATCTCAGCCATCTCATGAGCCAGATCATAGATATCCTTGCCTTCTGTTTCCACGCCCCACTCTTTAGCGATGCGAAGCAGTTTCTCAGGATCTTTTACCTGATAATTTCCGCCCTCTTTTGCACAGTACAGTGTATGGCAGATCTCACGACCATGATCGGAGTGAGTAGCTGCACCACCGGCTGTAAATTTAAGGAAGTTTCTTCCTACGATACCATGAGCATCACATCCGCAGATTCCTCTTGGAGCCTTCGGTGTAATACGACACGGTCCCATTGCACAGATACGGCAGCAGATACCCTGCTCACCGAATTTACAGTGCGGAGTCTGGTTCTTTGCACGGATCTGCCATGCATCTGCTCCTACCTTTGCACCTGTCTCGAGAAGACGGGCTGTAGCGGCTTCAAATTCCTCCACTGTAGTTAATTTGAATTCACTCATTATAGACCTCCTTTAATAGCACATCTATTTTTTATTTTTCTTTTTATAATAAGCCAGGGTAGGAACCATCCCCACCCATGGGTTATTTTCTTTTTTT
>ENA-OQAS01000081-OQAS01000081.1-human-gut-metagenome-genome-assembly--contig:-NODE-81-length-46027-cov-5.508649_pt1 | contig 46027 bp, 58 predicted proteins | sample MGYA00242733_ERZ504523 | MGnify/ENA primary metagenome ERZ504523 (study PRJEB26092, sample SAMD00036239) | human gut metagenome | host: Homo sapiens | study: EMG produced TPA metagenomics assembly of...
GAAACGCATATAATGCATATATAACAGAGGAGTCGTTTACAGATGAGCATTCGTGTAGCTATCGCTGGCGTTGGCAATTGCGCTTCTTCGCTGGTGCAGGGCGTTGAATACTACAAAGACACGAAGGACGAGGATAAGATTCCCGGTCTGATGCACAATAATTTCGGCGGATATCGCGTGCGCGACATTGAATTCGTCGCCGCATTCGATGTGGACGCGCTGAAGGTCGGCAAGGATCTGTCTGAAGCCATCGAAGCGTCGCAGAACAACACGATCAAATTCGCCGACGTGCCGAATCTGGCGTCGAAGTGCTGCGCGGCCCGACCAACGATGGTCTGGGTGAATACTATCGCCAGATGATCGAAGAGTCCGACGCCGAGCCGGTCGACGTGGCCCAAGTGCTGCGCGACAAGAAGGTCGACGTGCTCGTTTCCTACCTGCCGGTCGGTTCCGAGCAGGCCGACAAGGCATACGCCCAGGCCGCCATGGACGCCGGGTGCGCGTTCGTGAACTGCCTGCCGGTGTTCATCGCATCCGATCCGGAATGGGCTCAGAAGTTCCGTGACGCCGGTGTGCCGATCGTCGGCGACGATATCAAGTCCCAGGTCGGCGCCACCATCACGCACCGCGTGCTCGCCCGTCTGTTCGAGGATCGTGGCGTGCGTCTGGACCGCACGTACCAGCTCAACGTGGGCGGCAACATGGACTTCATGAACATGCTGCAGCGCTCGCGCCTGGAATCCAAGAAGATTTCCAAGACCCGCGCCGTCACTTCCGTGGTGCCGCACGATATGGATCCGCATAACGTGCATATCGGTCCGTCCGATTACGTGGCATGGCTTGACGACCGCAAGTTCGCGTTCGTGCGTCTTGAAGGCACTACGTTCGGCGATGTGCCGCTGAGCTTGGAATACAAGCTGCAGGTGTGGGATTCCCCGAATTCCGCCGGTATTGTGATCGATGCCGTGCGTGCCGCTAAGATCGCGCTCGACCGTCATCTGGCCGGCCCGATTCTGGCTCCGAGCTCCTATTTCATGAAGTCGCCGGCCGTGCAGCACGAGGATGGCGAGGCCCGCCGCTTGGTGGAGGAGTTCATCAAGGCAGCGTTGAAGGCAGCGAAGAGCAGCTTGACGCCGATGTCGCCGCCGCCAAGGCAGCTGGTAAGGATGTGTGGCGCGCCTGATTTTTGGTTCACCTGATATGAGGAATCCCCAATCCACCGTCGGTGGATTGGGGATTTTTAATTACGATTTGGAAACGATGCGTATCGTCACTTCTTGAGAAGGGGTTCGACCTGTTCCTCGTACGCGGTCAACGCGGTGTCGATCACGTTGTGCATGTCGTAGTACTTGTACGTGCCCAAACGGCCGCCGAACACCGTCTTCGGCTCGGCCTTCGCGAGCTCCTCGTACCTCGCGTACAGCGCCTTGTCGGCCTCGGTGTTGATCGGATAGTACGGCTCGTCGCCACGCTCGGCGAAACGGCTGTACTCCTCCCACACCACGGTCCTGTCGGGATTCTGCGAGGCGGCGCGCTCCGGATTGAAGTTCTTGAACTCGATCGCGCGCGTGTACGGCACGTCCGCGTCGGAGAAGTTCATCACCGGGCAGCGAAATGGTCGCCCTCGTCGTAACGCACCTCCTTGAAATCGACCGTGCGCCACTTGAGCTCGCCCAGCGAGTAGTCGAAGTAGCGGTCCACCGGGCCCGTGTACACCACCGGCACGCCGGCCGCGGCCAAAGCCGCCTTGTTGTACGGCTGGGACCCGTCGAAGAAATCGGTCTCCAGGGTCACATGGATGCGCGGATCGTCGATCATGCGCTCCATCCACGCGGTGTAGCCGTCGGCCGGCAGGCCTCCCACGTGTCCTTGAAATAGCGGTTGTCGTAGTTGAAGCGCACCGGCAGGCGGTTGATGATGCCCGCTGGCAGGTCCTTCGGATCGGTCTGCCACTGCTTGCCCGTGTAGTTCTTGATGAACGCCTCGTACAGGGGGCGGCCGATCAGCGAAATGCCCTTGTCGTTGAGGTTCTGGGGATCCTTGCCCGCCAGCTCGCCGGCCTGCTCGGCCACGAGCGCCTTGGCTTCGGCGGGCGTGTAGTGCGCGCGGAAGAACTGGTTGATGGTGCCCAGGTTGATCGGCAGGGGATACACCTCGCCGTCGTGCGTGGCGTACACGCGGTGCACGTAGTTCGTGAACGAGGTGAACCTGTTCACGTAGTCCCACACGCGCTTGTTGGACGTGTGGAACAGGTGGGCGCCGTACTTGTGGATCTCCGCGCCGGTCTCCTCGTCCATGTAGCTGTACGCGTTGCCGCCGATGTGGTCGCGCACGTCGATGATCTCCACGCGCACGCCGAGCCTCTCCACGGCCTGCTGGGCCACGGTCAGGCCGAACAGGCCCGCGCCCACGACCACCAGATCGGGATATTCCACCGCTTCAGTCATAAGAACAACCTTCCGAACTTAAAACAAACACACAATATTCGTGTGCGATTCCTCATCAAGCATACCCGTCCGCCCTCCTTAACGCGGGATGCTCATGGGGAAGCGGCATTTTGACGTTTGATTTCCCTGTGTCGCTGGTCGTGGGGCTGGCTGCTTCACGGATCATGGCATGGTCTGTGTGGTTCGTGCGCGGCTGTGGCGCGGGTTGCGCTGCGGTTCGTGCGGCTTGCGGCGCGGTTCGGTCCGGGCATGGTGTACACTGGTCTTTGCCTCCGCGTGGCGGTACGTCACCCAACTCCCCCAGGGCAGGAATGCAGCAAGGGTAAGTGGCCTCTTCCGGGTGCGTGGAGGTTTTCTTATATCTTCATGCCATTCGCGCATACCGTAGAGCCAATGCCGTATTCTCGATGATTATGACCGACGAATTCAAGCCAATCATCCGAGACCCGCACAAGTCCGCGAATATGCTGGAACAGCCGGTCGCGCCCGTTCCCGTGCCGCAGCCGCCGTCTGATCCGATCGAACAGGTGCTTTCCCCACGTGAAGTGAGCGAAGGGCTTGCCAAAGCCGATCCGCTGACCCGTCATCCGCGCGCGTCGAGCATTATGCTCAGCGTGGTGTTCGGTCTGCTGCTGCTTGCCGCCGCGGTGGGCGTCTGGTGGTTGGGCGTGCGCACGATGGAAGGCCAAAGCTATGAAGACATGGTCTGGTCGAAATTCGATGCGGCCTGCCGGGATGGCTGGAACCGGTCGTGCATGTTTTCACCATTTCCACCGTTGTAATCGCAACAAGCGCGATTATGTCGATAATCGCCCTCGCCGTACTTATCGTAAGAAAACGATGGCTGTTGATTGCTCAACTGGCGGTATTCGGCGGGATCTGCTTTGCCGCAGCAGAGTTGCTGAAGCCGCTGCTGCCACGTCCGTACTTAATCAATCTGGAATCAAATCCCAATAATTCCGCGCCTTCCGGGCATGTCATACTCGCCGCCGCGGCAGGAATGATCCTATTATGCGCCGTGCCTCGCGTATGCCGTGCGCTCGTTGCCGTGATCGGCTGGCTGTATGCGGTACTCGTCGGATTGTCGGTGATTGCGGGACAGTGGCACCGGCCGACCGACGTGATCATGGCGTTGCTGATCGTCGGCGGAGTGGCAATGATCACGCTTGCCGCGACGTTTGCGAACGGCATGGATGAGCCCGGTTCGCGTGCGTCGTCGCCTTCCGTGCAGATCGTCGGCAGCGTGCTGTTGACGTTCGGCGTGCTCGGCACCCTGTATGGTGCATACATTATTTGGCAGATTCAGCCGGGACTTGCGATGAGTGCGGAATGGACGAATTCCGGCGCGCACCTTTCCACGGTGATTCTGACGGCTTCCGTTGCGTCGTTGGTGTTCGGGCTGGTGTTGACCATGCGTCAGCTGACCGCCTCGCCATTGACGAAACTTGGGCTTGTCGGCGCACCTCCGGCCCCTCCGAAACGCTGACGGCAAAACGTACGATCACGCCGAAAATTTCCGGCACCGGTCGCTCGCGCCACACGGACGTTTGCCAACTGCATACGGTCAGTGAGTATTATTGCGTTGCAAACGCTAGTAATAAGGAGTGGCTATGGCTACCGGCAGCAAGCTCGTGATTGTGGAGTCTCCCACCAAGGCCAAGAAAATCGGTGGGTATTTGGGCTCCGAATATACGGTGATGGCCTCGGTCGGCCATATTCGAGATCTTGCGCAGCCGAGCCAGGTGCCGGCCGCCGACAAAACCAAATTCGGCAAGTTCGGCGTTGACGTGGAAGACGGATTCAACCGTACTACATCGTCGACGGCAACAAGAAGAAAACCGTGTCCGAGCTGAAAAGCGCGTTGAAAAAAGCCGACACCCTGTACCTCGCAACCGATGAGGATCGCGAGGGAGAGGCCATCGCCTGGCATCTGGTACAGACGCTCAAGCCGAAAGTGCCGGTTAAGCGCATGGTGTTCCACGAAATCACGAAGGAAGCCATCAAAGCGTCGCTTGACAATACTCGCGACGTTGACGACGACATGGTCGACGCCCAGGAAACCCGCCGTATTCTGGACCGCCTGTACGGCTATGAGCTTTCTCCGGTGCTGTGGCGCAAGGTTGGGCCGGGTCTTTCCGCGGGCCGTGTGCAGTCCGTCGCCACGCGTTTGATCGTGGAGCGCGAGCGCGAGCGTATGGCGTTCGTGCGTGCCCCGTATTGGGATGTCACCGCAACGTTGGAGGCGCCGGATGCCGATGGCAATAATGTTGCGTTCGAGTCTCGTATGGTGTCGTTGGGTGGCCGTCGTTTGGCTGGTTCCAAGGATTTCGGCGCCGATGGCAAGCTGACTGCGGCCGGTGCGAAGGATCAGGTCGTGCAGTTGGACGAGGCGCAGGCTTCCGCGATTGCGCAGGCATTGGAATTTGCAACGTTTACTGTCGCGTCGATGGAAACCAAGCCGTACCGTCGCCGTCCGGTTCCACCGTTTACCACGTCCACCTTGCAGCAGACCGCCGGCAATCGTCTCGGCATGAGCTCGCGTCAGACCATGCGTGCTGCGCAAGGATTGTACGAAAACGGCTATATCACCTACATGCGTACCGATTCGGTGACGCTGTCGCAAGAGGCGATCGCAGCCGCACGCGAAGCGTCGTCAAGCATTTCGGCGAAAACTATCTGTCGGACGCGCCGAAACAATATGCCACAAAGACGGCAGGCGCGCAGGAAGCCCACGAATGCATCAGGCCGGCGGGCGCGAAATTCCGTGACCCTGCGGAAATCGCAAGCAAAGTGCCGGCGACCAGCTCAAGCTGTACACGCTGATCTGGCAGCGCACGCTTGCCTGCCAGATGGCAGACGCAACCGGTTCCACGGCGACCGTGCGACTGTCCGCACCGACCGAATCGAATGGGGAAGCCATGTTCCAGGCTTCCGGCACTGTCATCGAATTCCCCGGCTTTATGAAGGCGACCGGTGAAGGCCGCCGCGCATCCGCCGAATCGAAGAAGGGCGATGCTGCTGGAAGCGTTGAACAGGCTGCGCAATCCGGTAAATCCAGCAAAGCGGATAAGAAGTCGGATGACAATGTGTCGCTTCCGCCGATGAATCCGGGCGATGCGCTCGCCGCGGTGGCGGTTGGTGCCGACGGACACGAAACTCAGCCTCCGGCGCGTTACACCGAAGCGTCGCTCGTGAAAACGTTGGAACAGAAGGAAATCGGCCGCCCGTCCACGTATGCGAGCATTATTTCCACGATCATCGATCGCGGGTACGTGTATGAGCGCGGTCGTGCGTTGATTCCGTCGTGGCTCGCGTTCTCCGTGGTCAAATTGCTGGAAACGAAGTTCCCGCGGTATGTGGATTACGAGTTCACTGCCGATATGGAAAGCGGTCTTGACCAGATTGCGAGCGGTCAGGAGACCGGCAGGAATTGGCTGACCCGCTTCTATTTCGGTTCCGGTGAGGGTGCCGCGCAGTCTGCGGACGAGGCACATGCCGGTTTGCAGCAGCAGGTCGCGCAGTTGGGTGAAATCGACGCTCGCGAGATCAATACGATTGAGATTGGCGACGGTTTGCATGTGCGCGTCGGTCGATATGGCCCGTATTTGGAGGACATGAACCATCTGGATGATGAGGGCAATCCGAAGCGTGCCTCGCTGCCGGATACGCTCGCTCCGGATGAGCTGACGGTGGAAGTCGGTCATGATTTGATCGAGAACCATTCCGGCGGTCCGCGCGCTCTTGGCGTCGATCCGGTTTCCGGAGGCACCGTTGAAGTGCGTAATGGTCGTTTCGGGCCGTATGTTGCGCTGGTGATGCCTTCTGCCGATGCCGGCGATGCTGGTGATGCTGCCGGTAGCGCTAGTGAGAAGCCGAAGCGCGGCAAGGGTGCGAAGAAAGCCGCTGCCGATCGCCCGAAGATGGCGTCGTTGTTCAAGACGATGAGTCCGGAATCGTTGACGTTGGATGATGCGTTGCGTCTGCTGAGCTTGCCGCGTGAAGTCGGTTCGTATGAAGAGGTGGGTGCGCAGACCGGTGAAGTGCAGACGGTTACCGTGCAGGCCAATAATGGTCGTTACGGTCCGTATTTGACGAAGACCGGTGCCGATGGCAAGTCGGATACGCGTTCGCTTGCTTCGGAAGATGAGATTTTCACGGTTGATTTGGATAAGGCGAAGGAACTGTTCGCCCAGCCGAAGTATGGCCGTGGGCGTGGCCGTGGCGCTGCGAAGCCGCCGCTGCGCGAATTGGGCGTCGATCCGGAAACGCAGAAGCAGGTGACCATCAAGGAAGGCTTCTACGGCGCGTATATCACCGATGGTGAGACGAATCGTACGTTGCCGAAGCAGTATGCTCCTGAGTCGATCGAACCGGCCGAGGCGTTCCGTTTGCTGGCTGAGAAGCGTGCGCAGGGCCCGTCGAAAAGGCGTGGACGTAAGACTGCCGCCGGCAAGGGCGGGGCTAAGAAGGCTGGTGCTGCCAAGCTTCTAAGACTTCCAAGGCGGCTTCCGTCGATAAGGCTCGTGCCGATCGCCGTGCAAGGTGCGCGAGTTGGCCGATAAGGGTTGGGCCAACACCCGTATCGCCAAGGAGATCGGTTCCACGCCGACCACGGTGAAGGCCGATGTGGAATGCTTACCGCCAACGAAGGCTACACCCGTCCCGCCGTAGTTCCCGCCCGGTGATGAATATGCAAGGCATATTCATCTCCTTTGACGTACAGTCCAGTGGACTGTACGTGGCAGCGAGTAGCGATAGCTGATGAGCGTCGCATGAGAGATGCCGGTGGACTGTTCGTAGCAGTGAGCAGCGGTAGCGTTGCGAACGCCGCAATGTAGAGTGATGAATATGCAAGGCATATTCATCTCCTTTGAAGGTGTAGACGCGTCGGCAAAACCACGCAGGTCGAACGGTTGCGTGCGTACGTTGAGGCGCAGGGGCGCGAATGCGTGGTCACGCGCGAGCCAGGCGGTACTGTGCTTGGCGTGGCGATTCGCGAGTTGCTGCTTGGCGGCGTGGAAGGTTCCGATGCGGATATCGCTCCGCGTGCGGAGGCGCTGCTGTTCGCCGCTGACCGTGCCCAGCATGTTGCCGAGGTGATTCGTCCTGCACTGGAACGCGGTGCCGTGGTAATTACCGATCGGTACTTGATTCTTCTCTTGCATACCAGGCTGCGGCCGCGAATTGACGGCAGGTGAAATCCGCGACTTGAGCATGTGGGCGACGTGCGGTCTGCTGCCGAATCGTACGTATCTGCTGGATCTTGACCCTGCGCAATCGCATGCGCGCCTGCAGCATGATGAAGATCGTATGGAATCCGCGGGAGACGATTTCCAACGTCGTACACGACAGGCGTTCCTTGACTTGGCAAAGGCGGAATCGCAACGTTTCCGCGTGATTGATGCCAGCCAATCCATTGAAGAAGTATGGGCGCATATTCAGAACGATTTTGCGCAAATCAGTCAAATGAAAACTTTCCAATCGGAGGCCGCCCAGTGAGCGTGTGGGATTCGATTGTCGGCCAGCAGCAGGTTGTCGAACAACTCAAAGCCATCGCAAGTGGCGATCCGAAAGCCATTGCGCAATCCTGGCTGATTTGCGGTCCTCCGGGATCGGGTCGTTCCAATGTGGCGCGCGCGTTTGCTGCGGCGTTGGAGAGCCCCGATCATGGTCTTGGCGACGAGCGACCAAAGCCGCGCAGCAGGTGCTTGCCGGCACTCACCCCGACGTGACCGTGCTGGCCACCAACAAAGTGACCATCGGCATCGACGAGGTGCGAAACATCATCACTACGTCCGAGCAGATGCCAAGCACTGCGCCGTGGCGCATCATCATTATCGAAGATGTCGATCGCATGCTGGAACGCACCACCAACGTGTTGCTCAAGGAGATTGAGGAGCCGAGTGAGCATACGATTTGGCTCTTGTGTGCGCCGAGTGCGCAGGACGTGTTGCCGACGATTCGCTCGCGCACTCGCATCGTCAATCTTGCCGTGCCCTCCACGCAGGCGGTGGCTGCATTTCTGGAGCAAAATGGCGGATTCGAGCCGAAAATCGCGGTGCGTGCCGCACGTCTTGCGGAAGGGCATATCGGCATCGCGCGCTTGTATGCGAAGAATGAGCAGGTGATGTCTGACCGCGACGAGCTGATTGTGGGCGTGCTTGGATTGCGTCGCGCGTCGGATGCGGTGCTGCTTGCCGGCAATCTTATCGACAATGCGAAGGCGCAGGCCGAAGCGGAGGTGAAGGTCAAAGCGGCAGAGGCGGAAGCTGATTTTCGCAGAGTCAATGGGCTTGGGGCGAAGGATCGTATTCCTCCGAAGCTGCGTGGCGCATACAATGCGATTGCCAAAAAAGACGAGCTGAAGCGTCAGACCACGCGCCTTACGCGTGACGTGCTCGACCGTGCGTTGAACTCGATTGCCAGTATTTACCGTGATGTGGCTGTGTTGCAGAACAATGCCGAAGATTCGGTTGGCTTGATTAATTTGGAGAATCGTTCGTCGATCACCGATCTGTCGGTGCGGCTTACGCGTGGGGGAGCGGTGCGGCGGCTGGAGGATATTGCCGTTGCGCGTCGCCGTCTGGCCGGCAATGGCAATCCTGTGCTGGTCTTTGAAGCTCTCTTCTGCTCCCTCATCGCCAGCTAGGGCTAGCGGCGTTGGCACATACTGTTTTCCGAGGGCAGATTCTTCCAGCGGGTGGGGAAATGGTTGTTTGGCTGTATGATTCTGGCTTGCTATCGTGCGATAACTGCCGGCTAAATTGCAAAAATTGCGATTTAGCGCTGGCAGTTGGTGGATTCGCGCACGATGAGTTGCGGCGCGAGTGAGATGTGCGCGGGGCTGCCGGGGGCGTCGTTGAGTAGGCGTAGCGCTTCGGAGACGATTTGTTTGAACGGCGGGCGCACGCTGGTCAGCGGCGGCATGGTGTGCGTGCGATTGGAGAATCGTTGTAGCCGATCACCAGCACGTCTTGAGGCACGCGAAGCCCGAGCGAATGCAACGCCACCATCACACCGAACGCGATCGCATCGTCGGCGCACACCACTGCCTCCGGCTGCACGAGCGGCTCGGAAAACAGTCGCATGGCGCAGTCGAATCCGCGCTGCACGCTACGGTCTCCGAACTTGTTCCATTCGGCTTCGGTGTTCAAGTGGTGCGCTCGCATCTGCGTGTGGAACATGGCGAACAGTTCCGCCGATTCGAAGGAGATTTCCTTGCCGGCCATGTATGCCACGGATGCGATGCCACGTTCGGCCAAATGCCTGATCACGATTTCCATGGCGGCGTTTTCGTCGATGCTCACCATGGATGTGCGGGATGAGCATCGACGGCCGCCCACCTGCACAATCGGCAATGTGGAGGCGTAATGTTCAAGTTCCTCGGAAAGGTAGGCTCCCCAGGCGGGCAGTACGATCAGCCCGTCAACATGGCGGTCCACCAACGATTCGATGCGTTGGATCTGCGTGGCCTGATCGCCGCCGATGCCGAGCAGCAGTTGCTGCGAATCCACGTCGATGACGGGTTCGATTTCGTCAAGCAGTTGCGCGCAGAACGGTCGGTGGCGGTTGGAATCACCAGTCCGATGGTGTTGGTGACGGTGCTGCGCAATGCGCTCGCCGCATAATTGACCGAATAGTTGAGGTGTGCCGCGGCGGCTCTCACACGTCGTGCGATGTCGTCGTCTTTGGTGCGTTTCCGGAAGCACGCGGGAGACGGTGGCGATGGAGACGTTGGCCAGCGCGGCGACGTTCGTGATCGAACTGTTCGCCGAAGCTGCCGAAGCCGAAGCATTGTCGGTTGTGCGTGCCATGCTCTCCTCACCACAAATATTCGAAATGCTCGAAAAACTCGGATTATTCGAATTACTGCCGTATCTCAATCGCGTATTCAAGAATAAAACAGCCACCCGTCGAAAGCGGCAGGTGGCTGAAAGCAAGTATCGCAAGTATCGCAATCATGCATGTTGCATTGCGATTCCATAATTGCGATGCAATAACTGAAGATTGTTGAATATCTTGCGAAATCCTCGAAAATCTTCAGAAAGGAAGATCACTCGGCGTTGACGAGGATGTTCAGCAGGTTGTCTGCCACGGTTTCGTCGTCGGCGCCCTGCACGTCGATGACCACGGAATCGCCCTGCTTGATGCCCAGGCCCATGATGGACAGGATGGAGCCTGCCGGAACCGGGTTGCCGCCTTCCTTGGCGATGGTGACGGTGCAGCCGGAGGCGGTGACGGCCTGGGAGAACTGTGCAGCCGGACGAGCGTGGATACCGACGGGATCGTTGATGACGGTGGTGCGGGTTGCCATGATGGACACTCCTTTGAGTCGTTATTGTTGATTGTTTTCTGTTGTGTTATTTGAAAGTCGTGCTGCTTGCCGAGCGAAATGCATCGGTGCGCCGCTGGTGATTACTATAGCACTTTTTCCACGAAACGCAGAAAACGTTTACTGGTTGTGTGTTGCGGTTTAAAGCGTGTATACTGTGGGCAGGCTGAAAATGATTTACCGGCAAAGACGGTGGAAATCATTGCGGTAACTCAACGCGCAAGGCAGGCGCGGAAATCACAAGAACACGTTCGGCTCGCGTTCCTTTCGCGAGCAAACAACAAACGCAAACGACAAAACAAGGAAACAGGTCAAAGGAGTTCACATGATCATCAAGGGTGTTGGCATTGGTCGCGGCGTTGCAGTCGGCCCGGTCATCCGTATGGCGCAGCCGCTGCCGGAACCGTCGGACGCCCCGCGTGCGGAAGGCATTGCCGCCGAAAGCGAAATCGCCCGCGTGGAAAAGTCCCTCGCACTGGTGAACGCCGACCTGAACCGTCGCGCCGAAGAGGCCGCCAATGGTGATGAAGGCGCCAAGCAGGCCGCTCCGATTCTGCAGGCCATCGCCATGTTCGCTTCCGATCCGTCGCTGGCCGAATCCATCAAGGGGCTGATCCAGCAGGGCAAGACCGCCGAACGCGCGGTGCTCGAAGCTTCGCCGCGGTGGAAGACATGTTCCGCGCCATCGGTGGATATCAGGCCGAGCGTGCCGCCGATCTGCATGATGTCGGCCAGCGCGTGATCGCCGACCTTATGGGCGCTCCCGCACCGGGCCTGCCGCAGAGCGAAACCCCGTTCGTGCTCGTTGCCGAAGATCTTTCCCCCGCCGACACCGCGGCGCTCGACATGAGCAAGACCCTCGCCATCGTCACCTCGCAGGGCGGCCCGACCTCGCACACCGCCATCCTGGCCCGTGCCCGCGGCATCGTGGCGGTTGTTTCCGCAGCCGAAGCCGAGAATCTGACCGACGGCACCACCGTGGTCGTCAATGCGGCCAAGGGCGAACTGGTCGTCGACCCGACCGAAGAGGAGATCGCCGCAGCCGAAGCCGCCAAGTCCCGCGCGGCCGCAGCCAAGGAACTGCGCGGCAATCCGGGCTCCACCAAGGACGGCCACCTCATTCCGCTGCTCGCCAACGTGGGCAAGCCGGCCGACGCAGCTAAGGCGCTGGAATATGGCGCTGAAGGCGTTGGTCTGTTCCGTACTGAATTCCTGTTCATCGGCAACTCCGAGCCGCCGACCGTCGAAGAGCAGACCCGCGCTTACACCGAGCTGTTGAGCCAGTTCCCGGGCAAGAAGGTCGTAATTCGTATGCTCGATGCCGGCGCTGACAAGCCGCTGCCGTTCCTCACTCCGGAAGACGAGCCGAATCCAGCCCTCGGCCTGCGCGGTCTGCGCACCCTGCGCGCCACATGGACGTGCTCGAAGGCCAGCTCAAGGCGCTCGCCGCAGCCGATGCCGCCACCGACGCGAACCTGTGGGTCATGGCCCCGATGGTTGCCGACCAGCATGAGGCTGACTATTTCGTGAAGCTTGGCAAGAGCTTCGGTCTGAAGTTCGTGGGTGCGATGGCTGAGGTGCCGTCGATCGCGCTTATGGCTGATAAGGTGGCCGACGTGGCCGACTTCGTGTCGATCGGCACCAACGATCTGACCCAGTACACGCTGGCCGCCGACCGTACGCTCGGTTCCGTTGCCAACTATCAGACCGCCTGGCATCCGGCGGTGCTGCGTGCCATCAAGATGATCTGCGACGCGGGCAACGCCAAGGGCATGCCGGTGGGCGTGTGCGGCGAGGCCGCTGCCGATCCGGACTTGGCCGTAGTGCTGGCCGGTCTTGGCGTGAACTCCCTGTCCATGACTCCGGTGGCACTCGACGACGTGCGTGCCTCCCTTGCCGAAGTCACCTTCGAAGAGGCTCAGGCCCGTGCCGAAGCCGCCCTCAACGGCGACTTCTACCACCCGGCCAACTGAGCCGTACTAGCTGTGCCTATCGCCTGTAACGCCTTGTTTTTCAAGCGATGTGAGGTCTGATAGGCCCTGTTTCCCGGACCGACCCCTGCCCGCGTGCCCCACAGGCTCGCCGCAGGGGTCGTTTCGTTATGTTTCGTTATGCCGTCAATTGAAACCTTGTATGAGTCAGACGCTTGAGGGATACTGGTGCATGAAGATTTCCGCAGATTTCACCGTCATTCCCGACGCGTTCGCCAAGGCGGCGCCGCCTGAGAACTGCATCGACGGTACGCCGATTGTTTCCTTCCCCTTCTACATTGATGCGCTTGATCCTGCAGTGCAGTTCCTGCATTGGGAATTCGTTGATCCGGATTCAATTCCGGTATGCGGTTTCCAGTGGAATCATTGGTCCCTCGCGAACCTGCCCGTGGATGCGCTGATGTACGATTTCAACGATTCTCACGCGCTCGCGATTCCGGCTGATTTCTCGCGCACGGTTTCCGCGATGATTCCTGAAACGGTTCAGGGACGCACGTCCGCCGCCTCGCCGTTGCTGCAGGGCCGCAGCAGTGATCCCGCAGTGACGATGCGTTACAACGGTCCATATCCGCCAGATCAGGATCATGACTACTATCTGCATGTGTGGGGTACCACGGCTCCGCTCGCCGGCCTCAATCAGGGATTCTGGCTCAACGAAATGGAACGTGCGCTGCGTACTTCCGGTACAATCGTTGATCAGGGCGCTATTTTCCTCACTGGAAAAGCCTGATTTGTGAAAGAGGATCTCAAGTAAGGCCAGAAATTTGATTTCCGCAGCAATATAACGATATAAAGATGCGGAAATCAGAAATATATCCGACGAAAACGTATTGACAATAATCGAAAGGATTACTGAATAATTATGGCGTGCACCACGATTTTGGTTGGCAAAGACGCAAGTTATGACGGATCGACCATCATCGCCCGTAATGAAGATAGTGCAAATGGTGAGTTTTGCCCGAAGCGCTTCATCGTAGTCAAGCCTGAAGATCAGCCGCGCAAGTACAAGAGCGTGCTTTCGCATGTTGAAATCGATCTTCCTGACAATCCGCTGCAGTATACGGCTGTGCCGAATGCCGATCTGAAGGAAGGCATTTGGGGCGAAGCGGGTGTGAACGAGGCGAACGTTGCCATGAGCGCCACCGAAACGCTCACCACCAATGAGCGTGTGCTCGGTGCCGATCCGTTCGTGGAACTCACGCCGGCCAAAGGCAAGGAAGGCGAAGAGGGCTATGAGCCGGAAGTCGCCGGTGGCATTGGCGAAGAGGATTTCCTTACTCTCGTGCTGCCGTACGTCACCACCGCCCGTGAGGGTGTGGAACGTTTGGGCGCTCTGCTTGAGGAGTATGGCACGTATGAGATGAACGGCGTTGCTTTCTCCGACGTCGACGAGATCTGGTGGCTGGAAACCGTTGGCGGCCATCATTGGATCGCCAAGCGTGTGCCGGACGAAGCGTATGTGACCATGCCGAACCAGCTGGGCATTGACGAATTTGATCTTGAAGATGCGTTTGGCGAGCAGGAGAACCACATGTGCTCCGCCGATCTGGCCGAGTTCATCGAACGCAACCATCTTGACCTGTCGGTGGAGAATTCCACTCCGTTCAACCCGCGTGACGCGTTCGGCTCCCACTCCGATTCCGACCACGTGTACAACACTCCGCGTGCCTGGTACATGCAGCGTTTCCTTAACCCGTACGACGAGCAGTGGGATGGTCAGGATGCCGACCACAAGCCGGTTTCCGACGATATTCCGTGGGCTCGCCAGCCGGAACGCAAAATCACCATCGAAGATGTGAAGTATGTGCTGAGCTCCCACTATCAGGGCACTCCGTACGATCCGTATGGAAAGCTTGGCGACCAGCGCACCCGCCACATGTTCCGCCCGATCGGCATCAACCGTCAGAGCCAGCTTGCGGTGATGCAGATCCGCCCGTACCGCCCGCAGGTGAGCCGCGCGATCCAGTGGATCGCCTATGGTTCCAATCCGTTCAACACGCTCGTGCCGTTCTTCCCGAACGTCAACTCCACGCCGAAGTATTTGGAAGACACCACCACGCGCGTCACGTCCGAAAACTTCTATTGGGAGAACCGCATCATCGCGGCCCTGTGCGATTCCAGCTTCGCCGACACCGCCAACGCCGTGGAACGCTATCAGGAGAAGACCGGCGCGATGGGCCACCGCATGGTTGCCTCTACCGACGAGCAGATCGAACGTTTGGTGGGTGACGTGACCGACGAATTCGATGCGGAAGACGAAATCGGCGATGTTCAGCCTATGGAACCGGATGCAATCATCGAAGCCGTGCGCAACGGCGAAGCCCGTGAAATCCTTGCCGCAGCCAACGAGACCATGGCCGCGCAGCTCAAGGAGGAAACCGACAAGCTTCTTGATTCCGTGCTGTACACCGCCAGCATGAACATGAAGAACGGCTTCCACATGTCGGACTTCTAAAATCTCACTATTCGGCTCTCGTGACCACGTTGCGGGAGCCAATTATTTTCCGCAATGCAACATCGTTAGAATGACGTGCATTCCAATTTGAAGAAAGGAACCCCAGTGACCAGCATTGAGGATTTCACCAGCCAGTACGGCTTGGTGCAGAAGATTGATGCGTTCGGCTATCTCGATTATTTGAAGAATGATCCGGATGCTCCACGCAAGCATGGCAAGGTCGTGCTCGTCACCGCCGATACTCCGCTGAAGGCGTCTCGCGGCGAGGGCAAGACCACCACCACGATCGCGCTGATCGACGCGTTGCGTGAGCGTGGCATTGATGCGGCCGCAGTGCTCCGTCAGCCGAGCATGGGCATTACCGCTGCCGGTTCCAAGGGTGGCGCTTCGGGCGGCGGCAAGGCTTCCCTGACCCACCCTGAGCTGATCGACTGGGGTCTGTGCGGCGAAATGGGCGCTATCGAAGCGGCCCAGAACCTGCTGGTTTCCTTCGCTGAGAAGGCCATCGACGACGGCAAGCTCGACGATATCGCCGTGCCGCGCGTTTCCGAAGTGCCGTCCGTTCGCTGCGTCAGATCGCGGTGGACCGCGGCAAGGGCAATGTGGCCGAGCGTGTGGTGCTCACTCCGACCTGCGAGCTCATGCAGATCGTGGTGCTCTCCCGTTCCATGGATGAGATCGCCGAGCGCGTTGCCAAGATGATTGCCGGCACGAAGGACGCAAGGCCGTTACGTTCGGTGAATTCGTTGATTTGTGGCGCATTACCGGCATTCTTTCCGATGCGGTGAAGCCGGCGAAGACGGAAACGGTGAATGGTTCTCCCGTGTATGTGCACGGCGGTCCGTTCGCGAACGTGTCGATCGGCATTCCGACGCTGGTTTCCGTGGAAATGGCGTGTGCTCTGCATGATGTGGTGATCGTCGAGGCCGGTTACGGTGCTGACGCGGGCGCTCAGAAGTGGCTTGACATTGCTTGCCGCGAGTATGGCGCACAGTGGCCGTCCGCCGCGATTGTGGTGACCCGCGCTTCCACTTGGCGTGATGATCCGGCGCTTGCCTGGCGTTATCCGTTCCACGTGCAACGTTTGGAAGGTCTTGATATTCCTACGTTCCCGCTGATTAACCTGTGGGATGGCGAAGACGATCAAATTCCGGCGTTGCAGCAGACCGCCAAGGATCTGGAGTTCCGCGAGCCGATTATCGGCAACCTGTATCGCGATGGCGGCGATGCGCTCGCCCCGCAGCTTGACGCGTTCGTTGACGCGGTGGTGAATGGTTCCATGCCGGCCACGCCGCACAGCCACAAGGGTATGGCTCTGGTGGAGAACGTGCGTTGGGTTGCCGAAAATGCGTATGGTGTTCCGGCAGATCGCGTGATCCTGAAGGACGGTTTTGCTGAATCGCTTAATAAGGCGGTGGACCTGTGCGCCAGCGCCGGTATTGATTTCGGTTCGCTTGCACTGGTTGCGGTGAAGTCTCCGGCCACGATGACTGACAACGATTCCGCTCCGGCTGAAGAGCGTACGGTGACGTTGAAGAAGGTTGAAGTGCATTCCGGTGCCGGTTTGGTGCATGTGAATCTCACCGTTTCGCTGACCACGCCGATGCCGAAGATCGTGTGATAAACGAGTCGTAGCGTTCTGATCGCAACATTTTAGGGCGGTCACTTGCGTATATGCGTAGGTGACCGCCTTTTTGCACCTTAATTTCGGCGGTTTCTAGCGAACGTCGCAACGCCATGACCTCGAAGGAACGGAGGTGACTTCGTCAGAAGTTGCCGCCCCGAACCGTGAGGCGGAAACACGGTGTGTTTCCCGTAGGTGAGGTGAGAGGTTCGCAATATGGGCGAACCTCGAAGGAACGGAGGTAACTTCGTCAGAAGTTGCCGCCGTTCCAGCCCCAGTCGGTGGTGGCGGTGTAGCGGATGTACGTGCGGTCGGCCGGAATGCCCAGTTCCTTCTCCAATGCGGCCATGATCTGCTCGGTCAGCTTCTCCCAAGCGGAACCGGGCACGGAACGGCCGAACACGTTCACTTCGACGTATGCGGCCGGCTTGGAATCGTCACCGCCGAAATAAATCGGCATATTGTCTTCAAACGGGCACATCAGCCAGCCTTCGGACTTGCCGGGAACGGCGGTGATCGCCTTGCCGTATGCGGACTTCAGCGCCTCGCGCTGCTCGGGAGTGGTGGAAACGGAAACATGAGTGTGGATGACTGGCATGATGCTCTCCTTGGATTGTTGGAATCAGCCTTTGCGTGTTCATCTCCAGTCTAGGCGTCAAACGGCTCAGACGGGGTGGCTGTGTGAGAAATTTTGGGCTTTGTCTGGATGTCCGCCAAGGTGGTCTGCGTGCGCGTGTTAAATATTCGTTGTGAGAAAACTGATTGAACAGCTTATGAAATTTGGCCTCGTTGGCGTGATCGCCTTCATTATCGACTGGGGCATTCTGAATCTTCTCGTCGGCGTATTCCGCATGCACAACGTGCTCGCCGCAACCATCTCGTTCGTTATTTCCCTGATTTTCAACTACATTGCCAGCATGAAACTGGTGTTCAAGCACCGTGACGACATGGCTCGTTGGATGGAAATCCTCATTTTCGTGGTCGGCGCGCTGATCGGCCTGTTCATGAACGACGCCATTATTTGGATCTCCACGTATGGCATGAACCATGATGCCTACGTGTCGCAGAGCACGGAATATCTGATTCGCACCAATGTCGGCAAGCTCATCGCCACCGCCGTGGTGATGGTGTGGAATTTCCTGACACGCAAATGGTTGCTCGACGATACGCATACCAACGCTATGAACCGTTTGCGCAAGGCTGACAACCGCCTCACGCCGGAAGAGCTGGAAGCCAAGTGGCAGAACAGCTTCTCGCACAGGCTCGGTGTATGGTCGCTGGAACACACTCCCAACGGCTGGCCCAAGTAGTCCTGAATTCGGAAAATCTGCCTGCACAACCCGGAAATCTGCCCTGATCAAATCTGCCCTGATTCCCGACTCGCGCAGACGGCCGGACAGTCCTGAATATGAAAAGGCGGTGCTTACACCTATAAAGGTATAAGCACCGCCTTTTCATATGCTCTGCATGCTTTACGTGCGAAAGGTCACACGCTTACGGTGGTAAGCATGGGCTGCTCGGTGGAGTCCTTGATCTGTTTGAAGCCGAACAGGGCGATCGCCAGCGAGGTGAGCGCCAGAGCCGTCACTACAATGAAACCACCGTGTGATCCCATACGGTCGATGAACTGGCCGGCAATCGCCGAGCCGACGGAACCGCCGATTGAGTTCATCGCACCCATCCAGCCATGCCTTCGGTGAAGCGTGTGGGCGGCACCAAGTGCAGCATCAGCTGGTTGCCGTTCACCACGTCGGTGCCTGGCATACGCCGATGAACAGGTAGATGATCATGATCACCCACAGATGTTTGGCGAACATGAACGAGCCGATGCCTAGATCGACCACGGCAAGGCAGAAGTAGAAACGCTTCCACAGCGGAATAGTCCAATTCTTTGCGCCATACACGAGCGCGCCGATCAGCGAGCTGAACGAGAAGCAGGCGAACACGAAACCGGTGTACTGCTTCATATTCGCTTCCGTGGCGAACGCGACGATCGAAATGCTGGCGGCCGACTGGAACGCGCCCAAACCGAACCACGTCACGCATACGGCGATTAGGCCCGGCCCCCAAATCGACTCCTTGCGCCCGGCATTCACATCGGCGGCGGCCTGATCCATGGCGGCCTGCACTTCCGCAGCCGTTTTGCCTTCGGAACGTGCGCGATCGCGAGCGTACTCAATGGCCGCTTCCGCCTGCAACGCCTTGGAACGGGCGGCTTCGCGCTCACGGTATTCCTTGCGGGTCATGCCGCTTCGCGAGCCAGCTGCGTCTGCGATTTCGCTCGGTGGAAAGTTCGGTGAGGAACATGAGCGCACCGACCACCACACACACGCCAGTGAATGAGAATGCCAACAGCCCGGAAATCACGGCCAGTGTGGAGGCGAGCGGATTGCCGATCACCCACATGCATTCGTCGAACACGCCGGAAAGCGAAAGCGCGCGGTTGGTTTTCTCCGTGTCACCTTTAAGCAGCGTGGTCCAACGCTGACGGCTCATCGCGCCCCACGGCGGAATCGCCGCCATGAACGGTACGATACAGAACAGAATCCACGACGGTACTCGGGCGGTGATGCAGGAAACCAGTGCGGTCGCCGCAATCATCCACACGATGATTGTCGGAATCGACACCTGACGCTGGCCGAACTTGTCAACCAGCTTGCCGAGCACCGGCTCGCAACGGCCAGCGCGATCGCCTGCACGGCCGTCAGCGCGCCTGCCAGCGAATAATTGCCGTAATAATGCTGCACGGAAATCGTAATCGTCATGCCGACCATCGGGAACGGATGCATGCGATCACTGAACCGACCGAAAATCGGGCGGTGTGCGGTATTCGAAGAAGCTCCGCGTACCCTCCGAAAAGATGTTGGCCGATGCTTTTGCGCCGGCGAGGACTGAATTGGTCATGTTTTGCCGCTCCTTTCTGCTCACGGTTGGTGCTTGCGTCCGCTGCGTTGCGTTGCCGCGGACCGCTTGATATACCTTGTTCTGTCTTGATTGTTTGCTCTCCAGCCCCAGTCTCTCACTTCAACCTTGCTTGAACGTCAATCGATTGACGTTCAAGCGTGTTGCATAGGGGGTGGAGACTGGTTGTGTGCCATTTTCTTGAACTAGACAACTTTATGCGGAGGTACTGTCGCAACACGCGGTGCATTGAGGTTGGCAGACATAATTCGATTGGCTATTTTGTAAGTACTCACCACACGTTCACTTGGTGGACGAAAAGATGTCCGGCGGGCGAAAGACGGTTGTTGCAAAATGGTTGCGCAACGCTTCCAAAGCTTGCGATTGCAGAATTTTCGTTCCATCGGTCAACGTCAGCAGTCCGGCAGCATCTTGCGGAAAGGCGGTAGGGATGCCCGCAACAACCATCCATTTCGTACGTCACGGCAAAGTCGAAAATCCAGGGCATTTGCTCTACGAACGACTGCCCGGATTCCACCTGTCGGAAGTGGGTGTGCGCATGGCGCAGGCGACCGCGCACTACATTGCCGTCAATCCACGACTCAACACAGTTTCCGCCATCTACTCGTCGCCGCTGGAACGCACGCGCGAAACGGCCGGCGAAATCCTCACCGCACTCAACGAAGTGCGTGAAACCCGTGGTGAGGAGCCGCTGGAACTCACCACCGACGAGCGCATCATCGAAGCGCGCAACGAATTCCGCGGCACGCGCATCGGCTACGGCGAAGGCGCACTCTGGAAAAACGGCAACTGGAAGCTGGTACGCAACCTGTGGAAGCCAAGCTGGGGTGAAAGCTACCAGTCGATCGCGCATCGTGTGCAAGCGTTCGCCCTCGAAAAAGTGGGGGAGCATCCCGGCGAGCAAATCATCGTAGTCAGCCATGAATCGCCCATCTGGAGCTACAGGCACATGCTGGAAACCGGGCACCCGGAACATAATATGCTGCTACGCCATACGGCACTCGCCTCCATCACTTCCATTACGTACGATTGCGATACACGCAAAGTATTGTCGATCGCTTACGTCGATCCCGCAGCCGACGTGAAATAGCGCATAATGCGGCATGGAATCGCCGGATTGGAAACTTTTGACCGAGACACGCGACAATGAGTGCGGCGGTTGTTGAAAGAACGGGGATTCCATGCAATCATGGAAGGGCTGGATGCTGTTGGGTCCAGTGAGGAAAACAAAATGTCGAAGCTGCAAAGGGGCACGCATGGCTTTCACTATCAACAACGGAGCGCTTTATCAATTATTCGATAGGCCTCATATGAAAATTGCCATCGAAAGCTGTGTTGGAGTGGTGGAATTATGGCCGCTGCAAACCGTTCAGGAGATGGAGAATGACGCAAAGTACACGGAAGATCTGCAAGTAAGATTCTCCTGCACCATGGCAAGGGCGATGCTGCGATTGTCCCACGGGATTAACCCGTCCGTGGCGGAAGCCGTGTACGAGGGAATGGACGAGATTCCGGGTTGCGATCCGGAAATTGTGCAAGCGCTCACGCGGGCCAATCAGGCATACGATGTGATGCGCAATTATTCCGAAACCAACAATGCCGACCTGTTCTTCGAAGCGGCCGACATTCTGGGCATCTTCATCGACGCCCATGTCGAGACGGAAGTCCGCAATATACTGCAAAAGATCGTGGAGTACATTCGGCAGAGCGTCAGCCTGGGCTTCGACGGCGGAGCGCTGGAAGATGTCAACTACTGCTACGCTTTCACCACGACCCCAAGGACGCTCACCGGGCGATTCCTCGCGGCGCTCGCGGTGGGTGACGGTCTGATGAATCTCATGTGCGAAGGCATTGACGATGTGGACGAACAGACCGTGCGCGTGCTGCCGGTGATGCTGTACATCAACGAGTTGTGCGAGCAGATGGCTGTTCCGCCGATCTATGTCGGCGACGTGACCTTGTCTCGAATGGTTGCGCTGCGTAATGCTGTGCGTGAGGCGGGCAGGGCAACGCCACTCGAGGAGAATTCCTTCTGCGACAACACATTCACCATAACCGCGGACAATGTCATTCCGTGCGCGGGCATGGAGTGGGATCATCATGCGGAGTGCCTGCGTTGGGATCCGAAGAGGGCCGAGCAGGAAGCCAAAGATGAGGATGAACGTAAGAGCAAGGAAGCGCTCGCTGAAAAGTTCAATTTGATGACGGACGCTATGAAAAGTATGAGCTACATGGATGATTCCGATGATTCGGGTGATTCAGGCGAAGGTGCGGATGCTGCGTGACGTGGGCAATCCGAGATAATCCGAATTAGTGGGAATTATCGATATAGGAATAAGAAAATCCCGCACTTGCGATTGCGGTGCCGGGATTTTCTTTATGTAGTACTGATTATTGCAAGTTCGGTTCTTAAGTTCAGCGCTGAACCTGCATATTTCGTCAGTGCTGTATGTTGCCGTACACGGTAGGATCGTCGGAATCGTCGGAATTGTCGGATCCGTACGGGGTCTGGCCCTGCGAATCGTTGCCGAACGTGGGGCGATCGAACTGCGTCTGGTCAAGCTGGGTGGACTGTTCCGGAACCGTAGGCAGCGGAGGCATGCTCGGCATGGAAGGGGCTTCGGGTGCCGGGGCTGCATGCGGAGTTGCGGGGCGGCCGGAGTGTACTGGGCGGCTGGAGCGGCTGGCATCGCAGGTGCTGCGTACTGATCGGTCGGAGTTCCGTAAGGAGCGCCATACGGGTTGCCGTACGGAGTGTTGGTGGCTGCCGGGGCTGGGTCGGAGCGCCATACGGGTCTGCGGTGGGCATTGCCGGAGTCGGCGCAGGCATTGCAGGTGCCGGAGCGGCTGCCGTATACGGATCAGCGGTTGGCGTCGGAACAGCCGCTGCGTACGGGTCGGCGACCGGTGCCGGAGTGCCGTTCGGGGCGTATTGTGCGGTTGCGGTCGGTGGCATGCCCGGGGCTGGGGCGTAGCCGTTGCCGGCTGCCGGATCGTCGAAGCGTGCGCCGCTGGATCGGTCTTCTTGGCCATGAGCACAATGAGCACGATCGACGTGGCCAGGCATGCGATGAAACCGATGATCAACAGGAGTATGCCGCTGCGCCAGTCGAGCTCGATCCGCCACCGATTACGGAAATGGCGCCAAGTCCCGTCATGACGAGGCCGACGCTCAGCAGAACGCCACCGATGAAGTCAATCGCGTAGAGGATGACCAGCGTGGTGCCGGCCTTGTTGGTGTCGTGCAGGCGGCGAACGGAAAGCGCAAGGGATGGAACAATCGTTGCCAGTGCCAAATGGTGTTGACGAAGCTTTGCATTCCATTGGCTGTATTGCTGTCGATGATGGCGCCCAACACCGCGAAGATGACGGCAAACGCGATCTGGATGATGAATGTGCACAGAACCCACCACCAGAATTCGCCGCGGGAGGCGCGGCCCTTGAACGTGGCGTACTTTTTCCAGAAGCGGATGAACGCCTCGCCGATGGTGCAGTTGTAGGCCGGCTGGTCGAGCGGAGCGGTCAGTGCGAAGAAGCTGCCGGACCCCTGTGGCTGAGGTTGCGGTGCGCCGTATTGCGGCTGCTGCTGGTTGTATCCGGCCGCATTGCCGTATTGCGGTGCGCTGTATTGAGGCGCGCCATACTGGGGTGCCTGCTGGCCGTAGTCGGGTGCGCCGTATTGCGGTGCCTGCTGGCCGTAATCATTCTGACCGTAGGAGCCGTAACCGCCATATTGCTGGGCCTGCTGCGGGTTCTGCGGATTATATTGGTTGGGGTCCGTCATTAGATTACCCTTTCGGAAAGTGAATCGACATCAAAAAAGTGAAGTCGATTAACACAATACTCTTGCATCGCCAAAAATACTGAAAAATATTGCAGTGTGGGACAATCCCGACGGACCCCGCAAAATCCCCTTTGACTTGGGCATCTTCTGACGCGTTGGGGAAGTCCGTCGATGGCGCGGCTCATGCCCAGCATGGTGTTGTAAGGATTGGTGGCTGCGATCATCGGGTCAATTAGCTGCAGGATGTTCATGACCGCGAAAAGCGAGTTGGTGCGTGGGACTGGATGGCACGTCCGGTTTGCGGGGCACAATGGAGCTTATGACTGAAGCTGAAAACACCAAACCAGAACTTCCTGAGCATGTTCGCGTGCGTTTCTGCCCGTCCCCGACCGGCATTCCGCACGTCGGCATGGTCCGCACCGCACTGTTCAACTGGGCTGAGGCCCGCCATACCAAGGGCACGTTCGTGTTCCGTATTGAAGATACGGACGCCCAGCGCGACTCCGAGGAAAGCTACAACCAGATCATCGAAGCCCTGAATTGGCTGGGCATCGACTGGGACGAGGGCATCAACGTGGGTGGCCCCGACGGCCCGTACCGCCAGTCCGAGCGTGGCGACATCTACAAGGATGTCGCAGCCAAGCTGCTTGAAGCCGGCTATGCATACGAATCCTTCTCCACTCCGGAAGAAATCGAAGCCCGCAACGTGGCCGCCGGCCGCCCGAAGGCTTTCGGTTACGACGCTACGACCGTGATCTCACCGAAGAGCAGAAGGCCGCCTTCCGTGCCGAAGGCCGCAAGCCCGCCCTGCGTATCCGCATGCCCGATGAGGATGTCGCGTTCGACGATCTGATCCGTGGCCGCATCGAGTTCAAGGCTGGTTCCGTGCCGGATTACGTGATCGTGCGCCCGAACGGCGATCCGCTGTACACGTTGACCAACCCGGTCGACGACGCCATGATGAACATCAACGTGGTGCTGCGCGGCGAGGACCTGCTGAGCTCCACCCCGCGTCAGATCGTGCTCTACCGTTACCTGATCGAGCTGGGCGTGGCCAAGGAAATGCCGCTGTTCGGCACATGCCGTACGTGATGGGCCAGGGCAACAAGAAGCTTTCCAAGCGTGACCCGGAATCCAATCTGTTCCTGCATCGCGACAACGGTTTCATTCGCGAAGGCCTGCTGAACTACCTGGCGCTGCTGGGTTGGTCCATCGCCGCCGACCGCGACGTGTTCTCCATGGAAGAAATGATCGAAAAGTTCGACGTGCGTGACGTCAAGGCCAATCCGGCCCGTTTCGACCTCGACAAGGCCATTTCCATCAACGCCGAGCACATCCGTATGCTTGAGCCGCAGGACTTCCTGAACCGTGCCGTGCCGTACCTGAACCGCGATGGCGTGGTCTCCGCCGATTCCTGGATGCGCTGACCGATCGCGAGCGTGAGGTGCTGTCCGCTTCCGTGGAGCTCGTGCAGCCGCGCGTGCGCCTGCTGGGCGAGGTCGCCGGCATGGTGGGCTCGCTGCTCTCCACCGAGCTACATCGAGCCTGATGATGACGCCAAGAAGCAGTTGAAGGATTCCGCTCCGGCAGTGCTCGACGCCGCCATTGCGGCGCTTTCCGACGTTGCTGAAGATGATTGGAAGACCGACTTCCTGCATGAGACACTGAACAAGTCGCTGATCGAAGATGGCGGTTACAAGCCGCGTCTGGCGTTCGGTCCGGTGCGTGTGGCCATGAGCGGCCGTCGCGTGTCTCCGCCGCTGTTCGAATCCATGGAGATCGTTGGCAAGGAGATCACCGTCGCACGCTTGCAGGGCTTGCGCGAGCACCTGTGATGCGCTGATGGTGTGATTTTGCCGATCGCATGACTGTCGACCCGCTGGAATGTTCCGTTCCAGCGGGTTTGTTGTTCTGGGATGCTGTTTAAGAATGGCGGAAAATGGCGCGACACGCCGTGACTTGCGCACTCCTACGGATTCGCGTATATTTATCACTCGTTGCGGTTCGCGGCTCAGCTGAGAATCACAGCAATAACTCAAGCCCCCGTCGTCTAGCGGTCTAGGACTACGCCCTCTCACGCGCCAACACCGGTTCAAATCCGGTCGGGGGTACGACGGACAACTTTTCGAAGTTGCCACGCCTGCCAAATTGGGATGTGGTGTAATTGGCAACACAGCTGATTCTGGTTCAGCCATTCTTGGTTCGAGTCCAGGCATCCCAGCCAATGACCCTCGCAGATGCGAGGGTTTTTTGTTTTTCGCAAGCATGTCTGCCAGTACAACATAGTCCAAGAAAATTGCACTACCCTAGGAAGCATGACTGAATTGCAGAACGCAGCAAAAGCCGCCGCCACGCGACCGCGCATCCAACCGGCGGAAGAAGGCGACGATCGCCCGCTTTCCGTATCCGCGCGACTGGGACGATTGCAATTCCACCAATCCGGCAAATTCCGCGTTCTGCAGCTTGCCGACATTCAAGACGGGCCGAAAGTCAGCAAAGACACCGTCAAACTCATCGAAGCGTCACTGGATGCCACAAGGCCGGATATCGTCATCTTCACCGGCAATCAGATCGCAGGATATGATCCCGCATACGCGCAAACCACGCGCAAACGTCGTTGGAGCGCTGCCGCGGGGATTTCCTCCAAAACCGCTTCATCCAAGTCTTCCGAAGCGTCAGAACGGTTCGAAGCTGCGCTGGAACGCACCTGCGCATCCGTGCGCGCCACTGTCGAACAGCTCGTGCGTCCGCTTGCCGATCGCGGCATTCCGTGGGCGGTGACATTCGGCAACCACGATTTTCAATGCGGGCTCAGCAATGCGGAAATCGAAAGCATTTGCAGGGAATTTCCCGGATGCGTGAACCCTGAGCCTACGGGAGGCGAGAGCGGCCTCGGGGGCGCAAATTCTGCAAATTCTGTGGGAAGCATGGATTCTGCGGAAGATGCAGGTTTCGTGCAACTCCGGGCGGAATCGTATTTGCCGAATCAGCGCGTATTCGCTTGCGAGCCGGGCACCTTCGCATTGCCGGTTGCCGATGTGGACCATACGATGTCCGTGCTGGGCTTGGTATTGCTGGATTCGGGCGATTACGCGCGTTCCGGCGGGTACGGAAGTCCGTCGGCAGCCGCATTGCAGTTTCTTGCCGATATGCCGAAAGCGATGCGTGCGCAATCGCAGGAAATTGGGCGATCGCAGGAACCGGCGGTCCCGTGCATGGTATTTCAGCATTTTCCGGTGCAACAGTATTACCAACTGCTTAAGCCGGCCGCGGCGAATGCGGCGCGTGCGATTGAAGGCTACCGCAATTTCGCTGGAAAACATTACGTTTTGGATGAGGAAAAAACGCTTCCCGGCAGTTATCTGGGGGAGGGTGTCAGCTGCCCGGATGCCGACAGCGGTGAATTCGCGATATTGGAACAGCATGACTATTTTGCGATTTCCGCGGGGCATGATCACCGCAACGCATTCGTTGGAACAGTGCCGGTTTCGCGAGAAATGGCCTCGGCTGATGCGCAGACGGCGCTTCGCCAGGCAAGGTTGGCGGTCTGATGATGATCGCGTCGCCCACCAGCGGTTTCGGATCGTATGGTCCGGTGCCGCAGAAGCGGGCCGCGCGGCTGATCGAGTTCGACATCCGCCATCCGTACGAGCCGCGTACGCAGCTGCTTGAATACGGCGAATTGGTGGGCAAACCGAGCGCGGGCAAGGCGTACGCGTACGGCATGACCAGTGAATCGAAGCCCGAATCCGAAGGCGTGGATCTGCTGCATCGGCCGACATGGTGGAGCAAACTGTTGACTTGGCTGCGTAAGAAGTAGCTGAAAAGAGCGAAATGACAAATCCTGCAAGGAAATGGCAAAACTTGCGGAAGGCAGGAAATGGCAAAACCGTGTCCTGCATGCATCGCGGAACACGGTTGAGAGGCTGTATATTGCCCGTCAGCGACCGGAAGAAGCCTTAATCAAGGCGTCGGTCAAATACTTGCCGGCAGCCATAACCAGCGGGGCGTAACGCGTCCGGGATTGGACCCCATACGACCGTCCGGGCCGGAAATCGAAATTGCGGCAATCACCTGACCGGAAGCATTGCGAATCGGCGCGGAAATCGAGCATACGCCTTCATCGCGCTCGTTGACCGACTCGGCCCAACCGCGCTTGCGCACGGCGGTAAGCTTGGCCGCGGTGAACTTGGCGTGACGCAACCCCTGATGCAGGCGTTCGGAATCCTCCCAAGCCAGCAAAATCTGGGCCGCGGAACCGGCCTCCATCGACAGCATCGCACCAACCGGAATGGAATCACGCAAACCGGAAGCGCGCTCCACGGCGGCGATGCACACGCGCATATCGCCCTGACGGCGGTAAATCTGCGCGGATTCGCCAGTGCGATCCAGCAACGTCTGCAAAATCGGCGCGGCTGCGGTCAGCAAACGATCCTCGCCGGCAGCAGCGGCCAATTCCGCAAAACGCGAGCCAAGCACGAAACGACCATGCTGATCACGCAACACAAAACGGTGACGCTCCAACGCAATCGCCAGTCGATGCGCGGTCGGTCGGGCCAAGCCCGTCGAGGAAACCAGCTGTCCGAGCGTTGCCGGACCGGATTCAAGCGCGTCAAGGATTTTGACGGTCTTGTCAAGCACACCCACACCGGAATGAATCTCATTGTTTTGAGAAGACGTCGTGTGGTGGGTCTCAGCTGGAAGCTCAGTCTCATCCGACTGCGATTCAGGCATGGTGGTGCTTGTATTCGAAGAAGTCATAAGAGGGATTATGCCATCTCACATATTGAAATGCAAAATGTACGCAATGTCGGACTGCGGTAGAGCAGGTATTTTAATCTTTACTCAGTTATGGAAAAAGCTGGAAAAAATCTGAATTTTCAACGATTTTGTAGGTACATACGGGGAGATATGCCACAATCGCAGCGATTTTGACATGATCTGGAGTGAACTTGGCGCATATGTGATGTGTGCGTTGCATGCAAGTATCTCATATACCGGCATAAACGCGTTCGAACCAGGCTCGAACACCATAGGCTTATAGCACGAACAACGCGGGTTGGCAATACCGCGAGGAAAAAGCGAGGAAAAATTCGAGGAGGTCCCGCAATGGGAACGACATTGGCCGAGAAGGTCTGGGCCGATCATTTGGTACGCAAGGGTAGTGATGGGGCTCCCGACTTGCTGTACATTGATCTGATGCTCATGCACGAAGTTACCAGTCCGCAGGCATTCGAAGGCTTGCGACTGGCCGGACGCAAGCCACGTCACCTTGACCAGCTGATCGCAACGGAAGATCACAACACGCCGACTGCCGACATCGACCGCCCGAATCCGGATAAGATCTCCGCGCTGCAGCTAAGCACGCTCGAAAAGAACTGCAAGGATTTCGGCGTACGTCTGTGCCCGCTGGGAGACGCCGATCAGGGCGTGGTGCACGCGTTCGCGCCGGTGCTGGGCCTGACGCAGCCGGGCATGACGATCGTGTGCGGCGATTCGCACACCTCCACGCACGGCGCGTTCGGTGCCATGGCCATCGGCATCGGCACCTCCGAAGTCGAACATGTTATGGCAACGCAGACCCTGAGCCTGAAGCCGTTCAAAACCATGGCCGTGAATATCGAAGGTGAACTGCCGAAGGGCGTCACCGCAAAAGACATTATTCTTGCGATTATCGCGAAGATCGGCACCGGTGGCGGCCAAGGGCACGTCATTGAATATCGTGGTGAGGCCATCAAGAAACTGTCGATGGACGCACGCATGACCATCTGCAACATGTCGATCGAAGCGGGCGCTCGCGCGGCATGATCGCGCGGACGAAGTGACGTTCGAATATCTGAAGGGACGCCCGCACGCGCCGGAAGGTGAAATGTGGGACAAGGCCATCGAATACTGGAAGACGCTGAAAACCGATGACGACGCCGTATTCGACAAGGAAGTGACCATCAAGCCGAAGATCTCGAGCCGTATGTGACGTGGGGCACCAACGGGTCAGGGCATCAAGATTTCCGGCGTGGTGCCGGATCCGGCTTCGTTCAACGATGAAACCGAGCGCACCGCGGCCGAGCGTGCCATTGCCTACATGGCTTGACGCCGGGCATGCGCATCAAAGACATTGCCGTGGATACCGTGTTCATCGGTTCCTGCACCAACGGACGTCTCGAGGATCTGCGTGTGGCCGCTTCCATTATGAAGGGGCATCACAAGGCCGAAAACATTCACCGCGTGCTCGTGGTGCCGGCCTCCTCTCGCGTGCGTTTGCAGGCGGAAAAGGAAGGACTTGACAAGATCTTCAAGGACTTCGGTGCCGAATGGCGTAACGCAGGCTGCTCCATGTGCCTGGGCATGAACCCCGACAAGATGGTGGCCCGCGAACGTTCCATCTCCACTTCGAACCGCAATTTCGAAGGTCGACAGGGCAAGGGGTCGCGTACGCATCTGGCGTCGCCGGCGGTCGCCGCCGCAACGGCCATCCGCGGTACCATCTCGTCTCCGGCTGATCTGTGAATCGTTGAGAATGCTTGAAAACCTGAGAAATCTTGGATTTCCGGCATTCTGTGAATCGTTACATCGAAAGAAATAGTGAAATGGAAAAACTGACTACTCTTACCGGCGTGGCCGTGCCGCTTCGCCGTTCCAATGTCGATACTGACCAGATTATTCCAGCCGTGTTCTTGAAGCGCGTGCAGAAGTCCGGTTTCGACGACGCGCTGTTCTATGCGTGGCGTCGCGATCCGGAATTCGTGCTCAACCAGCCGGAATACAAGCGGGGCAAGATTCTCGTTGCCGGACCGGATTTCGGTATCGGATCTTCTCGTGAACATGCCGTGTGGGCATTGCATGATTACGGCTTCCGCGTGGTGATTTCATCTCGTTTCGCCGACATTTTCTACGGCAACACCGCCAAGAACGGTGTGCTGGCTGCGATTATGCCGCAGGAATCCGTTGAGTTGCTGTGGAAGCTGCTTGACGAGGAGCCGGGCCGTGATATGACGGTGAGCCTGGAGGATCGCACGGTGACGTGCGGCGACGTGACGCTGCCGTTCGAAGTGAACGACTATACCGTTGGCGCCTGATGAACGGCTATGACGATATCGATCTGACGTTGCAGTATGAAGACGATATTGTGACATACGAGAAGATGCGTGCCGAAAAGTTCCCGTTCAAGCCGAAGACGCTGCCGGCGAAGCGTGAGCCGGAGCAGTTGATCGCGTCCGCGCGCGAAGGCGAATACCCGGATTGGCAGGGCCCGCTTGCCGATCGCGGCATCATCTGAGTTGGCGGCTGGCTAGGTGCGCGGGCTGTTTGCGGGGTGATTCCTCCAGTGGGTGGAAGGAACACCCGCTTGCGTTGTTGCGCGGGCTGTTTGCGGGAGGATTCTTCCAGTGGGTGGAAGAATTGGGACGTCGGGATGATTGTTCGCGGGAGGATTCTTCCAGTGACTGGAAGGATTGGGATGTTATGTGATGCGTGAGCGGGAGGATTCTTCCAGTAGGTGGATGTTTTTGGACTTGAGACGGTCCGTAGCGGGGTGATTCCTCCACTGGGTGGAGGTTTTGGGACGATTAGGGGACTCATATTGTCCGGATTCCTCCAGTGACTGGAAGGATTGGGACGTTAGGATTGCTGATTATGTGAGATTTGCGCGGGTTTTGCATATGAGACGCGCTATGGTGGGCTTATTGTTTCGTGCTTTCGTAGCTTTCGGAGAGAAAAATGAGCCAGGGTTTTGCGCCGTTTTATGATGTCAATCGCACGTATGAAGACAACTATTTGCAAGGGCCGTTCGGCGCGTTTGCCGAAGTGTTGCGGGCTGATGCGTCCGATTCTGCGGGATCGGTCACGTCTGTTGTTGCTGAGGTTGCGTCCGATTCCTCCAGTGAGGTTCAGGCGTTCAGACCATTCAGGCCGCTCAAGCGCAGGAATTCCTTGGTTTTCGTGTGAATCTGCCGTTCGGTATTCCAGCTGGTCCGCTGCTGAATGAGCGTTTCACCACGGCCGCTTTCCGTATGGGCTTCGATCTGGCGGTATACAAGACGGTTCGTTCCCGCGCATGGGGCTGCAATGCGTTCCCGAACGTGCTGGCCGTGCATCCGCGGAATGCCGATGGTTCGCTGGTTCCGGGCAGTGCCGAACTTGACGAGGGTGTGCTTGCCGATACCCGTTATGAGCTTCCGATTTCGATTTCCAACAGTTTCGGCGTTCCCTCCCGTGATCCCGACGAATGGCAGCCGGACATGCAGAAGGCAATCGCCGCAGCCGGTGACGGCCAGCTGCTGGTGCCGAGCTTCCAAGGCTCCCGCGTGGAGGGCATGGATCGTGAAGCGTATATCGCCGATCATGTCACCACCGCGCATTGGTTGCCGAAACTGGCGCTGGCCTGATGGAAATGAACACCAGCTGCCCGAATGAGGGACATAATCGTCTGTTGTGCCACGATCCGCATTTGGTCGGCGAGATTACGGAAGCGGTGAAGAACGAAATCGGCGATCGTCCGCTGATCGTCAAGCTCGCATACATTCCGAATGATGCCGATCTGGAAATCATGGTGAAGGAAACCGCCGGCCATGGCGCGGTGCAGGGTTTCTCCACCATTAACACAATCTCCGCGAAGCTGGTGGATGCGAACGGCAATCAGCATTGCCAGGCGCGGGGCGTGACCGTTCGGGCGTATGTGGCAATGCGATTCGTGGTGCAGGTCTCGATATGGTTGGCCGCCTGAATGCGATTCGCGAGAAGCTGGGTCTTGATTTTGCGATCGTTGGCGTGGGCGGTGTGATTCGTCCGGAAGATTACAAGGCGTACCGCGAGGCTGGTGCAAACGCGGTGATGAGCGCTACGGGTGCCATGTGGAACGCCCGTTTGGCGCAAGACATTAAAGCCGCACTGTAGTCACAGGTTCAATTGCGCCTGATTTGCGCTCTGTTGCGTTTCACCGTCCATTTTCCCATTCGCTGGAAGGATTAGTGCAGCACGGGGGTAGCTGTCCGTCCTGATTCTTCCAGTGACTGGAGGGTTTTGCCCGCTGAGATGCAGTTTGGTGGGATGATTCTTCCAGTGACTGGAGGTTTTTGGACGGTGGAGGGGCTTGTATCGGGAGGATTCTTCCACCGACTGGAAGTTTTTGCCCGCTGGGATGCGGTTTGGCGGGTGGATTGTTCCAGAGGCTGGGAATTTTGGTCGAAAGTCGAACGAAATTGGGAGACACTGCGCTGAACGCGGCATTTCACGAGCCACTACATGCCTTATGGCAAACTGAGGGTTAGTGTGTTTCAAGCTTGAACCGTATAAGGGAAGCGAAAGAGGTTGAGCGTGTCTGACAACAACAACGACATTCTGCACGTCGAAGGTGGCAAGCCGCTGAACGGCACCATCAAGGTGCGTGGCGCGAAGAACTTCGTGAGCAAGGCCATGGTGGCGGCGCTGCTCGCCCCGGGTACGTCCGTGTTGAAGAATGTTCCGGAGATTCGCGACGTGCATGTGGTCTCCGACTTGCTGCGTCTGCATGGCGTGGACGTTACGGTGGATGGCGATCACGGCGTGGTCACGATCGACGCCACGAATGTGCAGCTTGCCGATGTGGCCGACGTGGATACGCTGTCTGGTTCGTCGCGTATTCCGATTCTGTTCTCCGGCCCGCTGCTGCACCGTTTGGGTGAGGCGTTCATTCCGGCTCTCGGCGGATGCAATATTGGCGGTCGTCCGATTGATTTCCACCTGGAAACGTTGCGCAAGTTGGGTGCCAACGTCGATAAGGAACATAAGGACGGCATTCATATCACCGCTCCGAACGGTTTGCATGGCGCGAAGATTCACCTGCCGTACCCGTCGGTGGGCGCTACCGAGCAGACGTTGCTTGCCGCCGTGCTTGCTGAGGGCAAGACGGAGCTTTCCGGCGCTGCCACCGAACCTGAAATCATGGATTTGGTGTGCGTGCTGCAGAAGATGGGCGCGATCATTTCCGTGGATGTGGACCGTACGTTCCGCATCGAGGGTGTGAAGGAGCTGAAGGGCTATACGCACACTTCGCTGACCGACCGCATCGAGGCCGCTTCCTGGGCTTCCGCGGCATTGGCCACGCATGGCGACATTTTCGTCAAGGGTGCTACGCAGCCTGAAATGATGACGTTCCTGAACGTATTCCGCAAGATTGGTGGTGAGTTCGACATCACCGATAACGGCATTCGTTTCTGGCATCCGGGCGGCGATTTGAAGCCGGTCGCGATCGAAACCGACGTGCATCCGGGCTTCATGACCGACTGGCAGCAGCCGCTGGTGGTGGCGTTGACGCAGGCGAAGGGCCTGTCGATCGTGCACGAAACGGTGTATGAGAATCGTTTCGGTTTCACGAAGCCACTGGTGCAGATGGGTGCCACGATTCAGCTGTATCGCGAATGCCTCGGATCGCTGCCATGCCGTTTCCAGCAGCGCAATTACAAGCATTCCGCGGTTATTTTCGGACCGACCCCGCTGACCGGCCGCGATATTGACGTGCCGGATCTGCGTGGCGGCTTCAGCCATCTGATTGCCGCGTTGGCGGCAAAGGGCCCGTCCAATGTGCAGGGCATTTCGCTGATTGACCGCGGTTATGCCGATTTCCGTGGCAAGCTCGAAGCTCTCGGCGCAGATTTCGACTGATTTGTTGCTTGATTTATCGCTGATATAGCTTGATTGGCTTGGTAAGGCCGGTGTTCACAACAGTGGGCACCGGCTTTTTGCTTACACATTGCCGTTGTTCGTTCTCAAAAACTTAGTAATTCAGTGTATAAATTATTGAACTTAATTTAGGGGGTTATGGCGCATAATAGTGATGCAAAAGTTTTATTGTTTTTGAAAATAATGCCGATTTTTGGCAGAGATTCTTTCGGAATGGCATTATGATTGTCGATATCGAATGGCGTTTGCAACGAGGTGAACAGCCGAAGATATAAGGGTTTCCCTCATCGTTATTGTGTTTACTGCATGTCCAGACGGATTCTAGGGATAGTCGCAACATCTTCGTCGTCAATCGTCCTCCAGCCTATCCACCAGTTCCGCCTTTTTCGTATATTCCGTGTTTTTGTATTTCGTGTGTGCGTCGTGCATGAGCGCAATCGTTCCAACCAAGCGGAATGGGTGGTGGCAGAATGGAACGCATGGCATCCAAAGGAAAACCCTCGCCGCGTTCCGCGGTCAAACCGTTAAGCGACGAACAAGTCGCAAAGCTCGCACAGCGTCACCATCTCGTTGACCCAACCCACGACTTTCCATGCGGGCCGCGCAGAGCCAATGAAGCCGAAATCGCGGCGCAGAATCCGAAAGCGACCCATCGTCTGCTCACCGGATGCGACATCGTATTCCGCAACCGCACCAAACTCAAGGCGTGGGGCATCGAACACGTGCCGGAAACCGGTCCGTTCATCACCGCGGCCACGCACGTCACCATGTTTGACGTGTTCGTGCCCATGATCTCCATGTTCCATCAAGGCCGCCGTCCGCGCTACATGGCCAAAGCCGAAATGGCCTCGTGGCCGCTGATCGGCAAATGGTTCCAACTGGTAGGCATGCAGCCCGTGCAACGCCGTTCGGGCAAGGCGAAAGCCATTGAGGAAACCTCCGTGGAAATCCTTACCTCCGGCCGACCCCTAACCGTATGGCCGGAAGGCACGGTAACGCGCGACCCGCAGAAATGGCCGATGAGCATGAAAAACGGCGTGGGCATGATCGCGCTTGAGGCTTCGCGCCGACTCGGCTACCAGATTCCGCTGTATTGCGCGGTAACGTGGGGCGCGGCAAGCATCAACCATTGGTGGCCGTGGCCGCGTAAAAACGTGGTCATGTGCTACGACGAGGCGCTTGATTATGCGGATCTGCTCGCCGATTGCGATTCCTGGGGTGAGGAAGTGCCGGAGGATCTCGCCAACGAACTTACCCGACGCATCCGCGTGCGTATGACCGAAGTCATGGCCGAAATCCGCGGCGAACAAGCCCCCGATGGATATTGGGATTATCGTACGATGAGCCGAGTGAAGGACTGAATCGAAGAAGGCCGAATCGAAAAAGACCGCACACGCGATTGCTGAAATGCGGTAATCGAAATACTGCCAGCCGATTGCGCATACGTATGGCGCGTATTGCGGCATATATCGCGGTGTGCGTAGCCGGCGGTAGCATAGGAAAAGCAATTTTTGAGCCAAGACTCCGGGTTATGAATGATGCCCGGAGTAATGCAAGGAGCAAATATGACGAACGTGACGGTACTGGGCGCAGGAGCTTGGGGAACCGCTTTCGGTCAGGTGCTTGCCGATGCAGGCAACAATGTGACTATGTGGCCATCGAACCGGAGATTGTGGAAGGCATTCGCGACCACCATCACAACGGTGTTCGCCTGCCCAGCGTGAAAGTGCTGCCAAGCAACATGACCGCCACCGGCGACCGTGCCGAAGCCGTAGCCAACGCCGACATTGTGATCGTGGCCATCGCCGCACAGTTCGCCCGCGTCGCGCTCGCCGAATTCAAGGACCTGATTCCCGAAACCGCACTCGTCGCCTCGCTGATGAAAGGCATCGAACGCACCACCGGCAAGCGCATGGATGAAGTCGTTATGGAAACGCTCGACCTGCCGGCCGACCGCTTCGCCGCGATTTCCGGACCGAACCTGAGCAAGCAGATCGCCGACCGCGAGCCGGCCGCAACCGTGGTCGCCTGCGAAAATCTCGACAATGCGCGCAAGATCGCAGCCGCCTGCACCACCGACTATTTCCGTGCGTTCGTAACCCGCGACGTGATCGGCTTGGAAATGTGTGGATCGCTGAAGAACGTGGTCGCGCTGGCCGTAGGCATGGCCCGCGGCGCCGGCTACGGCGAAAACACCGCCGCCATGATCGAAACCCGTGGCCTGGCCGAACTGACCGCCCTGGGCGAGGCGGCAGGCGCCGATCCGAAGACGTTCGCCGGTTTGGCTGGCGTGGGCGACCTGATCGCCACCTGCGGATCCCCGTTGAGCCGCAACTACACGTTCGGATCCAACTTGGGCAAGGGATTGAGCGTTGAGGAAGCCACCAAGGTGAGCAACGGCGTGGCCGAAGGCGTGCCGACCACCGATGCGGTGGTGGCGCTCGGCAAGCAGTATGGCGTGCCTACACCGCTCGCCACAGCCATGAGCACGTGCTTTCCGATGGCATCTCCTGCGCGCAGATGCTGTCCGAACTTTTCGGCGAAGGCATCAGCGAAGAATAAGCTTTCCGTAACATCGCGATTGCAGATAAGACCGCACTTTCAGGTGCGGTCTTTTTATTTTTCGAGGCATGCGATTGCGTAAAACGTCAATCGGAATGTGTCAATCGTCAATCGCCATATATTTCGGCAATAATAGTAAATCTGTATAAAATAGTCTAATCGTGATTAGTATAATCGTGATTAGACAAAGCGATTAAGCTCGGTTTTTTCAGGTTGCAATCGCATCATTCCAACGTTTGATTCCGTATTCTATGATTCATGAAAATAGGACATGAGTGACGGGCGTGTGTAATTATGGTTCGTCGTGTGTGGGCTGTGGGGTGCGGTTTGTATACTGAACTGCGATATTGCGAATGCGTGGTATCGCGGGCGAACAGAAGTGCGAACCGGCGCGATATTGCGAAGACAGACAGTACAGACAGTATTGGCAGACGGTATTGGGCGCGCGTGCGTTCAACGGACCAACTGATGGAGCATAAGACAAAGATGGCAAAACAGCGCATTGTGGTGATGTATGGCGGCAAAGCGACGAGCATTCGATTTCCTGCATCTCTGCGGCGGGCGTGCTGCGCGCGTTGGATACTGACAAGTTCGAAGCCATTGAGGTGGGAATCACCAAGAACGGCGAGTGGATCGTAGGCGGCGAGGATCCACGCAAGTGGAACATGAGCGAAGGCCTGCCGATGGTGGAGAAGACGGATTCCTCCAAAGATGTGGTGCTGGATGTGGCACTCGGCCAGGATGGTTTCTTCGCTCGTGAAGATGACGGCACGCTGACTTCGCTTGGCCACGTGGACGCCGTGCTTCCGGTATTGCATGGTCCGTACGGTGAGGATGGCACGATTCAGGCCTGTTCGAAATGATGAACGTGCCGTACGTTGCTGCGGTGTGCTCGCTTCCGCCGCTTGCATGGACAAGCATTATACGAAGGTATTGCTGGCTGCGGCCGGTATTCCCGTGGCTCCAGGCATCACGTTGGATGTGCGCGATTATGATGCCGCTTCCGAATTCGCCGCCGAAGCGGACGAGATGCTTGCCGCGGTGCAGCAGGCCGGATTGCAGTACCCGCTGTTCGTGAAGCCGTCCCGCGCCGGTTCCAGCTTCGGCGTGACCAAGGTCGAACATGAGGCGATGCGGCCGAGCTTGCCGCCGCAGTGTTCGAAGCGTCCCACCATGATTGGCGTGTGCTCGTGGAACAGGGCATCGACGCGCGCGAAATCGAATGCGCCGTGCTCTGCCCGAAGGCCGGCGAGGCTCCGCAGGCCAGCTGGCCGGGCGAAATCGTGCTTGACAAGCGTGCCGAGGGCGACGACCAGTTCTATGATTTCGACAGCAAGTACGTGAACTCCGACGCAAGCCATGTGGAAGTGCCCGCAAGCCTGCCGGAAGAAACTCTGAACCGCGTGCGCGAAACCGCCAAAAAGCGTTCATCGCAGTCGACGGCGCCGGTCTGAGTCGTGTCGACACCTTCGTGACGGCCGACGGCGAAGTGATGGTCAACGAAATCAACACCATGCCGGGCTTCACCCCGATTTCCATGTATCCCAAGGCATGGGAGGCAACCGGCGTGAGCTACACCGATCTGATCACCACGCTGATCGAGGGCGTGCTGCGCTGATTTCGATTGGGTGGTTGCTCGCTTTAGTCTGATTCGATTTGCATGAGACTGGCATCAATGCTGACACTGCGTTGGTGCCAGTTGACATATTCCGCCAATTTACCTGCAGTTTGGGAAAATTTAGTTTTTTCGATTCAAAATAAACTGCATATTTACTGTAAGGTCAGTATCGCGTTGATTTGAGGGCTTATCTTCTTTCTTGTTGTTATGAACAAGGCATAAGAAAGATATTGATTTCCATGATTTCTCTGCGCAAACTGGCTGCCGGCTCTCTTGCTGCCGTTCTGGCTTTCTCCATGGCCGCCTGCGGATCGGGCAGCACGGATTCCTCCGCTGATTCCACTTCCGGCAAGGCCGTGAAGATTGATGAAAAGTCCGCAAAGGCCACTTCCTTGGCTGATTTCGGTACGATGGACGATTTGGTTGCCGCCGCCGAAAAGGAAGGCCAGCTTAACGTCATCGCACTTCCTCACAACTGGTCCAACTATGGTGAGGTCATCAACGGCTTCAAGAAGAAGTATCCGAACATTAAGATCAACGAGCTGAACCCGAACGCCTCCTCCAAGGAAGAAGTGGACGCAGCCAAGACTAACAAGGCACCGACGCTGCCCCCGACGTGTTCGACCTCGGCTTGGCCGTGGCTTCCACCAGCACCGACAACTTCGCCTCCTACAAGGTGCAGGCCTGGGATAAGATTCCGGATTCTGTGAAGAATGCTGACGGCAAGTATTACGCCGACTACACCGGCATCATGTCGATCGGTTGGAACGCCGACAAGTACGGCGACATCAACAGCCTTGACGATCTGATGGATCCGAAGTTCGCCGGCACCGTGGCGCTGAACGGCAAGCCTGCCGAAGCCGGCGCCGCATTCAACGGTTACCTCATGATCAACCAGCTCGCAGGTGGTGACATCAACGACTTGCAGCCGGGCCTCGACTACTTCAAGAAGCTCAAGGATGCTGGCAACCTCACCACCGTTGACGTGACCGACGGAACCATCGATTCCGGCCAGACCGGCGTGGTGATGGACTGGAGCTACAACCAGGCCTCCTATCAGAAGAGCCTCAAGGAGAAGGGCGTGAACTGGAAGTTCAAGACCTTCAAGAACGCCCAGGTGGTCAGCTACTACAACCAGGCCATCAACGTGGACGCTCCGCACCCGGCCGCAGCACGCCTGTGGGAGGAATACTTGTACACCGCCGATGCTCAGAACGAATGGTTCAAGGGCGGCGCCAATCCGGTGCTCCTCGACTCCATGAAGGAGGACGGCACGGTTGACCAGGACACCCTGAAGACCGCCATCACCATCGAGGGCGATCCGGTGACCTATACCAACGATGATTCCACTCGCATCACCGAATGGCTCCAGAACAACTGGGACAAGACCATCGGCAACTGATTGGCAACCGCTCGCAAGCAACGCAAACGAGCTGGATCGCAATCGAAAATAATGCAATCTAAGGCCGGTAGACCGGCGGACACGACGGGCTGAAGCAAGTTCCCCGACGTCTTCTGCCGCAACAACCGGCCTTGAAGCATGTCTCCAGCGCAATAGCGGAATCCCACAATCCTATGCAATCTCACCGCATATCAATCGTATGAAAGCACGCATGCAACCATGACTGCAGCAATCACCCCCAAAGCGGGAGTCATCGGCGGGCGTAACGCACGCGAAGCCCGCGGAACGCGAGGAAACGGCCCCTCCGCAACCTCCGATTTCGCCACGCATCGCCGCGAAATCGGTACATTCGTCGTGACCATCCCGTTCTTCGCCTATACCGCCTGCTTCCTGCTTGCGCCTACCGTTATCGTGATTGTCGGCGCATTCCAGAACGTCGACGGCGGATTTACCCTCAACAACTTCAGCAAACTCTTCGAAGCGAACACCATCGCCGCGTTCGCCACCTCCATTCTCGTTTCCGTGATCTCCGCACTCATTGGCGCGGTCGTGGGTGCGGTTGCCTCGTATGCGCTGGTGATTGGCAGCAAACCGAACGGACTGCTGCGCCGCATGGTCAGTGCCATTTCGTCGGTGCTCGCACAGTTCGGCGGCGTGATGCTCGCTTTCGCCTTCATCGCCACCATCGGTATCAACGGCGTCGGCACCATGCTGATCCGTCAGCTGACCGGACTGACCGTCAATCCGAACTGGTTGAGCTCCCTGCCTGGCTAATCACGGTCTACTGCTACTTCCAGATTCCGTTGATGATTATCATCTTCCTGCCTGCGGTCGATTCGATTCGTCCGCAGTGGCGTGAGGCTTGCGAATCGCTCGGCGGTAACACCTTCCAGTATTGGACGCGCGTTGCGGGGCCGATACTGGTTCCGCGTTTCCTTTCCGCATTGCTGTTGCTGTTCGCCAGCGCGTTCTCCGCATATGCGACGGCCGCCGCATTGTTCTCACAGCGTTCGATTCTGGTGCCGCTTATGATTCAGGGCGCCATGCGCAACGAAATGGATCCGAATCAGCAGGGATTCGCGCAAGTGCTCGCCTTCGCATGATCATCGTGGTTGCTCTGGTGATGATGCTGAGCCACGCTGTGGAAAAGAAGGCCGGACAATGGCAGTGAATCATACTGAAGCAATGCCCCCGCAGCTGCGTGCCGCCCGCGTGCGCAAGCAGCGCGTGATCAAGGCGATTATTCTCACGTTCACGCTGCTGTTCCTGTTCGTGCCACTGGTGTCTATGTTTGTGTTCACCATTCGACACCCGCTTTCCGGCAAGTGGAGTTTGGATCCGTGGATTGCGATTTTCACCGGCGATGGCAGCGCGCTTGGTGCTGACTTGTCCACATTGTGGAGCGGTCTTGGATCGTCCATGGGATTGTGTGTGGTGACTGTGGTCATCATGCTGCTGCTCATGGTACCCACCATGTGATCGTGCACATTCGCTCCAAGCAGCTGGAACGCGCCATCGAATGGGTGGCCACCCTGCCGCTGACCATCCCCGCCATCGTGCTCGTAGTCGGCCTGGGGCCGATTTACCGTTGGCTCAGCGCCGACGTGCTCAGCACCAACCCGATCTGGCTGTGCTTCGCGTACGTTATTCTGGTGATGCCATTTGCATTCCGCGCGCTCGCTGTGGGCCTCAACTCCATTGACGTGAAAACGCTGTGCGAAGCATCCCGCTCGCTCGGAGCCTCCTGGCCGCGAGTGTTCTTCCGTGTGCTCATCCCCAACCTGTGGCAGTCGATCCTCTCTGCATCGTTCATCTCCATCGCCGTGGTGCTGGGCGAATACACCGTCGCATCGCTGCTTGGACGCATGAACCTGCAGGTGGCGCTCTACCAGCTTGGCCAATCCAACTCCCAAATCTCCACCGCCATGTCGCTGCTGGCACTACTGTTCGGCGTGATCCTGCTGGTAGCTCGATCTTATTTCCGACGCACTGCGTAAATCCAAAGAAAGCAACGAATCATGACTCTCGCTGATCAGAAAGCAACCATCGCACGCACTTCGGAAGCGTTCGTAAACGCCAATCCGAGCGCCGAAACCGTAACCCGAGCCGCACGCGAAGTCCTCAACGACTCCGCGGAACGCGGCGGCGGCGTGCAAATGCTTAATGTAGACAAAATCTACCCAGGAGCCACCAACAAGGCGCTCGACAACTTCAACCTAGAAATCAATCCTGGTGAAATGGTCGTGCTGCTCGGCGGCTCCGGCTGCGGCAAATCCACCGCGCTGCGTTCCCTCGCAGGCTTGGAAGACATCCAGGCCGGCCGTATTCTCGTCGGCGGCCAAGATGTGACTGGCGTGCCCGTCAACAAGCGAAACATGGCCATGGTGTTCCAGGCGTACTCGCTGTTCCCACACATGACCGCTCTGCAGAACGTGGAATTCGGGTTGGAAATCCGCGGCATGGGCAAGACGGAACGCCGTAAGCAGGCCATGGAGAAGCTGGAACTCGTAGGTCTTGCCGATCAGGCTGGCAAATACACGCAGCAGATGTCTGGCGGTCAGCAGCAGCGTGTGGCGCTCGCCCGCGCACTGGCCGTGAACCCCCGAGTGCTCCTGCTCGACGAGCCGCTTTCCGCACTTGACGCCAAGTTCGTGTGCAGCTGCGCGACGAAATCCGCCGCATCCAGCTCGAAGCCGGCACCACCACCGTGTTCGTGACCCACGATCAGGAAGAAGCGCTCACCGTTGCGACCGCATCGGCGTGATGAACCACGGATGTATCGAACAGATCGCCGACCCGCAGACACTGTACCGCCGTCCGGGCAGCGAATACGTGGCCACCTTCATTGGCCTGACCAACCGACTCCCAGGCATCACGAATGGTGAGGAAGCCGTGGTGTTTGGCCAGCGCGTGCCGTTGCTCGAAGCCTCCAAGCGCGACGCCTCCACCGTGCTCGTGCGACCGGAAAACCTTGTGATCACTCTAGCCGCAAACGATGGCAACATGGTAGGCGAGCATGGTCGCGTCGACATGGTGCACTTCCTCGGTGCGCTCGCCCGCGTTGACTTGACGGTTGCCGCAGGTGTGGGCCACCTGCCCGTCACCGTGCAGCTGCCGGCCAATGAGCTTCCTGCCGGCCTGACGGTTGGATCCGAAGTGGTGGTGGCTCCGCGTCCGATCGCCGCGCTCGCCGTATGAGCTGTTTCGTTGCGGACGCCCATGACGACGGTCATGAGATGGTAAGCTGATATTCAGCATTCCTGTACTAAGGTGCTGAATATCAGCATTTTCGTATATGCACCCCGTGCACGTCGTCGCAAAGGCAAATATGACGTTTCCGCAGTACCCCCAATATCCGCAGCGGCCGCAACAACCGCATACGCAGCAGAATCCACAACAGCCATCCCAATATCAGCAACAACCGCAGTATCCGCAGCCACAAGCCAATCCCTACGAACTGTGGCTCAGGCGCGTGAAAAGCGTGTCTCCCGCATCGGCGCAGGCATGTGCCTGATGGTGGTGATCTGGTATGCGCTTGCAACGGTGCTTTCCGGCATGCTCTATCAGGTACTGCATACCACGAATCTGCCGAATTGGGCGGTGTATGTGGCATCGGATACCCCTTTGTATCTCGTGGCCATGCCGCTCGCGGTACTGATCATGGGCAAATCGTCGGTCATTGAAACACGCAAGTTCGACATGAAGCGGGCCAATTCTTCAAACTGCTTATCATGTGCTTCCCGCTCATGTATGGGGGCAGTCTCATCGGCAATATGTTGGCGGCTCTGCTGTCCGGAGGCAAAGCCAGCAATTCGGTGAGCGATCTGGCCATGCAATTCGACGTGTGGAACGTGGTGTTCCTCGTGATTCTCGGACCGTTGTTCGAAGAATGGATCTTCCGCAAGGAACTCATCAGCCGCACGCGCAAATACGGCGAAAAAACCGCGATCGTGTTCTCCGCACTGTTCTTTGGCCTGGTGCACATGAACCTGTTCCAGTTCTTCTACGCATTCGCATTGGGTCTTATGTTCGGCTACGTGTACGTGCGCACCAGCAAACTGCGTTATTCGGTGGCCATGCACATGATCGTCAACTTCATGGGTGGCGTGGTTGCGCCGTGGGTGGTGACGAACATTGACATCGACAGTCTGATGAACGTGCTGACCAGTGCGGAAAACGGCGACGGAACGGCCATGATGCAGTGGATGGGCCAGAATGCGACGGGAATGATGATATTCGGCATCTATATGCTGCTATATTACGGTCTGATCATCGCGGGCATAGTGTTGCTTATCCGCAATCGCAAGAACTTTGAATTCTATACCGCACCGGAAGAACTGCCTCGCGGCATGCGCACGAGCACGGCAATACTGAACGTCGGTGTAGTTACTTACATTGTAGTGACGGTTATTATTACGTCAATCAATCTAATGATGCAATAATTTCAGTATAAAAAGTGCCGCATGTGGACTACTGCATGCGGCACTTTATATATATGGGTCAACCGCGATTTCTTATGTTCGCGAGGATATTACGATTCTTTGTTAATGGCGCGATTCTCAAGAAAATCAGCATTGGCGATGGAACGTGCCACGGCGTTGATCATGTCGGGAAGCAACGATTCCGGCTTGGCGTACGCGCACACTTCGACATTGATGCCGTAAGGGGAGTAGCCGGTCAGTCTTACTTTCGGAGGGAAGCGCGGATCGGCCAAATCGGCGGTATCGCGCTGCACGGCCTGAACCACCTGACGGGTCATCTCGTCGATGTCGGTACCGGCCTTGGCGGTAAACGGCACACGAACCAGCATCTCATTGGACGGATTGAGTTTTTCCAGTGACGCGGTGTTCAGAATCGAATTCGGAATGATCTTGACGTTGCCATTGCGCTCGCGCACCACGGTCTGACGCCAGTTGATATCTTCGACCACGCCATCGGTGCCCGCCACATTCACCAGATCGCCCGGCTGGATTACACGGCCAAGCATCAGACCGAAACCGCCGATGATGTTCGCGATCGTATCTTTCATACCGAGCGACACCGCAAGACCACCAATGCCGAGCGCGGTGAAAATCGTGGTCGGATTAATGCCGAACACCGGCTGCAGCACAGTGCCCACAGCCAACGTCCACACCACCGCGCGCAGAATATTGATGAAAATCGAAGCGTTCGGCACTTGCGAACGGTCCAGCACTTTGCTCACGATTCGGGTAAGCGCCTTGTCGATAACGGCCGCAAGCAGTGCAACGACAATGAGCAGAATGATTTTTCCGGAATTGGTTTTCAGCCAATCCACAACGATTCCAATCGGTTCCATAGTGTTCTGAAGCGTCCCTTCATAAGTTTGATTCGCATGCATTACTGGTGCGCGCGACTTGCGTTCGCTGCGTCTGCGATGCGTGTTCGAGATGCGTGTTCGCAACTTGTGTTCGCACATATCCTACAGTGCGTGGCTGAGTCGGTTTGAGCGTGGGTGTGCGGGGGCGTGCGCGAGAACATGTGGGAATGCGCGTGGTGACATGTGTCCGGAGCCGTGAACGGACTAAAGTTGAGGCATGGGCAATGTTGTGGATTATGTGCGCCGCGAGTTCCGCGGGTTTGGCGAATTGGCGTTCAGCAATGTCGATTCCTTGGTGCTTTCCGAGCTTTCCTACATGCGATTGCCGGGCTTGGTTCCAGCATTCGGCGAGGCCAAGTCGGTGGCGACCGTGCCGATCCGTGACTTGCTGCGCGCCGAAAGCTACGATGAGATGTTTGTTTCGAATTCCTCTGAAATGAATGATTATCGGCTTTCGTTGCTGCGCGCGGTTTGCGAATCGCCGCGATTCCGCGGGTTGCGGGTGGGGGAGTATGCCGAACGTTTGGATGAGGGCGAGCAGCAGCAATTCGCTGCGATGACTTCGATTTGGGTGCCGATTTCGGCTTATATGTTGCGTTCCGTGGCACTGACGGCACGCTCGTCGGTTGGAAAGAGGATTTTAATATGGCGGTGCGCTGCCCAGTGCGTCGCAAGAATCGGCATATCGATATGCGGACTCGATTCTGGACAGGACGGAACGTTTCCTCTCGGCGAAAAAATCACCCGACATTATGATCGGCGGGCATTCCAAAGGCGGCAATATGGCGTATATGCGGCCATGCAAATCACGCAAAGCGATATTGAAGCGACCAACGAACGCGCGCAACGGCTCGGACTGCTGCCGGCGCTCGGAGGAAGCGTGCCGGGACGCAACT
>ENA-OQAS01000082-OQAS01000082.1-human-gut-metagenome-genome-assembly--contig:-NODE-82-length-45924-cov-4.745333_pt1 | contig 45924 bp, 69 predicted proteins | sample MGYA00242733_ERZ504523 | MGnify/ENA primary metagenome ERZ504523 (study PRJEB26092, sample SAMD00036239) | human gut metagenome | host: Homo sapiens | study: EMG produced TPA metagenomics assembly of...
GGCTGCCGCCAGCGTCATGGTTCCGGCTTCCACAGCCGCTGCACCCTTTCGGTGCTGCGCGGTCTCATCAGGCCGTGGCGCTCACAGCAGCCAGAATCTGCTCCATGGTAGTGTCGCCGGCAGCCGCCAGCACCATATTGCCCGGTGCATAGAAGGCTTTGCAGCTGTCGTAAAGCATCTCCGGCGTGATCTCAGCAATGCTCTCCACCGTGCCCGCGATATCGCTGCGGATGGGATGCTCGTGGTACAAGCACTCGAACAGACCGGTGATGAGCCGCCAGTCCGGGCTGTCATCGTACATTTTGATCTCCTGCCCGATGATGCCCTGCTCCTTGGCGATGGTCTGCTCGGTAAAGTACGGATGAGTCACCATGCCCAGCAGCACATCCAAGCTTTCGTCCAGCTGCTGGGTCGCAGTGAACAGGTAGCAGGTGCGGTCAAAGCTGGTAAATGCGTTGGCATTGGCACCGGTCTTGGCATACTTTGCAAAGGCATCGCCGTCCTGATCTTCAAACATCTTGTGCTCGAGGAAGTGTGCCACGCCTGCAGGCAGATGCACCTCTTTGCCGTCCAGCCGGAAATCCCGGTCAATGGAGCCAAAGCGGGTAGCAAAAATGACATGGGTGCTGGAATAGCCCGGCATGGGCCGCACGATAACGGTCAGTCCGGAGGGCAGGGTCTGCCACTGGTCAGCCACGGTCTTTTCCAGCAGGGTCTGGTTATTTTGCGGCATGAGCGGCCACCTCCTTTGTGAGCAGATAGCTGACCGAGAGGGTCAGTTTGCGCAGGATGGCGCGCACGTCGTCCTTGGTCACGGCCTGCAGAGCGGCGCGGGCTTCGGCGGGTGTCTGCACCTTGGCCGGGTCGCCGCCGCGCAGCACTTCAATGTAATACCATGTCTCGATGCCGCCCAAGGTATCCTCTACCCCCTGCATCCCGCTCAGCAGACCCCGACGGCAGTCCTCAATTCATCGTCGGTGATGGGGCCATCGCACAGGTCGGCCAGTTCCTTCAAGATGGCCTGCTCTGCCCGGGCTGCGTCGGCGTGCTCCACGCCGCTGTTCACAGCCATGCTTCCGGTAAAGCTCTGGAACGAGGACGAGCAGTAGTAGCACAGGTGGTCACGCTCGCGCACATTCAGGAACAGGCGGCTGGTCACACTGCCGCCGTACAGCGCCATGGCAAGGCGCACAGCAGCCAGCTGTTCGGTGCGCATGGGTTCGCCCAGCGTGAACAGCATACAGAGCTTCGCCTGCACCATATCATAGGTTTCGGTTTTGTGCACCGGCTCCCGGCGGGGCATGGCAATGTTTTCCGCCAGCGGCAGCGGTGCGCGGTCAATTGCCGCAAGCTCTGCCAGCAGTGCATCCTTTACCGCAGCGGTCTGCTCTGCCGTGCAGCCCAGCACAAGCAGTTCAATGTTGGCGGTGCGCAGCATCTCGTAATAGGCTGCGGTAAGCTGTTCCGGTGTCAGGCCTTCCACCTCTTCCAGATAGCCCTCCTGCCGCACACCCGCCGGGCTGTCGCCAAAGAATTCCCGGTTGGCCTGATGCAGGCAGTAAAGGCGCTTATCGTTGATTTCATCTTCCAGCGCCTTTTTCAGCATCTGCTTTTCAATGCCCACGGCTTCCGGATCAAAAGTGCCGCCCACAAAATACGGGTGAAAGGCCGCACCCAGTGCAATGGATGCATATTCCTTTGTAAGGGTCTCCCCTTCCAGCGCAAACTGATCCTTGATACCGGTAACACTAACACACAGGTTGTGGCTGCAGCCCATGGGCCGGGCATCCACTGTGAGGTCTGCACCGTAGAGCTTGGCCAGCTTTTTGGTCAGGCGGGTCATATCCGGGCAGTCGGCATAGCCGCGCTCCAGCACCAGCGGCAGCAGCGCATGTGCTGTGGCCGTTTCCCGCTTTGCCGGAAAGGCAAAGTGGACGCTGATGCGGCAGCGGTTGAATTTTTCCGCCGGGTCACAGGAAAGATGCACACCCGGCGCAATGAGAGTACGTTCCAATTTGTTCCTCCGCCCTGCTTTCACAGGGAGCTTTTATTTTTATGATGCCTTCTGCAAGGCAAGAAATTCTTCCAGACTCAGGCCGCTGGCACGGATGGCAAGGGCATTTTCAACGCCCACATACCGCCAGTGCCACGGCTCAAACACCACGCCGGTAGCAGCCTGTCTGTCCTGCGGATAGCGCAGGATAAAGCCGTATTCGGCGGCGTAGGCGGTGAGCCACTCGTAGGCGCGGGTCGTATCAAAGCCGGTATCACGGGTCGGGTAGTCCGTACTGAGGATATCCGCCGCATAGCCGGTGCCGTGATCATTGCATTCCGCAGGCGGCTGGATATCTGCCGCAAGGCTGGCGGCTTCTTCCTCGGTTTTGCCCTTTTCCAGATACTGCTGCTTCTGCGTCTCATAGGCCGCGCTGCGGGCATCTGCGTCCTGATAGCCTGCCGTCAGCACCAGTGCAACGCCGTCCTCGGCCGCAGCCGCAGCCATTTTCTGGTAGGCTGCAGCTGCTTCGGCTTCCAGTTGGATACCGCTGGCTTCATCGGCATCGGCAAGGGCCGGAGAGGGTTCCTCGGCAAAAGGCAGATTGGTGTTCACCAGCACAAAACGCTCATCGTCAGCATCAAAGCTGTAGCCGGTGCCATCGTAGCTAGACGCATCAAAGCTCTGCGGCCCTGCAAGCATGGCGTTCACCTTTGGCAGCAGCCAGAGGATGCCTTTGGTCATAAGCGCCACAATGGCGGCGCAGACGAGAATGAGAATGGCCCAGTTGCGGGCCAGACGCAGCCGCTTGCGGCGCTTCCACTGAGCGCGGGTCAGGCGGGGCTTTGCTGCATTTCTATCAGTCGGTTCCATGGTGCGTTGCAGCTCCTTTTGCAGAATTTGCAGCGCACTGCGCCGCACAGATACAGTGTATATTATACACCCCTTTGCATTTTGTGTAAACGTCGGAAGTGTAAAATAAGTATGACCGAAAAAACTCCTTCCGTTTGCTCGCACGCTCGCATCCACCTCCCTCAATGAGGGAGGCTCTGGCGAAACAGAAAAGTTTCCCGCTCTGCCAAAGGCCCCCTCTCAGAGGGGGCTGTCGCCGCAAGCGACTGGAGGAGTTTTCCACGCAAAATGCCGCACCACCTAAAAGGCGATGCGGCATTCCTATATCTTTATTTAATCAAACAGCATATCGTGGATCGCAGAAACAGCCTTGTCGGCATCGTCGCGGTTGATGATGCAGGAGATCTTGATCTCGCTGGTGGAGATCATCTTGATGTTGATGTTGTTGTTGGACAGTGCCTCAAACATCTTGGAAGCAACGCCGCTGTGGCTCTGCATGCCGGCACCAACAATGGAGACCTTGGCGCAGGTGGTGTCCACGCTCACATCGTTGAAGTGTGCGCTCTCCTTCAGCACGCGCATGGCCAGATCGGCTTCGCCTCAGAGCAGGTAAAGCTGATATCCTTCTTGCCGTCACGGCCGGTGGACTGCAGGATGATGTCCACGTTGATGTTCTTCTGGGCCAGCAGACCGAAGATCTTGAAGCTCATGCCCGGCTCATCGGGAACGTTCAGAATCGTGATAACAGCAACATCAGTGTCTTTTGCGACACCCTTGATCAGCATACCTTCCATGTCTTTTGTAACCTCCTTGACCACCGTACCGGGCACGGGATTCAGGCTGGAGAGCACCTCCAGCTCCACATTATACTTTTTGGCCAGCTCCACGCTGCGGTTGTTCAGCACCTGTGCACCCAGAGATGCCAGCTCCAGCATCTCGTCAAAGGTAATCTCATCCAGCTTGCGGGTGTTGCGCACCTTGCGCGGGTCGGCCGTGTAAACGCCTTCCACATCGGTAAAGATCTGGCAGCGGTCTGCGTGCAGGGCTGCTGCAATGGCAACAGCGCTGGTGTCGGAGCCGCCGCGGCCCAGAGTGGTGATGTCATCCATCTTGTTCAGGCCCTGAAAGCCCGCCACAACGACCACACGGTTGCGCTCCAGCTCAGAAGAGATGCGCTCTGTCTCCAAGCGGGTGATGCGCGCCTTGGTATAGGCGCGGTCGGTGCGGAAGCCAGCCTGCCAGCCGGTCAGGCTGATGGCATGGCAGCCCAGCTCATTCAGTGCCATGCCAGCAGCGAAATGCTGATCTGCTCGCCGCTAGCCAGCAGCATATCCATTTCACGGGCCGAAGGGTTGTGGGTGATCTCCCACTTGGCGATCAGGTCATCGGTGGTATCGCCCTGAGCGGACACCACCACAACTACGTCATTGCCCGCGTTGTGGGTGTTTGCCACAATGCGTGCCACGTTGAAGATACGGTCACGGTCCTTCACCGAAGAACCGCCGAACTTCTGTACGATCAACGCCATATCTTGTCACTCTCCTCTTTTTGTCCCTTTGTCAAAAGGGGGTACACCGGGCGGAAGCGGTCAGCAGCGCCTTGCACTTCCCTTACCCATTTATCATTCCACCGTTGCGCCGGTGTTATCGGCATCCAAACGCAGCAATGTAAATGCTTCACATCCGTCCAGACCTTCCAGCAGCTCCAGACCCTTTTCCAGCTTGGAATAGAACTTTTCGGCCTCCGCCTTTTCCGCTACGGCCATCACGGTGCTGCCCGCACCGGAAACGTAAACAGCCTTTGCCCCGCACAGGCGTGCCATATCGAACACTTCCTTGGAGCCGGGCATCAGCGGCATACGGTAGGCTGATGCAGCTTATCCTCAGTGGCAATGGCCAGCAGGTCGTGTCTGCCTCGCAGAAGGCGGCGGGCACCAGCGCAGCGCGCGAAAGATATATACCGCATCCTTGTGGGAGACCTCTTTGGGCAGGGCCGCACGAGCGGCTTCCGTCAGCAGCTTGTAGTCCGGCACGATGGCGGCAAAGCACAGCGTTTCATCACATTGCGCTTGACCGAGTACACCTTGCCCTCCTCAAACACGCTGCTGGTCAGGCCGCCCAGAAGAGCCGGGGCCACGTTATCGGGGTGGCCCTCGATGGAGGTGGCCAGCGTGAGCAGCTCCTGCGTGTTGAGCACATCGCCCAGCATCCGGTTTGCACCCAGCAGTCCCGCAATGATGCAGGCCGAGGAAGAACCAAGGCCGCGCGCCATGGGGATGGGATTCGTCTGGGTGATCTTGAGGGGCGGGATCTGCTTGCCCACCTTCTCAAACAGCCCCTTTGCCGAACGGTACACGAGGTTCGATTCACCGCGCGGGATGCGGGTACCGTCCGCAGACGAGATATCCAGCACTTCGCTCTCTTCAAAGGTGACCGTATTATACAGCGTCACCGCCAGACCCAGCGCATCAAAGCCGGAGCCGATGTTTGCACTGGTGGCCGGGACAGAAACCTTGATCTTCATAGCCGCCGCACCTTTCCTTATTCCGTTATCAGTTTTCTTCCGGCAGACGCTTGAGCACCAGCTTCACGCTGCCGCCCACGGCTTCCACCTTGCGGGCTGCTTCGGCCAGTGCCTTTTCGTCGGCTCGCTCCACAAAGTAAGCGCAGCCTTCGTAGCGTTCGTCCACCACCCTGCCATAGCCGTAGATGGCTTCCACCACCGCCGGAGCAATGCCTGCTACACGCACATAATATGCAGCAGGAGCCGGGTCGGTGAGCATTCCCTCCACCGGCTCAGCAGGCTGCCAGAACAGGCTGTCGTGCACCTTGGAGCCATGCTTCAGGGCATCCACAACGTCGGCCACCACGGCGCTGGCGGTGGGCAGCTTGCCTGCGCCCTTGCCGTAGAACACCACGTCGCCCAGCATATCGCCCTTGACCAGCACTGCATTGAACACATCGTCCACGCTGGCCAGCTGGTTTGCCTTGGGCACCAGACACGGCTCCACACCGGCAGCCACGCTGCCGTCCTTGCCGCGCTTCATCCATGCGATCAGCTTGATCACACAGCCCAGCTTTTCCGCCGCTTCCACATCTGCCGTGGTAATGGCACGGATGCCGCGGGTAGGAATGTTCTGGGGGTAGATCTGATGGCCGCACACCAGCGAGGACAGAATGGCGATCTTGCGGCAGGCATCACGCCGTCCACATCGTCGCTGGGGTCCTTCGTCTCGGCGTAGCCCAGCTCTTGCGCGATCTTCAGCGCATCGTCAAAGCCCAGATTTTCGCGCACCATCTTGGTGAGCATGAAGTTGGTGGTGCCATTCACGATGCCCTCCACCTCGGTGATGACGTTTGCCGCCAGACACTGGTGCATCGGGGTAATGATGGGCGTACCGCCGCCCACAGAAGCCTCGAACAGGAAGGCACAGCCGTGCTCTTTGGCAAGGCCCAGCAGCTCTGCGCCATAGGTGGCCACCATCTCCTTGTTGGAGGTGCATACGCTGCGGCCGCTCTCAAGGCAGGCCTTTACATACGGATACGCAAAGCGGGTGCCGCCGATGGTCTCCACCACCACCTTGATCTCCGGGTCTTCCAGAATGGTATCGAAGTTCTTTATAAACAGGTGTGCATCCGGATGGTTTGAAAAATCCTTCGGGTCAAGGATGTACTTGACCTCCACCGGCTCACCTGCACGGCGGGAGACACCCGCAGCGTTGCGGCACAGTACCTCGTACACGCCGCTGCCCACCGTGCCAAAGCCCAGAATTGCAATTTTAGCCATTGTTGTTCTCCCTCGTTTTCTGAAGACTGCTTACAGATTGTACCCGCAGTGCACACCTACACCATACGCTGACGCGAAAGTTTTTCGGTCAGCTCTTCGGGGGGCATCTGCGATGGTATCGGTGCGGATGGTGACTGCCACCAGTGCGGCACCGTTTTCCGGTGTGGACTGGTTGATGGTCACAATGCTTGCACCTGCGGCGCTGATGCCGGCCAGCAGGCTCTGCAGTGCACCGGTCTCGTCCCGCAGAGTAGCCATGACGGTGATCACCTCACGGCCATTCTCGGAGTCAAAAATGCAGTCCTTATACTTATAAAAAGCGCTGCGCGAAAGATCGACTGCGCGGGTGGCAGCGGAAATGCTGCGTGCCTCCCCGCTGGCCAGAAGTTCCTTGGCGCGTACCACCTTGAGAAAAACCTCAGGCAGCACCTGCGCATCTACCAGATAAAAGCGGCGTTCCAACTTGTTCACCTCACAAACACAAGTGTTCTTGCAGTGAATATAATAGCATCCGGCCCCCTGCAATGCAAGAGGTCGGATGCGTTTTTGTCAGATTATCCAGTTTTGCTGCGGCAAGCGCGGTATTTCCTTGCCGGATTCACTCCGCGCCGGTGCCGATAGTACGCCTTTTGTCCTTCATATGGCTACAGATCAGTCTGTATCCTGATTACCTGTATCCGCAGGAATGACAGCCTGCTCCGGTGCCGCAGTCTCCGCAGGTGCAGCCGCTGCAGGAGCTGCTGCATGGGAGTAGTTGCAGGTGCCAGGCAGATCATCGGCGCGGTAGTAGCCCACGGCGGTACTGGGGCAGGAGCCGCCTGCCAGCAGGCCGCTCTGGGTGCAGTAGCGGCGCTCCACCACACCGGCAGAGGTCGGGAATGCCTTATACGGCAGGTTTGCCTGCACCTGTTCCATCAGCGCCTTCCACGCCATAACACAGGTACGGGTCTTGGCCTGCTGCTTACCCAGCGTCTTGGTCATATCATAGGGTGCATCGTAGCCCCACCACACGGCGGTAACGTAGTACGGCGTGCCGCCCACGAACCACAGATCCTTTTCGTCGCTGGCGGTACCGGTCTTGCCAAAGGCTTCCATGCCGTTGGAGTTGGGGTAGCGGCCGCCGGCGGTACCCACGCTGGAGTACAGCACGTTCTTCAGCAGGCGGTTCATCACATAAGCGGTATCCGGGGTCAGGGCCTGATAGCTGGTGGAGTTGTTCTCCAGATAGATATTGCCGTCACGGTCCAGCACGCGGGTATACAGGTGCGGGGTGGTGTACTGGCCATCGTAGAAGATCTGGAACGCAGCTGCCAGCGCCGTGGGCGTAACGCCATGGGTCTGACTGCCCATGACCATCTGCGCCAGACCCACATCGTTTACCGGGTCCAGCGTGTTCAGCTGCAGGGTGTTGTACACAAAATTGAAGATGTTGCTTGCGCCCACCAGATCACCCACACGCACCGCAATGGTGTTCAGCGAGCGGGCCAGACCGTTCCACAGCGGCACATCACTGTTGTCGCCGTAGTTGCCGCCATAGTTGCGGGGCCAGCTGCGCCATGCGTTGGGATAAGCGCGCAGCTGCTTGTCGGAAAGGCCCATCAGCCGTTCTTGCGGCAGTAATCCTCATCGCGGATCACCATATCCTGCTTCTGATACAAGGGCGAGTTGTTGAGCATGGTGGACCAGTTCACCAGACCATACTCTACACCCAGTGCATACGCACCGATAGGCTTGATGGTAGAACCCGTCTGACGAGTGACACTGTAGGCACGGTTCAGCGAGAGGCTCTTGTTCTTTTCGCCCAGACCACCCACAATGGCGATCACATTGCCGTCATAGTCCAGCGTGACCATGGCTGCCTGAGTACGCACATTGCGGTAATAGTAAACGGTACCGTCGTCGCCGGTGCGGGTCTTGGGCGTACCGTCCTCGTTCATCACCTGTACATCGTCGTCCGAGATGGAGGTCACCTCTTCCTCATGCCAGCGGCCGGGAAGTAGGCATCGTCCGTGTTGAGCATCAGGTTTTCCATGGCGGACTGCACCTTGGTGTTCACAGTCGACTCAACGGTAAAGCCGCCGGTGTACAGCAGCTTCTGTGCCTCGGATTCCGAAATGTTTTCCTTGTCCATGATGTCCTGCACCAGCTCGGTGAACAGTGCATCGGTAAAGTAAGAGGTAACGGAAGAATTCTTCTTAGTATCCTCTTCCTCGGCCAGTACCAGCGGCTGGGCCGCTGCGTTGCGGTAGTCCTCTTCGCTGATCACGCCCTGCTGCCACATGTTGTACATGAGGAAGTTACGGCGGTTGATCAGGTTTTCGGGGTTGGTGTAGGGGTTATAGTTGGTGGGGTTTTTGGTGATGGACGCAATGGTCGCACACTCCCACAGGGTCAGCTGGCTGACATCCTTATTAAAGTATTCGTTGGCCGCAGTCTGCACGCCCTGAATGGTGCCGGTAAAGCTGATGGTGTTCAGGTACGCTTCCAGAATGGTCTCCTTGGAATAGCTGCGGCTCAGGCAGAGGGCGCGGTAGATCTCGCGCAGCTTGCGCAGTGCGCCTTCAATGCCGCTGGCGCTCTTGTCGTCGGTCAGGTTCTTGATCAGCTGCTGCTCCAGCGTGGATGCACCCTGCTTGGAGCTGTAGATGGGCAGCAGGTATTCGTTGACCATTGCGCCGATGGTGCGCTTGAAGTTGACGCCGGGCTCGTTGTAAAAGTCCTTATCCTCGGTGCAGATGAACGCATACTGCAGGTTCGTGGGGATCTGCTCCAGATCCGCCCACACGCGGTGGCTGTTGGAAGAGCGCAGCGTGGCATACTCCACCTGTGCACCGGTGTCCGGGTCGGTGGCCATCACCACACTGGACTGGCTCAGCTCAATGTTGTCCAGATCCAGCAGGTCGCCGTCGTTGGCGGTAGCCTGCACCACGTAATACACAGCACCCACTGCCACCAGACTGCCTGCATGATGCCCAGACAAATCAGTGTAGCAACGGTTCGGCCAATGAAGCGCAGAATGGGATGTCTGCCCTTTTCACAGGGTTCCTTTGGTTCTTTGGGTTCCCGGCCGCGTCTGGGTCCCGGCTGGGACTCCCGGCGGCTGTTGCTCACATTTACCTTCCGCCCCGCCGGTGCCGGGGAATGCCCCTCACCGGCACGGTTGATCTTTCTCATATCGGAGATAGAAATCGCCTCCTAACATTCAGGCTGCTTTTTCAGCGCCATGCGCTGGTACTTTTCCATCAAAGCGCACAGAACTGCACGCAATACCATATTATAGCACGTGCACAGAACGCGGGCAAGAACCAATCTTCGGCCCTGATAGGTCTAATCATCTGTAGTATAACACAATCTGCCGGACAAAGTACAGCATTCCCGTGTGAAAATTGACTGTGCCCCCTTGTTTTGGGGCATACTTCAGCCGGAAAGGAGCGTGTTTCTCCATGCGCAAACTGTGCACCTGCCTGTTCTACGGGCTGTGCGTATTCACCATCGTGTTCAGCCTGTTCTGGATGGCCCTGCCCAAGCTCAGCCTTCCGGTGCCCGACCCCGGCAGCGAAGCACCGCCTTCCTCCGCAGCAGACCTTGCCGCACAGGCCATGCCGGAGCTTGCTGCCCAAAGCTACCGCCTGTGCGACAAAAGGCGGGCGCGTGGCCGTTTACCGCTGCGGCACCAATGGCCAGCCGGATGTGCTTGTCACCGTCACCGGCATCTACACCAATCTTCTGCCGGAGAACGATGCCGTGCGCATCAAGCGCGGTGTGACCGTGTACAGCGAACGGGAACTGGACCTGCTGCTGGAAGATCTGGGCGGTTGAGTGCAGAATGCTCAATTTTTATCTACTTTTACTGATTATTTTTATTGACATCCCGATGTAAAAATTATATAATGATAATAGAAGTAAAGTTTTTTAACCGCCTGCAGCGATCATAAAAGGAAGTGCTTCCTCATGTCAGAACAGATCACCCTCCATTACCAGTGCCGTCTTTGCGGCAAGCAGCTGGACCGCGGTATCCACCTCGGCCCGCCCAGCCCCGGCACCTGCAGCAAAGCCGCCAAGGTGGACGGCTTTCACGGGCCGCACCGCTGGGTCATTGTCTCTTTGCCCAAAAGTGCCTGAGCACTCCATTTCACTGTGATGCAAAAAGGACCTCCGGATGCTTCTCCGGAGGTCCTTTTCTCATTCAGGTTCAGGCTTCCATTTCTTCCAGCGGAACAAGGTAGGCCTTGCGGCACTCCTCGTATTCCAGCATGTAGTCCTTGGTGGGGTTGTGGTGCATGATGCTCTTGAGGGTGTGGGAGTCGTAGTCCTCGCCGGCATCCATGCCGATCAGGCGGGCAGCAACGTTGGAGCAGTGATCCGAGATACGCTCTGCATTGTTCAGCACATCCAGGAACACGACACCCGTATCAATGGAGCACACGCCGTCCTTCAGGCGCAGGATGTGCTGGTCGCGCAGGCGCTCCGCCATCACATCGATCACCTCTTCCAGCGGTTCCACCTGAGCCGCCAGACGCATATCGCTGTTTTCAAAGGCATCGTTGGTCAGGTTCAGGATGCGGTTCAGCGCATTCTCCAGCAGCTGCAGCTCCTTGGTGGCGTTTTCACTGAAGGACGCTTCCTTTTCCTGCAATTCTTCTGCCTTTTCCATAATGTTCACCGCATAGTCGCCGATGCGCTCGAACTCGGTAACAAAATTCAGCAGTTCGGTCACAGTGTGGCTCTCATCGTCGCCCAGCTCCTGATCGGTCATCTTGATCAGATAGTTGGAGATTGCCACCTCCATGCGGTCGATCAGGTTTTCACGCACCCGGATGGCGCTGACGGTATCCTCGTCCATCTTCAGCAGCAGCGGTGCAGCCAGATTCACATTGCGGGCAGCACGGCGGGACATCTTGATCACAGCGCTCTTAGCCTGCTGCAGGGCCACAGCCGGGCTTTTGAACAGGCGCTCGTCCAGCACCGGCATGCTCAGCTCCTGTGCTTCCTCGGCGCTGTCCGGCACAGTGAGCAGTGCCAGCTTGGACAGCACACCGCTGCACGGCAGGAACAGCAGCATGGCGCACACGCTGGAAAGGGTGTGGATGTTTGCAATGGTGCTCTTGTTCATCACGTCGTTCCACATGGGGATGCCAACGGTGAACTGCACCGCATACACCAGTGCCAGCAGGATCACGCTGCCAATGATGTTGAAGTACAGATGGATCAGTGCAGCGCGCTTGCCGTCCTTGGAGGAGCCGCCAATGGTGAGCAGCGGCGTAAAGGCCGTGCCGATGTGTGCGCCCAGAATAATGGGGATGGCAGAGCTGAAGGTGACCAGACCCGTGCTGGACAGTGCCTGCAGGATACCCACCGATGCCGAGGAGGACTGGATGATCACCGTGACCACCACGCCCACCAGAATGCCCAGAACGGGATTCGTCATGGTAACGAACAGATTCTGGAACACGGCGCTCTCACGCAGAGGAGCCACACCGGTGTCCATCAGGCTCATGCCGGTAAACAGGATGCCGAAGCCCAGCATGATCTGGCCGATGTTCTTCCTTTTAGCGCTGCGCAGGAACACATAAAAAATGCAGCCGATAAACGCCACCACGGGCGCAAAGGTCTTGGGCTGGATCAGTGTCAGCCAGAGACTGTCACCGGAGATATCCGCCATGCGGATCAGCTGGCCGGTAACAGTGGTACCAATGTTTGCACCCATAATGACACCTACCGACTGCGTAAGGGTCATGATGCCGGAGTTTACCAGACCGACACAAATAACGACCGTGCCGGCCGAGGACTGGATGACACCCGTGATGAGGGTGCCAAAAATAACGCCCTTGAGCGTTGAGGAGGTCAGCTTTTGCAGCACGCCCTGCATTTTGCCGCCGGCCAGTTTTTCCAGACCAGCGCCCATAATGGACATGCCGTACAGAAACAGCGCAATTCCACCCAACAGAGAGGTAATGTGTGTGATATCCATAACGATACTCCTAAAAATGATCTTCCTTTTGATCCTTGTACATCTGCCCTGCCCGCACACCGGGCCTGCTTGATCCGGCAGATGCTGCGGCCTGCCGCTCTGCTGCGCAGAACGGCGCACAATGACCGCGCTTGGATCTATTATATCATTTTTTATCCTGTCACAACAAGGTTTATTTTACAAGAAAATCACTTTTTCTACACATTTTTCCGTCTCTTAATGAATTCGTGCTCTTTCCTTTTCAATTATTTTACATCAATTTTACATTTGCACCGAAGTCCCTGTCTGTTTGCGGGCGCTTACTCTGCCAGTTCTTCCATTGCTTCCCGCACCGTATCGGCCGAAAACAGGAACACTCCGCTGCCGGTGTATACTTCCACATGGCTTCCAACATAACGCAGTCAAAATCTTTCATCCGTGTTCCCTCCTGTATCTCGTTTTTTGCAGCTTTTCAGAACGTTTTTGTTCCATGGCTGTATTATCGCACACAGCAGGTACTATAAATCGGATTTTCAACGCATTTTGCAGACAAAAAGCCGCCCGGCTTCAGATGCGGAACCGGGCGGCTGGCCACCTATTTATATCGTTCAATGCACAGCGGCATATTCTGGGATGCGCTGCTCATGGGCCTGCTGCTCTGTGCGGGCCTTCTCATAGCAGTAACGGATGATCGCCTGCCTGCGCACGATGCCAATGAAGATGCCGCGGTCATCCACAACCGGCACAAAGTTCTGGTTCATGGCCGCTTCGATCAGCTGATCCATGCTGGTGGTCACGGTGACAGCCTTGTAGTCGCGCTTGTGCGGGAAGGCCGAAATGGGGACATCCTCAGCCGCTTCCAGATCCAGACCATGGAACTTTTTCAGCCCCCAGAGAATGTCGCCCTCGGTCAGGGTGCCCACATATTTTCCCTGCCGGTTGAGCACCGGAATGGACGCGTAGCGGTTATTCTCCCACTTTTCCAGCGTCTGCCGAAGGGTGAAATCGTCGTAAACATACATCAGATCCTGCTTGGGTGAAAGGAAAAACAGAATATTCATGACAACAGCTCCTAAACATTGTTCCACGCGCCGTGCGCAAAAAATAACGCAGTCATCCGCACAAGCGGGACCCTGCGCCGCAGTCCCTATCCTTGTTTCTATTTTAGCACTTTTTCATAGTCGGATAAAGAGTTATCACCCACCTTTTATATTTTTTTAACAGATTGTTTGCTTTCTTTCGTCATACTTTCGGTTTTGATAAAAAGCAACCAGCGTCCGTTATGCTATCACCTTCCCGGTGCGAAGCCGCCCGAACCATGCCGTCAATGCAGAAACCTGCGCAAAAGTTGATATACCAGCATTTTGCGCTGTACAAGCGCGCCCCAAAGTTGTATAATAATGTGGGTGTTTCTCGGCGCAGTATGTGTATCTGTCCGCCGCTGCGCCCCAGACCTTGAATGTGTTTTATGAAAATAACATAAAGGAGCAGAGCGACTATGATCACTTCCCGTTTCCCTCTGGGGGATGTCAGCTTTACGTCCGGGTATTTTGCTACTCTGGTAGGTGAAGCAGCCAAACAGTGTTACGGTGTTGCCGCAATGGCACCCCGTGATATGACCGATGCCGTCAGAAGCATGGTGCACGGTTCTGATTACCCGGAAAAGGGTGTCCGTGTCACGCAGGAGGATGGTCGTCTGGTGATCGAACTGCACATTGCAGTGAGCTATGGCCTGAACATTTCCACCGCCGCACGCAGCATCTCTCACCGCGTCAAGGACGAGGTGGAGCAGGCTACCGGCCTGAAGGTTGCCCGCGTTGTGGTTTCGGTAGACGATGTGATCGCCTGATTTTTGTTGGTTCATCCGAATGCGCCGGGCTTTTCCGGCAAGTACAAGGAGTAAAAAAGAATGATTTCTGGTAAGATTTTGCGTGACGCCATTATCTCTGGCGCCAACAACATCAACAATCAGCGCTCCCGCGTGGACGAGCTGAACGTTTTCCCTGTTCCTGATGGCGACACTGGCACCAACATGGGCATGACCGTGGGTGCTTCTGTGCGCGAGCTGGAAGCATTGGACGACAGCTGCACCGTGGGTGAGGCTTCCAAGACCGCTGCTTCCGCCATGCTGCGCGGCGCACGCGGCAACTCCGGTGTTATCACCAGCCTGCTGTTCCGCGGCTTCTCCAAGGCGCTGGAAGGCAAGAAGGAAGCCACCGCTGCCGACATTGTCGAGGCTCTGAAGAAGGGTGTCGAGGGCGCTTATAAGGCCGTTATGAAGCCCACCGAGGCACCATCCTCACGGTTGCACGCATTGCCTCTGAGGAAGCTGCTGCCTGCGGTGCCGAGGATGTGCCCGCTCTGTGGGATGTGGTGATGACCGCCGGCCAGAAGGCTCTGGAGGACACCCCCAACCTGCTGCCTGTTCTGAAGAAGGCCGGCGTTGTGGATGCCGGCGGTCAGGGCATCATGATTATCTTTGAGGGCATGGGCAAGGTGTTCCATGGCGAAGGCATCGTGGCAGGCGGCGAGGCTGCTCCCAACAAGGCAAAGCTCTCCACCGAGAACGCCGGCAAGGGCGTGTTCACCGACGACCTGATGAAGGTGGAGGACATCAAGAACGCTACTGCACCCAGTTCCTGATCAACAAGTATGAGGGTGCAAGCGCCGCAAAGATGCGTGCCTTTGCAGAATCCAACGGCGACAGTGTGGTGTGCATCGAGGATGACGATGTGATCAACCTGCATGTGCACACCGCTGATCCCGGCAAGATCCTGAGTGAAGCCATCAAGTATGGCTACCTGACCAACTTCAAGATCGAGAACATGCACGAGCAGTTCCTGGCCCGTCAGAAGCAGGGCAAGAGCCTGGAAAAGCAGGCTTCTGCTGAGAAGGCCCCTTCTCAGTCCAGCGAGTTCGTCTACGCTGCTGTGGACCCCAGCCGTGACTATGGCTTTGTTGCTGTTGCCGCCGGTGAAGGCCTGAAGGCCGTGTTCACCGATCTGGCTGCAGACGCAGTGGTCTCCGGTGGTCAGACCATGAACCCAGCCACCGAGGATATCCTCGCCGCCATCCAGAGCGTGCCCGCAAAGACCGTGTTCGTGCTGCCCAACAACAAGAACATCATCATGGCTGCTGAGCAGGCCCAGAAGCTGGCCGACCGTCAGGTGGTCGTTCTGCCCACCCGCACCGTGCCCATGGGCATTACCGCCATGCTGAACTTTGATCCCTCTGTGAACGCCGAGACCAACACCATCAACATGATGGCTGCTGCCGACAAGGTGTCCACCGGTCTGATCACCTATGCTGCCCGCGACAGTGAGTACGACGGCAAGCGCATCAGGAAGGGCGAGATCATGGCTCTGGAGAACGGCAAGATCGTTTCCACCTCCAACGATATCACCAAAGCTACCTACCGTCTGGCACGCGGCATGTGCAAGAAGGATTCCAGCTTCGTCACCATCATTTCCGGCTGCGACGTGAGCGATGAGGATGCCGAGAAAGTGACCGAGATCGTAAAGGCAAAGTGCCCGAACCACGTTGAGGTCAGCCACATCCGCGGCGGCCAGCCCGTTTACTATTATATGATCAGCGTGGAGTAAACACTCCCCCGTTCTGCTGAATTTTTAAGCACCTGCGATTTTTGCCGCGGGTGCTTTTTTAAAGCAAAAGTGCTGCACAGCTAAAGCCGTGCAGGCACTTTTGCTTTCAGAATCCTCAGAAGAAGCTCACCTGACTGCTCTCCGGCAGGTCGCCCAGAGCGCCCACCTGACGCAGACGGTCCAGAATGCTGCTGCCGACACCGGAAGCCTGCTGCAACTCTTCCACCGAGATATATTCTTCGCCGTGGATGGTCACCTTTTCCAGTGCATCGGCGGCAGCACCGCCAAGACCCTTCAGCGAAGAGAAAGGCAGACGTACCTTGCCGTCCTCCACCACATACTTGGAGCCGCGGCTCTTGCCCAGCTCAATGGGTAAAAACTCGTAGCCGCGCACCAGCATCTCGTTGACGAGCTGCAGGCTGACCAGCACATCCTCGTCCTTGGCGTTCTTCTCTTCCTTCAGGCGGCGCTTGACTTCTTCCATGTGGGCGCGGGCCACTGCCGCACCGCCCACAGCGGCCTCGTAGTCGATATCGTCGCCGCGTACGTAAAGTACACGGCATAGAACTCCGGCGGGCGGTAGATCTTGAACCACATCAGGCGGATTGCCGACATCAGGTAGGCCACAGCATGGGCCTTGGGGAACATATACTTGATCTTGCGGCAGCTCTCGATGTACCAGTCCGGCACCTCGTGCTCCCGCATGGCTTCCTCCCAGCCATCCTTGAAACCGCCCTTGGCCACCTTGCCCTTACGCACAGCCTCCATGATATCAAAGGCCATCTTGGGCTCCAGACCCTTGCGCAGCAGGTACAGCATGATGCTGTCACGGCAGCCAATGACCTCCGCAATGGTGCATGTGCCGCTGCGGATCAGCTCGTCCGCGTTGCCGGTCCACACGTCCGTTCCGTGGGACAGGCCCGAGATCTGGATCAGTTCGGAAAAGTTCTTGGGGCGTGCCTCCACCAGCATACCGCGCACGAAGTTAGTGCCCATTTCCGGGATGCCGAAGGTTCCGGTCTGGCTGTCGATCTGCTCCGGGGTCACGCCCAGCGCTTCGGGGCTGGTCAGCAGGCTGTACACCTTGGGGTCGTTCATGGGGATACTGTCAATGGGGATACCGGTGTACTCCTCAAAATACTTGTAGAAGGTGGGCATATCGTGGCCCAGTTCGTCCAGCTTGAGCAGGGTATCGTGCAGGTACTTGAACTCGAAGTGGGTGGTCAGCAGGCCGCCTGCCACATCGTCCGCCGGGTGCTGGATAGGACAGAAATCGTAGATCTCGTAGGTGTCCGGCACAACGACCATGCCGCCGGGGTGCTGACCGTGGTGCGCTTGACGCCGGTGCAGCCCAGAGTCAGGCGGTTCTCCTCCGCATGATTCACCGTGCGGCCGCGCTCATCCAGATATTTTTTGACATAGCCGTAGGCGGTCTTGTCCTGAATACCGGACACGGTGCCCGCCTTGAACACGTTGCTTTGCCGAACAGCTCCTCGGTATAGCGGTGCACATTGGACTGATATTCGCCGGAAAAGTTCAGGTCGATATCCGGCTCTTTATCGCCGTAGAAGCCGAGGAAGGTCTCGAAGGGAATATCGTGGCCGTCCACCAGCATCCGGGTGCCGCAGTTGGGGCAGTTTTTATCCGGCAGGTCAAAGCCGTCGTCCACGCTGCCGTCGGTGATGAACTCGCTGTGCTTGCACTTGGGGCAGCGATAGTGGGGCGGCAGGCTGTTCACCTCCGAGATGCCGGAGAAGTGGGCCACGGCCGATGAGCCGACCGAACCACGGCTGCCAACCTGATAGCCGCCTGCGTTGGAATAGGCCACCAGTTTGACCGCAATGACGTACAGCACGGCGTAGCCATGGCCGCAGATGGAGTCCAGCTCCTTCTGCAGCCGCTTTTCCACAATTTCGGGCAGCGGGTCACCGTAATCGCGCTTGGCGTGTTCCCACGTAGCATCGCGCAATTGCTGCTCTGCACCCTCGATGCTGGGCGGGTAGGTGCCGCGCGGGATGGCACGAACATTGTTGTCGATCATCGCCGCGATCCTGCGGGGGTTCTTCACCACTACCTCGTAGGCTTTTTCCTTGGGCAGATAGTAGAACTGCGCCAGCATATCCTGCGTGGTGCGGAAGAACAGCGGCGGCTGGTTGTCGGCATCTTTAAAGCCGTTGCCCGCCTGCAGCACAGCGCGGTAAGCCGCATCCTCCGGCTCGGTAAAGTGCACGTCGCCGGTGGCAATGACCGGCTTGTGCAGGTCCTCGCCCAGCTTGATGACCGTGCGGTTGAAGTTTTTGATGTCCTCTTCGCTGTCCACCTTGCCGTCCCGCACCATGTAGGCGTTGTTGCCCAGCGGCTGGATCTCAAGAATATCGTAGTAGGACGCGATCTTTTTCAGTTCTTCATAGCTGGTGCCATCCACGATGGCCCGGTACAGCTCGCCGGCTTCGCAGGCGGAAGTGAGCAGCAGGCCGTCCCGGTATTTGTTCAAAAGGCTCCGGGGCACCCGGGGCTTTTTGAAAAAGTAGTTCACATGGGCTTCGCTGACGATCTTGTACAGATTTTTCAGGCCCATCTGGTTCTTGACCAGAATGATGAGGTGGTAATACTTCTTTTTCAGCACCTCGCGGTTGCCGCCAAGGCCGGTGTTGATCTCACTGACCTTTGCTACCTGCTTTTCTTTCAGGTCGTTCAGCATGACCCCGAAGATGCGGCCCAGCGCGGCAGAATCCTCACAGGCACGGTGGGCTTCGTAGGCAGGCAGCTCCAGATGCTTGTTGATGGTGCCCTGCTTGTAGTTGTGCAGGCCGGGGTACATGGCCTGCGCCATGGTCAGGGTGTCGATATAGGTCGGCTCCAGCTTGATGCCGCTGCGCTTGGCGGCGGCGCGCAGGAAACGCATATCAAAGGCATGGACGTGTGGCCCACAAGGATGCGGTCTCCCGCAAATTTGAGGAAGGCTTCCAGTGCTTCCTTTTCGCCGGGAGCATCCGCCACCATTTCGTTGGTGATGCCGGTCAGCTCGGTGATCTTGGGGGTGATGGGCTTGCCGGGCTTGACAAAGGTATCAAATTCCTCCACCACCTCGCCGTTTTTCACGATGACGGCACCGATCTCGGTCATATACTCCACGCCGGGGTCAAGGCCTGTGGTCTCGGTATCAAACACGCAGAACTCCCCGTCCAGCGGCTGATCCTTCACACCGTATACACAGGGGATCATGTCGTCCACAAAGTAGGCTTCGCAGCCGTAGATCAGCTTGAAGTCCGGGTCTGATTTATGGATATCGTCCGCTGCCAGCATGGCTTCCGGGTAACCCTGACACACACCGTGGTCAGTGATGGCAACGGCCGGATGTCCCATGCGGTGGGCCAGCTTGACGATGCCGCCGGGATCACAGAAGCCGTCCATGCTGGAAAGCTTGGTGTGCAGATGCAGCTCCACACGCTTGACCGGTGCGGTATCCTCCCGCTTTTTGCGCTCCACGATGAGCACATCGTAGGGGTAGACGATATAATCGTGTTCGTACTTGTCGTAGGAGCAGTCGCCGCGCACGATGAGGGTGGTGCCTTTGCCAAGGCTCTCCCACTTGGAGCAGTCCTCACCTTCCTGCGCGCGGATCTTCAGGTTGATGGAGCCTGATAATCGGTGATGGATACGGTATAAATTTTGCGGAAGTTGCCCTTGACCTCCGAGAAGAACACATCGCCCCAGATCGTGCACTTGCCGCCCTCGCCGCCAAGGTCTTTCAGTGGGGTGAGGTTCTTGGGGGTGAACATCTTGCCGTGGAAAATGGTGACGGGCTTATCGGTCAGGTCCAGACCATCCACCTTGATGGACGGTGCTGTGTTCTTTTTCTCAAACTTGACCACCGGTGGCGCGATCTTGCGCTCCAGCTTTTCTTCCATCTGGTGCTGCTCGGCTTCGCTTACAGCGCTTTGCAGCGTTACCTGCGGCGTTACCCCGGTGTGGGCCGCAATGCGCTCTGCCAGCAGCTTTTCAAAGTGCATCTCCTGCAAAAACTTGGTGCCATGGCATACGCCGATGGTGATCTTCTGTCCGATGATGTTGATCTTGCACCGGTCCAGAAAGCCGTTGATGGGCACGCCGTCCCGCTTCATCTCTTCCATCAGATCGCGCAGGGCCGCTTCGTCCAGCATGGCATAGCCAAACAGGTTCTGGATGCGCAGCTCAAAGCCCTCATAATCCGGCTGCAGGGATGCCAGCAGCCGGGCACAGAGATTTTTGTCCAGTGGCGCACCGCTGCGCAGGGTAAAGATGACCTGCCGCTCCTGCCGCAGCATCTGCGCATGCTCCACAATGACCTGCCCGAAGCAGGCCGCAAATGCCGGGTCAACCATGAACTGCGGCCACAGGTTGGATACGAGTGGTGTCACAAATGGTACTCCTTTTTATACAGCACAAACTGCCGCACCCGTTTTTTGCAGGTGTGGCAGCTGTGAAAAAGCCAAATTACAGTTTATAGATCTCATCCATGAACTGATCCAGGATGTTGTCTCCGGTCAGCTTTTTGATGGGCTTGCGTGGATAAACAGCACCGCCTCGCCCTTGCCGCCGGCAATGCCGATGTCTGCTTCGCGGGCTTCACCGGGGCCGTTGACCACGCAGCCCATCACGGCCACCTTGATGGATTTTTTGCAGCCCTGCAGCCGCTTTTCCACCTCGTTGGCGATCTGGGTGCAGGGATACTGGGTGCGGCCGCAGGTGGGGCAGGTGATGACCTCCGGGCCTGCTACCGGGAAGCCCACGGCGCGCAGGATGTTGTAGCCCGCTTCCACTTCCTTTTCCGGCTCTGCGGCCAGCGAGACCCGGATGGTATCGCCAATGCCTTCCAGCAGCATTCCGCCGATGCCCATGCCGCTTTTCAGCAGACCCATCTGGTAGGTACCCGCCTCGGTAACACCCACATGGAGCGGGTAATCCGTGACAGCGCTGAGCTGGCGGTAGGCCTCCATCATGCGGGGCACATTGGAGTTCTTGATGGAAATGACGATGTTGTTGAAATCGAATTTTTCCAGCAGGCGCACATGGTACAGTGCACTCTCCACCATGGCCTCCGGCGTGGGTGCGCCGTATTTTGCAAGGATGTGCTTTTCCAGACTGCCGCCATTCACGCCGATGCGGATGGGAATGTTCTTGCGCTGACAGGCATCCACCACAGCCTTCACCCGGTCATCGTCGCCGATGTTGCCGGGGTTGATGCGGATCTTATCCACGCCCACATCTGCGCAGGCCAGAGCCGCCTTGTAGTCAAAATGGATGTCTGCCACAATGGGGATGTTCACCGCATTCTTGACGCTTCGATGCACTTTGCATCCGCCGGGCTGGGGCAGGTCACGCGCAGGATCTGACAGCCAGCAGCTTCGCACCGCTTTGCCTGCGCCACATTGCCCTCAATATCCTCCACCGGCACGTTGAGCATCGTCTGCACCGCAACAGGATTCTTGCCGCCGATGGTCACATTGCCGATTTTCACTTCCCGTTTTAACTGCCGCATAAAGTTCCCCTTTCTGTTTTTGCTCACATTGCACCGGTCACAAGCCGGATGATATCATTATAGGTTGCAAAGAGCATCAGCCAAACAGCAGTGCAAAGGCCGCAATGGTCAGTGTGCCCTGCAGCTTTTCCGGCACTGCATGGCCGGTAACGCCCTCAATGATCAAAAATACCACCTTGCCACCATCCAGTGCCGGGAAGGGCAGCAGATTGAACACGCCCAGATTGATGGTGATGAGGCCAGCAGCTCCAGCAGATCCTGCCAGCCGTAGCTTGCCGCCTGACCGATCGCTGTCACGATACCCACCGGGCCGGACAGATTGTTGATGCTCTCACGTCCGCGCACAAGGTCTGCCAGCGAGATAAACGCGATGCGTCCGTAGTACAGGGTGCTGTTCCATGCTTCTTTTAACACATTGAGCGGTGTTTTTTTGATGCCGTACACCGTAAAGCCAAGGGTCATATGGGTCTGGCCGTTCTCGTCCTGCCAGGTGTCGAACTGCACGTCCGGCAGTTCCACCTTTTGGCCGTCCCGCTTCACGGTGAACCGGGCGCGATAGGCTTCGGTGCGCACCAGCTCATAAAGGATGTCGTTGGCCACAAAGCAGCGCCTGCCGTTCACGGCAACGATCTCGTCCCCCGCCTGCAGGCCGGTCTGGCCGCAGAGGGCATCGTTCTCAATGGAATAGATGGTCTTGCTGGTGATGGCTCCTTCCTGTGCTGCCACAAGAATGACCAGCACCACAAAGCCCAGCACGAAATTCATGAAGCACCTGCACCATCACAAGCACACGCTGCCATACCGGTGCCTCGTTCAAAGGGATGCCGGTGCGCTGCTCCGGCGGGACAGGGTTTTCGTCCTCTGCTTCCCGTTCGTCGCGGGCCGCTTCGGCCTGCTGGCTCTCGGGGCTTTCCTCGCCTCCAGCGCCACATAGCCGCCTACCGGCAATGCACGCAGGCTGTACTGGGTGCCCTTGTAAATTTTCTTCCACAAAGCCGGCCCCATGCCGATGGAAAACTCGTTGACCTGAATGCCGCAGAGCTTTGCCACGGTAAAGTGCCCGAATTCATGAATGGCGATCACGGCGCTGAACACGATCAATGCGGCGATCAGGGTGATAAAAATTGACATTGCGTCTCCTAAAGATCAAAGATGTGCGCGCACGAACTCTCGTGCCATGCGGTCGCACTCGTACACATCGCTGAGGGTATACTCACCGCCAAAGCTGTCGCTGTCCACGACTGCTTCCACCAGACGGCCAATATCGAGGAAGCCAATTTTGTCCTCAAGGAAGAGCTTGACAGCTTCCTCATTGGCACCGTTGGCGGCGCAGGGGCCGAGACCGCCCTTTTTGATGCCTTTTTGCAGGCGGCAAGGCAGCGGAAGGTCTCGTCGTCTGCCACATCGAAGGTGAGCACCTTGAGTGCGGCAAAGTCCAGCTCCGGCACAACGCCGGGTACGCGCTTTGGGTAGGTGAGCGCATACTGGATGGGAATGCGCATATCCGGCACACCCAGCTGAGCAATGACCGAATTATCGCTGAACTGCACCGCCGAATGCACAATGCTCTGGCGCTGCACCACGATCTGGATCTTCTCCGGCGGCAGGCCGAACAGCCACACCGCCTCGATCAGCTCCAGACCCTTGTTCATCAGGGTGGCAGAGTCAATGGTGATCTTTGCGCCCATGTTCCAGTTGGGGTGCTGAGGCATCCGCCTTGGTCTTACCGCGCAGCTCCTCGGTCTTCATCCGAAGAAGGGGCCGCCGGATGCCGTGAGCAGGATCTTGGTCAGGCTGGGGCACTCTCCTTATCCTGCAGGCACTGGAAGATGGCCGAATGTTCACTGTCCACCGGCAGCAGCTTTACACCATGCTTTGCCACGGCCTGTGTGACCAGATGGCCGCCGGTGACAAGACTCTCCTTGTTGGCAAGGGCCAGATCATGCCCGCTTTCGATCGCGCACAGCTGGCGCCAAGACCTGCAATGCCCACCACGCTGTTCAGCACCACATCGGTGCCGTCCAGTGCGGCCAGCTGCTTGAGCCCTTCCGGCCCTACCAGCAGCCGGGGCGCATCTGCACGACCGGAAAGCTCCGCATCCAGCCTGCGGGCCGCATCCGGGTCGGTCATGCAGACATAGCGCGGATGAAACTCTTCGATCTGCTGCAGGATCTTGTCTACATGGCTGTGGGCAGAAAGACCGAACACCTCATAGCCCTGTGCACGGATCACATCCAGGCTCTGGGTGCCGATGGAACCGGTAGAACCCAGCAGAGTGATTTTTTTCGACATCACACGTTCCCCCTTTTAATAGTAGAACACCGCCGTAATGACCATGGTCACAAAGGGCGCAATGAACATCACACTGTCAAAGCGGTCCAGAATGCCGCCGTGCCCCGGGAAGATGGTGCCGTAATCCTTGATGCCGCACTGGCGCTTGACCACACTGGCAAACAGGTCGCCATAAATGCCCAGCACCGCCGCCACGCAGCCCAGCAGCGCAATGATCACGTACATGGAAACGCCAATGTTGGAGCGGGTGAAGGCTTCCATCCGGTTTGCCGCCACTGAGTACACCAGTGTGATGATCACACCGAACACCATGGTGCCCAGAACACCGCCAATGGCACCCTCCACGGTCTTTTTGGGGCTGACCACCGGGCAGAGCTTGTGCTTGCCAAAAGCACGGCCTGCAAAGTAGGCACAGGTATCGCCGCCCCAGGCAAAGCAGAGGATGAGCAAGATAAAGAACACCGCATCGTAGCCGTACTGCTCCACCGGCAGCAGCTCCTTGAGCCGGATAAAGGAATAGAAGCAGAAGATCACGATACCGGAGAACATCAGCAGGCCGCTGGCCTTCTGATAGCTGATGGTGCCATTGCGCACCACCAGATAGATGGCGTAAAAGGTGACCAGCAGAAAGGACATCGGCATCACCAGCCGCCGCATGACCTGATAGTTGCTCGTCATGACCAGCAGTGTATACGGCACCAGAACCGCATACATCAGCCAGTCCTTCTTTTCAAAGCCGAGGGCACTGTAGATCTCGTGAACGGCGATCAGCGTAATGGCCGCGATGACCAGATTAAAGATCAGAGTGTTGAAGGTGAACATCACGCCGATCAGTACGATGATGCCCACGATCGCAGTAATAACACGTGTTTTCATAGATTGGATCTCCTTTTCACCGGTCGGGTGCCGCGCCCCTCTGGATTAAGTTTGGCTCCGGCAAAGCCGCCGGGCCGTCCGGTCCCTGCACCGTGTGCAGGAGGTCTTGGGTTTTACAGTCCGCCAAACCGGCGGGAACGATGATTGAACTCCTCAATGGCAGCGTCCAGATCGCTGCGGGTGAAATCCGGCCACAGAACGTCCATTTCTACCAGCTCCGAGTAAGCTGCCTGCCAGAGCATGAAGTTAGACAGCCGCTTTTCTCCGCTGGGACGCAGGATAAAATCCGGGTCCTTCTGGCCAGCGGTATACATGGCATCGCTGAGCAGCTGTTCCGTGATCTCTTCGGGCTTTATCTCCCCTGCCGCCGCCTTTGCCGCCAGCTGCTGCGCCGCCCGCACGATCTCCGGGCGGCCGCCGTAGTTGATGGCAATGTTCAGGGTCATGCCGGTCTTGACCGAAGAATCTGCTTCCAGCTTGTTCATCAGCTGCTGCAGCTTTTCATCCAGCACCGTGCGGTCGCCCATGAACTTGATGCGGATATTGCGGTTCTGTAGTCAAAGCCCTTCAGCAGATATTCGCCGAACAGCCGCATGATGGCGTTGACCTCTTCCAGCGGACGCTTCCAGTTCTCGGTGGAAAACGCATAGAAGTACACCGACGAAACGCCCAGCTCATCGCAGTAATCTGCGATATCGCTGAACACCTCTGCGCCTCTTTTGTGCCCGGCAGTGCGGGGCAGGCCGCGGTTCTTTGCCCAGCGGCCGTTGCCGTCCATGATGATGCCGATGGAAAGGCCCTCGGCAAATTCTTTAGGATGCGCCATTGTTTCCTCCCGGCAGCAACGCCGCCTTCAACAAAAGTGCCGCGCACTCTTCTTCAGCGCACGGCACCTCCAGTCTATTGCATCTGCGCAGATCAGACAGACATGATTTCCTTCTGCTTTTCTTCCACCGCAGCATCGATGTTCTTGATATACTTGTCGGTCAGCTTCTGGACATCCTCTTCCATGGTCTTCTGGCTGTCCTCGGTCAGCTCGCCGGCCTTCTTCATGGCCTTGGCCTTATCCATAGCCTCGCGGCGGATGTTGCGCACTGCCACCTTAGCCTCCTCGCCCAGCTTGGAAACTTCCTTTGCCAGCTGCTTGCGGCGCTCCTCGGTGGGAGCCGGGAAGTTCAGGCGGATGGTAGAGCCGTCATCAATGGGAGTGATGCCCACATCGCTGGCCATGATGGCCTTGCTGATGGGGCGCAGCAGAGTACGGTCCCACGGGGTAATGGTCAGGGTGCGTGCTTCGGCCACAGCCACGGATGCCACCTGCTGGATGGGAGTGGGGGCACCATAATAATCCACGCTGACCTTATCCAGCACAGCGGGATTTGCGCGGCCTGCGCGCACAGCGCCCAGTTCGCGGCCCAGATGTTCGACCGAGCTCTTCATCTTGTCTTCGTAAACCTTGGTGTTGCTGCTCATTGCGGTAGTCTCCTGTTCCTTTTTATCTTGGGGCTGCGCTGCAATGCGTCTGCCCTATAATGTATGTCGGCTGCAGGCGTTTCAGCCCTCGTAAACCAGTGTGCCCACATTCTCGCCCTGCACGGCACGGGCAATGTTGTCCGGGTCGGCCAGATCGAACACGAGGATGGGCAGCTTGTTGTCGCGGCACAGAGTGGCAGCAGTGCCATCCATAACAGCCAGCTGGTCTTCCAGCACCTTGGTAAAGGTGAGGGTATCATACTTCTTTGCGTCGGCGTACTTGTGGGGATCCTTATCGTAAACGCCATCCACCATAGTAGCTTGAACATCACATCGGCGCTCACTTCCACAGCGCGCAGAGCGGTTGCCGTATCCGTGGAGAAGAACGGGTTGCCGGTGCCGCCGCCGAACACGGCGATCTTGCCTCATCCATGGCGCGCAGGGCATCCTTGCGGGTAAAGGGCTGTGCCACCTGCGGCATGGTGATGGAGGTGAACACCTCAGTGGGCACACCCAGCTGTTCCAGCTTATCGGAAACAGCCAGTGCGTTCATCACGGTTGCCAGCATACCGATCTTATCGGCCAGTGTGCGCTCCATCTTGCCGCTGGAACGGCCGCGCCAGAAGTTGCCGCCGCCCACAACAATGCCGATCTGCACGCCCAGCTCGTGTGCTTTCTTCACGCCGCCGCAGATCGCGTCCATAGTGGGTTCATCAAAACCCATGCCCTTTTCGCCGCCCAGTGCTTCGCCGCTGATCTTCAGAAGGATACGCTGATATTTCAATGCCATAATCCAAACACCACCTGTTTTTATCTTCCGTCAGGGCATAGGCATACCCTGGCATTTTTTACTATAGCTTATTTTACAATAAAACATCCATAAAGTAAACAGGAAATCTGCGCGGAAATCCGGAAGCTTTTATGAACGGCTGCGCAGACCGCGCAGCAGCTGCTTCATTCCGAGCGGAATGCGGCGGCTTTCCACCGCTTTCTGGATAGCTTTGTTGTGGGTCCACAGATCCAGCCGCTTTTCTGTGAGCCACGGCAGCGCGGCATCCGGCTGCTTTGCCAGTGCTGTGGCAAAATACCATGCCCGCATCATATTGATATAGTATTCCGTGCTGTGCACATCGGCCACCCATTCCAGATATTCCGGCCGGAATGCATCATCCAGATAATAGCGCATCAGCATCTCCATGCCATAGCGCACGGTGTACACCTCGCCCGAATCCAGCCAGCGGCGAATGGGCACCAGCAGTTCCTTCTTGTGCTTTGCAAACACTTTGGGGCAAAAGCAGTCACAGGTGGCCCAGTTGTTGATGTAGGGCAGGAACGCTTCCGTTTCAGCCAGCGCCCTGTCGTAGTCCCGGATAAGTTCGATCAGAAACGCGTGGAGGTTGTTCTCTTCGTAGTATCCATGCGGCAGGGCCTGTAAAAACACTTCTGCTTGCGCTGTGCCTGCGAGCTGTTTTGCCAACTTGCGCAGAGCCGGAACGCGCACGCCGATCACCGTTTCCGGCGGCACGGTGGGCATCAACGCACTGTGAAAGGTGCGGTATGCTTCATCCCGCAGGGCAAACAGCTGCGCACGAATGATCTCTGCTTCCGGCTCCATCCTCTCTCCCTCCGTTCTTTTCTATTGTAGCAGAGCCGTATGGAAAAGCAAGGCCGTTCCGGCATTCTTTTCCAGTGCTTTAAGGAACATACAAAAATTGGGCTGGACATTTGTGCCGGAACATGCTATAATATCGTTCGTAAATGCGGGCATCGTACATCGCTAGTATATCAGCCTTCCAAGCTGAGGAGGTGGGTTCGATTCCCATTGCCCGCTCCATGCAAAAAGCGCCGTGGCCTTTTGGGTCACGGCGCTTTTGTTTTGCTTTATCGGTCCCACTTATCGCACAGGGCATTGATCTGGTCGGCAAACTTGGCAAGGTCTTTGTTTGCGCCGCCCTCGTTGTGCTCGATGACCCGCAGCAGGCGCTTGCCGGCGCTGACCAGCCGCTGGAACACACTGGCAGCACGGCTCTGGCCTTCATTAGCCTTGTGCTCAATGCGGACGCGCATGCCCTCCTGCAAGCATACGGCTCCCTCGGCTCCGATGGCCCACTGTGCGCCGTTGTAGGGTGCGCAGGCAGTGAAGCCCTGTTCCGTCAAGGTCTGCACAAAGTGGTCCTCGGTCTCATCTTCGCCGTGCATCACGAACACACGCTTTGGTTTCTGCTCAAAGGAGTTCACCCACCGCAGCAGACCTTCTCTGTCCGCATGGCCGGACATGCCGGTGAGCTGGCACAGTTCTGCCTGCACCTCAATAGGTTCACCGAACAGTTTTACCGTCGTGGCACCTTCCAGTAGGGTGCGGCCCAGCGTGCCCACCGCCTGATAGCCCACGAACAGAATGGTGCACTCCGGCCGCCACAGATTGTGCTTGAGGTGGTGGCGGATGCGGCCTGCCTCGCACATACCGCTGGCCGAGAGGATGACCTTTGGCACGCGGTCTGCATTGATCATGCGGGATTCATCACTGGTCACCGTGACGCGCAGCCCCGGGAAGGTGATTGGATCAATGCCTTTTTCCAGCAGAGCGCGGGTGTCCGCATCAAAGCAGTCCGGGTCGGTATCTTTAAAGATGCGGGTCGCCTCGATGGCGAGCGGGCTGTCAATGTACACCGGAAAGTCGCCGTGCCCCTTCACAAGGCCCTTTTCCTTGATCTCACGGATAAAGTAGAGCATCTCCTGCGTGCGGCCCACCGCAAAGCTGGGAATGACCACATTGCCGCCCCGGTCAAAGGTGCGCTGCAGGATCTTCGTCAGTTCTCTCACATAGTCCGGCTTCGGGCCGTGGCTGCGGTCGCCGTAGGTAGATTCCATAAAGCGTAGTCCGCCTCTTTGATGTAAGCAGGATCCTTGATGATGGGCTGATCCAGATTGCCGATATCACCGGAGAATACCAGCTTGGTCGTGGTCTCACCCTCGGTGATCCAAAGCTCTATGCTGGCCGAGCCAAGCAGATGGCCCACATCCACAAAGCGGGCTTCAATGCCCGGTGCAAGCTGGAAGCGCTGCTCATAGGCCTTGCCCACAAACAGCTTCATGGCTGCTTCAGCATCCTGCACAGTATACATCGGTTCCACCGGTTCTGCGCCCGGAGCGCTGGGCCCTTGCGGTTTTTCCACTCCGCTTCAAATTCCTGAATATGGGCCGAGTCCCGCAGCATGATGCCGCACAGCTCCACCGTGGGGTTCGTGGCATAGATCTTGCCGCGGAAGCCGTTGCGCACCAGCAGCGGCAGCATACCGGTATGGTCGATGTGTGCATGGGTGGCCAGCACCCAGTCGATCTCGCCGGGTGCCACCGGGATGGGCTGGTTCTCGTATACGTCCTTCCCCTGCTCCATGCCGCAGTCGATCAAAAAGCGCTGCCCAGCCGCTTCGATCAAAGTGCAGCTGCCGGTGACCTCATGGTTCGCGCCCAGAAATGTGATCTTCATAAAAACACCTCCGGCTTTATTTCTTCTGTATCCTTAGTATAGCATATTCTAAAGGTACACGCCGCACAAATCGCATGGCTTTTCTCAGGCATTTTGCCGAAAGGTTGAAAAATTTTTTATACAATCTTGACAAACCACCCCTTCCTGTTATAAACTTAAACTTGTATGACGTTCGTTCGTATTTTATGAGTTTTAATAATAGAGAGGTTGAATTTTATGGTTCGTAACGATTTGCGCAACGTTGCCATTATCGCTCACGTTGACCACGGCAAGACCACCCTGGTGGACGCAATGCTGCGTCAGAGCGGCGCATTCCGCGATAATCAGGTCGTGGCTGAGCGCGTCATGGACAGCGGCGATATCGAGCGTGAGCGTGGCATTACCATTCTGGCCAAGAACTGCTCCTGCACCTACAAGGGTGTCAAGATCAATATTGTCGATACTCCGGGCCATGCGACTTTGGCGGCGAGGTGGAGCGCGTGCTGAAGATGGTCAACGGCGTTCTGCTGCTGGTGGATGCCGCCGAGGGCTGCATGCCCCAGACCCGTTTTGTGCTGCAGAAGGCTCTGCAGCAAAACCTGAGTCTGGTGGTGGCCATCAACAAGATCGACCGCCCCGATGCCCGCATCAAGGAAGTCATCGACGAAGTTCTGTACCTGCTGATGGATCTGGCGCTACCGATGAGCAGCTGGACTGCCCCATGCTGTTCTGCTGCGGCCGTGATGGCACCGCAAGCCTGGACCCGGATGTGCCCGGCACCGACCTGATCCCCCTGTTCGATACTCTGCTGAGCACCATCAAGCCGCCTGAGGGCGACCCCGAGGCTCCCTTCCAGATGCTGGTGTCCTCTGTGGACTATAACGACTTCGTGGGCCGCATCGGCATTGGCCGCATCCAGAACGCGTTGCCAAGGTGGGCGAGGAAGTTGTCGTCTGTGACTGGCACAATCAGGATCTGAAGATGCGCGGCCGTCTGACCAAGCTGTACGACTTCCAGGCCAATGGCCGTCAGCCGTGCGATAACATCACCGCCGGCGATATCGTGGCATTCTCCGGCCTGCCCGACGTTACCATCGGCAATACCTGTGCAGCCCCTCCAATGTGGAGCCGCTGCCCTTCGTGAAGATCAACGACCCCACCGTGGAAATGACCTTCTCTGTCAATGACAGCCCGCTGGCCGGCCGTGAGGGTAAGTATGTCACCAGCCGCCAGATCCGTGACCGTTTGCAGAAGGAACTGCTGAAGGATGTCGCTTTGAAGGTGGAGGATTCCGCCACCACCGATTCCTTCCGCGTTATGGGCCGTGGTGAGATGCACCTGTCCATCCTGATCGAGACCATGCGCCGTGAAGGTTATGAGCTGCAGGTCTCTCCCCCGCACGTTCTGACCAAGGTCATCGACGGCAAGACCTATGAGCCTATGGAGCATGTCGTCATCGATGTGCCCACCCAGTATCAGGGCGCTGTCATGACCGGTCTGGGCCAGCGCAAGGCTATCCTGCAGCAGATGGAATCTCTGGGCACCGACCGTGTGCGTCTGGAGTTCCGTATGCCCAGCCGCGGCCTGTTCGGCTACCGCAACCAGTTCCTGACCGATACCCACGGCGAAGGCATCATCAACCAGATCTTCGACGGTTACGATGTCTGGGCTGGCATGATTGCCAACCGCTCCACCGGTTCTCTGGTCAGCTTTGAGACCGGCGAGGCTGTCACCTACGGTCTGTTCAATGCTCAGCAGCGCGGCACCCTTCTGGTGGGCGCTGGTGAAAAGGTCTACGAGGGTATGGTCATTGGCTACACCGCTTCCGGCGAGGATGTGGATGTCAACGTCTGCAAGACCAAGCACCTGACCAACACCCGTGCATCCGGCTCCGATGATGCTCTGCGCCTGATCCCCATTAGCAAGCTCAGCCTGGAAGGCTGCCTGGAATTCCTTGCACAGGACGAGCTGCTGGAGGTCACTCCTGAAAATCTGCGCATCCGCAAGCAGATCCTGAACCACGAGCAGCGCATGAAGGCCAAGAGCAAGCTGAAATAAGCCTTTCCTTCTTTTATAATATGTACTTTACCGTCCTGCAGCGTTTCAAAACACTGGCAGGACGGTTTTATTTGCCAAAAATGATTCTTTTTTAAAAAAAGGCTTGCAAAAGGCATTCTTATGCGGTATAATATCTCTCGCAGTCACAAATGTGATCTGCCTCTTTAGCTCAGTCGGTTAGAGCACCTGACTGTTAATCAGGGTGTCGCCTGTTCGAGTCAGGCAAGAGGCGCCAGAAGAAAAGGCAATGTTCCACAGAACATTGCCTTTTTTGTTTGTCCCACACTACACCCTTTTTCTGTACAGCCATGCAGTCGTGTTTCTCCTCTGTTTTTGGGCTTCTCTGTCCCAAACACAGCATCCATGCGAAAAAAGCATCAAGCATAATGATTTCTTAAAATTTGACTACTTGAAGAAGATGTCACATTGTGGTATACTGCTTATAAGCTTTGGGAATTTGTATCTGTTTTTCCAAAGTCCGGCACACAGATCAAAGGGTAGGTGCTCCCTTCTTTTGATAGCAGCCGACCGGTGTTTTGTCATGGTTCTCCGCAGGACAGGACAAAGCACCGGTCTCTGTGCTGTTGTTTCAGGCTCCGGCTCTTTTCACGTTGTCAGATCTGCGGCAGGCCGCTTCTTCAAAACGCCTGCCGCTGTTTGAATAAATTTGTATATGATCAAAGGAAGCATCTATGCGTTATACCTATGTCCGGCAGCATGACACCACTGACTGTGCGGCTGCCTGCCTCGCAATGGTGTGCCTCCATTACAAAAAGGAAGTTACCATCACCCGCCTGCGCGATATGATGGGTACCGACCTGAAAGGCACGAACCTTGTTGGTTTGCAGAAAGCCGCTAATGAGTTGGGTTTCACCACTGCAGCGGTTCGCGTAGACCGTGAAAATTTCCTCAGCGATTTCTCGCTGCCCTGCATTGCGCAGGTCATCACCGATCAGGGTCTGGCCCACTTTGTGGTCGTCTTTAAAAAGACCACCATTAAAGATGACGGTGAGCGTCGTCGGCACATGCTGAAAGAAGCCGAAGCCGCCAAGGAAGATGAGAAGAACGGCAAAAAACACAAGTGCAAGGATTATGTCGTGATCGGCGACCCTGGCAGTGAGCTGAAAAAGATCTCTCTGGATGAGTTCTACAAGAACTTTACCGGTGTTCTGCTGCTGATGAACCCCACCTCGGAGTTCAAGGGTGGTAAGATCGAAAAGGGCGGCATGTTCAAGCGTTACGTCGACCTGTTGCTGCCCCAGAAAAAGCTCTTTGCCTATGCGATCCTGAGTTCTCTGATCGTTACGATCCTGGGCATTGCCTCCTCCATGTTCAACAAGATCCTGATGGACGAGGTCTTGCCATATGGCCTAGACAATCTGCTGGTCACGCTGATCCTTGTGTTCAGCATGGTCAGCATCACCAATACGCTGGTGGGCTTTGTCCGGCAGTGGGTTCTGATCCACCTATCCATCAAGATCGATATTCCGCTGATGCTGGGTTACTTCGGGCATATCTTCCGTCTGCCCATGAAGTTCTTTGCCACCCGCAAGACTGGTGATATCACCACCCGTTATTCGGATGCAAACACCATCAAATCCATCTTTACCAGCATTGCGCTGAGCCTGATCATGGATATCTCGATGGCCATTATCACCGGTATCATCCTGTTCCGCATGAATGCGATGCTCTTCTCGATCTCGCTGTTCATGGCTCTGGTCAGCATTCTGCTGGTGCTGATCTACAAGCAGCCTTACAAAAAGATCAACGAAGAGACCATGGTGCAGTCCGCTGCACTGAACAGCCAGATGATCGAAAGCCTGCGCGGCATTGAGACGGTCAAGTGCAACGCCAACGAGGATACCGAAATGGAGAACCTCGAGCGTGAGTACATCAAGAGCCTGAAGATCAGCCTGCGCTCCAGCAAGATCAGCACCACGCAGGGCCTGATTTCCTCCTTCATTTCCACCGGTTTCAGCATGCTGACCACCTATGTGGGTATCAGTCAGGTTCTGAAGGGGAGATGACACTGGGCGGATTCATGGCCTTCAGCACGCTGTCCTCTTACTTACTTCCCCGCTGAGCAACTTGATCGGTCTGCAGATGCAGATTCAGGAGGCCAGCATTTCCATGAAGCGTCTGGGCGAGATCATGGATTATCCCTCCGAGACGGTCGGCGACGAAGACCGCACCGATCTGGACAAGGTGGAGGGCGATATCGAGTTCAAGGATGTCACTTTCCGTTATGGCAACCGTGCCCCTGCACTGGATCACATCAGCTTTACCATTCCGGCCGGTAAAAAGGTCGCGCTGGTGGGCAGCAGCGGCAGCGGCAAATCCACGATCACCAAGCTTCTGCTCAAGTATTATGAGCCGGAAGATGGCGAGATCGACTTGAACGGTGTGAATCTGGCTGAATACACCAATGATTCTGTCCGCCGCGCAATTTCTTATGTGCCGCAGAACGTTGAGCTGTTCAGCAAGACCATTTATGATAACATCCGCGTTTCCCGTATGGACGCTACGATGGACGAAGTCAAGGAAGCTGCCAAGAAGGCAGATGCTCACGACTTTATCCGTCATCTGCCCCTGCAGTATAACACCTATCTGGAAGAAGCAGGCAACGGCCTGTCCGGCGGTGAAAAGCAGCGCATTGCGCTGGCACGCGCTTTCCTGAAAGATTCCAACCTCTACATTCTGGATGAATCCACCAGTAATCTGGACTTTGCTACGGAAAATCTGATCTTCAACATGATCTACGATCAGCTTGCAGATCGTTCCATGCTGATCGTAGCTCACCGCCTGTCCACCGTTCGTGACTGTGATCTGATCCTTGTGATGGATCACGGCAAGATCGTGGAACGCGGCACGCACGATGAGCTGCTTGCCAAGGAAGGCAAGTACTACGAGCTGTGGAACATGCAGCAGGGTATCTACCGCAGCAAAAAGGCAGAGCCCAAGCAGTCTGTCATGCAGGCCGTGGTGGAAGAGGATGACGACGGTGAGTCGATCACCTATTGATGTGTTGCAGCCGGGTGCGTACCCGGTTACATATGAAAGGGAGTCATTCATGATGGATAGCTTGATTTGACATAGTTTTACTGTGTCAGATAAAAAAGAGCTAGAAAGACTTTCTGTTTAGTAGAAGTAGATGGTGTTATCCCGAACAGGCCCCGCCTGCTCAGGTAACTATGCCTCACTATGGTGTGCCCGGAGGCAAAATGCCTCCGGGCACATTTTATTTGCAAGATCCCTATTACTTTTATAAGTAGTAGGCGATCGGGAGCGGAGAGGAAGCTGCTCTCTGCAGCGGTTTTCTCCCCTTTCTCGATTGCCTATTACTGCCTCTTCTGAGGTAAATCTGAAAAGGAACCGAGGTATTCAACATGAAAGAGATCAAAGTAGCCGAGAACAAGACCCTGAAGCTCACCAATGTGCTCTCCCGTGAGATCCATCCGGAAGAGATGGCCAGTCTGCCCGTGGTGCTGACCCAGATGCACAACTTATCAAGAGCAACAACGCACAGCCCATTGGCCCCATTGTGCAGGCCATGGTGGTTGGTGAGGATCGTCAGATGCACCTGTACATGATGCAGCAGGCTACCCAGTTCATCGGCCAGATGGAGCAGGACTACCATATGGATGCTATTCTGCGCGTGAAGAACTGCCTGTATGCCCACTACACCGGCCCATGCCCGAAAGCCAGCTGGCTTCCTACAAGCTGCAGGTCCACGCTTTTGAGAATGAGCAGAAACTGACCGGCACCTCCTATACCATCTATGTCAATCAGGATGAGGATGATGCCGTGGTCGATGTCTTTATGGAGACCAAGTAATTATGACGATTAAAGTTCAGAACCTTTCGGATCTGCAGGACCGCCGCATCATGATGGAAAAAAAGCTGCCGCCTTATGGCTACGCTTTTGTCATTCTGGTGGGCATCTTCATGCTGTTTCTGGTGGTGTGGAGCACCCATACCAACCGCATTTATGTCAGCCAGAACGCAGGCACCGTGCAGGCCAGCAATAAAACCTATATCATGTCCAGTTATTCCGGCTCCATTACCGAGATGTATATTTCGGAGGGCAGCTATGTGAACGAGGGCGACCTCGTGGCCCACATCAAGAGCACGGATATCGACATGCAGCAGGATAACCTGGAAAGCCAGCTCAAGATCTACCAGACCCAGCTGGACCAGTACAACAAGCTGCTGCAGTGCGTGCAGGATGATACCAACTACTTCAGCGAGACAAACCCCGAAGATCAGCCCTACTACTATCAGTACGAGACCTACAAGAGCCAGGTCTCCCAGAAGACCTTTGATGCCACGGCCTATCAGGCTGCCGGTTACTCCGATGCTCAGATCAAGACCATGATGGAGCAGAGCCAGAGCGAAGTAGAAGCTCTGTACTACTCCACCATGCAGTCCATCTCCCAGAGCATTACCAGCGCACAGAGCAACGTGGACAACATTCAGCTCAGATCGATTCCTTGAACACCGGTGCCAACGATTACTACATCTACGCCCCCACCTCCGGTGTGATCCACATGGATACTCCTTACAAAGAGGGCATGGTGCTGAGCGCAGGCTCCCCGCTGGCCACTGTTGCCAGCGAGAACGACGATCTGGAGATCGTTGCCATGGTCACCGTGAATGACCGCCCGCTGCTTCATGTGGGTGACCCGTGCAAGATCGCCATTACCGGCCTTTCGGAGTATTCCTATGGCACCCTGACCGGCACTGTAACGGCCATTGACAGTGACGTGACGGCCAGCTCCAACGCTTCCTACTATAAGATGACCATTAAGCCCGATGCCACTTATGTGGTGAGCCGCAGCGGCGACAAGGTGGATCTTTCCAACGGCATGAGCGTTACTGCCCGCGTGGAGTACGATCAGGTCACCTATTTCGAGTACGCAATGGAAGCCCTGGGCGTTCTGTTCCGCTAAACCGGAGCTGTGCTGACTGCCAGCCGCCGTTATATCACCCAAAGAGGTACACTTACTATGAAATCAACCGCAAAAAAACTGGCCGTCTGTGCGGCAGCGCTCTGCCTGCTGGCCTGCGGCACAGCTGTGTCTGCGGCCGCAGCAAGCCCTGTCTCCGGCCTTGCCTGAGCGGCGTTGCCATGCCGTGGATCAGGACGTGCCTGCCGAAAGCATTGAGGCCGGCAGCTATACCGCCAACATGCTGCTGGGTTCCTCTCAGCAGCTGTCTCCTGTGGTGCGTCCGCGCAACTCTACCGACTCGGTTGTCTTTATCTCGGACGATACTTCCATCCTGACCGTGAGCAACTCCGGTGTCGTGCAGGCTGTGGGCGTAGGCACCACCCGCATCACCGCTGCCGCAGGCAACCAGATCTGTGCCTACACCATCGTTGTCTCCATGGATTCTTCCATGATCGTTACCGAGATGGACCTTTCCCTTTCCTCCAACACCATCTATGTTGCAACTCGGTCTCGGCACAGCTGCAGGTGCGGCCTACTTCGGCTTCCAACTATGCCACCGTCGCCCTGACCTCTTCCAATGAGAAGGTCGCCACGGTGAACAATTTCGGCCGTGTTACCGGCATTGCCCCCGGCACCGCCACCATTACCGCTACCTGCGGTTCGGTGACTGCTACCACCAATGTCACGGTCATGAGTATTCCCAACTCCAGCACCGGCACCGGTACCGCCAGCACTGGTTCTTCCAACAGCGGTCAGGTCGTCACGGTGAATCCTTCCTACGTTGTGCTCAAGCCCGGTGCCACCCGCACCCTGACCGCCAGTGTCAAGCCTTCTTCCGCTTCCCAGAAGTTCACCTATAAGTCCGCCAACAGCAACATTGCCACGGTCAGCCCCAGCGGCGTGATCACGGCTGTGGGCACCGGCGCTACTTCCATTACCGTTTCCAACGGCACTGCATCCGCCATGGTCACGGTCATCGTCAACCGTTCGGCTGCATCTTCTTCCGATAATTCTTCGGACAGCAGCTCCACCGAATCGGATAACGATACTCCCATCGAGATCGATCCCGTTGTGCAGGCCATTCAGGACAGTGAGGACAACGAGATCGTTTTCACACAGGCCGAGGTGCCTACCGTGACCGGTGATATCCTCAATGCGCTGCGCACCACCGGCAAGACCCTGTGCGTGGTGGGTGATGGCTACACCATGCAGATTGCAGGCAGCGGTGTCAAGAGCACCACCAGTGAGCTGGACACCATGCTCATCCTGACTGAGTCCGATCAGGCATCGAGTTTGAGCTGGACAAGGGCAAGGCTCTTCCCTGCTCGGTGCGCATCGATCTGGATGTGAGCACCTATACCCGCCTGTATCTGTACAACGCCGTCTCCAACAAGTGGCAGTACCTGAACAGCTACACCGACGGCATCATCACTGCCGATACTGCAGGCCGTTATCTGCTGACCAACCAGAACCTGAAATTTGCCAATATCAACTGGACCTTCTTCATTGCCGGTGGTGTTGTAGTGGTTCTGATCGGCATTGCATATGTTGTGCTGAAAAAGCGCTACTGGTTCTGGTAATTTTCAAAACCACTCTTTCATGAAACAGTAAGACCCTCTCTGAGTGTGATATGCTCCCCCTAGAGTAGACAGAGTAAAACAAAAACTCTGCGTACTCTGGGGGTATTTTATATCAAGAAAGAACAATCACTTTGCACAAAATTCGCCGTTTCCTTGTGGAAACGGCGAACAAAAACTTATATTATTTCTCTGTCTACTTGACGGAGCGCACTTCAATGGAACGCCTGGGCTTTGTTTGCATTATGATGTCTGCCTTCGTTACTTTTCAATGGGCTGCGAGGGCTTCCAGTCCTTGTAGTTCTCGTAGCGGCTCTCGCGGATCTTGGTGTGGGACCAGATCTCGTCCGCCGTGGGCTGCCAGTTGGCCGCATAGTTCTTGCACTTCTCGCACAGGTGCTCCACGCTCTCCGGCGACTGCAGGTCGGTGCTGTGGGCACCGGTCTCGTGCACCATCTTCTGCAGCAGTTCGGGGTTTTCCAGCATCGGGCAGGGACGCAGATGGTTCTTGTTGAAGGGCTGGCCGTTGTGATAAGCCATGAACAGCGGGCTGTGCAGAATTTCCAGAATGCTCTGGTCGTGGATATTGGCATTGGAGTAGTGGATGAACACGCACGGCTCTGCGTCACCGGCAGAGTTGATGTGGAAGTAGTTGCGTCCGCCGGCAATACAGCCGCCCACGAACTCGCCATCGTTCTGGAAATCCATCGGGTAGAACGGGATATCGCACTTTTCCGAGCGCAGATAGCGGATGCGGTCGATCATATATTTGCGCTGCTCCGGGGTAGGCATCAGTCCGGTGCTGCCTCGTTGCCCACGGGCATGTAGTGGAAGTAGAAGCCGAAGTGTGCACCCTTCTCACACAGGAAACGCATGAACTCATCGTTGGTAACAGCTTCGATGTTATCGCGGGTGTAGCAGATGGACGTGCCGAACACGATGCCGTGCTCCTTGAGCAGATCCATAGCATGCATAACAGCGGCATAGTGCCCCTCACCGCGGCGGGCATCGTTGGTCTCCGGGGTGCCTCGATGGACAGCATGAAGGCAATGTTGCCCAGACGCACCACCTCTTTGCAGAACGGCTCATCGATGAGGGTGGAGTTGGTGTAGATGGCAAACTGCACATCGTTGTGCTTCTCGGCCAGCTTGAGGATATCAGCCTTACGCACCAGCGGCTCGCCGCCGGTCAGCATGTACAGGTACACGCCCAGCTCCTTGCCCTCGGTAACGATCTTGTCCATATCCTCAAAGCTGAGGTTATTCTTGTGACCGTATTCACCGGCCCAGCAGCCCACGCAGTGCATATTGCAGGCGGAAGTGGGGTCGAACAGGATCAGCCAGGGGATGTTGCACTGATACTTCACGCGGTTCTCGCGGATGGTCTTGGTGCCGCGGAAGAAAGCCTCGTAGCCCAGATTCAGCGCCATGGTGCGGGCCACGTTGGGGTCGGTCTGATCCAGCACACAGTTGATGAGCTTGGACCATTTGCTGTCGGGGTCGGTCAGGGTCTGTCTGGCGTGTTCGTAGGCTTCATCGCTGAACGAACTGCCATAGAACTGCTTTGCGACATCCACCAGCTGTCCCACGGTTTTCTGACGGTCTTTATCGGCATGAGAAAGCACCACGTCCACCATTTTACCAACGGCAGCACGCTGCATTTTATGAGTCAGGCTCTCAACAGAAGTATTCATTATCCTTTTCCTCCAAACGGTATTTTTCGGAAGTCTCTTTTTCTATTTCTATGCCATTACTCTACCATTCTATCCCACAAGTTGCCATAAACAGAAAAAGCGCGTGATAGAAAACCCATCACGGCGCAGATTATGATAAAATTTTGTCGTTCTTCCGGTTCAACCGTCCTGTTCCAGATGGATCTTATTGCTGGCAAGGCGGCATAACGCGCGGCGCAGATCGCCCTGCAGCATCCGTCCCATACGTTCTACCATCACAGCGGCTCGGTCTTCATATCCCGGCGGATCCATTCCAGCACCACACCCACCAGCGCATATTTGTAAAAATCCACCACAAACTGCTTGTCATCGTCCTGCACGGTGATGTCGCGGCATTCGCGATCCGCAAATTCCTTCAGCATGGAGTCCAGAAGCTTGTACAGATACTGCTCCACCTGTTCACGACCCACAGAGCGGTATACGTTCAGTACCAGTGTTTTGTTATCCCGGATCTGGTGCAGGATGTCCAGAAATGCTTCGGTCCATGTATCAAAGCTCTGGCGGCCTTCCATCGCCTTGACCGCATCTTCCGTCAGGATCCAATCCACCAGATCGTAAATATCCTTAAAGTGGTAGTAGAAGGTCATGCGGTTCACGCCGCAGTCCTCGGTGATATCGTTGATTGTGATCTTATTGAGGGGCTTTTCCAGCAGCAGCTTTTTCAGCGATGCTTCCAGTGCCCGCTTCGTTGTTTGTGACACAAAACCTTCCTTTCCCGACCGTAGAAATTTTTCCCGCTGCGTACGGCGATTGGCAGCTTCGTACATTATAATACCGCAAAAGCCGTCCCGATTGCAAGCATTGATTCTGTCCATTTTGTAAACAAAGAACGACTTCCTGCGTTTTCACTCCGGCAGTTTCTCGTTTCAAGAACCGTTTCTCAGCCTCCCAAACCCCTTCCGGCGGTGCGCAATGCCTGCAAAAGCGGCTTCTTCCGGCAAAAAAGCGGAAAAGGCCCTTGATTTTATATTCCTCTACGCTTAGAATGGGAGCAGACGGCTGTGATTGAAGTGCCGTTTTGAGGGAGGGTACAAACTATGATGGATACCATTGGTTTTCTGGCTGCGGCAACATGGGTGGAGCCATCGCCCGTGCCGTTTGCAAAGCTGTTGACCCTAAGAAGGTTTTTCTGGCAAACCGCACTGCGGCCAAGGCACAGGCACTGGCCAAAGAACTGGGCTGCAAAACAGCCACCAATGCCGAGGTGGCCGGTGACTGCGACCTGATTTTTCTGGCGGTAAAGCCCCAGATGATGGAAGCTCTGCTCCAGCCGCTCAAGTTCACCTTTGACGAGCGCCCCAGCCGTTTTGTGCTGTGCAGCATGGCAGCGGGCCTTTCGATTGCCCGTATTCAGGAGATGGCCGGTGAGGACTTTCCTGTGATCCGCATCATGCCCAACACCCCGGCTTCGGTGGGCGAGGGTATGATCCAGTACTGTTCCAGCAATGTCACCGCTGAGGAAGAAGAAGCCTTCCTCAGGATCATGGCTCCTGCGGGCCGTCTGGATGCCGTGCCGGAAGTCTGATCGATGCCGCCAGCTGCGTTTCCGGCTGCGGCCCGGCATGGGTGTACCAGTTTATTGAGGCTCTGGCTGATGGCGGCGTGGCCTGCGGCCTGCCCCGCGCCAAAGCGCAGGAATATGCCGCGCAGATGGTTCTGGGCAGCGCAAAGCTGGTGCTGGAAAGCGGAAAGCATCCCGGCGAACTCAAGGATGCTGTGTGCAGCCCCGGCGGCAGCACCATTCAGGGCGTGCGCGTGCTGGAAGAGCACGGCCTGCGCGGTGCGGTGATGGATGCCGTGATCGCCTCGTACAATAAGACAAAGGAAATGGGAAAGGGTTAAGGATATCATGCGCATCGTTGTAAAAGTAGGCACTTCTACTCTGCATACGCCACCGGACGGCTGAACATCCGCCACACGGAACAGCTGGTCAAGGTGCTCAGCGACCTGAAAAACGAGGGCCATGAGGTCATTCTGGTGTCCTCCGGTGCCATTGGCATGGGCGTGGGCAAGCTCTCACTGCCAACCCGCCCAAAGGACACCACCACCAAGCAGGCCTGCGCCGCTGTGGGCCAGTGTGAGCTGATGTACACCTACGACCGGCTGTTCAACGCTACAATCACACCGTGGCGCAGATCCTGCTCACCGGCGTGGACGTGGAGCACACCGAACGCCGCGTGAACTTTCAGAACACCCTGTCCCGCCTGCTGGAGCTGGGTGCCCTGCCCATCATCAACGAAAACGACACCGTTGCTACCGATGAGATTACCTCCATTGGCGACAACGACACGCTGGCGGCCATCGTGGCCTGCTGCGCCAAGGCTGACATGCTGGTGCTGCTGAGTGACATCGACGGCCTGTACACCGCCAATCCCCACACCCACACGGATGCAAAGCTCATCCCGCTGGTAGAGGAGATCACCCCCGAGGTGATGGCTCTGGCCGATGGTGCCGGTTCGGCCCTTGGCACCGGCGGCATGGCCACCAAGCTGCGCGCTGCCCGCATGGTAACGGGCAGCGGTGCCGATATGGTCATTGCCAACGGCGCACACCCGGAGCTTTTGTACGACATTGCCGCAGGCAGATCCGCAGGCACCCGCTTTGCGGCCCGCAAGGAGGACTGAACACATGACCACACAGGAAATTCTGGAAGCCGCCCGCAGCGCCAAAAGTGCCTTGCGCTGGCCGATAACACCGCCCGCAACGCGGCCCTGCTGGGCATGGCAGATGCGCTGTGCAGCGCAGACGATCAGGCGGCCATCCTTGCCGCCAACGCTGAGGACATGGCTGCTGCCAAAGGGCACATCAGCGATGTGATGCTGGATCGTTTGGCCCTGACCGCACCGCGCATTGAAGCATGGCGCAGGCATCCGGGAGGTATCTTCCCTGCCCGACCCGGTGGGCCGGGTGCTGAACCGGGTGGAGCGCCCCAACGGGCTTGTCATTGAAAAGACGGCTGTGCCCATGGGTGTGATCGCCATTATCTACGAGAGCCGCCCCAATGTGACCAGCGATGCCGCTGCCCTTGCCATCAAAGCGGCAATGCCTGCATCCTGCGCTGCGGCAAGGAGGCCTGGCGCAGTGCCAACGCTATCGTCACCGTTCTGCGGCAGGGCCTGAAAAAAGCCGGTCTGCCCGAGACAGCGGTCTGCCTGATCGAGGACACCACCCACGCTTCTGCCAACGCTCTGATGACCGCTGTAGGCTATGTGGATCTGCTGATCCCGCGCGGCGGTGCCGGGCTGATCCGTGCCTGCGTTCAGAACGCCAAGGTCCCCTGCATCCAGACCGGCACCGGCATCTGCCATGTGTACGTAGACGACACCGCCGATCTGGACAAAGCTCTGGACATCATCGAGAACGCAAAAGCCAGCCGCCCCAGCGTCTGCAACGCCGAGGAGGTGTGCCTTGTGCACTCTGCCATTGCCGGGGAGTTCCTGCCCCGTCTGGCCCGGCGCCTTGGCCCGGACCGCATTGCAAAGGGTCTGCATCCGGTAGAGCTTCGTCTTGATAAGCGCGCAGCTCCATCATCTCCGGCACCCCTGCCGGAGAAAAGGACTTTGACACCGAATTTCTGGACTACATCCTCGCGGTCAAGGTCGTGGACAGCGTGGAGGAGGCCATCGGGCATATTGCTGAGCACTCCACCGGCCACAGCGAAGCCATCCTGACCCAGACACAGGCCCATGCCGATCTGTTCACTGCCGCAGTGGACAGCGCCGCCGTGTATGTGAACTGTTCCACCCGCTTTACGGATGGCGGTGAATTCGGCCTTGGGTGCGAAATGGGCATTTCCACCCAGAAACTCCACGCCCGTGGCCCCATGGGACTGGCCGAGCTGTGCAGCTACAAGTATATCATCCACGGCAATGGTCAGATCCGCTAAAGCCCGCTGAACCCACCTTTCCAGTGCGGAAATCGGGAGTGAGCGTTTTCTCCATAATATTCATAATTTAGAAACGAAACTGAAAAGCTTTTTCCGAAACAGGCTGGTGCGATTTGCGCCAGCCTGTATTTTTGTTTTATTCCCATGAAATGTTCTTTCAGCAAAGACAAAAACTGAATTATGTTTTCAATCTGCCTTTCCTGTTTGCTCATTGATATGGATGATTGTATCCCAGTTTTCTGCACTTCTCACAAAGATATAGTCTTACTTTCTCCATTTTGTTTTGTAAAAAGTACAAGAGCCCCCTTGACAACCCCTATTTCGATGCGGTAAAACTATATTGGAAAACTTGATAACGATTTCACTTCATTTCACTTTTCAATGAGAAAGTTGTTCGTCACACACAACACTATACTTGGAACAAAGGAGAGAGCAATATGACGATCGCCATTCTTGCACACGATTCCCGCAAAGAGCTTGCACTGCAGTTCTGCACTGCTTACAGTGCCATTTTGTCCAAAAACACAGTCATTGCTACCGGTACCACCGGACGGATGCTGGCGCAGACTACCGGCCTGCCCGTGCACTGTTATCTCTCCGGACGCTTGGGCGGTGTGCAACAGATCACTTCCCGCATTGCGTGCGACGAAGTGGATCTGGTGTTGTTCTTCCGTGACCCGCTGAAAGCGGATGCCGCCAGCATCACCGAGCAGAATCTGCTCCGCCTGTGCGATATGCACAGCGTACCCATTGCCACCAACATTGCCACCGCCGAGGTCTTGCTGCGCGGTATGGATCAGGCGACCTGGACTACCGCGAGGGGATGCATCCCGCTCTTGTGGAGCCAATGCCCACCGTGCAGCGCCACGCCGTGTGATGAATCGTGTATAGAGTATCGGGAAAGAGACAACGCCGCAGGAAACTTCCTGCGGCGCTGTTGTTTTTGTTTTGCTTTTATTTCAGTAAAGCCTGCAGCTTTTCCAGCCGGCGGACGGCTTCGTCCAGCACATCGGTGCCGCGGGCAAAGTGCATCCGGATCAGGTGGTTCACCGGCTCCCGGAAGAAGCTGGAGCCAGGCACAGCGGCCACGCCCACTTCCCGGATCATCCACTCACAGAACTGCAGGTCGGTCCAGCCTTGAACTGGGGCAGCGCCAGAAAATCGGAAATATCGATCATCACAAAATAGGTGCCTGCGGAACATTGTGCTTCAGCCCACACGGTCCAGTCCGGCCAGAAAATGATCGCGTTTTTCGGTGTAAAGGCCTGCAGCTCTTCGTAATAGCTGGCGGGCATCTCCAAACCGGCCACAGCGGCCTCCTGCAGGGGTGCAGCCGCACCCACAGTGAGGAAGTCGTGCACCTTGCGCGCGCCCTCAATGACCTCTGCGGGTCCGATCAGATAGCCCAGACGCCAGCCCGTGATGGAGTAAGTCTTGGAGAGCGAGTTGCAGGTGATGGTGTGCTCAAACATGCCGGGCAGGCTTGCCATGCAGATATGCTCTGCGGGCGCATAGATGATATGCTCGTACACCTCATCCGTCACCACAAAGGCATCGTACTGGATGGCCAGCTTTGCAATGGCTTCCAGCTCGTCGCGGCGGAACACCTTGCCGCAGGGATTGGAGGGGTTGCACAGGATCAGCGCTTGGCACCCTCGGCAAAGCCCTTTTCGATCAGGCTGATGTCAAACTCATAGGTGGGCGGCACCAGCGGGATATAGATGGGTTCCGCGCCCGAAAGAATGGCATCGGCACCGTAGTTCTCGTAGAACGGTGAGAAGATCATCACCTTGTCGCCGGGGTTGCAGATGGTCATCATGGCGGCATCATGGCCTCAGTGCCGCCGCAGGTCACGCAGATCTCGGTGTTGGGGTCTACTTCGTGGTGCAGGGCAGGGCTGGTCTTTTTTG
>ENA-OQAS01000083-OQAS01000083.1-human-gut-metagenome-genome-assembly--contig:-NODE-83-length-45452-cov-4.762758_pt1 | contig 45452 bp, 43 predicted proteins | sample MGYA00242733_ERZ504523 | MGnify/ENA primary metagenome ERZ504523 (study PRJEB26092, sample SAMD00036239) | human gut metagenome | host: Homo sapiens | study: EMG produced TPA metagenomics assembly of...
TCGCACGAAAACCTCACCGTCCTTCAAGGCCTCCCGGCCACTCGCGAACGAGCGGACGATGAACTGGCAATCATTGACTATAAAGAAGTAGTACAAATACGCTCTTGAGTTCTCAAACCACCACCACACCAGCAGACCGTCCCGAACCTCAGGAGCGGAACCGCCGTGCTGAGCAGCGAGATGTAAACTTACACGTCCTTGCCGATCTACGCAAATCGACCTTCCGCAAACACCGTGTAAACCGTTGAAAAATAACGTATCTCTCGGCGTGTCGAAATCGCAGGAAAATCGAGTGATGAGCACCATTTCACAGCACAATCCCGCTGGAAAAACCTCAACATACCTCGCGGCAGGTCAACATCCGGGCGTGTCGCACACGAGACGAACGAATGACAGAAAGGTACAAAACAAACAGCGGGCAAAACATCCAGCGGGAACAGACACAACACGACTACGCCTGACACACATCCAGCAACGTCAATTCGTCCGACCAACTTACGCCTTGCCACACAACCTGCGAGCGACTCCGTCTACCAGCGCTTGCCACAGCGCTTGCCACCATTGCCGGGCCTGCCACCGCGCCCCACGGCCCGCGCCCCTCGGCATGCAGCACACCCAGATGATGCTTCATGGCGACCAGCATGATGTGCGTATCTTCCAAGCCAAGATGTCGTTCGCTTTTGGATGCATCCAACGCGCCCTGACGTTTGGCATACGCATCCAACGTATTGTTGCCGTGCGGATGCTCATCATCGGGAATCAACCCCTCATCCCAACGACGGCTCATCGGCAATGTGTCGATGATCGTGATATTGCCGGCACGATAGCTTTCCGCATATCCGGCGACGTTCAGCATGAAAAAGCTATGCTCGAACCGGGCGTTATGCGCAACATATGGCTGCTGTTCGAGTCGTTGCAGCAATCCGATCTGAGCTTCGGGCCATTCGTCGAACAGACGAAAGTCCGCGCTGGCGCGATCGCGCACGTCAATACCGGTAAGGTCGAGAATCAGAGGATTGCCAAGCAGCGCATTCTGCGCGGGAACGCCGAAGGAAAGACGTGCCTGGCCATATGCATTCGCCGGTCTCGTAATAATCCTGTTCGTAGCGGTAGCCCGCGGGCTCGCCGGCAGGACGAGGCGAGATCATGTTCATGAATTCGAATCCGGCATCGATGATGTACACGCGAGCCGGATCCGTACCCGTAGTTTCGATATCAATGCCCATCACCGTGTCGACGTCACGGCCGGGAAGGTAGCGTCACGCCAATCCGACTTTTTGTAATCCGCCAAACGTCGGTCCTGCGCGGCTTCCGCCGAGTCAGCGGAACCGCCAGCGGATCCGAGGGAGCCATAGTCGAACACCTTCGAGCCTCCCGGACTCGTCACCCCGCTCAAATTCGCGCGTGACATGGCGTAATCGCTGGCACGCTTCTGCTCACGTTCCGCGGCACGACGTTCGGCACGGCCATTGACGATCTGCGCGGTACGATCCTGAATATCGTCAAGATTCACGCGGCTTTCCGCTCCGGCAACAGACTGCAGCACAGGCACTATCACCCGCTCCCGCCGCTCTTCGGCAATCGTCCACAATCCCATCGCAACACCAATGCGCCGCAACACGGCAATTTCGTCGCACAACCTACGGTTCGCATAGGCGAGCGCGCGAGGCAAACGGTATGAAGCGATCAGACGGTCGAAATCCGTCATGAAGGTGGTATTGCATTGCGCGATGATGGATTCGAGCCGGTCACGGACCGCTAAATCCTTTTTCAGCAGATTATGCAACTGTTGGACGGATAGTACCGAATCCTGCATGGAATCCGTTTTCTCCGAGGTCGACGAAAACGTGGTATCCGCGGCATTCAGAACGGCGATCAGGTCGATGCCTTGGCTTTTGGCGGCTCCGATGCCGTGTTCCAAGTCGAGAGACATGACCCAACGCCAGTCGATGCGCTCATTGTCGGCGTTTTTCGGCATCGATGCGACCATTGGCTGATGTCTTGTTTGGCTTCGGTAAGCAGGAACGGCCCGTCTTTGCTTCGTTCATACTTTGCATGGTAACCGAGAGGGGGCGCAGTACACGTCGGCGCGTGCAAAAACCATGATGCTTCTCGGATAGCGCAATCTTAAGTTTTTTGAGATTCGAAAGGTTATCTTGGGTTCGTTTTATTTCGTTGATTTTCGGTAAGAGAAAGAACAATGCTACGAAAAACGATTATGTTCACCAAGCATTCGTCGTCAGGATACGATCATGCGCGTTGCAGACGGAGCACGACGTCGCGTACGAAATCATTCCATCGCAACGCGAACGCCGATATTGTCGATAATGCTGCGAAATGCAAACATGGTTACGCTCATACGTGCGTCTGCCGTGGGGAGTGTGATGCGTGCGCGCGTTGCACTGGTTATGCGCATGGTGGTATGACGAAAAAATGACGGTATGACAAAAAGGGAGAGGCATGTGGGCCTCTCCCCCTGCAGGATATTCTGCGGATTCCACAACGATAGGATTCCGTGACAATCGGATTCCGCAGCGTTTTTCGCCGCGCATGTATGCGATTTGCGGCGTGCGCTCCTGGTTTACAGTTCGAATCCGAGTTCGGCGGCGGCTTCGGTGGGAACCGGATCGTCGCACCAGAATCCTCAAGATTCTCGTTGGTGGCGAGGCTGCGGATTTCCGCCTTGTCGATATACAGTTCGCCGCTCAGATGGTCGGTTTCGTGCTGGAAGATGCGGGCCGACCAGCCGTGCAGATGTTCCTCATGCTGTTTGCCATCTTCATCCTGCCAGCGGGCGGTGATGTCGAGCCAGCGCTTGCGTACCGCCTGATAGCCGTCGAAGCTCAGGCAGCCTTCGTAGAAGCTGCGGGTTTCGGTGCCGATCGGCTCATAGCTGGGGTTGATGATGACGTGGAATGGGAATTCGGACGCTTCGCGCGGGTCATCGTCATCGTCGTCGCGCACATGGTCTTCCACCACGGCAAGCGCCAGTCCGAGGCCGATCTGGGTTGCGGCGAGACCTACGCCCGGCGCTTCGATCATGGTGACGCGCATGGTTTCGATGAGCTTGTCAAGTGTCTTGCGGCTCAGTTGGCCTTCGTAGGCTGCGGTCTGCTGGCGCAGTACCGGTTCACCTGCCTGCACGATGGGAAGCAGCTGTTCCTTGCCGCCGGTTTTGATGAGTTTTTCGACCTCGCGGTTGAGCTCGAGGTTGACTTTCGAGTTACGTCCAAACATGGGGTTCCTTCGCGGATTGGTTCGGGATTTTGGATTGCCAAATACTGTGTATCGGCGGTGTGATTACAAGGCGAGTTCTTCGGCCACGACTTTGGCGAGACGGTCGCAGACCTCGTCGGCCTGCTGCTGGGTTTCCGCTTCAGCCATGACGCGCACGAGCGGTTCGGTGCCGGAGGGACGCAAGAGCACGCGGCCGGTGTCGCCGAGCATTTTCTCTTCGCGTTCGACGGCGCCTGCACTTTGGCGTTGGTTTTGGCTGCGAGCTTGTCGACGTTTGGCACGTTGATGAGGGTTTGCGGCAGTTGCGGGAAGTCGGATGCGAGTTCTTTGAGACTCTTGCCGGAGTTGACCACTTCGTTGCACAGTCAGTGCGGTGAGTGTACCGTCGCCGGTGGTGGCGAATTCGCGGTTGATCACGTGGCCGGACTGTTCGCCGCCGAGCGAATAGTCGCCGCGCAGCATTTCCTCAAGCACGTAACGGTCGCCCACGCCGGTTTGCACGGTTTTGATGCCCATGGAACGCAGGGCGAGCTTCAGGCCGAGGTTGCTCATCACGGTTACCACGAGGGTGTCGTGGTTGAGTTTGCCCGCGTTTTTCTTGGCGCGCGCGAGATGCCCATGATCTGATCGCCGTTGACCATGGTGCCGTCTTCATCCACAGCGAGGCAACGGTCGGCGTCACCGTCGAAAGCCACGCCCAAATCGGCACCGGAGGCTTTGACCATGGCCTGCAGCTGTTCGGGATGCGTGGATCCGGCGTTCTTGTTGATGTTGTAGCCGTCTGGCGAAGCGTTGATCACGATCACGTCGGCCCCGGCGCGGCGCAACGCTTCCGGCGCGACCACGGAAGTGGCGCCGTTGGCGCAGTCAGCCACGACTTTCAAACCTTTCAACGGTGTCGGCTGGGACTTGTCAGGCCGATGGGGGCGATGGTGGATACCAGATGGTCGATATACAGGTTGGTTGCGGTTGCCGTATCGTGGCTGATGCGGCCCACGCCGGCACCGGTCGGGCGTTCCCAATCCTGGCCGAGCACGTTTTCGATTTCGTCTTCTTTGGTGTCAGGCAGTTTGAATCCGCCGCGTGCGAAGAATTTGATGCCGTTGTCGGGCATGGGATTGTGGGATGCGGAGATCACGGCACCCATTTCCACGTTCAGCACGGAGGTCAGGTATGCGACGCCAGGGGTTGGAATAATGCCCGCGTCGATCACATCGAAACCGCCTGCGGACATGCCTGCGGACAGTGCCGCTGCAAGAAAATCGCCGGAAACGCGAGTATCGCGGCCGACCAGTGCACGGCGACGACCGTCGAATTCGCTTTTGTCTCCATCATCGCCAAGCACGCGCACCGCAGCATCGCCCAAATCCAACGCAAGCTGTGCGGTCAAAGCCCTATTCGCCAATCCTCGAACACCGTCTGTTCCGAACATACGTGGCATGAGTCTCAAGTCCTCGCTATCTCAAGTTATATTGCCGTGCACCATCGTACTCAACGGGTTCACCATTCAACGAAATAGTCGACAGCATGTTGCGATACCTGCATACTGCAGTATGCGATGTCATGCAAACCGCAGTATGCGACGTCGTGAGATTTCCGCAATCTCAAGTTTCTTGCGATCTCACTTCCATCCTCCGATTCCGACCGGCTGGGTCATTATGGGTCCGAACGACCCATTGTCCATAACCGTTATGGGACTTTGTTTGGAATGGCTTGTCTGGAAGCAAACAAGCCCGGACTGGCAGCGGGATAAGTCACGCCGTCAGTCCGGGCTTATGATGCAATATCACAGAGTGATATCAGAAGTAGCTGCCAAAAAACAGCTACCGTGGTGATGTCATGAACGGCATCAGAGGGACGCGTTGAAATCGCGCACCTTGAGCGTGCGACGTGACGATTCGACATTGCCGCGCACAATGCGCTGCAACGCGTTGTCGGCGTCGGCATGCGAAGCCAGCCAAGCATCACCGAGATCCACCAGCGTGGCCGGATCGGCATAGCTCGGGTACAGGCCTTCCAGCAGAGCCTCAGCCATGTGGAAGGTCTTGTTCTTCCAAATCCAGTCGGCAACCTCGAAATACTTGGCCGCGTACGGTTCAGCCAAGTCGGCACGTGGAGTTGATGCGAAGCCGCGGGCTACGGATTCCAGCTGCATGTTGGTCAGCTCGTCGTTGTGCAAAGCCTCGTTCCAAGCCCATTCCTTGGCTTCTGCAAGGCCTGCGACCGCACGTGCACCCAATGCGAACTCACGGTTCTCAGTGGTTTCACGCTTGGCAAGTTCCGCGTCGATGTCGCTCTGGCCGATGGCGTTGATCGTGCTCAGCGCGTTGATGATGGTCCAACGGAAATTATTGTCGATCTCCAAGCCTTCAAGCTTCACGGAACCATCGAGCAGACCCTTCGCATTCGCTTCGAACTCAGCATCGCCCGGCTCACCATAACCCAAGTAGGCGGTGATCAGCTGGAACTGCTCGTCGGAACCGGCTTCGGCAGACTGAGCCAGCTTGAACAGTTCGGCAGCCACATGCTCCACCACTTCGGCACGGTCGGCCGGAGCGGTGTAATGCCATGCGGTGGTGCTGACCTGCGCCAGAGCGTAACGGAACGTGGTGGACTCATGTTCCGTGGCAAGCGCAGCCAAAGAGGTTTCGATGAACTGCTTTGCCGGCAATTCGCCGTCGCGGGTCATATCCCAGAATGTAAGCCAAATCACGGAACGAGCCAACGCATCGTCGAAACGATACAGGTTCTCCGCAGCGAACTTGAGGCTCTTCTCGTCGAAGCGCAGCTTCGTGTATGTCAGATCGTCGTCATTCACCAAAATCAGCGCCGGACGTGCCTTGCCGGCGGCTGCTTCGACAATCGTCAGTTCGCCGTCAACATCAAGTTCGAACTGGTCGGTACGCACGATCTTGCCGGTTTCCGGATCCTCATTGTAGAAGCCGACAGCCAGACGATGTGCGCGCAGCACCGGATGCTCAGCCGAAGCGGACTGGCGCAACGCAAGCTGGCGAATCGTGCCATCCTCGTTTTCCTCAACTTCGGTGGCGATGGTGTTGATGCCGGACTGTTCAAGCCACTGGCGCTCCACGCCTTGAGATCGCGGCCGGACGTCAACTCGAGTTCAGCCAGCAGATCGGCGAGCGTAGCGTTGGAGTACGCATGCTTGTTCAGATAATTGTTGATGCCCTTGAAGAACTTCTCACGACCCACATAGAACACGAGCTGCTTCAACACGGAAGCGCCCTTGGCATAGGTGATGCCGTCGAAGTTGACGTACGTGTCGTTCAGATCGTTGATCGGCGCGACGATCGGGTGGGTGGTGCTCAGCTGGTCCTGGCGCAGTGCCCAGCTCTTCTCGCCGGAGCTGAATGTGGCCCAAGCGTCCTTCCATTCCGTGGCTTCGGCAGTGGCGAGAGTGGACGTGAACTCGGCGAAGGATTCGTTGAGCCACAGGTCGTTCCACCACTTCATGGTCACGTAGTCGCCGAACCACATGTGTGCAAGCTCGTGCAGCACGGTGACCACGCGGCGCTCGGCATACGCGTCGGTGACCTTCGATTCGAACACGTACTGGTCGCGGATGGTGACCATGCCGATGTTCTCCATAGCGCCGGCGTTGTATTCCGGCACGTAAATCTGGTCGTACTTGGCGTACGGATACGGCACGCCCCAAGTCTTCGCATAGAAGGCGAAACCCTTCTTGGTGATGTCGAACAGGTAGTCGACATCCTTGGCGAACGCTTCGGCGAGCGCCTGACGGCAGTACATGGACATCGGCACGGTGCGACCGTCTTCGTTGGCGTATTCGGTGTGCCATTCGGCGTACGGTCCTGCGCAGATGGCGGTGAGGTAGGAGCTCATGGTCGGCGTGGATTCGAACACCCACAGCTTGGTGGTTTCGGCTTCGTGCGCGCCGAGCGTGCCCTCTTCGGTAACGGTTTCATTGTCGGTCACGGATGCGGCAGGCATGTTGGAGGTGACGATCCACGACTTGGCTGCAAGCACGGAGAAATCGAACACGGCCTTGATGTCGGGCTGGTCGAACACGGCATACACGCGGCGGGCATCCGGCACTTCGAACTGAGAGTACAGGTAGATGTTGCCGTCGGAAGGGTCGACGCTACGGTGCAGGCCTTCACCGGTGTTGGAATACTGGCACAGTGCCTTGACGGTCACTTCGTTGTGCGCTTCGAGGTTCTTCAGTTCGATACGGCTGTCGGCGAACGCTTCGGCCGGATCGAGAGTTTCGCCGTTGAGTACGATTTCGCTCACTTCGGTGGCGATCAGGTCAAGGAAGCTGGTAGCTCCCGGCTCGGCGTCGAACGTGATGGTGGTTTCGGAACCGAATTCTTGGCTCCACGGGTCAGATCAAGTTTGACCGTGTAATGAACCGGTGCTGCGATAACGCTTTTGCGTCTTCCGCTTCGATTCGGGTGAGATTTGCTCCTGGCATGTCACTCCTTATTTGTGTTGAGATTCCTATTTATTGAATAGGAGACGGCGCAACCGGTTGTGCCGGTTACGCGTCCTTCTTTTGATTATGTAATCAACAATTATTGACGATCTGTCGATAGTCCAATATTATTCCAATATTGATTTCGCTGGAATCGGCGATATTGCGAAAAATATTGACTATCTGTCGATTCATCATTGCGCTGCGTTCAATCCCATCGCTTCGTCAACATCCTGTGCGATATCGGCAACGACCGGAACGATCATCGGCTTGCGATGCAGCTGACGTGCGACCCAGCTACCCAACGTACGACGCATGATCTGCTGCAACTTGTATGTATCGTGCGTGCCAGCCATCATCGCATCCTGCAATTGCTCGACGATCTGATGACGAACCTTGTCGAATTCGCTTTCGTCTTCGGCCACCGCGTTGAGATAGATCTTCGGACCTGCGACAACGTCAGCCGTTTCCGTATCGACGACGACGAAGCTCGACACGAAACCTTCCGTGCCAAGAATACGACGCTTCTCAAGCTCGTCCTCGGTAAGTTCGCCAACGGAATCGCCATCGACGTACACGTAGCCGCATGGCACGGAACCGACAACAGCAGCTTGGCCGTGGTACAAATCGACCACATCGCCGTCTTCGGCAAGCACCACATTCTGCGGATCGACGCCCGTCTTGACCGCGATCATGCCGTTGGCCACCAAGTGACGGTTCTCGCCGTGGATCGGCATGGCGCACTTCGGCTTGACGATGTTGTACATGTACAGCAGTTCGCCTCATTGCAGTGGCCGGACACATGCACGGCGGCATTGTCTCGATTGACCACACGAGCGCCAAGCTGCACCAGCTTGTTGATGATCTTGTACACGCCATGCTCGTTGCCCGGAATCAGGGAGCTCGCAAGAATGACCGTGTCGAATTCGTTGATGGTGATGTCGCGATGATTGCCGTCGGCGATACGGCCAAGCGCGGCCATCGGCTCGCCTTGGGAACCGGTGCACATGTAGACGAGCTTGTCGTCCTGCACATCATGGGCCTTCTTCAGGTCGATGACCGTGTCTTCCGGAAGTCTCAAGTAGCCCAAATCCGCAGCGATGGACATGTTGCGAACCATGGAACGGCCCACGAACACCACCTTGCGACCGTACTTGTGGGCGGCGTCGACAACCTGCTGCACACGGTGCACATGGCTGGAGAAGCTGGCCACGATGATCTTGCGCGTGGCCTGGGCGAACGCCTGATCCAGCGCCGGGCCAATGGTGGTTTCCGGCTTGACGAAGCCTGGAACCTCAGCGTTGGTGGAATCCATCATCAGCAGATCCACGCCCTTTTCTCCGAGCTTGCCGAACTCCACCAAATCAGTGATGCGATGGTCAAGCGGCAGCTGGTCAAGCTTGATATCGCCGGTATCGATGAGGCTTCCGGCCGGAGTCTGCACGAACACAGCCAGAGCGTCCGGAATGGAATGCGTGACGTTCACGAACTCAAGATTGAACGGACCGACCTTCAGCTTGTCACGACCCTTGACCTCAACCAGTCGCGGATTGATACGATGCTCCTTGCACTTGGCTTCAACGAAAGCAACGTGAGCTTGGAACCAATCAGCGGAATGTCGGGGCGGAGCTTCAGCAGATACGGCACGCCGCCGATATGATCCTCGTGACCGTGGGTAAGCACCAGAGCCTCGACCTTGTCGAGACGATCCTTGATGTAGTGGAAGTCAGGCAGAATCAGATCGACACCCGGCTGCTCCTCTTCGGGGAAAAGCACACCGCAGTCGATGAGCAGCAGGTGGCCGTTGTATTCGATCACGTTCATGTTACGGCCGATTTCGCCCAGGCCACCAAGCGGCACGATGCGCATGGAGCCCTTACGGTACTTCGGCGGAGCGATCAACACGTCATCCTGCTGGGGCGCGGTGGTCTGCGGAGCAAGACGGGAATTGCGACGGCTTCCAGCAGAAGAGCTTGCCGCGCTGGAGTTCTTGGAACCTCTGGAGTTCTTCGTGTTCTTTGCGGCCTTCACGTTTTTCGTGCTCTTCGAGCCCTTGGAGGAGCCGCTGCCGTTGCCGCGAGAACCGCCACGAACGGAACCGGACGCATCGCCCGCACGATTGCCACGGCCACCGCCACGGCCAGAAGACTTCGCCTTCTTGGAAGTCGTTTCAGCCTTGCTGACCTTCTCAGAGCTCACAGACTTCACGGATTGCACATCCGCGGTCTGCGTGTTTTCAGTGCGCTTGGCAGCTTTGCTGCCGCGCTTTGTGCGTAGTTACTGTTTTGGTTTCTTCTATAGCCATTTCCTAGTTGGATTTCTATTACTAATTGTCTCCGCCTGTGCGGAAACGAGGAATTCAGTTAGTTTGCCGTATTACGGCAAACCCAGCAAACTTGTGATCGCAACAATGCCCGGAATCAGCGCAATCGCCGACAATCAAGCGCTTCGCAATCACAAGTTTCGCAATCACAAGTTCTTCAATTACAGCAAGCCGGAAGCGCGCATGCCATCTTCCGCGCGCTTGATCTCAGCCTCGCCCGGACCGACGTTCGGCAGACGCATCGTCGTGGAGTCGAGAATGCCACGCACCTTCAGCGAAGCCTTGGCCATAACAGCTGGAAACCGTTGCCGTTCATTGCTTCGACCAGTGGAGCAAGCTGCACGGCAATGCGCTGCGCCTCATGAATGTCACCGCGGTCGAATGCGGCAGCCAAATCGCGCATCGGACCGGAAGCAGCATGTGCGATCACGGAAATAATGCCGACTGCACCAACCGAAAGGAACGGCAGGAACAGACCGTCATCGCCCGAATACCAAGTCAAACCGGTTTCCATACGCTTACGCACGGCACCCGCGATATCTCCGGTGGCGTCCTTGACTGCCTTGACGTGACCGAGCTCAGCCAAACGACGGTAGGTTTCCAACTGAATGTGCAGACCGGTGCGGCCAGGCACATCGTAAACGATAATCGGCTTGTCCGCGGAATCATTGACCGCCTTGTAGTGACGGAACACGCCTTCCTGCGACGGGCGCGAATAGTACGGAGCGACCACAAGCACCGCATCGGCGCCTGCTTCCTGGGTCTGCTCCACCATGCGCACGGTGTGGGCGGTATCGTTGGAACCCGCACCGGAGATAACGGGCACGCTCACCACATCCTTGACGGCCTGAACCAGCTCGACCTTCTCCTCCATGTGGGTGGTGGGAGACTCGCCCGTGGTGCCATTGACCACAAGGCCATCGGCGCCATCGGCGACAAGCTGCTTCGCAAGCTTCTGCGCGGCCTCGAAATCAACGGAACCATCGGCCTTCATGGGGGTGACCATGGCCGGAAGAATACGTCCGAAAGGAGCAGGATCAAGAAGATGCATAGTACCGTCAGTCATAGTGCCAACGGTACTTCCCGCCACGGACGCCGAAGCGCCCGAGTTCGCGACCATATCGCAATATGAACTGCCTTCCAGAGACCAAAATCCCCCACCCGCTGGAACAATCCTCCCGTTGCCGAGCCTCCCAGAGTCCCGAAACCTCCAGTCACTGGAACAATCGGTACGCTAAACAACCCCTCACATTCCCAAACCTCCACCCGCTGGAACAATCCTCCCGTCAACCAGCCTCCCAGAGACCCAAACCTCCAGTTAATGGAACAATCCTCCCGCTGCCAAGCCTCCCACAGTCCCAAAATCCCCCAGCAAGTGAAGAATCGGTACGCTTAGCCGCATACTCAGGGGGATTCAAGCCAAATGACTTCACGATTTTGATCTGGTGACCGCACGATTTCGGAATATCGCACGATTTTGCTTTCCTGACCGCACAACACTCCAAAACAGTGCGATCACCAAGAGGGAAAAGTGCGCCCACCAAAACAAACTCAGGCAAGGTATTGGGTGGGGTTCTGCTCGAACTTGGCGGCGCAGCCCGGGTTGCAGAAGTAGTAGGTGGTGCCATTGTATTCTCGGGTGGCTGCAGCGGTGGCCGGATCCACGCTCATGCCGCAGACCGGATCTTTGGCGGGCGCGCTCTGATTGCCGTTGGCAGTGTGGCCGCCACAGCAGGAGTGCGCGCCGCCCATGCCTTCCATGCCCTCGTGCATACCTTCCTTCTTGGCCTTGTGATCACTGAACAGTCCCATGATGAATCCTTTCTGACTATGGTTGTTGTGATTATTATCGTTCGGGTTCGGCTGGCGAACCTGATACGTCTTATTTGCGGCACGCACCGCCTTGTCTGGATCGAACAGGCGCAGTCGGCTCGCGTTCGTCACCACGCATAGCGACGAGAACGCCATGGCCGCGCCCGCGATCATCGGATTGAGCATCATGCCGGTGAACGGGTACAGTACGCCCGCCGCAATGGAAATGCCGACGCTGTTATAGCCGAGCGCAAATCCAAGATTCTGCGCGATATTGCGCATGGTGGCGCGGGTCAAGTCGAGCGCATGCACCAAACCCATCAGCGAGCCATTCATCAATGTCACGTCTGCGGATTGGATCGCCACATCCGTACCGGTACCGATGGCGAATCCCACATTCGCGCGGGCAAGCGCCGGAGCATCATTGATACCATCGCCGACCATCGCCACCGTATAGCCTTGCGCCTGCAGTTTCGCGATTTCGTCCGCCTTGTTTTCCGGGCGCACTCCCGCGATCACATTGCCAACGCCAACTTGATCGGCCACGGCACGCGCCGTCGTTTCGTTGTCTCCAGTGAGCATCACCACGTTGACGCCACGCGATTTCAAAGCTGCGATGGCTGCTGCGAATCGGCTTTCACCGTATCCGCAACGGCCACGATTCCCGCAAGCTCGCCGTCGATTGCTGCGAGCATCGGCGTTTTCCCTTCCGCCGATAGCCGTTCCATGGTTGCGATAATGTCGTCAAGATCCTCGTTGCCGACACTCGGCATGGCCACGTCAAGATCGTCGATCAGATCGGTATTGCCGACCGCAACGTTGTACATTGCGGTTTCGGGAGAAGATATGGATGATTCGAAGGTCACGGAAGATGCAGAGGATTCGTCGGCTGCAACAGTCGGATTATTTGCAGATATTAACGGCAACGCGACGTGCGCAGTGACGCCCCGACCGGAAATCGCACGGAATTGCGTGGTCTCGCCTAACGTAAGATGCCTCTCTTGCGCGCCCGCAACAATCGCAGCGGCAAGAGGATGTTCGGAATCCCGTTCGGCACTGGCGGTAATTGCCAGCAGATCATCCGGCATTTTGCGCCATTTTCCAAGCGGAAACACGTCGGTCAACGATGGCTTTCCAGCGGTGATCGTGCCTGTTTTGTCAAGCACGACGGCATTGATTTTGCCGCAGGTTTCCAATGCTTCGGCGGAACGGATCAGCACGCCCATCTGCGCGGCACGACCAGTCGAAACCGTTACGGAAAGCGGCGTGGCAAGACCCACGCGCACGGGCATGCGATCAGCAGCACCGAAACCGCAGCCACCAACGCATGCACCACGCGTGGTTCCGGCCCAAACGCAAACCACAACGCGCACGACCACACGGCAATCAGCACCACAATCGGCACGAAAATGCCTGAAATCTTATCCGCCATGCGCTGCACCGGCGCTTTTGAACTTTGCGCGGATTGCACCAATCCGATAATCTGCGCGAGCACCGTGTCTTTGCCGACTTTCGTGGCACGATACCGCAGCGATCCAGTGCCATTGATGGTGGCGCCGGTCACGGAACCGCCGGCCTGCTTCACCACAGGCATGGATTCGCCGGTAATCATGGATTCGTCAACAGCCGACGAACCAGCAATAACCACACCGTCAACAGGAAGTTGTTCGCCGGGGCGAATCGCAATAATATCTCCGACCGCCACCTGCTCGACCGGAATTTCCTCTTCAATTTCACCTCGTACCACGCGAGCGTTTTTCGGCTGCAATCCCGCCAACGCGCGCATGGCCTCTCCAGTACCGACACGAGCGCGCGCTTCAAGCAATTGGCCGACCAGCATCAGCGTAATAACCACACCAACCGCTTCAAAATACGGTTCGCGAGCATTCTCAGGCAGAATCTGCGGAATAAACGTGACCACGCACGAGTAGGCAAACGCACATACGGTACCCAGACTGACCAGCGCATTCATTTCCGGCGAACGGTGAATAATCGCCGCGAAACCACTGCGGAAAATCGGTAATGCGGCATAGCACATCACTGGCAGCATCAGCACAAATTGCACCCAATTCGGCATCGGATACAGCATCAACATCGTCGAACCGAATACTGGAATCGTAACGATGGCTGACACAATAAGACGCGCAATCAGCGTTCGCATCTCACGAGATTCGGAAGAATCGTTTGACGAATCAGAAGAATCTGAAGAAATATTGGAAGATTCAGCGGATTCATACGATTTTTCATCAACAACAGTTTGTTGCGATTGCATATGAACGTGAGATTCAGCAGTATTCGTGCTCTCTTCCGATTCCGAATGTTCTTTCGGCATTGCGGCATGATGTTTTCCCGGCACCACCCGTAATGTGCCATGCAGCATGTTCATGCCACATTCGAAACCGTACTCCCCCGGTTCGTTAGGGTGAAGCGTCAATGTCGTTGTGCGGAAAGCGGGCAATGCCAGGTCGACACCGAAATCGGAGAACACCACGTGCGACGAGCATTCACCGTCTTCTTTGCGATCGAATATCAATCGCAATGGCAAACCGGCCTCAGCTTCGATGATTGCCGGACTATACCCACCTTTGACTTCGACAACCGCCTCTTGCACGCCGTTATCGACACGAGCGCGAAATGCTTTGCGCGGCGCGAAGAAGAACCATAACACGGCTGCCGTCACAATGAACGCGACAATGACGGCAATCAAAGCCTGCATATTCTCACCAACCTTATTCACGTTCACGTCTCAATGACCATCATCACAATATACCCCTATAGTATATTTGCAAGAGAAAAGCGGTATCTTCAGCGGTAAGATCAAGATTTCAGCGTTACGAGGAGCAGCATCATGAACGCAACCCATCACGGATACGCGGACGACCAGAAGAAAATCATCGCGCGCCTCAACCGCATTGAAGGGCAAGTGCGAGGCATACGCCAAATGACGGAAAACGGCGAATACTGCATCGACATCCTGACGCAGATATCAGCCGTGAACAGTGCGTTGAAATCGGTAGCGCTGCTGCTCGTCGACGATCATCTCAACACTGTGTCAAAGAAGCCATCGAAGAGGGCGGGGAAGTTTCCGAAGCGAAAATCGCCGAGGCAAGCGCGGCCATAGCACGCCTCGTGAAATCGTAGACCGCAAAACATGTCAATCCCCGATCCAGCAAGCGAAAACTCACCATCGCCGCCAAATCGGGGATTGTATGATCAGACCGGAAAGTTCCAGACCCCATAGATTTACGAGGTAGATTTACGAGGTAGATTTACAGGTCGAGGAAGTTGTCGAGGCCGACGGTCACGCCTGGGTATGCGCCGGTGGAAACCTTGCGTACGGCCAGCAGCACGCCCGGCATGAAGGAGATGCGGTCGAAGCTGTCGGCACGAATGGTCAGCTGCTCGCCGTCATTACCGAACAGGGCCTCCTCATGGGCGTTAAGACCGCGCAGACGTACGGCGTGCACGTGAATGCCGTCAACCACCTGGCCACGGGAGCCGCCATCGGTTTCGGTGGCATCCGGCACAGGGCCAAGACCTGCGGCCTTGCGGGCTGCGGCGATGCCCTGCGCGGTGTGGAATGCGGTGCCGGACGGAGCATCCACCTTGTTCGGGTGATGCAGCTCGATCACTTCAGCGGATTCGAAGTACGGAGCCGCAACCTTGGCGAAATAGTCGGCGAGCACGGCGGAAATGGCGAAATTCGGCGCAATGAACACACTCTGGCCCTCGCGAGGCGCGGCAGCGAGCGCGGCACGCACCTGATCGAGCTTCTCGTCGGTCCAGCCGGTGGTACCCACCACCACGTCGACACCTTGCGCCACGAGTGCGAGCACATTGTCAAGAGACACGCTCGGCACGGTGAACTCCACCACCACGTCAGTGTTGCCGGGGGTGATTTGGGTGAGGTCGTCGCCGGCGTCAAGCGCGAGCGCCAATTCGGTGTCGGCCGCGTTGTTCACGGCATCGACCACATGGGAACCATACGTCCTTGGCGCCAACTACAGAAACCTTGATCATTGCAGCTCCTTCAACATGTCGCACGTACGAGCGTACGAACAGCATTTCAAATCAGTCTCACTCATTCTACTGAGGAATGTTCCATTTACGAATGTAAAGAGACGCTTCGACGCGTCACCGCCCAGCCGATCAAGGCGAACGGAATCGAAGCGAGCACGAAAATCCATGCAGCATCAGGCTTACGTCTGGGCTGAAATGGTCGAGCATGATTCCCGTGGTCATCGAACCGAATGACGCGCCGATGGTTCCCGCGGTGCTCACCACGCGAGGCCTTCGGTCAGCGATTCCTCCGGCACGGTCTCCTTCATAACGAGATTGCCCGAAGCGAACACCGACGAAACGGTAAGACCCGTAAGGATTTCAAACACTCCCATCATAATCAGATTGCCTTGGCACATGTGAATGATGAAGAAGCCTACCGTTATGATCGCGAGGAACGTGATCATATGGCGCCAGCGGGAGCCTTCAGCTCGCGCGTGCCGAAAACCAGCGCGCCTATGCACGAGCCGACCGCCAACATCGCAAGCTGCACACCAAGCAGGGAATCAAGATGCAACGCTTTCATAACGGCCGTCATCGACGTATCGAATGCGGTGAAACTCATGTTGAACACGATGAATACCATCAAAAGCGGAATCACGCCCGCATAGGTGAGCACATTGCGTTTCTTGCGATTGTCATTCGACTTCAACTGCGCGACGGTCAGTTTGTCTTGTTGCACGGAATTTGCGCCGCCATTATTTCCAGTATTGCCGTCAACCGCCAATCGCACGTCCGCATCGTCGGAAGATGCCGAAACAACAGTGATTTCACGTACTACCGGCGGTTGCGTGTCACGCAATGCGAAGAACACCGTGCCGCCGATCGCGCACGCAATCGTCGGCACAAACAACTGCGAAACGGGATGCACGGAAGCCGCCAGGAACGCGGCCAGAATCGGTCCGAAAATGAATACGATCTCATCGATGGCGGATTCCAATGCATACGCAGTGTTCAGCAATGAGCCGTTGCCGGTACGGTCAAGCACATACGTCCAACGGGTACGCACAAGCGCGCCGAACGAGAATTGCGTGAGCCCCATCACCACAGCAAGGCGAACAGCAGTGGAATCGGCACGCGCACCAATGCCGCGAATGCAAAGCCAAGCATGGCGATGATTTGCACGACAAGCACCACTGATCCGACCTTGCGCTGGCCGAATCGGTCGAACAGTCGTGCGTACAGTGGCGTGACCGCCGCCGTGGAAAGCACATATGCCGCGCTCATCACGCCTGCGATCGTCCAATTGTCATACAAATGGTTGAGTGCGAGGATAATGCCAAGGCTCATCATCGACATCGGCAGTCGCGCCAAGGCTCCGGAAGCACAGAACGCTTTGGTTCCCGGAATGGAGAACAGTACGGAATATGGCGACTTCGGGATTTCGGTTGCGCTGGTGGCAGCCATGATTATCGCTCCTTAACTTCGTTGCGTCCGGCACGTGTGCCCGCCCACACATGCTGCACGAGGGTAGCGGCGCTCCTCCACAACGCTGCCCATAGTGCGTTACCCTACGGGCAGGCTGGAAAGCGCCGCACGTTCGGCGCACCAGCACTAGTCGTTGTCGGATTGTTCCGGAATTCCGTAGCTCAACTCGGCAAGGATCTCTTCTTCTGTTTTGTCGGCGGCATTGAGCTGTCGATCGCCCTCAATGGGTTCACTCAGATAGTAGAGGCAGGCGTCGATAGCGGTGAGCGGTACGCCCTCCATTGCCGACAGCAAGATACGATACATATCCAACTGTGCTAATTTTTTCTGAATTTCCTCTTTTTTGCGAGGTTTTTTTCCAGTTTTCCAATCGACAATAGTATATTGTTTCGACCGATCCGCCCCATCGAGACCCCCGAAGAACACCGCGTCGAGCTTGCCGTTGACGATGGTGCCCAATTGCGGCACGTTGACGACGATTTGCCGTTCCGCCCACGCGGGCTTGCGCCGTGCCCATGTCGACGTTGCGAGACGCTGTTGCCAATCGAATATCCCGTTATTGTCTGCCCCATTATCGTCTTGATTGTCTTGCGATTGCGCCGCATTGTTGCGTCGCAGCTCGGCAAGCATCGCCAATCGCGATTCAGCTACGCGAGTACCGCCATTGCCGCTCGCGCCAACGCCAATGCCGGCATCATTCGCATCGGCCATGATGAACCGTTCCGCCCAAGCATGGAACTGCGTGCCCAGTTGCGCGGCCGGAGACGCTACGTTCGGTATCGGACGCACCAGCCCACGCCAGTAAGTGCGGGCGCCACGCTCGTCCATCATGCCTGCGCGCGCCTGCAGCGAGGTGACGTTCTGACGACCGGACGCAAGAATCCTCTCGCCCTTCGCACGCACCGCGCTGTCGAACGCATCCTGCGACGCCTCTCCAAGCATGTCAGGCATGAGATTGCTGTCGGCACCAGCAATTGCGCGCATCGCAGCAGCGAAGCACCCGTATTTTCGCAACGCCCAGCACCTTCGCCACCGACAGGCTCGCCAACTTGCCCGCCGGCCCGTTCGCCAGCCCGCCCATCAGTCTGCCCGCCAGCATTGTTCATCGCCGAATCCACCTGCAACGCAGACAAACGCAACGTCTGCAGGGTCTCATCGCTCAACTCGCACGCCATGGCAGGAACTGGTTGCCTTCCGACGGCTCGAGCGGCGCATTCCAAGCGACGCCGACCACCGCATCTTCAAAATCGCGGGCATGCTCGCCCACAAAAAATCCATCCGGCAACGGCGCATCGATCGAATGCAGACTGGTCATGCCGTTTTCGGAGGAATCGACATCCTCAACTTCCGCAATATCGGCCAGGTTGCTCGGCTCAGCCGCTCTGGAAACGATATTGAGCATGGAATCGCGCACTTCCACTAGGAAATTCGACGGTTTGGACACACGTTTGCGATCGCCCACGGCACGCGGATCACGGCTTTCCGCATTCGTTGCGCTGCAGGTGAGCAGCGCCTCATGACGGGCGCGAGTCAACGCCACATACGCGAGGCGACGCTCGTCGGCATGCAACCGACGGCCATACTCCTCGATTTGCGTCAAATACAGTCCGTCCGGATCAATACCTTCCATGTCATCGACGCTCATATTCCGCAAGGTGCCGAACACTTCGTCGTCAATGATTTCCGCATCCTCCAGCATTTCCAACGCTTCCAACGGATTTCCACCCACAAGCGCGTCATGGGGGAATCGCGGCAGAATATCGGCGTCCACACGCACCGGAACCGGCACCGCAGCAGGATCGGTCAGCCACGTTTTGGCGGTCTCATGATATTCGGGCGGCGTCCACACGCCATCCTGGAAACCGTTGAGATGCTCTTCATCAACGACCACACGCAGATCGCTGCCCTTGTTGGTGGGGAATCCGCCATCGGTCATGCCGACCACGGCCACGGCATCCCATTCAAGGCCCTTCGACTGGTGTACGGTCATCAGCACCACGTCGACAGGCACATCGGGAGCCACCGCGTGCTCCTCGCGTGCGTCGCGCAGCGAATCCGCCCATGAGATGAACGCGCGCAGGCTCGGCGTTCCCTGCGACGCGATCTCCTGCATATACGTGTCGACGAGCTTCAGCAACGCATCGATCGGCGATTTGGCGAGCGCCACCCGGGATGCGGCGAGCGTGGCATCGGCCTGACCGCCGCGCATATGCTCGGCCAGCTGCATGTCGATATCGAGATTCAATGCGACGATGGCCTCACGAACCACTTCCGGCAACGGGTGGCCAAGCATGCGCTGCACCTGACGGATCGCATCCGCGGCGCGAAGCACTTCCTTCGTCCCTTCACGACTCACCCTGCCGTCAATGAGTTCCGCGAGATCGTCACGCAACATGAGGTCCACAAGGAAAACCGCATTCGGCACTTGATCTCGATATTCACGTACGATGGCACGGATTTCAGCATCGGAAGGACCCGACTTGGGAGTTACTCCATAAATTCCCAGATTTTCCGGTTTTTCTTCCTTGTTGGATTGCTCCTGCACGATTCCAGCTGAAACAAGCGCACGATACCGGCACATCGTGTTCACCTGTTCCGCGGTATCGGCGAGCGCCTGCAGATCGTTGGCGCTGATGGAGAATCGCGGCGTGGCCAGCAATCGCATAAGCGCCGCACTGTCGGTATGATCGCTGACGACGCGTAGCAAAGCGAACACGTCCTGCACCGCCGGGCGTTCCAGCAACGCCGACCGCCCCACTACCAGCGTGGTCAGGCCTGCGCGTTCGAGCGCTTCCGCGAATTGCGGCATGACTCCTTTGGAACGGAACAGCACCGCCACGTGCGGACGATTGTCTTTCATGCCATTGTCGAGGTCGCGCGAGGAAGGCGTGTGCAGGGCGATCGCATGTTTGGCGAAGCGCACGACCGCGTCGACCTCCTGCCCGAACGTGTCGAACGCAAGCACGCCCACCGTTCCTTCGGGGGCTTCGTCGGTATTGACGAGCGCCGGAACGTCGACTTCGCGCATCAGCGAGCTGCTGAGCGTCTGGCAGGCAAGCGGAGCGGTTTGGTGAGATTGTTCGCCGCTTCGAGCACCATGCGTGAGTTGCGCCGCGTCACGGTCAATGCGAACGGCCTGCTGGTGGCGTCCATGCCAAAATCGTGTTGCAGCATGCGGAATGCGCCAGGGCTCGCCCCTCGCCATGCGTAGATCGATTGGAAGGGGTCGCCGACCGCGTTGACCGCGCTGCGATGCGTGTCGTCCACGTGGAACAGCGCGCTCAGCAGTGCCGCCTGCGTGGTGGACGTGTCTTGGTATTCGTCGAGGAGCACATGCGAATAGCGTTTGCGGTAGGCCGCTCCGATGGACGGGAATCGGGAGACAAGCTGGAATGCCGCGATGGTGAAATCGCTGAATTCCGCCATATTGCAGGCGCGTTTTTCGGCATGATAGTCAAGCACAAGATCGAGCAGCAGGTCGCGTTGCTTGGCGACGAATGCGAGTTGCGCGCTGTTGAACACGCACATGTCGTGCCCGAGTTCGCGGTATTTCTCCAGTTTCTTTTCGTAGTCCGCGTCGGAATCCTTTTTCAGTCGTTTCGGCAGCTTTGGCGATTTCGCTCTTCCGTTGGCACGGTTTCGCCGTCAAGCGCTTGGCGATCTGTTCGACGAACGCCTCATCCAGTCGCGCACGCGTTGCACGGCTTCGTCGAAGCTGGTGCAGTCGCCGCCGATCATGGCGCCGGAAATGGCGTTGGACAGGGCGAACACGTTGCCCGCTATGGTGTTGAACGATTTCAGATCGCCGTCGAACGCCATAAGATCATCCATATGCCTGTCAAGCACGGTGTGGATGAGCTGCATGGCACCTGCTTCGCTCAATGGCTGCGTGTTCTGGTCAAAGCCGACAAGCAGTCCATATTGGCGCACGATGGATTGGAAGAAAGCGTCGTACGTGGAGACTTCCGGTTTGAGGAACGTCATGTTCGCTGATTTCAGGCCGCGTTCGCGCTGGTCGCGAGTCACGGCCGCAGACACTCGAGACAATAGTTCCGAGGCCGCTTTGCGCGTGAAGGTCAGTCCGAGGATCTTTTCGGGGCTCACCCCCTGTTCGATCAGCGTGATGATGCGTCTGGTCATCGTATAGGTTTTGCCGGATCCAGCGCCGGCCACCACCACCACATCCGCATACGAGGGCGCTTGGACGACGGCAGCCTGCTCAGGACTGTCGGTGAACTTCATGGTTCCGCTCATGCCGTTCTCCTTTCGAATACGGTGTTCTGTTCGCCCGCACAGGCCGGCAGATCGTAGTGTTTCTGCAGTATCTCACATGTTCCGTCGTCGGTCTTGCGGTGATTTCGTTCGCCCTGCTGGCCGCGGCCGCATAGAAGACCCTCGCGATCATGGTGAGGGACCATACCGCCATCGTGCCGCGTAAGCCAAGGAACTCATTCCAATGCTCGTCGCTCACTTCCAACGGAGGAAGCATGTCATCGAGTCCGTCGTGGAAATCCTTGTCGAGTTTTTTGACGTAATAGCGCGGTATGAATTCGCCGGTATTGAGACTTCCATTGGCGAACAGCGCCTGCTGCATATGCGATTCGGCGGCGGTGTCGCCATACGGCGCAGGGTATGCGTGCTTGGCTACATGGAATAGCGCGCTTTGCGTGATGTTCGGCGCGTTCGCCACCGCCTGCGCCCCGCGCATGCCGCTTTCCTCGGGGAATACGAGTCCCAGCTGATAGCAGACGAGCTGCAGATCGTTGAACAGGCCTTCGCCGGTCGGACTGACACCGGTTTTGTAGTCGATCAGACGCACCTGCTGCGTGCCATCCGCCATTTCACGCCGTTCCAAACGGTCGATCCTGCCGGTCAAACGCACGGTGAGATACTCGCTCATGCCGGTTTCCGGCCATCCTCCGACCAACGCTCCCATAATGGCGATCAATTCGTTCCGTGAAATCGCGTGAACGCCGTCCATCGCATTGTAGGCGTCGAGAATATCGTCGAAATCGAATTTTGCGGTAAATTTCAGCTCAGGTTCGGCTTTCGTAAGTTTTCCAACGCTGAATGCATCATTATTTTTAATCGGATAATCACCATGATTCGATTGCACGAAATACGTGGCGATGTTACGCAACGCCTCCTGCGCCTGCTCATCTTTCTTCAACGCCTGATACCGTTGCGCGGGATCGGCAATGGCGTTGAAATCACCGCATAGACGCTTGTATTCGGCATACATCCATTCGGTGATCGCATCGATATTGTCCACGTCGCTGATGGCGGTATGGTGTTCCGGCATATCAAGTCCGGCTTCGGTGGCCTGTTGCGCCACCTTGTGGATCAGCGAGCCGAAACTCGTGGCGACGCTGCCCATGCGCGGGCCGGAGAAGCGGTTTTCCAACATCCAACACACCGGGCACGCCCACAGATTGTCTACCGCAGAAGGAGACAAAGTCACCACGTCGGATCGCCGCGATTTACCGTTTCGGCCCGACGTCGAGCTTTCCGACGTGTCGCTCATGCCCGTCCGCATGACGGCCGCGATCTTCCGCATGGTGGCCTCGACCGTCTCCCCCATAAACGGCCAACGGTCAGGGTCGGCCGCCGTAACACCATGCGAAGCCAGCAATGCCAACGCTTCCGCGGCATCACGCGCCTTCGGGCTGTCCTCAGGTTCCGACGCAAGCACGCTTCGGGCGGCCGCGACCAGACCACGGGGATCGGTTTCCAGCCCCGCGTAATCGCCGTGGCCGCCGACCGACGCATATTCTCGCCGTTCCATATCGGCGTCGCGATCGCGGTCGAAGCACTCCGGCATATATCCGTATAGAAAATCCGAAGGCACATTGTCGTCATTCAGCACGGCGCTCACCACCACACGCTCGCTGGCACGGGTCAACGCCACCAACAGGCTCTTCTGCTCGGAGGCGAGCACCGACGCCAGTTGCGCGTCCTGCCTGCCCGCCGGAGTGACGATCGTGTCGGACAATACGCCGTGCAGCATCACATCGGCCAGTTCCTCACCGCCGAACAACGTGTTGCGTGGTGTGAGATTCGGCCACTGCCCCTGCTGCAAAGCCGGCAGAAAAACCAGATTCCAGCGCTTTCCCGCCGCTCCTGCGGGAGTCGTCAGGGTCACCGCCTGATCAATGGGCGCGGTATGCGCCAGCGAATCCGCCTCAATGGTCAGCAAACGCACCTGTTCGATGAACGCCTCGATGGTGTGTACCGCGAATTCCCCGCTTGACTCGCCGCCTGAAGCATAGTTGAACAAACGCATCGCCGCGTCAAGCCGATCATTCGCGGCACGGCCGGCAGCCGAATGCTCCAGCGCCACACGCTGCCAGACTTCCGCCTTGCCGCAGGCCCTCCATGCGCAATCCAACACATATTGCGGTTCACGCGAAACCAGTTTGGCTTCCGACTCGCATGTTTTGTCAAGAACCTTCCACAATGATGCGAACGCCTTGATCTGCGGATCCGCGCCCAGCACGGAGGCGATCGCATCGACCACGCGATCGGTATTGCCCTCCATAAGAAGCACGTACAGCGCTTCCATACTCAGCGCGAAATCGCCTTCATGCTCGTCTTCATGCTCACCATCATGCTCGCCATCGGCGCGAATCGCATGATAGTCCGTCATATAATCGCGCCAATCTTCCATCAAACGAGGGAGCAACGCCTGTTGTTCGACGGCAGCGTCCGCCGCATCCTCATCATCTTCGAAATCATCTTCGTCGTATTCTTCGGCAGCATCCTCATCATGGTTCGCAGCCTTGCTTTCCACAATCGAAGCGAGCGAAACCAACGCGTTCATCGCGGATTCGATGGATGCGAGACGGGCCGGACGCCCCTCATGCCGTTGATCACCACCGACCGTAATCAGCGGAGATCCCATAATCAGCGCCACGCGCGAACGAATATAGGATCCGGCGGTCTGCAGGTCCATGGTCGAAGCCGCGATCGTCTGGTTTTTCAATTCGGCCAACTCGATCAACGCGAACAGACCCTGCACGAACGGCTCATCCTTCAACGGCCGGGTCACGCTGGAATAGCGCACGGGAACGCCGTCAGCGCGCAACCGCTCGCCGAATGCGCGCACGGTGGCATTGTCGTGCGCGATCACGGCCATGTCGTTCCATACACGGGAACGTTGCAAATGCTCAGTTTTGATCTTCCACACCACGTCGTCGAGCTCTTCGGAAGAGGAACGGTACAAGGCCGTTTCCACACTGCCGTCGGCCGGCGTGACACGAGCGCCCGTATCGTCGGCCGGCAACGTTTCGATGGGCATCGCGCCTGGCATATCGCTCATTTTGCCGGGACGATCGGGCAGAGGCACGTCCGTCGACTCCGTGCTTGCGATCGACAGGCTCACTCGCGTCGCGACAAGCGTGCGATAGTCGCCATGCACGCCTTGCTGGTTCGACACGGTTTGCGCGGTATCGCCTTCGTGCGCCGTTTGCAGACCTTCGATGCGTTCAAGCCTCGCTCCCATGCGCGTCTGCGCCTGGTTGAACAGATATTCCGGATATGATCCTCGGAACGTCTGCACGGCTTCGTCGGGATTGCCAACCAACAGCAGGCGCACCCCGCGTTCATGCAGGGCTTCAAGCAGTGCGAAACCAGCCAACGTCGTATCTTGAAAATCGTCGACGATCAGCATGTTCGCAATATCGGCTTCCTGTATGCCAGACACGGCTTCGGTGGCGTCGATCATCAGCTGCGACGCGTCGAGACGATATTCGCCAGGATAAGACGAACGGATCGCCTCATTGTATTCCTCACGCAAGGCGAAGGCGAGACGCCATTGAGTGCGCAGGCGTTCGCGACGTTCGTCAAGCATGCCGTCCCTGCTGGCCGTACGGGCGATCAGCATGTCTTCGAACTGCGGTTTCGCGCCAATCTCGTTCATGCGTGCGAGCATGTCGCGCAATTGGTTGGCGAATGCGTCGGTGGAATCGTCGGCCACCAGTCCTGACCATTCGGAAACCGCGAAATAGGTGCGCAGCAGATCGCAGGTGGCGCAATCGTCGCCATGTTGCCTATGCTCCACATGCGAAGCCAGTACCTTGCGGATGATCACATCCTGTTCCGCACCGTTCAACAGTTTCGGCAACGGTTCGCCTTGACTTGATCTCACGGCCGTCAGCAGACGGAATGCGACGGCAGGCAACGTAGTGACCGGTCGCGCCTGCGACACGGCCGACAATTCGCGGATCGCCCGATCGCCCAACGCATCGGCGATCTGCCTGCCAGACACCGTCATCACGGCATTCCCGTCACCATACCGCCTCATTGCGGCAACCAGCATGCCCAGCGCAAACTCGGTTTTTCCACTGCTCGGCGCGCCCGCAACCAACGTGACGCGGTCAAGGTCTTCCAAATTCATCATGCCTCCCAACACTACTAGTCTCGCCCTCCTTTACCTGACAAATCCGGAACCTGCAAAGTTGTCTCGAAGCCAACCTTTATCCAACACAATCTGCGGTGCAACCACTCCTTCGTGGCATCTGCAGCAACGCCGACAACACATCAATGGTCATTTCCATTTGAGCCAGATGCCCGTCATCCAGCAACTGAATGTATGTACCCTCATCGTCGCCACGAAGGCCGTCTCTTAAGGTTCGCACGTTCTTTCTATCACTACGACTTCTATTATTCAGCCACAACATGTCTCAGATGCCCGTCTTTGTATATGGACATTTTGACCCCTTGCTGATAGGTTTCTGGGTTGGTCTTCAGTTAGGATGGGATCCAGAGAGAGCGGCCGAAAAGCATACGCACCACGAGGAAAGAGAGCATATGGAAGCCATGAACGGCATTCCCCCTCAAATCCCTGGGTATACATTCGCCCAAAAGTTGGGTTCAGGTTCCGAAGCGAACGTGTATTTGTACCAGCAGCTTTCCCCCAGCGACAAGTGGCCATCAAGGTCAGCAAGGGAACGCTCGATCCGCGCGCGGCGGCGCGGTTCCGTTCCGAAGCGAACTTCATGGGCAGGATCTCCTCGCATCCCTACATTCTTTCGGTGTACGAAAGCGGCATCACCGCCACAGGCAACGGCTACACCGTATTCGAATACGCTCCGGGAGGCAATTACAAGACCTTCCTGGAATCCAACAGGCTCAACGCAGACCAGATGCTCACCGTCGGCATCAATCTGGCGAGCGCCCTTTCCACAGCGCACCGCGAAGGCATCATCCACCGCGACATCAAGCCCAGCAATATTCTCATCAACACGCATGGCATGCCCATGCTTTCCGATTTCGGCATCGCGGGAACGATCTACGGGCGTCCCGGCATCGGCTACACCATCGCGTGGGCTCCGCCGGAAGTGCTTGCAAAGAACGGCGGAGGCAACGAATCCTCCGATATTTATTCGCTGGGAGCAACGCTGTTCGCCATGCTGACGGGCCAGTCGCCATATGAATACGGCTATTCCGCGGCCCTCGGCTCGACCAGGGGCAAAGAACGCGGTGCTCTGCTGAGAAACATCATTCTCACCGATCCGCTCCCTAAGCTCAATAGGCCGGATATTCCCCCGCAAGTGGAGCGGATTTTACGCAAGGCGTTGAATAAAGCGCCGGAAGACCGGTATTATTCCGCATATGATTTCGCGCGTGACATGCAGCGTGCGCAGCAGGAATTGTATGGCCATGCCACGCCGACCACGGTCGAAGACGAACCGCCGTTCCCGCAAAATCTGTACGCACAGTCCCAGGCAAGCAGCCAGGCAGCCGCGGTTGTTCCGAAACAGCGCAGCACTTGGGCCAAGCCTCTTGCGATCGTCGTTTCGGCGGTTGCCGCGATCACGGCCGTCGCGTTGGTGTTCGCGTATGTGATCTTGCCGAATATGGATTCGGCTTCCGACAATAGCAGCGTGCAGATCAAGACTCCGGGAACGCACGATCAGGACAACGATTCGCCTGATTCGGCCATCACCACAAGTAGCGTGCCCAGTGTCGAGAATCTGGCCGGCTCATATTCCGCCGACGGCGGCAGCGTGCAGTTCACATGGGTGAACCCCGACCCTCAGGACGGCGATTCGTACGCATGGTCGCTGGTAGCGATGCAGGAGTAGACCCGAACGCCCAAGGAACCACCACCGACACGCGCATCAGCATCAAACCCGCCGACGCTCGCAGACCTGCATTCAGGTGAGCCTCATCCGAGCCGACCGTCAGATGTCGCAGAATCCTGCGATCGCGTGCGCAGCCAAAACATAAGCATCACAGCACTTCCCAACAGGGTCGGCCGACGGCATTATTCCATCGCAGGCGATGTCCGGAACGAACACAACGACCATCGGAACACTCAAGGAAGAACCGAAAATGGACAAACGCAAGAACGCAGCCGATCAGCGGCACAATCGCACGAACGTCAATTGCGCTTCGGATCAATGGTACGCAAACTGCTGTTGCCGTCGGGAAGCAGGCGGTGGATCACGCCGATCGTCATGCTGCTTCTGCTGCTGGGTATCATCGCGGGCGCGTTCATCGTCAGTTCGGTGACGCAACGGCATGTGCAGCTCGACGACGGCACCGTGTGGATCACCTCGTTGAAAGATCGCAAGGCCGCACGATTCAATGCGAAGAACAAGGATGTGGACGCTGGAGTCTCATCCGCAGCTTCCCGTTTCGACGTGGCACAGCATGATGGCGACACGGTGATCTCCGAAGGCACCAAAGCCAGCAATATCGCGGCTTCCACCATTAGCGAAACCGGCAACACCGCCATCAAAACGGATATCGCAACCATTGTCGGAGGCGATACCGCGGCTTTCATCAACACCAAAACCGGCAATGTGTGGGTGGGATCCGCTTCCGATGTGAAATCCGTCAACCCCACCACCGACAAGCCGAATATGAAACTGGGATCCGGCGGAAAGATCGCGGTGACGCATGACGGAACCGTATACGGATACCGAGCTTCCGATGGTGCGGTGCTGAGCATCAAAGGGCCGCAGGGCACGCGTGAGCAAGTTGGCACGATCGAAGGCGCACCGCATGCCGAATCGTTCACCGTCATCGGCGAAACCCCGGTCGTGGCGGCAAAAGGCACCGTGTATTGGCCGCAGGGAAGCGCAGCCATCAATCTGCAGGGCAGCATGACCTTGCAGGCCCCTTCCACGGACGGCAAACAGAACGGATGGGTGGCCGTGGCGACGCCGCGCGGGCTCGCAACGGTGAACCTCAGCACCAAGAAAACCTCTGAAACAACGAATTCCGGCAAGGGCGAGGCCGCCCAGCCGGTGTCCACAGGCGGATGCGTGTTCGCCGCATGGGCGCAGAAAGCCAACAATTACGCCAAAGTGTGCTCCGTAGACGGTTCGGATACGGCATTCGACGCCCTGACCAACATCAACGCCACTTCGGAACTGATATTCCGCACCAACCATCGTCTGGTCATACTCAACGACGTGGTCAACGGCAACGTTTGGAATCCGCAGGAATCCACCAAGGTCATCAAAATCCAATGGAACAAGGTGGAAACCAAACAGTCGAAGCAACAGGAACAGAACAACGACAGCGCCAACAACCAGCATAATTTCAGCAAGACCTGCTCGTCGCAATCCGGCCAGATCAAAGCCGAAGATGATTCGTTCGGCGCGAGAACAGGATCGCAGCAGATCCTCGACGTGCTCCGCAACGACGAACAGACCGACTGCTCCGTACTGCGCATCACCTCGGTAAGCGCCCCCGACGGCGCCAACATCAGCGTTTCCCCCGTATACGACGGACGATATCTGCAGCTCGACGCTTCCGCGGCATCCGAAGGATCCGTATCGTTCAGCTATGAAATCTCCGACGGACGCGGGCAAACCTCCAACGCCAACGTAAGCCTCACACTGGTAGGCGGGGACGACAACGCGCCCCAGCAAACCGATACGCCACCGGAAATCGACGTGGAACAAGGAGCGACCTACACCACCAACGCGCTGGGCAGCTTCTCCGATCCCGACGGCGACCCGCTCACCCTCGTATCCGCAACCCCGCAAAACACCGACCAGGTGACCGTTTCCACACGCGCCGACGGGCAGCTCGTGTTCAACGCGGGATCCATGTCTTCCGGACGCGCCGGCATCGAAGTGACCGTTTCCGACGGCCAGCAGACCGGCACCGGCATGGTGTATTTCTCAGTGAAACCGGCCAACACGCTGGCCGCGGTGATCGATCCGGCCGTCAAGCAGACCACGCCAGACACCCGCACCACCATCGCGCTCAAACAATACGTGCATGGCACCTCGGCCGAACCCGCGCAGCTGACCGCCGTGGAAACCCCATCCGGCGCATCCACCACCATGAACGCCACCGACATGTCGTTCACCTTCAGCGCATCCAACCCCGGCACCTACTATGTGCCCTACACCATCACACAAGGATCCATCCCCTCGACCGGCCTGGCCCGCATCGAAGTGCAGGCCGTGGCCGGAGACTCCGCCAAACCCATCGCAGCCAACGACGTGGCACTGCTCGGCGCCGACAACACCGCAATCATGGAACCACTGTCTAACGACGTCGACCCGATGGGTGGTGTGCTATCCGTGACCAACGTGACCGCCGACGCGGCGAGCGGCATCAAAACCGGCGTCGTAAGCAACAAGCGCGTCTACATCACCGCACGACAGGTACCGACCGAACCCGTGCAGATCACATACAGCGTCGCCAACGCGGCAGGCACGTCAACCGGCGTGATCGTACTGCAGCCACCGGCACTGACCACCTCCAACTCCGTGCCGAAAGCCGACAACATCACCACGCAGGTACGCACCGACGGCATCGTCTCCATCGACGTGCTCGACCACGTGACCTACTCCGACGGCACCACGGTAAGCCTGCAAAACGACCTGCAATACGACAAAAACACGTTCAAAGGACTCGTATTCGTATCAGGCAACACCGTACGATACCAAGCATCCAACCAAACCGGATCCTTCCCCGTAACGTACACCGTCAAAGACAATCTCGGCAACGCGGCATCCGCCACAATCACCATCAACGTGCATCAAAAAGACGCTTCCAACAAGGCTGCGCCAACACCATCCGACGTCGAGGCGCAAGTCGCGGCAGGCAGAAAGTCCAAATCCCGATCACCTTGACCGGCATCGACGCCGACGGCGACGACGTGCAGCTGCTCGGTCTCGGCAACAAGGCGCCGACACTCGGACGCATCAGCGAAGTCGGCGCCACCTACCTGGTATACGAAGCCTATGCCGACTCCACAGGAACGGACACCTTCTCATACGCCGTCGAAGACTGGACCGGCCAACGATCCCAAGCGCAAATCCGCGTAGGCGTATTCACATCCGGCACCGACTCGGGCGTATACGCGCGCGACGACGAAATCACATTGCGCCCCAACACCGCAGCAACCGTGCCCGTGGCGCAAAACGACATCTCCGGAGACAACACCGACCTGGCCGTCAGCGAAAACGTCGAATCGCAAGACATCAGCAATGTGACCGTGGCGGACAATGCGCTCGCCTTCACCACTCCTCAGCAGGCGGGCACCTATTACGTGGTGTATACGGTCAAAGACAAGGCAGGATTGTCCGACACCGCGACATTGACGGTGAACGTGGACGACACCGCCACCATCGAACCGCCGACAGCATACGACTACCGTGTGCCATCTTCCGCGACGATCGATAAGAAATCCATCGACGTGGACGTTTCGCAATGGATCGCGAATCCTTCCGGCAGCGCGACGAACTGCAGGTGGCCGTGGATGATTCGGCTACCGACCATGCGCATGTCAAGGGCGGTGACAAGTCCACGACCATTAGCGTGGAATTGACGGATGAGGCGCGAGCGTGCCGTACACCGTGACCAACACGACATACAACATCACGTCCACGGCGTTCATCCAAGTGCCCGCGTACGGCGTGTTCCCGCCGACCCTTCGACCGAGCGCCGGCATTGAAGGTGAACGCACGCGAGACGATCACCATCAATATCGCCGATTATGTGCGCGTGGGCGCAGGCAAGATCGCGTATGTGGACGGCGCCGATTCGGTGAGCGCCACGAAGGCCGCGGACGGAGACCTGTATGTGAACGACCAGACGTTGAAGTTCACCGCATCAAAGGATTATTCCGGTCCAGCGTCCATCACCTTCACCGCGGTGGATGGCAAACGCGACAAGAACGATAATGTGAAAATCATCAATTCGGCGGTGTTGACGTTGCGATCACCGTGATCGGACGTGACATGCCCGCGCCGACGTTCTCCTCGTCCACCATTGACGTGGTCGCAGGAGAAAGCGCCACCACCATCGATCTGACCGCGTTGACCCATTCGGCGTCCGACCTGTATGACGATGAGAAGCAGTACACGTATTCGGGTGGCGCTGATTCCGACCAGGTGAGCGCCAAAGTGAGTTCGAACGCAAGCTGACCGTGTCCGTCGACAAGACCGCTTCGCCGGGAACAACGGTGAGCGTGCCGATTTCGATTCAATATTCGAAGGGCACGGTGAGTGCGGGCGTCACGGTTCGTGTGACGGCCTCCAACAGGCCTTTGGCACACATCAACGCGAAAACCGTGAAGGTCAAGGCAGGATCCAGTGAGGAAGTGAACCTGCTGTCCGATGCGTATAATCCGTTCCCCGATTCCGCATTGACCGTGACCGGATGCACGTCCGATGGCGCGTCGAAGCTGACCGTGGACTGCCCGTCCAACGGTGTGGTGTCGATCAGCGCCTCGTCCGATATCGCGCGAGCACCAACAAGGTGATCGTCAACGTGCGCGATGCCACCAATACGAAGGAACGTGAGGTGACGGGCACCATCAACGTTTCGGTGATGGACAAGCCGGATGCGCCGCTGCTCTCCCCCATCGCCGGAGACCCGCAGGATGGCGCGGTGAATCTGAGTTGGACGGCCGGCTCTTCGAACGCAGTCCGATCAGCGAATACAAGGTGTCGTGGGGCGGCGACGGTTCCGGCGAGAAATCGTGCGGATCCGTGACCTCCTGCCAAATCACCGGCTTGAAGAACGGCAAGACGTACTCGTTCAAGGTGCAGGCCAAGAATGAGGTCGGCTGGTCGAAGGAGTCGAATGGCGTGGAAGGCACGCCTGACAAGCTTCCAGACGCGCCGACCGATGTGAAGGCCGAAGCTAGCAAGAACACCATCACTGTCACATGGAAGGCTTTGGAGGGTAATTTCTCCGCCGTCGACAAGTATCAGGCGACGTTGAGCGGTCCGAATGTGGCGAATCCGGTCCAGGAAGTCACTGGCACCAGCATCACGTTCAAATTCGACGACAATGCGATCACCGACGGCGCATCCTATACCGCCACGGTCAAGGCGCATAACAAAGTGAACTGGAGCCAGCCTCCACGGCATCCAATGCCGTTTCGCCTTGGGGCACGCCTGACAATCCGACTATTTCCGCCGATCAATCAGGCGACAAGATCGTGGTGAGAGGACGGATCAATGACGCACGTAACTCGAAATACCAGTCGATTACGGTAAGCATCGAGGGCGAAGACAAATCCGTGGAGACAAGCGCCAAGGATTATTCCGTCGAATTCGACATTAAGAACGAGTGGTACTACAGAAAACTTAAGCCGACGATTACCGTGGTTACGGAACGCAGTGGCTCATTGCGCAACGAAGCGTCCGTTTCGACTTTCACAGCAGTCGATCCTCCAACCAATGTGAAGCTGGAACTCAACAACAACACATGTGTGGCGACCTGGTCCAGAAAAGGTGGACGCGTCACAGGTTTCGTTGTAAAGGCCAAGGGTTATTACGATGATGATGTTCATGAGAGCAGAGCCGAATGGCCGCTTTCCGGTGATTGGAGCACCTGCGATACGGTAAGCGTGCAACAGTACTTCATCGACACCTCACATCTCAGCGACCCAGCAATCGCTACCGATAATACCGTCGGCAACAAAAAGCCAGCGGAAATCACACTGCCATCCTCATTGACGTGGGATACACAGAACGCCAACATCATTCATGTCAATGGCGGTAGTTGGGAGGCCCACGGGCGAAGTGTCAAAGGCAGATCGTCATCACTCCGGCAGGGGAAAGCTCGCATACCTACGATTGGCCAGCTAACGGCACACTGGATGTTTCCGACATCACCAGTCCTTCCGGTACCAGATGCGATTGGGAGGTTCGCGTGATCACCACTGCCGGGGAACCAGAAATCAATGCGACCAAGAAAAGCTCTGATCCCGTGACCGGAGTCCGATACGAGGAGAAAACCCCGATCCGAAACCGGGACCAACTCCTGATAATGGAGAGACGCAATCCTCGATAGACACCAATGCTTCAGCCATCTCATTACGAACAGGGTTGGCAGGAAAACAGGCGCGAGGCATCTCATTCACCGTCAAATAAGCAAATTCAACATCACAACCAATCATCAATACGACCAATAGAAGCAACCAAGGAGTACCTATGAGCAACGAAAACGACGACGCCACCCAGCTGGGTTCCATTGGGCGCCATATGAGCAAGCCGCAACAGCCCGGCAATCCGCAGGCACGCCCCGCATTCCAAGCTCCAAGCCTGCCGACACATCCGCAGGAACAGGACGGAGACGAGGAGGGCACGGTACTCAGCACGCATAACGCAACTCCTTCCAGGCCGACGAGGCCTACGGTTCCAATGGCGCAGCCCATGCAGGCGCAACCGACGCAATCCGCTCCAACACAACAGCCGCTACCACAATCGCAATCGGCTCCCGTAATGGCAACGCGCCAATTCCCGCAGACTACGGCACCAAGCGTCAAGCCCGCGCAGCCGGCCATGGCTTCTTCCATGATGTCCGCGCCGCAGGCCGACATCACCGAATTCCATGAACTGTTCGCCCAACTGGTCGGCAACGTCTCCCAAGTCGTGGTCGGCAAGGAACAGCCGATCCGCCAATGCGCCACCGCCATGATCGTCGGTGGCCACATTCTGCTCGAAGACAATCCGGGGACCGGCAAAACGCAGCTGGCCCGCGGCCTCGCCAACTCCATCGACATGTCGTTCAAACGTATCCAGTTCACTCCGGATCTGCTGCCGTCCGACGTGGTCGGCGTAACCTACTACGACCAGAAGAACGGCGAATTCGAATACCGCGAAGGTCCGATTTTCGCATCCATCGTGCTCGCCGACGAAATCAACCGAGCCTCGCCAAAAACGCAGTCCGCACTGCTCGAGGTCATGGAAGAGCAGAAAGTCACCGTCGACGCGAAACCCATGCGGTACCGCAGCCGTTCATGGTCATCGCCACTCAGAACCCCATCGAGCAACTCGGCACCTACAAACTGCCTGAGGCGCAGATGGACCGTTTCCTCATCAAAACAACCATCGGCTATCCGAGCCATGACGTAAGCGTGAACATCCTCAAGCAGGTCAACGTCACCGACCGTGCCTCCACCGTACATGCGGTGCTCACCGGCAACGACGTGCTGCGCATGCGCGCCATCAGCGAAACCGTGCGTCTCGACGACGCGATCATCGAATACATCGTGCGCTTGGTGGAAGCGACGCGCCACAACGAACGCATCCAAGTCGGATCGTCCATGCGAGGCGCGCTCGCGCTGACCCGATGCGCCCGCGTGTGGGCCGCGTCCAGCAATCGCGGATACGTGGTGCCCGACGATGTGAAGCAACTGGCCGTCGCCGTGCTCGCACACCGCATCACGCTCACCGCGGAGGCCACATTCGCGGGATCCACCCCCGAACAGATGATCGAACAGATCCTCAATGAAGTGCCTTCACCGACCGTGGGCGCCACCGCCTGAAACGCACGGCGCAGCCAGCCGCGTACGGCACGGCACACGCAAAGCGCACACCCCACACGAAACGTTCGCAAACCCCCGAAAGGTCAAGCATGCGACAATCCAAAACCATGCAGCGCAGGAGAACCATGCAACGATCCCTGCGACGCATCAAGCATCGCATCAAACGACTGGTCACCTCATACGTGTCGCCGCTCGGATGGGCCGTGACCGGACTCGCCATCGCCTCACTCATAGCGTTCACAATCCTCAGCTGGCATGAACTGCTGACCATGGCGATCGTGTTCGCATGCATGATGGTCGCCGCCATCATGCTGTCGCTCGGCAACACGTCGTTCACCGCCACCATAGACGTGTCCAGCAGGCGCGTCACCGTGTCAGACACGGTGAAAGTCGATGTGTGCGTCGACAATCCAGGCGCACGCCAACCACATCAGCACGCGGCGACCTGCCTATCGGAGACAGCCACGAACGATTCGCCATCCCCATGCTCGCCGCCGGCCAATCACGCCAAACCACCGTGGAATTCACCGCCGTCTCCCGCGCGGTACTGCCGGTCGGTCCCCTGTCCATACGCAAAGGCGACCCATTCGGACTCGTACGACACGAAAAGAAACTTGTCGACCAAATCAACGTGTTCATCCACCCGAAAACCGTTATGCTGAACACACTCAACGCCGGAATTCCGCGAGATCTCGAAGGCCAGCCAAGCGGCGAAATCGTCGACGACGACCTCGATTTCTACGGACTGCGTGAATACGAGCCAGGCGACGACGTACGCAACGTGCACTGGCTCAGCTCCGCAAAAACAGGCGCACTGATGATCCGTCAATACGAGGCGACCCGACGCACCGACACCGCATTGACCATCAGCGTGAACCCCGACGACTATGTGAGCTCCGACGAATTCGAACTGGCGGTATCCGTCCATGCCTCCATCGGCGTGCAATGCCTGCTCCAAAACCGACCGGTGACCTCACACGCGGGAACCGAACACATCATGCCACGCAACTCCACGGAATTCCTTGACGGCTGCAGCGCCATCTCCCCCGATATCAGCGACAATCCGAATCTGGCGCAAACCACCCTCGCCCATGCCCCCGACTCATCGTTCTACTACATCACCGTCGGCAGGCTCAAAAACATCGACGAAATCAAACACATGGCGCTCGCACTCCCCCGATCCGCAACCTGCGTGGTACTGCAAACCGCCATCGGACAGCCACGCGCCATCAAACGATACGCCGATTTCACCCTGGCGACCGTAGGAAACCTAGACGATCTCCCAATGATCATGGGGGTACTGGAATGAGCACCACAGGACTTTCCACCCACAACACCAACACCGGCGACACCGGCCGCACCACCGGATTCGGCAACACCTTCACCGGAACCGGCACCGCTCATGGGCCGACTCCACACACTCCGTCATCTGGATGTCACGAGACGGCAAATCACAGGCACTCCCCTACCTACGCCGGACACGCGCCTCGCAATACGCAAGCCTGCTCGTCGCAGCCCTACTCACCCTCGCCGCCGCCAGCAACCTCATCGACGTCTACGGATCGGCCGCATCCTGGGCGCTCGCCGCCCTTCCGTCCACCATCATCGGATCTCTCGTGGCGCTCGCAGGCACGGTTCCGGCACTTCGTCTCTGGTGGCAGATGCTGTTCATGGCCGTCGCCCAGCTGGTTGTCGGCCCTGTACTGTTCCTCAACGACACCACCATCGCCCATATTGTTCCGACCTTGCGCACGCTTACACAAGGCTGGATGAACATGCTCGGATCGTTCAAATTCATTCTGTCGGTCGAACCTCCCACCGGTACCGCCGATGGCTGTTTGCTGGCCGTATGGACCATCTGCCTGTGGTTCGCGCTACTGACCGGCATTTTCGCAGTGACTGAAGATGGCCGATTCACCATGATCGCCATTATTCCCGTTACCGCCAATCTTGCGATTTGCGCGCTGCTCGGCTCATCTTCCGGCTATTACCGCATGTTCGTAGGCACCATAATGGCGCTCATATTGGTGATTTGGATCAGCGCACGTTGGAAATTACTGGAATTGGGACGTTGGCTCAGTTCGTCGTGATCGTGGTGTTTTCCGTCGCATTGGCGATTGGAGGATGCCTCGTCGTCGATCAGGACCGCACCATTCTGCGCGACCATTATGATCCGCCGCTTAGCCCGTACAATTACACCAGTCCGTTAAGCGGCATGCGCTCGTACATTACAAACAGTAAGGACGATGTGCTCCTCACCGTCGAAAACCTGCCCGCTGGATCAAGCGTGCGACTAGCGGTCATGGACCGTTTCGACGGCAACGTATGGAATCTGTCCGACTCCACCATGTCGTCGGACTCCTCCAATTACCGACGTGTCGGCACCTCCATCACCAACAGTGCCGAAGGCAAGAAATTCACCGCCACATTCACCGTGGACAAAGGACTCAGCGACTACTGGCTGCCCATGGCCGGAGCCGCATCCAGCGTGACATTCGACAACAGCGAAAACTCCGACTCGTTCTACTACAACAGCGACACCATGTCGGCCATCTACCCTCACGCACCTCCGAAGTCTCACCTACACGGAAACCGGCATCATGCCAATGGTTCCCACCGACAAACAGATCGCCAAAACAGACGCGGCCGCCATCAGCCAGCCAAAAGCCGAAGATGTGCCGACTGCGTAGACAAACTCGCCACAGCCATCGCCGGAGGCCAATCCAAAGGCGGCGAAGCGGCCCAGGCCTTAGCCGAAAAGCTCAAAGAATCCGGTTGGTTCTCACACGGATTAAGCGGCGACTACCCGTCAACCGCAGGCCACGGCAACTACCGCATCGACCAACTGCTCGCCGGAACGGCCATGGTCGGAGACAGTGAACAATACGCCTCCGCCATGGCATTGATGGCACGCAGCCTAGGTCTTCCCAGCCGTGTGGTACTCGGATTCCTGCCAAAAGACGACGAAGGTGAAATCAGCGAAAGCCGCACCGAAGAACAAGGAACAACCACCATCACGAAATTCACCGGCAACGACGTGACCGCATGGGTGGAAATCAAACTGGACGGCTACGGTTGGGTGGCATTCTATCCAACGCCAAAGGAAACCAAAGTCCCCGACGAAAACCAGAACCTCACCCCACCGAATCCGCAAACCCTGGTACGCCAGCCCCCGGTACCACTCACCGACCCGCTACGCGACGACACCCAGGCCAAAGGCAAGTCCTCAATCGGCGGAAGCATGGCCGACGAAACCTCAGCCAACCTGTTCTGGCAGCATTTCGGCAGAATCGCAAGAAAAGTAGCCATCTACGGAAGCCTCTATGGACGCTGCTCATCATATGCGGTCTCCTGCTCGCCATCAAAGCGATCGCACTGGCACGATCAAGAAAACACGGCAGCACGCAGCAGCGTGTGGCAGCCGGCTGGCAATCGGTCGCCGCGCTCGCACGGCAAAGCGGACTCGACATTCGAGGCACACGCAGCGAACAGGCGGTTTCGATCGCGAATCAGATGGATATTTCCCGCGAGACCTTGCTCGCTTTGGGCGCGCAAGCCGATTACGCGGCCTTCTCCGGTAATTTTGTCAACGAAGAGCATGTGCAGCAGTATTGGCGCGATATTGCGCAGGAACGCAAGTACATGCTCAAGTCATTGCCGACGTTACGCCGATGGCGTGCCAAACTTTCGCTTGCCGACGTTTTCCACTTCCGCAGCAACCGCAGCGGGCGGAACAACGGCAGCGATCGGAAGCACAATCGTAAGAAAGGACGGGACTCATGATCTTCCGTAGCATCGAGCCGGCCTGAATAGCAATGTCGGGTGCAAAAGAAAAAACAACCAAGACAACGCTCTCGCCAGCCGTGGCGTATATGTCGTATGCGATGGCATGGGCGGCGGCAAAGGCGGCGAGCGGGCCAGCGCACAGGTGGCGGCATGTTTCTCGCAGCTTGCCGAACAGCCGTCGCGCAACCGTACGTCCATCGAACATGCGTTGAGCCAATCGCAGCAACAGGTGCTCGAACTTGGCCAGGAGCTTGGCGGCATCGCCGGAACCACCATCACCGGCGTGGTGCTGCCGACTCGCGTTGAAGATAGCGTGCATGAACAAGCCATCGATGAGTACTGCTACGTCATCAATGTCGGAGATTCACGCACCTACCATATGCGCGCCGATGCGGAAGGCCATTGGATGGCGGAGTCGCTGACCCGGATCACACGTGACCATTCCGAACGGCAGAACGCCATCGACACCGGCGAAATGCTACCGGACGAGGCGAACCGATGCATACCGCGCAATATCATCACCCAATGCGTCGGCGCTCCTGACGGCATTCAGCCGGACTGGTATGCGGCGCGCTCCACGGGACGTTTCATCATCTGCTCGGATGGCCTGCACGCGCAGATCGATCGGGAACTGCTCGCCGATGTGGCGGCCGCATATGGCGATCCGCAAGTCGCCGCGGATATGCTGGTGCAGTCCGCGCTCGACGCGGGCGGCAACGACAACGTCACCGTGATTGTGCTTGATATATGCGGCAAATCATCGGATTATTCGGCAAACGACGATTGGAACGTCAGCAAAATCGACGATCACGAGGATATCGGCGATTTACAGGAAAGCACATTGCAAACGTTACGTGCCGTCCAATAATGCGCATGTTCCCGCAATGACAATCGTCAATAATCGGATTTGTCACGTTATATCAGCGTATTCAATACAATATTTACAGAACACGAGATAAGGAGATCATGATGGTCGATTTCGATGCCGCGGTGGCGGCCGTGCAGGATCCGAACGCAGATCCCGTGTTTCTGGCGAAAATCGCTTACGAAAATCCGGAATTCGGCGCGAATGTGGTTGCAATCCGCGTGCGTACAGCCTGAAGCGTTGGGTCGCCCAGTTCGGCGACGAACGCGCACGTCAGCAGCTGGTCGCGATGGGGTGGCCGGTTCCACAGGACGGAATCATGCAGCAGGAGGCCGAGACGGCTTCTGAACAGACGCAATACCAGATGCCAAGCGAACAGGCGCAATACCAGCAGCCGCAGCAATCATCGGAAGTGCAATATCAGGCGCAGTACCAGCCGCCGGCAACCCAGCAATGCCAGCCTGAGCCGTTTGCGGCAACACCTGCATCGAATATGGCGAACGATGCTTCGACGGAATACGTCGACCCATATACCAACCCGCAGACCTGTCTGAAGTGGCTGATTTTTCGCCGATTCAGCGCAAGAGCCAGTCGCGTCGAATGCTGGTTTCACCGCAGAATTGGCCATGACCACGGAAGATCAGATGCTGATGGCTGAAATCGCAAGCAAGCTCCGGAGCTGCACCCCTTCCTTGCGCGCAATCCGCATATCTACCCGGATCTGCTCAACTGGCTTGCCAGTCTCAATGATTCCGCCATCAACGCAGCCATCCGTCTGCGACGGTAACCCTTGGTAGAACTTGGCAAAAGCCCGACGAAAGCCGCCAAACAAGGCTAATAAGGCCTAATAAAAGCCGCTTGCATTGGTAAGCTTTCGTACCATAATATGTTCGTTGCGCCGTCATCCTCATTTATGGATTGACGACGCAACATGTATCGCGGCGCGAAGGAAATCAGCGCTGTTCGAAAGTGAAGAACTGGTCTCCGATACGCACCGTGCAAGGCGCGTCAAGCTTCATCGGCTTGCGTTCGACCTTGATCTCCTCATTGCCTTGAATGATGTACGTGCCGTTGAGCGAACCGTAATCCTCGATCCACAATACGCCATCCTGATCGAAGCTGATCGCCGCATGATTGCGTGAGATGGTGCGCGTCGGATCCTCCAACTTCACGAATTTCGCACCTTCCGGCACTTCAGCGGAAGGCTTGCGCCCCAGCAGCACACCCATATCGACGATCACTTCCTGGCCGGTCTGCTCGTTGTAAAGCACATACTCCAGCTTCGGCTGCTTCATGGTGAATGCCGAAGAGAGCACCGTGCCATCCAGTCGATGTCATCATCGTCATTGACCGGTTCGACGTCGGACGGTTCCAGCGCTGCGGCAGCCTGTTCCACCGGCTGTATGTTCGCCGCATACGATTCCGCGGATTCCTGCACATTTTCCAATGCTTGGAATGCTTGGGATTCCGGTGATTCGTATGTTGGCTGCGATGTTGGCTGCGACTGCGCAGCCTCCGCCATGGCGGGCTCAACGAGAGAAGACATTACTGTGGCATCATCGTCATACCAACCTGGTTCAGGTGGAGGCGGATATGGAAGAAAGCTCATACCTTCATTGTAATTTGCCATGCGATTTTGCGATGAAGATATCCGCTCTGCAATACGTACGGTTCCGCAATAGGCTGACTGTTGTCGTAGGGATCGCAGCAACTGCAGTTCCGCATTAAAAATAGTTCCGCATTAAAAAATGGGGATCAGCTGTTTCCAGCCAATCCCCATTCATGTATTGAGATGATTTCAGACGTTATGCCATTCCATCATCGCTTTTCGGATCACAGGGTGTCGCCCAAATCCATCTGACCGCCATTGTCGTCCAGGAAGTCATCCGGATTGAAGTCGTCGCCGAGCTTCAGATCTCCGAAGTCGATGTTCGAGAAGTCGACTTCGGACAGATCGGCGTCGCCGAAGGCGGCATCGGACTCGTCGCCACCCAAACCGAAGTTCGGTAGATGGTGTCGCGAATGGCCTTGTCAGGCTCGACCACGGCGTTACGGTAACGGGCAAGGCCGGTACCTGCCGGGATGAGCTTACCGATGATGACGTTCTCCTTGAGGCCCTTGAGGTCATCGACCTTCTGGCTCAGAGCGGCTTCGGTAAGCACGCGGGTGGTCTCCTGGAAGGAAGCCGCGGACAGCCAGGAATCGGTTGCCAGCGAGGCCTTGGTGATGCCCATCAGCTCCGGACGACCGGCAGCAGCTTGCCACCTTCCTTCACGGCCTCATATTGGCGGCCTTGAAGCGGGCCTGATCCACCAGTCACCCGGAAGAAGGTCGGTATCGCCGGAATCGATCACCGTGATACGACGCAGCATCTGGTGCACGATGACCTCGATGTGCTTATCGTGGATATCCACGCCCTGGGAGCGGTACACGGTGTGCACTTCCTCCACAATGTTCACCTGGGCAGCACGCGGGCCGAGGATGCGCAGGATCTTCTTAGGATCGACGGAGCCTTCGATCAGCTGGGTGCCGGCTTCGACATGATCGCCGTCCTTGACCATCATCGGGGCGCGACGGGTCACCGGGTAGGCGATCGGCTCGACGGAATCGTCGTCCGGCTTCAGGATGACCTGACGGCCGCGCTCGGTGTCTTCCACCTTGACCACGCCAGCGAACTCTGCGATCGGGGCCTCACCCTTCGGAGTACGGGCTTCGAAAAGCTCGGTAACACGAGGGAGACCCTGGGTGATATCGGATGCGGAAGCAACGCCACCGGAGTGGAAGGAACGCAGCGTCAGCTGGGTACCAGGCTCGCCGATGGACTGTGCGGCCACGATGCCAACGGCCTCGCCGACATCCACCAGCTTGTTGGTGGCCAGCGACCAGCCATAGCACTTGGCGCACACGCCGCGCTTGGATTCGCAGGTAAGCACGGAACGGGCCTTGACCTCTTCCACGTCGTGGGCAACAAGATCGTTGAGCACGTCCATGGACAGCGCGTCACCGGCCTTGTACAGCACGGTCTCGCCGTCGGCGGGATTGATCACGTCGGTTGCGAGCAGACGGGAGTACGGACCGCCATCGGCGGCCTTGACCAGATGCAGGTTGCCTTCAGCATCACGCTCGCCGACCTTCATCGTCAGGCCACGCTTGGTGCCGCAATCCTCTTCGCGCACGATTACGTCCTGGGAAACGTCCACCAGACGACGGGTCAGGTAGCCAGACTCTGCGGTACGCAGTGCGGTATCGGCCAGACCCTTACGTGCACCGTGCTGGGAGATGAAGTATTCCAGCACGGACAGGCCGTCACGGTAGTTGGACTTCACCGGTCGAGGAATGATCTCGCCCTTCGGGTTAGCCACGAGGCCTCGCATGCCTGCGATCTGGTTGATCTGCATCATGTTTCCTCGTGCACCGGACTGCACGATGATAGCCAGGTTGTTCTTGGAGTCGAAGTGTTCCTCGACGCCTCAGAAACCTCACTGGTGCACTTGGTCCACAGTCGATGAGTTCCTGACGGCGCTCCTCTTCGGTGAGCATACCGATTTCGTAGTTCTCGTTGACCTTGTCGGCTTCGGCTTCGTACTTCTCGATGTACTCGTCGCGCTCGGACGGCTGGATAACGTCGGAGAACGCGAAGGATACACCGGACCACGGTGCGCGGGTGAAGCCCATATCCTTCAGCGCGTCCAGCGTTGCCGCCACCTGTGCGGTGGAGTAACGGGTTGCGATGTCGTCGACGATCTTGCTCAGACGCTTCTTCGGAGCCTGATCGTTCACGAACGGGTAATCCACCGGCAGCGTGCTGTTGAACAGAATACGGCCATAGGAAGTTGCGAAAAGCACGGAACCATCATGGAAGCGCTCTTCCTTCACCACGGCCGGGCTGCCCGGTTCCGGATCGACGACTTCGATTTCGCTCGGCTCCCAGCCCTTCGGCAGCACAAAGTCTTCCGGAAGGCGGATAAGCACCTTGGCCTGCATGTCGATCTCATGCTTGTCGAGGGCCATTTCGGCCTCTTCCAGCGAGGAGAACACGCGGCCCTGGCCCTTGGCGCCGTCGATGACGGTGGTCAGGTAGTACAGACCGAGGATCATATCCTGGCTCGGCATGGTCACGGTGTGGCCGTCAGCCGGCTTCAGAATATTGTCGGAAGCCATCATCAGGGAGCGTGCTTCAGCCTGGGCTTCAGCGGACAGCGGCAGGTGGACTGCCATCTGGTCGCCATCGAAGTCGGCGTTGAATGCGGCGCAGGCAAGCGGCGGCAGGTGGATGGCCTTGCCTTCCACCAGGATCGGCTCGAATGCCTGAATACCCAGACGGTGCAGCGTAGGTGCACGGTTCAGGAGCACCGGATGCTCGGCGATGACCTCTTCGAGCACGCCCCACACTTCGGAGTCGCCGCGGTCCACGAGACGCTTGGCGCTCTTCATGTTCTGGGCATAGTTGAGGTCGACAAGGCGCTTGATGACGAACGGCTTGAACAGCTCGAGGGCCATCGGCTTCGGCAGACCGCACTGGTGCATGCGCAGGGACGGACCGACCACGATCACGGAACGGCCGGAGTAGTCCACACGCTTACCGAGCAGGTTCTGGCGGAAACGACCCTGCTTGCCCTTGAGCATGTCGCTCAGGGACTTCAGCGGGCGGTTCGAAGCGCCGGTGACCGGGCGGCCACGACGACCGTTGTCGAACAGGGAGTCGACTGCTTCCTGCAGCATGCGCTTCTCGTTGTTGAGCATGATTTCAGGAGCGCCGAGCTCGATCAGTCGCTTCAGACGGTTGTTACGGTTGATCACGCGACGGTAGAGGTCGTTGAGATCGGAGGTGGCGAAACGGCCACCGTCGAGCTGCACCATCGGGCGTAGATCCGGCGGAATGACCGGGATCACGTCGAGCACCATGGCTTCCGGCTTGTTACCGGTGGTCAGGAAGGCGTTGACGACCTTCAGACGCTTCAGGCGCGGGCCTTGCGCTGTCCGGTGCCGGTGTCGATTTCCTCACGCAGCTGCTTGGAAGCGGCCTCAAGATCGAAGTCCTGCAAGCGCTTCTTGATGGCTTCGGCGCCCATGCAGCCTTCGAAGTAGTCGCCGTAGCGGTCTTCCATTTCGCGCCACAGGTCGACGTCGCCTTCCATGTCGCCCGGCTTCAGGTTCTTGAAGCGGTCGAACACGGCGCTCAGACGCTGGATCTGCTCGTCGAAACGAACGCGGATGGCGGCCATTTCACGCTCGGCGCTGTTGCGCAGCTTGGCGCGTGCGGAGCCCTTGGCTTCGCCTTCGGCCTCAAGTTCAGCCAGATCGGCTTCGACCTTCTTGGCACGCTCTTCGATTTCCGCGTTGCGGCGCTTCTCCAGGTTGGCGATATCGTTGTCGAACTCGTCCTGCAGACCCGGAAGATCCTCATGACGCTGTTCCTCATCGACGCTGGTGACCATGTAGGCGGCGAAGTAGATGACCTTTTCCAGATCCTTCGGAGCGATGTCCAGCAGGTAGCCCAAACGGGACGGAACACCCTTGAAGAACCAGATGTGGGTCACCGGAGCGGCAAGCTCGATATGGCCCATGCGCTCACGACGAACACGGCTCTTGGTGACTTCCACACCGCAGCGTTCGCAGACGATGCCCTTGAAGCGCACGCGCTTGTACTTGCCGCAGGCGCATTCCCAGTCGCGGGTAGGTCCGAAGATCTGCTCGCCGAACAGGCCGTCTTTCTCCGGCTTCAGGGTAC
>ENA-OQAS01000084-OQAS01000084.1-human-gut-metagenome-genome-assembly--contig:-NODE-84-length-45452-cov-3.331429_pt1 | contig 45452 bp, 66 predicted proteins | sample MGYA00242733_ERZ504523 | MGnify/ENA primary metagenome ERZ504523 (study PRJEB26092, sample SAMD00036239) | human gut metagenome | host: Homo sapiens | study: EMG produced TPA metagenomics assembly of...
AAATCACACATCTATATAGTATAAAAGGTATCGGAATCTCTTCTGTTCAAACATCTTTTCCATATATTATGATGATATGGAAACAGTGGCAACCGGCTGACATGGTCAAACTTTCTGACTTTAGTCCCTTCTGGCTTTGCGACCCTGCCTTTCAACAGGTTTGCCTTTTAAAATAATTTTCATTTTTTCCAAAAATAAAATACCATGTGGTTTTTCTTACGTCAATAATATTTTGGTGGAAAATTTACATATATTTTAACCGAATCAAGTAACTCCCCTGTGGAGGTTGCGAAAAGCAATAAGCTGTGGGTGAGGACCTGCTTGTATCAGGAAGAGTTCAAGCTCAATGTCATCAACTGAATATCTTTATCCGATAATGACTTACTATTTCATTTGACATGAGCGCACAACCTTTATTGAAGTCCCAAAATGAATGATTTGCATATCTATGTATTAAAACTTTGCTATCGCAGAACTTAATTCTACTATGATGACAATTAAAAATTGTATAATTTATTCCTCTCTACAACAAATAAATCTGATTGCTTTGATCCAAGCGCGCAAAAGCAGGAGGATGCACATATTTTCTGATCTGTCCTAACAGACCCGTCAGAATTCCTGTGCCTGACCTCTTTCTTTGTGCGCTTTTTTCGCCTCTTCTATCCGAGATCCGGCACTGCCATGTGCATCCCCCTTTTGGCAATCGTCACGAAAGGAGTCCCCTATGGCAAAAAAATCCCAGGAAACAGCCGACGAAAAGAAATATTTTGTACTCTTTGAAACAGATGAAGAAGGCATCCGCCAATTTCAGTCCTGTTCTGATCAGGACTGATCCGGCGCCATGCTCTCTAAGATGTGCATAGAAGGCAAAATGGTTCCCGCCCTCAAACTGGAAGTCAATAAAAACGCCTATGATGTTTTCAAACGAGAACAATGGATGCAGGAGCATCATTACAGAATAGAAAACCGCTGTATCGTCAGCGGTCAAAACGGAAAAGCAAGATTCTGCCCCATCAGAATCCCCAACCCCTCATACACTCCGGACAACGGGCAGCCCAAAACCTTATCTAACAGCTGTACTGCCTGTCCGTACAACAATAAGTTCAATCTTCTGAAAGGAAAAACCTGCTTTTCAACATTATCCGTCACGGATAATGACGGAAACACCGATTCCTACGAGCCAGTGTCCACCCATGACATCAACTATACTGACCACTACCAGGAACTACTCACCGGATGGATCAGCTACATTCAAAAGAACTACCCCAAGTATAACAGATATATAGAATTAATTAAACTCCTAGGACAAGAATTTACCCTAAAAGAAGCCTCTGCAATCCTGCATAAGTCACAGCGAACGCTCTACGGCTGGGTACAGACACTTAGGCCAATTTTTAAGGAATATTCGCAGACAATTGATAATATTTAAACAGAAAAAATCCACCTGTTTCAACTTATCGACAGGTGGATTTATTCTTTCATCATTTAATTACAAATTCCGTTTTCAAATTTTCTACCAAAGTAGCTGTTTTAGTAGATTCTGCACTAGTGATATCTGTTACATGCTTATCAATTAATTGCGTTAATTTATTTACTTCGTCTGTTAATTTCGAATTATCCGATGCTATAGCTAAAATTTTCTCGCAAAACTTATTCATCTTATTTGCATTCATTTCAGGAATTTTATCATCAGCTAAATCGTATTTAATCAGCATTAATATAAAATATTTAAATTTTCTATATTGCGCAGGAATGCTTTTATTTCTAAATAGAAATTCCAAACGATATAATGTAAATGCACAAGTATAATATGGCAATAGCTGATGTCCATCATTAAAAATTCCATCTATTGCTTTTAACAAACGACCATAATATCTACTAGCTAAATGTGGTTTATCGTAAAACATAGATGCAACCGCTTTAATTTGAGTACTTATAGAAACAATACGCACTTTTTCAATATCTGTTCCATAATTATATTGCTTGGACCTTCTCTCGTAATAGAGGCGATTGGCTCCCGTAAATGTTCCATAAAATGCTTCCAATTTTCTATGAAATTCGTTTAATGCTATTAACTGTTCATCAGATACCTCTGTTTGACGGTTTGTTGCCTTTATTATTCTGTTTACAGTTTCATCATCTTCTGTTTCTATTAATTTTATCGGTAACTGCAATCCATTTATTATATCATCTTTATTATTAAATATAACATGACTAGTTTGACATCCATTAACAATCTGATAATCTGTCAATGTAAATTTATTTCCTATATTCGACAATTCCTTACATATTACAGTCACACCATTATTAAGAAGAACGAATTTTTGTGAATCTGTTCTTAACGATTCAGACATTTCATGATTTACGGGATTATCTCCCTGAAAATCCCTTACATTGTCATAAAACACACTTTTACGTATTTCTCCATTTTCTCCTGTAATAAGTTTCAAATAAGATTCACTATCAATATATCCTAAATACGACTGAGTAACTCCAGGTATTTCTGGCAAAAGAATTTTATTACTAAATTCTATTTCTGTTTCAATCACATCTATTGTGTTTCTATAATATTTCTGCAATAAATCAGCACCAACCGGAATATATACTACATTGCTAAAAATATTCAAGTCTAATAAGTCACTTTTGACAAGCTCCATTCTCCCCACGCAATTCCGATCATTAACCCATTTTCCTGTGGTTATATAATACAAATAACATACAGGTTTCTTCTTTATATATGTAGCCTTTGAAAAAATATATTCAACGATTTTACTTTTTTCAATTATAGCCTCATTTCTTCGCATTTGTGGACTGTCTGAAAAGAAATCTTTTACTCCAGTTCCAAAAGTTCCCATATCACCATAGTCAAAATTTGATGATGTTTTTGCCTGTACAAACAAAATTTATTTCGGATAATTTCTTATTAATCTCAAGCAAATCATCTATTTCCTCTTTTGATGTAATCAGCAATCCATTCACTAATATTGCAATTGCATCTATTCCACAATCATCACCATCTCCTATTACAACATCTATCGGGTTGAAATTTTCTGAATACATTTGTTCTATAGCACAATATGAAGAAAACATTTCAAATTGTTTGCTTTGATTTTTTTCAACTATATCCTGCGATTTTAAAAAAGAATCCATATAGCTCTGTACAATTCTATCCATAAATTATCCTTTCTCGTATGTTCACTAAGAATCACATTATTTTATCCACATAAGTCCTTTTCAGTTATAGCAATTATAATACAAACGCCAACTTACAGCAACACGCCTCATTCTTCTTTCATATATTCAGATTCATCATTTCTGATTTCAAATCAAAATCGTCTCTTCAACAACACGTACACACTCATCTGTATTCTTCTTAATATCCTTTCCCCAGAATCTGATCACCGTCCATCCCATAAACAGCAACTTCTTATTAATCTCATCATCTCTCTCACGATTTCTGGAAATCTTCGCTAACCAGTATTCACTATTATTCCCTTTTTCAAGTCTTGGTTTTAAAACTTCCCAGTCTTTCCCATGAAAAAATTCCCCATCACAAAAAATAGCAATTTTATACTTTGTAAGAACAATATCCGGTTTTCCAGGAAGCTCTTTATAGTTCTTTCTATATCTGTACCCTTTATCCCACAGTGCTTTCCGCAGTATTGTTTCTATCTTCGTATTATCTGAACGAATGTGTTGCATATTCTTCTTTCTTTGATCCGGTGTCAAATTATCCATATCAATTACCCCAAAAAGACTACATCATTGTGATATTCAAGAAATGATTTACCGGGCAAAAATTTATCTGGAAGACTGATTTGTTTACCTTCATACCCATAAAACCAATCTCTTGTTTGCTTATCCATTTCAGCATTTTTCATTTCTTTAGAAACTATCAGCCTTAATTTACTGTCTAACGTTATTAAACCTCTATCAAAGGCCTTATCATGTAATGAATTTAAACACAATCCATTACATGGATTTGTTCTTTCAGTTTTTTCATCACAAACATTCCAAGGTTTAATATGACTCGCAATTAACAAAGATGATTTTGACATTCCTGTTATACAGCATTTATTTCCGTATGAGCTTAAAACAGCCATTCTGAAAAAATACTGCCCAACACGATTCTTCATTACTCGCTCTTTATATTCTCCCGGTGGAATATCATCAACATCTCCCACATCAATAATTTCCCTAACTTCTACATTTTGCATTCTTGCTCGAATTTCTTGAGCCTGATATGATAGTTCTGTCCAATCATTGCAAAATTCGCTAAATATTTCTCCATCCAGTTTACTGCCATGTGCCATTGCTGTAACATTTCTTTTTTTTAATTCCGGATCATAATGCGCTAAATTATGCATCTTTAATCCTACAGATCCAGGCGTTCTACCTAAAAGTTCTGCAAGCTTTTTTATTTCTGGATTTGACTGGCTAATTTTACTAAATGGTGTTCGACAATACAATTCATATGCTAAAATTGTTTCTTCCCGCTCCATTTACTCTATTCCGATTTCGTCCATATTATCTTCCTTATCTTAACGTGCTTTTCCAATTTTGATTTATTTCTTACACTCACTATACACTATATCACATTTTTACAGCCAGTTATTTTTTAATCGCATAAGTTCTTACAGTTCATACTTTCGCTGCTTTTTGGCAGCATTTTGTTAATTTTTTCATTGACATTAGGCAGCGTGCGTGATATACTTTCACAAGAGGTGAGAGTATGCCCAATTTAGGCCAATTTATAAAATCCAAAAGAGAATCTTCCGGATTATCTTTAAAAAAATTAAGTTCCGCAACTGGAATCAGCGACACTGAAATATTAAAAATTGAAAACGGTACCCGCAAGAAACCAAGCTGGGAACATCTTTGTAAAATTGCAAAGGCATTAAATTTTCACCCATTTGAGGTTTTGCTTAGTGCTGGGTACATATCAGAAAATGATATTCATCCACCACTATTGATCAGCGGACTGGAAGATCTGAATGAGCAACAACTCAATACAGTTCAACTGTTCGTTAACTTTATCAAGACACAGGAAAAGACCTGTCTGAACGATTAAGGAGGCTACTTATGCAATACAGATTAGGAGAATTATTTTGTGGTCCAGGCGGAATTGCATGGGGAGCTACCCACGCTGATATAGGCAATTCTGATTACTCGATTGTACATCAATGGGCTAATGATTATGATGCAAACACATGTGAAACATACCGGCACAATATCTGCCTGATGCGCCCCAAACAGTTTACCATGAAGATATCCGTAAATTCGATATGAGCAAGCTGGCGCCAATAGACGCTCTGGCTTCGGCTTCCCCTGTAATGATTACAGTGTTGTAGGAGAACAGAAAGGAATGGACGGTGTATATGGACCATTATATTCTTACGGAGTAAAAGCTCTGAAAAGATTTAAACCACAATGGTTTCTTGCGGAAAATGTCGGCGGTCTGCGTAATGCTAACGACGGCACGGCTTTCACCAAAATATTAACAGAACTCCGTGATGCCGGATACACGATTACTCCGCATCTTTATAAATTTGAAGAATATGGTATTCCTCAGGCACGCCATAGAATTATTATTGTCGGCATCCGCAATGACATTAATGTAACCTATCACGTCCCTTCTCCTGAACCATATAGTGAGATAAACAACACCTGCCGAAATGCTATTGAAAACCCGCCAATCCCTGCTGATGCACCAAACAATGAAGCTACGCGACAGTCAGCGACCGTAGTTGAACGTCTCAGGCATATTCGTCCTGGTGAAAATGCATTTACAGCGGATCTTCCGCCTGAATTACAGCTTAACATTAAAGGTGCCCGGATCAGCCAGATTTACAAAAGACTGGATCCAGAAAAGCCATCTTATACAGTAACCGGAAGCGGCGGCGGCGGAACCCACATTTACCACTGGGAAGAACCAAGAGCATTAACCAACCGCGAACGTGCCAGACTCCAGACATTCCCAGATACTTATGAATTTCAGGGAACCAAGGAAAGTGTACGTAAACAGATCGGAATGGCAGTTCCTTGTCGTGGAGCTCAGATAATCTTTGAAGCAATTCTTAAAAGCTTTGCAGGTATTGATTATCCATCTGTTGAAGCTAATATCAATGAATAATAAAAAGTCGGAAGTTTAGCAGCTTCCGGCTTTTATTATTCATCACTTTTCTTCAACAGAAAAGTCCATATAGTACTGTTCTTCATCTATCTTGTAAAAAGTCACATCTGTTCTTCCATATGCAAGAAGATCATCTTTTTTGACATACGCTCCATTACATAATCCAAGCCGGTTTCTAAAATATTCTCCCAGCAACGCATTACTGGCAGGAGTGGTAATTGCCTTATCATTCTGCTGTTCTACTCTCAGCTGTAACGTGTGATGATCATCTGTAACTACTAAAAAATGCTGTTTATCCAACGGGAAAAATCCAGATTTCGCAATATGCGATGGCAACGGAATATAGGCCTCATTTCTGTTTCTTTTATTCCTCTGCCCCCAGTTTAATCCAGATCTAGTTCCAGTTTCTCCGCCTCGTGCCAAGAGTGACAAATGCACACAATTCTCAGCATCTGTTTCCATTTGTTCCCTTGTTGTATCTTCTGCTGACCGCAAAACAACATATTCATCCACTTCTGCATATGTGCAATACACCGTCCTTTTCTCGGCATCTGTATATATTCCATACGCTTGAACAGCATCCGTCTCATTTACATTCTCTTTATCATCATGCAAAAGATATTGCTGCGTAAAAGGTCCTGAAATCTTATACGCCCTTACCGGTGTGTCTCCATTCAACCAAATATAATAGTTGCTATTTTCAAATGCTGGCGGATGTGTCAAATAACTACATGAAAAATTCCCCCATGTATCTGAATATCTGGTTCCATGCAGTTCCTTAAAACTTTCATGAGATCCTTTATCTATTCCCTTATTCAAAGTATCACCGATAATCAATTTAACTGTCACATCGGAAATTCCAAGTTCCTCATAGCTTTTTAGCAGCCACGAAGCCATACTCGGTGTAGCTTCTGCTGTTAAAATACACAGCCTGTCTGCGCCCTCTTTTATTGGATCAAACAGAATTTTTCCTGCAATTCCATCCGGATATTTTAAATCACCGCTCATCAAGCATCCTCCTCAATGACATCATAATACATTGTATTACTCGGCAATTTTATATTCGGAACCAGAGTTTCTTTCCGCCCCATCCTTTTGTTCCAGTTACCTGATACATTGTCAGAACCACTTTATCTGTAAAAGTTCCACCTAGCTGCCAATCATTAGGTGACAACAATGCACCTGTACCCTGAGCAACATTTCTTTCCCGGCGTATAATCAAAATTCCCTGTCCTGTCGGATGCTCTGACAAAATAGTATCTATAACAGAGCAAAATGCCTGGAGTTTAAAATCAGGACTCGGAATAATATGTGCCAATATTTCTTTCATTAGACGAAGACTCACCTGATAATACGGCTCTGTTTCAGAAAATGCCTCCAGGAGTTTTGATATATCTTCAATAGAATCATTATCAGGATTAAACGGATAATAATTTGTTCCTCCTGAAATAATTTCCACGTGGTCATTATCCAATACATTTTTACGTGTTGGATTAAGCCCTCTGGATAATATATCTTCACATCCTCAATGCCCTTTTCAACCTGTGCAATTATAGAATTATTGGTAGCGTTTATATCTGCAAACAATTTATACAGATTTTCATCAATGTAAACCTTCATCATGCCCGGATCACGATCATATCCAAACATCCTGCTGTGTTGCCACATTGTATCTGCCTGCGGTTTTTTACTCGTTCTCGTATAGTAAATAGTCTGCAATCCCGGAAATGTTACGCCACGTCCCAATGTGTTTCCGCCAACAACGAAATTGCAGCCCACTTCATAGTCCGAACTTTCCACATCATTCTTTCCATTCATAACAAGAACTCTGAACTGATTTCCAGTTAATATTTCTTTAACTTTAGCATACAAGTCTTCCAAAGAACACTTTTGAGATCTTGACGGATTCATATCTGCGTACTGTCCGCTTAATTCATTCTTTAACTCTGCATCAATATTTTCAATACACCATTTTAATTCCTTCTGTATATCTCCTTCAATCTTCTTATGTACAGCTACCCTTACGCTCGGATGAAACAAGCAGTTAGATACTTACCGCCAGATAAAAGGATTTGAGCTGACACAAGCAGATGCCTGACAACCACTTCCCTCATAGGCATTTTCAGCTTTTCCAAAAATGATACACAGTCCGGCTTTCCACTTGAAGGAAAGAAAAAATCACCTCCGAGGTACGCATCCCCTGGTTGAAAATAATATGTAAAATATGGATGCATCCAGATACAAGTGTCTGTAAAAAGATTGCCTGCGGTGTTCCCGTCACCTGCAAATATAAACTGCTTGATGCACCATTCTTTATGCTGTCCAGATATTTATTAATTGAAGACTGCCGGTTTCTGTTGACCAACGTATTTAATGAAGCCGCATCAGCCTCATCATCAATGATGAACAGCGGATTTCCTTTCATAAAACCTGTTGAATTAAGAATATTTGCCCACAATTTCAGCATCCGCACATTCTTCTTTAATACAATAATTACAGGATCCATCAGACTGTTTTCATTGAAAAGTGCCGCATCATTTTCTCCGCAAATACAGAATCCATCAAGATCTGTTTTTACTCGATCCAGAGTCTGCTGCTGAAGAACAACATTGTCTGTTGTCAGTAAAACAAATACCGGAAATCCTAAATCTGCCGCCTTGCATATAATTCCAAACATCTGTCCAGTTTTACCGGATTGAACATTTCCCAGCAGCAGACCAATTTCATGACTGGAAAAAGAAAATGTTTTTATATGCTTATTTCCAACATCATTTGCTGTTTTTTCAATAGATTCTGCAAGTTTTGTATTTCCTCTATCAGTTATTTTTTTAAGGTAGGTTTTCAAATACTGCATATACTTTTCTCCTATTCATCTTCGGATCCAGCTGTAAATGAAAGCATCCAGACATCCAGCGGTTTTCCATCTTCATCCAATGCAGTCTGACCTGTTTTCTTAAATTCCAGCCTGTCACATCCATATTCCTGAAGCATTTCTTCTGTAATCATTCCCAGGCGATCCGTATCAACTGCCGTATTATTTACTGGCTTTACTATACCTGCCGCTGCCAGCCTTCCTTTCAGCCATCTTCCCATTATCAATTCATCGCCAACTGCACTAAACTGTTTATTATTATCACTTGTTGTATGTGCTTTGAACCAATATCCATCATCTGTCACTACAAAAAATGGTTTATTCTTCTCTGGATAACCTTCCATACGGTACACATCTGCGCCAACTGTCAGCTGAGTTTCATACCAGTCTCTTGCCTTTCTCTTACTTCGCGGTGCTGCATAACAGACATTAATATTTGACTTTGTATAATGCTTTCCATCATCCAAATGACGCTCATCTTTCTTAGGAACTTTCAGTTTCAGAAAGAATGAAACATACGCTTTACATCTTTCATAAAACTCAACATTTGATTTTGGTACAGATGTAACCAGTTCTATTCCATTTAATGCAGTATTAACTTCTCTCACAAGCGGCATATTCTTTACAAGCGCAATATTCTCTGAGCAGTTTTGCATTTTCAACTTCTCAATATGTTCTGCAATCTCCGCTACTTCCTGTTCAGTTGTTGTAATAGCAGATATCTCGTACTGCCTTCTATTGCTTGCTTCCAATTTGATAACTCCAAGATTTGCAGATCCGATAATTGCCGAAAATGGTTTTCCGTCTTTATAAAAGCAAAACAGTTTTCCATGATACTTGAATGCCTTTATAACTCGAATCTCACCAGTATCTGATTTCTGCCACTTTTCATTGATTTTTATTGCTGTATGATACGCTCCTTCTGGCATGCTTCAATAAAATACATCCCTATATTTAAGCAAACTTTAGAGATACCACATTCATCCACAAGCCTGTCTAATTCGGCAAGTGATGCATTAGAAGTATATCCAACTGCGATTTCGACTCTGTCAGCTATTTTCATCTGCTCATTAAAGCAGTCCATTATTGTTTCCTGATCATCCTCTGTTCCTAATGGCAGAATATTTGAATATAATAATTTCATCCTGCACCCCCTATAAACTCTTAGTGTTTTATTCAATTTTACTGCAAAACAACTGATAATGCTAGGAAATAAATGTATTTTCAATTTGTATAATAAATTGTTTTCAAAGATATACACCAAACCAAAAAAAAAGACGCTACCATTTCTGATAACGCCTTTCCAAAATATCAATTTCTAATCTTTCTCCCACCCAACTGCCATTTATCATGGCTCTTAATGCTCCGCACAGCCTGCCGCAGCGTATTACTGCGACCATGCTGATGATACGGATGGGACACCTTATGCTTATGAAATATAATACAGGATCCCATCAATGGATATTCCGGATTATGTATATACCACATATGTCTGGTATTCCGGGACATGATGGTCACATCCCGGTCATCCATATAAATAATCTCAAAATACCCCGGATCCAGACATTCAAGATCTTCCCTGCTAAACACCTGCCGCCTCCTTTCCAAAATACCCTTCCAGTGCCTTCTCCATGATCTCCTGCACTGCTCCGGCATCCATCTGCCCAAAATACTTCTCATACAATTCCAGCGGCAGCTTCACAAACACACTCTGCGGCTTCTTCTGTTCTTTACCCGCCAGCACACTCTCAATTCCTTCTTTTGTAATCTCCTTTCCCATCTTTCGCAGTTCCACTGCCTGCTTCGGTTTCAGTTTCTTTCCCTCAGCCTCTGCTACCTGCTGGATCAGCTTCTGCATCTTCACATTCAGATAAGACAGATCCACAGCAGCTACCATTGCCAGCGTCCCCTTATCCACAGCATCTTTAAACTCCGGAATCAGCCGGTCCAGCCGCATGTATCTGGCAATATTCCTTCCCGTCATTCCATATTCCTCACCAAGTCCCTCACGGCTTTTCTGTGACTTGTGGACATCGTGTCCACAGGTTTCTTCCAGAGCCTCGATTTCCTGCCGGATATCATTTCGTTTTCCCTGACTGCTTATCTTCTCATAACGTGCCACCAGCACTGCTGCCTTCTCCGATGGAAGCAGATCCGCAAAAGATCTCTGCAACAGGTTTGTCTCAATCACATACACGTAGCATCCTCATCAGACAGATCTGTCTTCACTATCGCCGGCACTTCCGTCAATCCTGCTATCTTTGCCGCATTGGTTCTGTTATGCCCTGCAAGCATTTCATAACCCCTTGCAGCCTTCCTCACGATCACCGGATTCAGCACACCATGATCCTTGATGCTCTGTACCATATCTTCCAGCGTTCTCCCTCATACAGCCGGAATGGATGATCATGAAACGGATATATTTCCTCAACAGGAATAGAAACGATCCCGTTCACAGGCACTGGCGTATCCTTCACCGGATCCTCAGCAAGAAGATCCAGTGCGTCCTGAAATACTTTTCTTTTTGGTGCATTAGCTTTCATCCCCAACCACCTCCTCTGCCAGATTTCGGTATGCTTTACAAGCCTTATTCTCCGGTGCATACTCCAGAAGCGGCTCACTGTAATAAATTGATTCTCCCACCTTTACTGTATTCGGTATGATGCTCTTGAAAATCCGGATCTGTCCATCAAAAGTTTCCGTCAGCTGTTCTGTGATTGCCTTACAGAGATTTGTTCTGGCATCACACATAGTCAGCAGGATCCCTGCAATCTGCAGGCGGTCATTCAGTCTGCTTCTGACTTTCTTCACTGTCCGGATAAAATCCTGCAATCCCATCATTGCCAGAAGCTGCGGATTGACGGCAATAATCACCTCATCAGCCACCGTTAGTGCGTTAATCGTCAACGTTCCGAGCGATGGACAGGTATCTACTATAATATAGTCATACAGCCCTCTCAGCGGCTCCAGAATGCCGGTCAGCATCTTCTCTGAACCCATCTCCATCCGCAGCTTACTGTCCACTGCTGAAAGCATCATGGATGACGGAATAAAATCCACCCCGTTTCTGTTCCGAATAAACTCTGACGGATCCGGCATTTTCTCATCTTCCAGCCGATTCATCATCAGATGTCCAATCGTCACCGGCACAGCCGCAGGATCTTCAATTCCGAAGCAGGTTGTCAGATTTGCCTAGCTGTCAAAATCAACAGCCAGAACCCTTTTTCCCATCTTAGCCAATGAGTATGCCAGGTTCCAGGAGCTGGCAGTCTTGCCAACTCCTCCTTTAAATGATCCGCACATGATAATCCTTGCCATACATTCTCCCCCTCTCATGCTTTCTTTCCATAACAGCCAGCACTCTGCTCTGCCACATATTTTGCAGTAATTTCTTCCTTTTCATTCTGATATCTGACTTTCAGTTTCTTAATTTCCTCATCCATAAATGCAGTTTTTGCTTCCTGCTCCTGTGCTTTATTCACATCCGGTGTGATAATCAGCTGACCATTTTCACATTTCACCTGTACATAATCCCCAAGATGAAATCCCAGTTCCTCCAGCCATTTTCCTTTTAATGTAATCGCCGGAACTGTCTCATATTTATAACCGCTCTGTCCACAAACCTTCATATTTCTTACGTTTTTCTTTGCCATAGAATTGACTCCTTTCAGACTTGACTAATAGATTTTCAGATAAAAATAAAAAGCTGCTGACACGTTATCTTCTAACGCATCAACAGCTTCTGTCTTGCTTTGTTTCAGTGTATTATTCGGTTTTGTAAAGGTTTATTTGCTTTCAGCATTCTCCCTGATACGGTAATAATCATCATATCAATGCCTATTTTTACCTTGGCATCTGGTTTTCGTTTGCCCAAAAGACACACAGTCTCCACATGGACTCCCTGCGGAAACATATCAGTAGTAGAAACCCGCACCAGTTCATAATCCTCCGCACACAGCACCTTCAGATCCCTCGCCAGTGTCGCACTGTCACAACTCACATACACAACCCTCTCCGGCTTCATTTTAAGAATCGTATTCAGAAGTACCTCATCACAGCCCTTCCGTGGCGGGTCTACCACGATAACGTCTGCATAAACGCCATTCTTCTCATACTCTCTCGGCAGCACTTCCTCTGCTTTTCCGACAAAAAACTCTACATTCTCAATGCCATTGAGCTTCGCATTCTCTCTTGCATTGTCAATGGCCTGTGGTACGATCTCCACGCCGCGGACGAATTTTGCTTTCTGGGCCAGGAACAGGGAGATAGTTCCGATTCCGCAGTACAGATCCCAGACAGTTTCATTTCCCGTAAGGCCGGCGTACTCCAGAGCTTTCCATACAGTTTTTCAGTCTGGATGGGATTGACCTGGAAAAAGGACAGGGAGAGATCTGATAGGAAATATCTCCGATGCTGTCCGTTATATAGGACTGTCCCCAAAGGAGGCGAAGCTGATCACCCAGGATCACATTGTTCCGTTTTTTATTAACATTGATGGTAATGCTGGTCATTTCCGGAATTTCACAGAGTGATTCCACAAGAGCCTTTTCTGCAGGGATCTTATCTCCGTTTAAGATCAGACAGACCATCATCTCATCTGTATGGAAGCCATAACGAATCATAATATGACGTACAAGACCTTTTCCCGTGGCCTCATCGTAGGGCTGTACATGATATTTTTCCATGTGTCCGATCACACAGTCCAAAACCTCTTTATTCTGTTTCACTCCCAGAATACATTCTCGGTTATCAATGATGGAGTGAGTTCTTCCTGCATAAAAGCCTGTGATGATCTTTCCGTCTTTATTTTTTCCTACCGGAAACTGTGCCTTGTTTCGATAATGATAGGGGTCTTCCATCCCCATGATCGGTTCCATATCAAGATTCTGAAAACCTCCGATTCTTTCCAGATGTCCACGAACCTTTTTCTCTTTAAATTTCAGCTGCTGCTCGTAGGATAATGCCTGAAGCTGGCATCCTCCGCACTGGCGGGCAATGGAGCAGGCAGGTTTCACACGGTATGGAGACGGTGTGATCACCTCCATCAGACGGCCATAGCCATAGTTTTTTTTGCCTTGATGATCTTGGCTTTGATCCGGTCTCCGATCACGGCGTCTTTCACAAAAACGGTGAAGCCATCGGCTTTCCCGATACCTTCACCGTCAACTCCGCAATCCTCTATATCTAAAGTGAGTATATCGTTTTTACGGAATTCCATGTATTAAATATCTCCTGTTCTTCTTAAATTGGACTCAAAAAGCCGGTTGAAACCAAGCCATTCTTTTTTGCCTTTGTCTGCGTGGAAAATTTCTGTCAGTGTCTCCATCCTTGCATCTGTATTGTCTGCCAGATTCAGGGCAACTGCCTCTGCAAGTGCCGGCTTCTTGGGAGAACCATACTCCAGCTCACCATGATGTGCAAGAATACAATGGATCACCTGATTCTCAAGCTTCTCCGGAAAATCCGGGATCTCTTTTGCAAGATCATGTACCATCTGTGCCCCGATCACAATATGTCCCAGAAGCTGTCCCTCATCTGTATAATCATTCATCGGAAAAGCAGAAAGCTCCTTCGTTTTGCCCACATCATGAAGCAGTGCGGTTGTGATCAGAAGATCACGGTTTAAAACCGGATATGCATTTGCCATATAATCACAGAGACGTGTCACTCCAAGAGTGTGTTCCATCAGTCCGCCGATAAAGCCGTGATGTACGGTCTTGGCTGCAGAATGTCCCTCAAATATCTTCATAAATTCCTGATCTTCTACAAAAAGCTTCTTCAGAAGCTGGGAAAGATAGGGATTCTTCACACTGTTGATAAGCTCTCGCAGCTGGCTCTGCATATCATCCACACTGTTCTCACTGGTAGGAAGATAATCTGCCGGATCATACTCCCCTTCTCCTGCCTTGCGTGCTCTCTTGATATTCAGCTGCATGGCGCCTGCAAAGCTTGTCACATCTCCCATGATCTCAATGTAATCCAGCGCATCAAACTCATCAATTCCCAGAGAATTGGGATCCCAGATCTTACCATCGATCACACCTGTTTTATCCTGAAGGATCAGATTCTCATAGGGCTTGCCATTCTTCGTTGTAGCTGCCTGTTTCTGTTTGCAGAGATAGATCCCGTTTACTCTGTCTCCCTCATGTAATTCATTTAAAAAACGCATAAAATTCTTGCCTTTCTGTTCTTTTTACTTTCAAAGCAGACATACTCACGCACACATCCGCTTCACACTTTGCATTCATAGCCAGACTTTCTTTATGATCTTTGGCCGCATCCCGGTCCGGGCTTTCTGGCATTTCTGCACAGTTTCCACTTACTTCCGGGCTTTATTCAGTATCATAACACATTTTACTTTCCTTTGCTATGGAAATCATGTAAAATAGGAAACGAAGTGTTTTTTTGCATATCCTGTGTTACGCAGAAAAACACAGAATCAACAGAAGTAACAAAAAGGAGTAACTACAGCAACAATGAACAAAAAAGCATACAAAGCACTTGAATACTATAAAATCATAGATCTGCTCACAGACAAGGCCTCCTCCCCCATGGGAAAGGATCTCTGTCGGAAGCTTACCCCTTCCACAGACATTGAAGAGATCCGGTCCATGCAGTTGCAGACACACGATGCCCTTGCACGCCTGTTCAAAAAAGGCGGCATTTCCTTCGGCAGCGTCAAGGACATCCGCGGCACATTAAACGTCTTACTGTTGGCAGCGCCTGAATGCACCGGAGCTGCTTTCTGTCTGCAGTCTTCTTGAGAATACCGGTCGTGTAAAGGCCTATTCCAGAAGTGACCGTGATGACGGAATGACCGATTCCCTTGACGGAATGTTTGCGGCACTGGAACCTCTGACACCCCTCAGCACAGAGATCCGCCGCTGTATCCTTTCTGAGGATGAGATCAGTGACGATGCCAGCAGCACGCTTCGTCAGATCCGCCGCAGCATCAAAGCCACCAACGACCGGATACACACCCAGCTTTCTTCTCTGGTTGCAGGAAGTGCCAGGAATTATCTTCAGGATTCCGTTATCACCATGCGCGACGGTCGCTACTGTATCCCGGTAAAGCTGAATATAAAGGCCAGGTTCCCGGTATGATCCACGACCAGTCCGCCACAGGTTCCACTCTTTTCATTGAGCCCATGGCTGTTGTCAAGCTGAACAACGACATCCGCGAGCTGGAGCTGAAAGAGCAGAAAGAGATCGAAGTAATCCTTGCATCCTTAAGCCAGCAGGTAGCTGCTGAGCTGGAGGCTATTCACGCAGATCTTTCCATCATGGTACAGCTGGACTTTATTTTTGCCCGTGCCGCACTTGCCATGGACATGAACGCCAGTGAACCTGTTTTCAACACAGAAGGCCGGATCCGGCTTCGCCAGGCCCGTCATCCACTGATCGATAAGAAAAAAGCCGTTCCTATTGACATCCGTCTCGGGGATGATTTTGACCTCCTGGTTGTCACCGGACCAAACACCGGTGGTAAAACTGTTTCTCTGAAAACCGTAGGTCTTCTTACCATAATGGGACAGTCGGGTCTCCATATCCCGGCGCTGGATCGTTCCGAACTTGCACTTTTCCGCGAGGTTTATGCTGATATCGGAGATGAGCAGAGCATTGAACAGTCCTTAAGTACCTTCTCCTCTCATATGACAAACGTGGTTTCCTTCCTGAAATCCGCAGATCAGGATTCCCTGGTCCTCTTCGATGAGCTTGGTGCAGGTACGGACCCTACAGAGGGTGCCGCTCTTGCCATTGCGATCCTGTCACATCTTCACGAGCAGGGTATCCGTACCATGGCAACCACCCATTACAGCGAACTGAAGATCTATGCCCTCTCCACTCCAGGTGTGGAAAATGCCTGCTGTGAATTCGATGTGGAAACCTTACGTCCGACCTACCGCCTTCTGATCGGTGTTCCGGGAAAAAGTAACGCATTTGCCATTTCTTCCAAGCTGGGGCTTCCAGATTTCATCATCGACAAAGCAAAGGAACAGATCAGCGAGCAGGATGAATCTTTCGAAGATGTTCTGACATCCCTGGAGCAGAGCCGTGTCACCATCGAAAACGAGCGTGCTGAAATTGCCCGTTACAAAGAGCAGGTAGAAGAGCTGAAAAAATCTCTTCAGGAAAAAGAAGAAAAGCTGGATGAACGTAAAGAGCGGATTCTCAGAGAAGCCAATGAACAGGCACATGCGATTCTCCGCGATACCAAGGAATACGCAGATCAGACCATGAAGCTTTTCCATAAATTCCAGAAGGATCACGTAGATACCGCTTCCGTGGAAAAAGAACGCCAGAACCTGAAAAAACGTATGTCAAAAGCCGAAAATGGAATGTCTTCCAGGCAGCAGAAGCAAAAGCCAAAGAAACAGCTGAAGCCATCCGATCTTTCTCTTGGCGATACCGTAAAGGTGCTCAGCCTGAATCTGAAAGGAACAGTTTCCAGTCATCCGGATTCCAAAGGATATCTCTTTGTGCAGATGGGTATCATACGTTCCAAGGTTCATATCTCCGATCTGGAGCTTGTGGACGAGCCGGTGATCACCACTCCGTCCATGCAGCGTACCGGCGCCGGAAAGATCCGTATGTCCAAGGCAGCCAGCATTTCCACAGAGATCAATCTTCTCGGAAAAACCGTAGATGAGGCAGTTGCAGAGCTGGATAAATATCTGGATGACGCCTATATCGCACACATGAAATCCGTCCGTATCGTTCACGGAAAAGGTACCGGTGCCCTCCGCAAAGGTGTCCACAATTACCTGAAGCGCCAAAAGCACGTAGCTTCCTTCCGTCTCGGCGAATTCGGAGAAGGCGATGCCGGCGTGACCATTGTAGAATTCAAGAAATAAAAAGGAGCTGAAGCCATGGCTACAAAACAGAAAATCCTCATTGTTGACGATGACAACAACATTGCAGAGCTGGTTGCTCTCTATCTCACAAAAGAATGCTTTGAGACTAAGATCGTAAATGACGGCGAGGAAGCCCTGAAGCAGTTCCATATTTTTCACCCGGATCTGATCTTCTGGATCTCATGCTTCCGGGCATTGACGGATACCAGGTATGCCGTGAGATCCGTCACACCTCCGATGTACCGATCATTATGCTTTCCGCCAAGGGAGAAACCTTTGACAAAGTCCTGGGACTGGAACTTGGAGCGGATGATTACATCATCAAGCCTTTTGACTCCAAAGAGCTGGTGGCACGTGTCCGTGCGGTACTGCGCAGATTTCATGTAAAATCTCCGTCTGCCGCGCCAAAGGAAAAATGTGTTTCCTATCCGGATCTGGTGATCAACCTGACCAACTATTCTGTAACTTATATGGGACACCAGATCGATATGCCGCCAAAGGAGCTGGAGCTTCTCTATTTCCTGGCGGCTTCTCCCAATCAGGTTTTCACAAGAGAACAGCTTCTGGATCACATCTGGGGCTATGAATACATTGGCGATACCAGAACCGTAGACGTTCACATCAAACGTCTACGTGAGAAGATCAAGGATAACCCAAACTGGCTCTTTCCACAGTCTGGGGGGATCGGTTACAAATTTGAGGTAAAGGATTCATGAAACAGCATCTTTATACTAAACTGCTGATCCTGTACTTTATGCTGGGCGGAATCTGCTTTCTGCTGCTTTCCTCCGGTGGCTCCTACCTGGTAGAAAAAAGGCTGGAGCGCTCTACCGGAGAGTCCCTTTACCGCACTGCCAGCCAGCTGGTTTCCAAAAATGAACTTCGTCAGGCTGTAAAAAGCCCCAAAAACAAATCCCTCACCCTGGCTCTTTCCTCTGCAGCAGCCTTTCAAAATGCAGATTTCTGGGTTATGGATACAGATGGGAACGTTCTGATAAACACAAACCAGCAGTCCTCTGATTCCGGTGATATCACCGTCAGGAACTTCCGACCGGAAGATTACGAAGATACCTGCTATTCCTCCGGTACGTTTTACGGGACATTAAAAACCACACAGCTAAGCACAGTCGTTCCCATAAAAGATACGGATCTGGTGACTGGTTATCTGGTGATCCACTACCCTATGAAAAACCTCTACGAAAGCCGCAGCAATATCGTAGAGGTTATGGTCCTGATCTTTATTGTGATCTATGCACTGTTTTTCAGTTTTCTTCTGATCTATTTTTACAGGGTCCACAAACCTCTGAAAGAAATCTTAAAGGGTGCCCTGGAATTTGCCAACGGAAATCTTACCTACACGATCCCCGTAGATTCTGAAGATGAGATGGGATATCTTTCCCACTCCCTGAATTACATGGCAGACAAGCTGAACAAAAACGGAGAGTATCAACGACAATTCATTTCCAATGTGTCCCATGATTTCCGCTCGCCTCTGACCTCCATCAAAGGCTATGTGGAAGCCATGCTGGACGGTACCATCCCACCGGAAATGCAGGAACGTTATCTGAAAGTCATTGCTTTTGAATCCACCCGTCTGGAGAAGCTTACCCGAAGTCTCCTTACCTTAAACGAACTGGATGTCAAAAAGCGTATGATGCATATGCGACGTTTTGATATCAATGAAACGATCCGTACCACAGCCGCCACCTTTGAGGGAACCTGTTCGGAACGAAACATCCGTCTGGAGCTCCTCCTTGCGGGAAAAGAGCTTTTTGTCCGTGCAGATATGGAACAGATTCAGCAGGTACTATACAATTTATTGGACAATGCAGTAAAATTCAGCAGCGACAATTCTTCTATCACACTGGAAACCACAGTCAATCATGGCAAGGTTTTTGTCTCAGTCAAAGACCATGGAAGCGGAATTCCAAAGGAAAGTCTTTCCAGGATCTGGGATCGTTTCTATAAGATCGATGCCTCCCGTGGAAAAGACCGCAAGGGTACCGGGCTTGGCCTTGCCATTGTAAAAGAGATTATCAACGCTCATAAGCAGAATATCAATGTGATCAGCACCGTAGGTGTTGGAACAGAATTTATCTTTACACTGGAAAAAGCAAAATAAAACATCAAAAACCTCTGATCCGGAAGGCTGTAAAAGAAATATCTCTCAATATCTCCTACAGTATTTCCAGATCAGAGGTTTTTATTTACTCTTTGCAGGCTTATTTCCAGTCGTAATTTCTCAGATGGCCTTCCAGATTCATATGCGTAAAATTATGCTGTCGCAGCGCCTCATAAAGCACAATGGCAACTGAATTGCTTAAATTCAGGGAACGGATATCTCCGATCATCGGGATCCGCACGCAGGTTTCCTGATTGTTTACCAGGATATCCTCCGGGATTCCCGCACTCTCCTTGCCAAACATAATGAAACAGTCATCCTCATACTGCACATCTGTATAAGTCTGAGGTGCCTTGGTGGTTGCGTAATAAATCTTTGCTCCCGGATTCTTTTTGAGAAAATCCTCATAGTCTAGATATCTGTCACATCCAGATGTTCCCAATAATCCATACCTGCACGCTTGATGGCCTTTTCATTCAGGCGAAAACCAAGCGGTTCGATCAGATGCAGCCTGGTTCCTGTTGCCACACAGGTTCTTCCGATATTTCCTGTATTTGCCGGAATTTCCGGCTCATGGAGCACAATATTCAAAACTCCCATTTATTTTTTTCCTCTTTTCTACATAGCATTAAATATACAAAATATGCATTCGCAATCCGCTTCGCTGCTTGCTCATGAAATCAAAAAGCCAAGCTTTTTGGTCTCATCTTCTGCCGGGCGTTCCAGATATCTGGCATTTCCGCCGCTGTAAAGAAGCCTGTTATTTCCGGAATCGGTCTGCCCGATCACTGCTGCCATGATCCCCTCTCGCCGCAACTGCTGCACAAACGCATCACCGCCATGGATTCCCATAAGAATACTTCCGCCGGAAAGCAGCTTGTACGGATTCACATCAAGGATCTCACAGATCTCTATGGTTTCCTGTCGGATGGGCACACTTCGAAGATCTGCACTAAGACCTACTCCGGATGCCTCTGCCATTTTCCAGAGGGCAGCAAGAAAGCCGCCTTCTCCCATCCGATATCGGGCACTGGCTCCGGATTCTTCCGCCATTTTCCAAATTTTATCATTCTCTGTTCCTGTTCCGTAAACCTCAGGAAGCTTTACAGCATCCTCGAGAAACCGTTCTGCAAAAAACTCCCGCAGCCTGTCATAATAATTCTTTGTGATCCATGCAGTTCCTTCTGCTGCCACAGGGCCTGCCACGATCAGCTCGTCTCCCGGCATAAGCGTCCGTCTATCTCTGCCTGAAGCGCCTCCAGTGCTTTTTTCCAAGTTTCATAACTGCCGCCTTAATAAAGGATAAGCGAAAGCACAGTCGGAACTACCATTGCCAGTACCAGAATAACTGCGATGATCGCTGTGATCACTTTTCTTTTTTTCGGATCAAACATTCCCATAATTATCATTCACCTCATCTGTAATATCCGTTAATTGCGCATTGTTGGTCAAAGGATCCCTGTCTGTATAATCAAAAAGAAGCTTCTTTCCGTCCCGGAACACCTCGATATGGGCGGTCTTCGGGATTTTTTTCGCTTTCCGGTAATCCCAGATCAGCCGCTCATACGGCTTCTGGTCTGAAGCAAAGGATGGCCTGCTCTTTAAATTCTCTCGAAGATAAAGATCCAGGAGCATTACATCGGAAAGTGCTTCCGACGGAATCTCTTTCTGTTCTCCGGCAAACTCCATAAGGATCTCATAGCGCCTCATCCTGGAATGAGAGATCTCCGAGTATCCTTTTTTTCTCATAAAATCTGCCAAGTGCCTCATACATCCGGAAAGGATCGTCAAAATACTTCTCCAGAAATACAAGGGTATTTTTGAACTGCCCACTATTATAATACACTTCCACCATACTTTCCACCATTTTCAGCCTTAAAATCTCCCGTAGGTCAGCCAGGCTGTGGAAAGTACCTCATAGGGTTCCCGATCCTTGTAAAGAATCTGATATTCCCCTGTCATTTCCATCATGTGTGAACCCTTCAGCACCTTCAGAAAACCAAGCTGAAACTGTTCCGGACGCAGTGCGTAAACATCGCAGAAGGACTTGTGGAAGCTGTCGTATCCCTCATAGGGAAGTCCTGCGATCAGATCCAGATGCTGGTGGATATTTCCAAAGCTGTGGATCTGCTCTACAATCCCTTTCAGCTTTTCAAAATCCATGGTTCTCCGAATGGCTTTGATGGTCTGAGGATTGGTGGACTGTACACCAATCTCCAGCTGGATCAGTCCCGGACGCATGGTTTTCATCAGCGCCAGCTCCTCCGCACGGAGAAGATCTGCTGAAATCTCAAAATGAAAATTGGTGATCCCGTTATCATTCTCCGTAATATACCTCCAGATCTCCATGGCATGGTCATGCTTGCAGTTGAAGGTACGATCCACAAATTTAACCTGAGGAACTTTATTATCAATAAAAAACTGCAATTCCTTTTTTACAAGCTCAATATCACGGAACCGAAGCTTCTTATCTATAGAAGAAAGGCAGTAGCTGCAGGAAAAGGGGCATCCCCTGCTGCTCTCATAATAAATAATGCGGTTTTTAAACTCTGTAAGATTGCTGTATGCAAACGGAACTTACTTAAATCCATCAATTCCCGCCAGCCGTGTGTACAATATCCCTGCCTTTGTTTTCATCACGAAAAGCCACTCCGCGGATCCCGCTCAAAGTTTCCGGTTTTCTTTCTATATAATAACCTGCCAGTTCATGGAAGGTTTCCTCTCCTTCTCCCACCATCACTCCAAAAACGCAGGATTCTTTTTCAGAAATTCCACCGCATCGTAGGATACCTCCGGGCCTCCTGCCCAAAACTCCACCTGTGGAAGGATTTTCTTAAGATCCGGCACCAGCTCCCTGACAAAAGAAATATTCCAGATATAGCAGGAAAAGCAGACCACATCCGGCTGCTCCAGATAAATATCTTTTAAAATGTCATCCCTGATCTGATTGATCGTATACTCTTTGACCACAACCCTGGAGCTGTATTCTCCGGAACAGGATTTCAGGTTATATACCGCAAGATTGGAATGGATATATTTGCATTGCATGCTGCAAGTAAGATTTTCAAATTTTATATTCTCCTAACTTCTGTCGGATAATTTCTTTCCCCGGCAGTTTTCATTATTTCTCTGTTGATCCTTTTCGCTTTATGATTATAACGTTCCCGCCAACGGATGTAAATAGAAAAAACATGGATTTCCCTCCTGCCGCAAAAATGCCGTTTTTGTTGTATTTCCATCCAAACAGCGTTAAAATGAATACTATATATTTTTATAAAGGAGTAATCTTTTTATGGATCGAAACAGCTGTCTGAATTATTTTCAGGCGTTTCCCTTCTGGAACATATGACGGAAGAAGATCGGAATTTTCTTCTTGATAACATTCGCGAGCTTCATTACCCGGCAGGTGCTGCCATACAATCTGAAGAGCGCCAGTGCCTGGGAACTCTTTTTCTTCTGAAGGGAGTTCTCCGTGTTTATCTACTGTCCGCGCAGGGAAAAGAGGCCACCCTGTACCGTTTAAGGGACAGTGACATCTGCACTCTTTCCGCCTCCTGCATGCTTTCTGCCATTACATTTGATGTACAGATCGATGCAGAAACAGACTGTGATCTGCTTCTGCTTCCGGCAGTTCCTTTTTCCCGGCTGATGAAAAACAATATCTATCTGGAAAATTTCATCTACAAACGGACAACTGAACATTTCTCAGATGTGATCGCAGGAATCGAACGGACATTTTTTATGACCCTGACTCAGAGAATCGCAGCCTTTCTTCTGGATGAAGCTGCAGATACCGGTTCCGATGAACTCGCTCTCACACAGGAAGCCATCGCCCGCTCCATCGGAAGTGCCAGAGAAGCTGTCAGCCGCAGCCTTAAAAAAATGAATAAAGACGGCTCTATCCAGATCTCACGGGGATCGATCCGCATTCTGGATAAAAGACGTCTTTATGAATGATGAATACTTTTTAATTTGAAGATGTTTTAGGTGCCGGCTGCAGGATCCACCAGAACAGCATCGGCATAATAGTCATTACCGGCCACATATAACGGATCATCCCATTTACAGGAGACACAAGACATATCAGTATATTCAGCACCGGTATGGCAAAGATCAGGAGTTTTTTCCATTGCTTCTTCACCAGAAGATATCCCATCAGCAACAGGGTAAGCCAGGTATACGTTCCTGCACTTAAGATAAGTCCCAGGCCAGGTGCGCGCATCCATAATTCATCATAAAGCCGGAATATATACTGGATTTTTTTTGGCCCAACATAACTGACATCGATCCCGGATTTCTTCTGATACAGTTTATCTATGTAGAACCGGTACACGCCCTGCTGTCCTCTTCCCATATGGAACGGATCATTATAGCTGTAGGTGTTATTCAATGTCGCCTGGACATATACTCCCGGATGACGACGGAACATGGCAAACCAGGCTTTAAAATAATCGTTCATGTATCCATCCAATTTAGGATCATTATCATCATCTCTGAACCTGAATGTAATTTTCACAGGATCCGACAGTTCCGGATTATACTTCTCGGCAAGAACATCATAATCCAGGATCCTGTTGATCGCTTTCTTCTCACTTGCGGTTACATCATCCGGATATTCTCTCAGATATCGGGCAGTCTGCTGAAACGGTACCGAAAGCATTTCACATCGGGATCCAGGTGCCACGCCAAGGCAGGTGCTGCCCCCTTTTCTACGCCCAGATAGCAGGCAAAAACACAGACAGCCACAATAAATGCATATTTCCTCGCGCCCTTTACCAGGAAGAAAAACAAAAGGATCAAAGAAGGCAGGACTAGATGAATGCCATTATTTCGGGTAAGACAAACACTGATTCCCAGAAGAAATAAATATACTGCCTTTCTCTTGGAAAAGGAATGACAAATATCTATATACACTGCAAAATACAAAGTAATGACTGCCGTATATAATCCATCTTTGATCACTGCCTGCGCATAGCTTCCAAATATGGGAACAAATGCAAACAGCAGAACAGTACCAAAAAGTATCCATTTTGGAGCCTTCCATCTGTACAGATAGCGGACTACCGCACTGTAACACCAGATTTCCACAGAAGTAAACACAATGACGATCAGAAATACTCCAAAATTATAACACCAGATAGTTTTTCCAAGTGTCAGCAGTCCACCCATGATCATCGTCAGGACCATGGATGATGATTGTCCAGCGGCATAGCTCCCAAAAATACATCCAGCTGCCGAAATCCATCTGCCGGGATCGAACCTGGGAGAAATGCCAGGATAAACGGTGTCCATCCAATGATCATAGATATCTTTGCCAGGCGGAACCACATTACTTCTTCCTCTCTGGCCGGGATACGCCCACAGGCCTTTCGGAAAAACTCCATCTCAGGAATCCTCCAAAAATAAGTGATTCCCATATCACAGATAATATAAAATCCTATAAAGCATCCGGCTGAGATCAGGATCTGTTTCTTTGCGCCAAACAGAAAATCCCAGTTTCCATTTGTAAAATAAGAAGTTCCAAGAAGCATTCCCGCCGAAAAAATCACTGCCAAAACATGTGCCTGCCAGTTTCTGTATTTCCGGTAGCCCTCCCATCCTTCACGTATAAAATAAGAAGCAAGATCCATGCAAGCAAGCTCGTGCATCCCAATCCATTATAAACATCGCTCATTTTTTCTACAGAAGTATTTCCATCCATTGGAAGGCCCGTAAAAGAAAAGGCCAGCGCTGTGATCATTGCCGCGATCACAGGCACTGCATTCTTTTTTATTATTTTCTCATCCATATTTTTATTAACCCTTGTCTAAAATTTTCAGTAAACCAACAATGCTCCGGAAACCGTTTCGGTTTCCAGAGCTGTATCTGTTTTTTCTGTTTTCTGTTTTGGTTACTGAAGCGCTGCCTCAAGCTCTGTCTTTGATGTCAGCCCCACAAAACGTGCGGTCTCTTTTCCTTCTTTGAATACCAGCAGTGTGGGGATACTCATGATCTTGTACTGCTGTGCCAATGATGGCTCTTTGTCTACGTCAACCTTGCCAACCTCATATCCGGCTTCTGCAAGCTCTTCCACGACCGGAGCCTGACGTCTGCATGGTCCGCACCAGGTTGCCCAAAAATCTACCAGTACCGGCTTTTCTGCTTTAATACCTCTGTTTCAAAATTGTCTGTTGTAAAAACTTTTGCCATGATAAAATTCCTCCTTGATCCTGTATTTATTTTTAGTATCAGCTTATGCTTACGCCTTCAGAAGCTTCCGCACATACTGACAGGCGGAAAGTCCTGCCTGGGCACCGTCATGAACAGCTTTTGCCACCTGGAGAAGTCCACCGGTGCAATCACCTGCTGCATACAGTCCCGGAACTGTAGTCTCCATCTCTTCATTGACCCGGATATTTCCTTTTCATTCAGTTCCGCTCCGATCTGGCGGGCCATCTCCGAGCTTCCGGCTGTACCAAGTGCTACAAAGACTCCCTCTGCCGGCACAAAAGAATCTGCTCCGGTACCTGCTTCCTGCATGGACACATCACTTTTCAGGCGGATGCCGGAAACACGCTCATCTCCTTCGATCGCCTGGATCTTCATGGTGTTAACCGGAAGCGGATTTTCTCTTGAAAATTCCGGTTTCTTTCCATCTGTAAAGATCGTCACACGGGAAGCGGTATGAGAAAGTTCTTCTGCTTCATGAAGAGCAAAATCACTGTTTCCAAGCACTGCCACTTCTTTTCCTCTGTAAAAAAATGCGTCACATACTGCGCAGTAGCTGACACCTTTTCCCTCAAATTCCTTTACTCCCGGAATCCTGGCAGAAGCTCTCCTGCTTCCGGTTGCCAGGATCACGCTGCGTGCCTCAAAATCTCCTACGGTAGTTTTCACCTCAAAAGTATCAAAACCACCCATTCCCACAACCTGGGCATCCAGGATCCGTACTCCAAGTGCTCTTGCCTGGCAAGACCTCTTTCGAAAAGCTCTCTGCCAGACAGCGGCTGCTCCAGTCCGTAATAGTTCTCGATCTTCTCCGCTTTTTCCAGTGAACCGATCCCTGTATTTATGATCAGCGGATCCATATTTCCTCTTGCCGCATAAAGTGCTGCCGAGATCCCGGCCGGACCTGCTCCTATGATAATGATATTCTCCATTTCAGCCACCTGCTTTCTTCTTCGTTTGGATCTGTTCTATAATATACGCTTCGCATTGGTCTGTTTCTGTGATCAGGTCACTTTTCCTTCACAGAAGTCATTATATCACATTCCCCCAAAATTACACCTTTTTTTCAATAGCTTTTATTTGCGTCTGTTTCTCTTCTATGCTATTATTATAACGACTTTAAACCAATTAAATGAATCAAGATGATACCCCTGCGGATCATAAATATCTGCTTGACCTGTAAGGAAACGGATTCCTTATATTTATCAATAGATTATGAATCATAAAAAGGAGACTAATCTCTATGAGAAATTTTGAATATTTTACCCCTACCCGGGTTATTTTCGGAAAAGATACACACCTTAAGATCGGCACTGTTCTAAAAGAGCAGAACTGCAGCAAAGTACTGATCCATTATGGCAGCCACAGTGCAGTAAGCTCCGGTCTGATCGATGAGATCCGATCTTCTCTGGATGAAGCTGGAATTTCCTATGTCACTCTTGGCGGTGTGGTTCCCAATCCCCGTCTCTCCAAGGTACGTGAAGGTATTGAGCTTTGCCGCAAAGAACAGGTTGATTTTCTTTTGGCTGTTGGCGGTGGCAGCGTTATTGATTCCTGCAAGGCCATCGGCTATGGACTTGCCAATCCGGATACAGATGTATGGAACTTTTTTCTCCGCACCGAAACCCCAAAAGCCTGTCTTCCTGTTGGCGTTATCCTGACGATCGCAGCTTCCGGAAGTGAAATGAGCGGATCCTGTGTGATCACCAATGAAGAGGGCTGGCTGAAACGGAGTAGTGCCCGCAACGATCTGTGCCGCCCACGTTTTGCTATTTTAAATCCCCGCCTCACCTATACCCTGCCGCAATATCAGACCGAAAGCGGCTGTGTGGATATCCTGATGCATACTATGGAACGGTACTTTGTAAATATCGAAACCATGGAGATCACCGACAGTATCAGCGAATCTCTGATGCAGACCGTGATCTATAACTCCCGGATCCTGATGAAGGAGACGGATAATTATACTGCACGGGCAGAGATCATGTGGGCCGCAGTCTTTCCCACAATGGACTTACCGGCTGCGGAACCGGCGGTGGTGACTGGGCCTGTCACCAGCTGGAGCATGAACTGGGCGGCACCTACGATGTGGCTCACGGAGCCGGTCTTGCCGCTTTGTGGGGAAGCTGGGCACGTTACGTTTATGATGCAAATCCGGAACGCTTTGCCCAGTTTGCAGTCAATATCTTTGACATTCCCTGCAGTACCGACTTCAACAAAACTGCTCTTGCCGGCATAGAAGCCATGGAAGATTATTTCCGTTCCATCCAGATGCCTACCAGCCTTCATGAGCTTGGTCTTGATCTTACAGAAAAGGAGATTCATGATCTGGCGTTTAAATGCAGCTTTGAAGACACCCGTACCATCGGTGTGTTCAAACAGCTGAACATGAAAGATATGGAAAAAATCTATCTTGCTGCCAGATAAATCTGTAGCCATAATATTGCAGATGTTTTTTTGAAAATCAGATTTTTCAGAAAAACATCTGCTTTTTTTATTTTTTCCTTGCATTCTCTACATAAATGTGTTAAAGTAACAAAGTACTCGAAAGAGACATGCCCAGATAGCTCAGTTGGTAGAGCAGAGGACTGAAAATCCTCGTGTCGCTGGTTCGATTCCGGCTCTGGGCATTATTTTTTTACTCTGATCGCAGAATAGCCTCTGCTGGTCAGAGTTTTTTATACAAAAAACTGCTGCAAATCCCTTGTGGAATCTACAGCAGTCTTTTTCTGATCACTGAAGCAAATAAACTTCTGTATAAAACACGCCCTTCTGCTCTGCTTCGGAGTGTGTTGCCACATATACATCAATGCAATTGGTCCGGATCGCTCCTCCGCAGTCCTCTGCAACATAAACCTGTCCATTGATCACTACTTTGGAACCGTATGGGATCTGACTCGGATCCACTGCAATCGTACGGTTGGTAGTGGCCGTTACTCCTGTGGAAGTAATTCCATTCGCCCATGGTCCGCAACAGATGCTGCACGGACAATAATGCGTGATCCGGAATGTTCCAGTGGTTTCAATGTTGCGTCAGAAGATACTGATACCGGCGTCCGATCTGTACGCCAGCTGCGGTACTTCCGGAACCACCTGTGGAAGTTACACCATCCACCGCATCCGCAAAAACGCCCTCCCCGGAACTCTTGGTAAGATCCTGCTTTTGTATTCTTTTCCTGCTCTGCCTTGGCCACTTCCGTAGCCTGATAACCTTCCAGGCAGCTGGTCGGAATATAGCGACGTAATCTGAACCACTGTCATCTGTGTAAACGATCCTGCTCCAGATAGCATCTACCGTACCTGTTCTTTTCAGCTCATCATCCTGAAGGACCTCTCCTACAACCTCTCCGTCCTTCTTGCCGGGATAATCCAGGATATCACTGTCCTGTGCCGCTGTAACTGTATCCGTAAATTTATTTACGATCTCCGTATCACTGAGCACGCTGTCCGAAACATAACCGATGATCTTGTCCTCACCTTTCTTTTGGAAGGTCACCTTGCTCCAGCCATTGTCACAGACTGCAACTCTTTCAAGTTTCGTTCCCAAGATCACAGAACGCAGCTCTGTACCACTGTCTCCCGGATTGGACCGGATTTCCGTATTTTTCGCTGTAACATAAAGCGTATCACTCTTCGCCAGAGCATTTACTGTATTTCCCGCCCCATCATCGATCTGAAACTGCTGAGGTGATTTTTTCTCCTGTGTATATGTATCCATTGTTGCTTCATATCCCAGTACCTCTGCTGATACGGATGCAGGGAAAAGCATAGAAGCACATAAAATAACTGCCAGAAGCTTTTTTCGCATGAAATCTTGCCTCCTTTTTTCCGACATTCTACGGTTTGTCCCGACTATCATAGCATATCAGATCGTATTTTGCAATTTCACAGGACAGTCTTCAGAAATTTTTAACAAAAAGATCATATTTTTTAACTGGTCAAATCTATCCGTAACGGATACAATACTTATATGAATACAAAACACAAGAAACCAACCCTTACTAAAAAACAGCGCCACAGACTCCGTGTACAGCAGGTGCGAAGGCAGAAGATCTTTCTGACATGTCTTTTTCTGCTGATCGTGGGCTGTATCCTTCTGCGTTTTTCCAAATTTTCCGGCAGGCAGGAGGAAGCCCATCAGATCAATGCAGCCTGTGAAGCTTATCGCGATGAGGTCTCCAGCGAAGCAGCACAATATGATATGTCCGACTATGTAGACCTGATCCTGGCTGTGATGATGCAGGAAAGCTCCGGACAGGGTACCGATCCCATGCAGTCCTCAGAAGGAGCCTACAACACCAGATATCCGCAGCAGCCCAATGGTATCACAGATCCTTCTTACTCTATTTCCTGTGGCATCCAGGAGCTGAAATATGCTCTGGATAAAGCCGGCTGTACCGGTCCGACTGATCTTTCCAAAATCCGTCTGGCTCTGCAGGCATACAATTTCGGAGCCGATTCCTACTTTGCTTATCTGGAAGAAAACGGTCAGACTGTGTGGACGGCCCAAAGTGCTCAGGCCTTTGCTCAGATGGCAAGCGGCGGCACACAACGTGATGAAGATGATCCCCTTCATGATCCTGCCGGTCCATGGGACTATGGTGACCAATACTATCCGGATCATGTTTTGCGCTATTACCACTTAGACAATAACTCATAAACCACCGAAATATTGTCATATACAAGTTCTATTTCAGATGTCTGGAATAAACTTTATATGTTGTATATAATTTCAAAAAAATTCCAAAAAACATTTGACAGAATATAAAATCTATGCTAATATATGTTTTGTCGCTGAGGGAAATACGTGAAGCGATAAGACATATGCGATAGTGGCGTAGTTGGTAACGCGCGACCTTGCCAAGGTCGAGACCGCGGGTTCGAGCCCCGTCTATCGCTCTTCAGAACTCTGAGTTTTTCAGAGTTCTTTTTTATTTTTAAAACTATCCTTTTTCGATCAAAAGTCCCGAGTCTGATCTCTTTTTTCCAGAAATTCAGATTCGGGACTTTATATTTTTTATCTTTTATTTCAGCTGCATATCATGGCCAAGGCATGCATCTTTTAGTGGTGGAAAAGTCGGATTCCTGTAAATGCCATCACCATTCCATACTTATTACATGTATCGATAACTGCGTCATCACGTACAGATCCACCCGGCTCTGCAATATATTTTACACCGCTCTTATATGCGCGCTCGATATTATCACTGAACGGGAAGAATGCATCGGATCCCAGTGTCACGCCGGTAAGACCATCCAGCCATGCTCTCTTCTCTTCTTTTGTGAACACTTCCGGCTTCTCTGTGAATGTCTTTTCCCATGCACCATCTGCAAGGACATCCATATATTCCTCACCAATGTAAACATCAATGGCATTATCTCTCTCCGCACGTGTGATCGTGTCTTTAAACGGAAGCTCCAGTACTTTCGGACACTGACGGAGATACCAGTTATCTGCCTTCTGACCTGCAAGGCGTGTACAATGTACACGGGACTGCTGTCCTGCACCAACGCCGATAGCCTGTCCGTCCTTAACAAAGCATACAGAATTGGACTGTGTATATTTCAGGATGATCAGAGAAACCTTCATATCTCTCTTGGCTTCTTCCGTAAGCTCTTTATTCTCTGTTACAATATTGGAGATCAGCGCATCATCAATTGCCAGCTCCTGGCGGCCCTGCTCAAAGGTGACTCCAAATACCTGTTTGTGCTCCAAAGGTTCTGGAACATAGTTTTCATCGATCTGGATCACATTGTAATTGCCTTTTTTCTTCTGCTTCAGAATTTCAAGAGCCTCCTCTGTATATCCTGGTGCGATCACACCATCAGAAACCTCTCTCTTGATCAGCATTGCGGTATCTTTGTCGCAGACATCAGAAAGAGAAATAAAATCACCAAATGATGACATACGATCTGCACCTCTTGCTCTTGCATACGCACATGCAAGCGGGGAAAAATTCTTCCAGTCCATATCACCTACCCAGTAGATCTTTGCCAGTGTCTCATTCAGCGGAAGTCCGATGGAAGCACCTGCCGGAGATACATGCTTAAATGAAGTTGCTGCCGGAAGTCCGGTTGCTTTCTTAAGGTCACGTACCAGCTGCCAGCCATTAAAGCATCCAGGAAGTTGATGTATCCTGGTCTTCCGGAGAGTACCTGGATCGAAGCTCACTTCCATCTGCCATATAGATCTTTGATGGTTTCTGATTTGGGTTACATCCGTATTTTAACTGTAATTCTTTCATGAAAAGCTCCTCCGTTCTCTGTGATATCCCTATTTTCTTATTTATTCTTGTTTACGATCCTGGATTCATATTTTCCTGTCTCAATGTCAATAAAACGAACAAAGAGAGAAACTTTATTATCCTGGTTCAGGCTCTTCCAGAGGAGATCCGTAAACTCATCAATATCGCTTGGGATCTCTACCAGCTTCGGCTCTCCCTCGAAACTTGGAAGTGGATTTCCATCGCATTTATAAGTATGGATAAAACGTCCCTGTCCTGCCGCCGCATTCTCATAGGCAAATGTATAACGAAGACAGGAATCCGGATTTCCGTTATTGCTCTTTAAAATAGACATCGCATAATTGAATTTACCGTCTTCAACATGAAGAACACCTGAAATACGAGGTGTATAGTTCGGCGCATCCGGCTCAAACTCTCTGCTGCGGAGAGACTGTTCAAAGGTGAGCTGTCTGTCCATTCCCTCATAGATCGTATCTGTCTGATCACCGTTTGTTACGATGGTCTTATTTCCAAGGACACGTACCGGTGCATAAATGATCAGGCTCGGGTCTGTAAGCTTGGACGGATCAAAAGCCTGTGTACGGATTCCTTCCCCATCCTCAACAAAAATACGGTTTCTGCTGTTCTCGCTTCTTCCCATAATAAAATATGCAGTAACTGCATGTTTCCCGTCAGCGGAACGTCCGATCACAATTCCTCTTCCCGGATAGGAATTTTCTTTCAGTTCTTTTTCAAGTGAAAAATGTCGTCATTTTTCACAGTCCTCCTTGTCTAATGTAAGGCCCGGGGCTTATCCCAGGATATGAACGGTAACAAAAAACCGCCTGGACACCCCTTATCAGGCTGCCCAGGCGGTCGGCTTCTCACTTCACTGCACTCCCTGTAGGTAATCCTACTTTCCGCCAGTCATGCAGCTTCTGCTGTTATACTACAATACTTCTTCTTAATTTTCAAGCCCCTATTTTCAGAAATTATTTTTCCAGACTTCTTGTTGCTCACAAAATAAACAATAACACTTTATTTCCCCTGTAATGCATAATCTGTCTGGATCTGTGCTGCAATGTCTGATTTCATCTGGATCCATGCATCGGGATTTTCCACGTAATACTTCGGACAGTCTTACCTGTGACATCATAATGACGGATCACCTGATCCGAAGTCAGTCCAAAGCGTGTACAAAGCCACGCTGTCAGCTTTACCGCCGAATCATAGGTTGCTGTATTAAACTGCCCTGTTTCATCCGGATGGCAGCATTCAATGGATATGGTATCTACATTTCTGGAATTTGTGGCATAGGATATTTCTGAAGTGGGAATACATTGTACCACTTCTCCCTCCAAACCTATCACAAATGACTGCTGACTTTGTTGTCCTGCGTTGTCGCAAGATTTTCAAAATAATTCCGGTTGGATATGGCAGTAGATCCCGGATTGGCCGTATAATGAATGGCTATATAATTTACCTGTTCGATAGAATCTGTGGTCTGGAATAGGAATTCGGTGTCAGAAGCTCCACATCAATAAAAGGTGCTCCTTCTGCCTGCCATTGTTCCGGTCCGCCATTTCCGCTGGCATTCCCGGATATTTCTTCCTGTCCGGACTGAGTTTCACTCTGTTCCATGCGCATCTCAAAAATGCGTATCCTAACGCACACGCAGCAAAAGCAACGATCACAATGATACATATCAGCACAATCCTCTGTAGGATCTTGATCGGGTTCTTTTTTCTCAAAGACTTCTTTTTTCTTCTGGAAGACCCGGAGGAAGTTTTCTTTACGGAAACAGGCCGCCCGCTATGGGACGGCCTGGGTGACTTTTTACCGGTCTTACCTTTTTTTCCTTTATTATTCATCTACACTGTAGTTTGGAGCCTCTTTTGTGATATGGATGTCATGTGGATGTGACTCCTTGAGAGATGCAGCGGAGATCTTAATGAATCTGCCTGTTGTTTTCAGCTTCTCAATGTTCTCTGCTCCGCAGTAACCCATACCGGATCTTAAACCGCCAATTAACTGGAATACGGTATCCTCAACGTGTCCTTTGTATGCAACACGTCCTTCAACACCTTCTGGAACAAGCTTCTTGGCGTTCTCCTGGAAGTAACGATCCTTGCTGCCGTTCTCCATAGCTGCAATAGATCCCATTCCACGGTATACTTTATATTTTCTTCCCTGATAGAGCTCGAATGTTCCCGGGCTCTCATCGCATCCAGCAAACATGCTGCCCATCATGCAGACATTGGCGCCTGCCGCGATAGCTTGGTGATGTCTCCGGAATACTTGATTCCACCATCTGCGATGATCGGGATTCCGTAGCTGTTGGCTACTTCATAGCAATCCATAACAGCAGTAACCTGCGGTACACCGATACCTGCAACAACACGTGTGTACAGATAGATCCAGGTCCGATACCAACTTTAACTGCATCTACACCAGCTTCGATCAGTGCCTTGGTAGCTGCTCCTGTTGCAACGTTACCTGCGATAACCTGAAGTTCCGGATATGCAGCCTTGATCTCGCGGACTGCTTTTAAGATATTCTCAGAATGACCATGTGCGGAATCAATTACGATTACATCCACATTCGCTTTCACAAGTGCATCTACACGTGCAAGTACATTGGCTGTGATACCAACTGCCGCACCACAGAGAAGACGTCCCTGTGCATCCTTGGCTGCAAGCGGATATTTGATCTGTTTCTCGATATCCTTGATGGTAATGAGTCCTTTTAAATTAAAGTCGTCATCTACAATGGGTAATTTCTCCTTACGGGATTTCGCAAGGATCTTCTTGGCATCCTCAAGTGTGATTCCTTCCTTGGCTGTGATCAGTCCTTCAGAAGTCATGCACTCCTTGATCTTTCTGCTGAAATCTGTCTCAAATTTAAGATCACGGTTTGTGATAATACCTACAAGCTTTCTGCCTTCTGTGATCGGAACACCGGAAATACGGTATTTCGCCATCAGATCATTGGCATCTTTCAGTGTATGCTCCGGTGAAAGATAAAATGGATCTGTAATAACACCGTTCTCAGAACGTTTAACCTTATCAACCTCTTCTGCCTGTGCTTCGATGGACATATTCTTGTGGATGATACCGATACCACCCTGTCTGGCCATGCAATTGCCATTCTGTGCTCTGTAACTGTGTCCATTCCCGCACTCATCATGGGGATATTCAGCTTTACTTTCTTGGTTAAATACGTTGAAACATCTACCTGATTCGGAATCACTTTAGAATAAGCCGGAACCAGAAGGACGTCATCAAACGTAATGCCTTCACCAATAATAGTACCCATTGCATTTCCTCCCTTGTGTAAGATATTTTAAATTTGTGAACTAGTGTAACAAAAAACAAGATTCATGTCAATCCAAAAAAACTTTACTTGGTGCAGAATTTTTCATGGTATTTGCAAGTGCGTCATCCAGTTCCAGGATCACTTTGCAGGTTTCTCCACTGTCTCTTATGATCATTGCATAGCGTTTATGATCCTCAATTCCTGATGAAAAATCATACTCTTTCATCTTCTGATTGCCATTATAATAGTCCATTCTGTGGGACTTTAATGGTGCCACAAGGTCTGCCTCCGCAAGCTGGAGCGATTTCACTCTTTTCCTTTTTGATTTTGACATGATCATATCAATGTCCAGTTCTCCGTTAACAAACAGATACTCGTACTCCAGATCTGTCTTCGGTATTACAAAATAACATGCAATACCAAGTGCAATAGCCGGTACCAGCAAAAGTACATTCAGCACAAGGCCTCCCAGGACCATGATCACCGTCAGCGCTATCAGACCGTATTTCACAACCAGATCTTTCGCTGTCTGCTTCTTTTTTACCAGAAGCTCTGAATATAAGTCACTCATTTGTTTCTTCCTTTCGTAATTTACTGACTTTTTGATTATAACACAAAAAGAGAGCCGCGTCTATGGCGCAGGCCCTCTCATTTTGTGAATTAATTATTTCACCTGCTCAGCTGATAATTACATCATTCCCATTCCCGGGTTTGCAGCCGGAGCCGGAGTATCTTCTTTGATTGTGGAAACTACAGCCTCTGTTGTAAGGAGTGTAGATGCAACACTTGTAGCATTCTGAAGAGCACTTCTTGTAACCTTAGCCGGATCAAGGATTCCGTTCTCAACCATGTTTACGTATTTCTCATTGAGAGCATCGAAGCCTGTACCGATCTCAGACTCTCTTACTTTGTTGATAATAACAGCGCCTTCCAGTCCTGCGTTTGCAGCGATGTGGAACAGCGGAGCCTCAAGAGCTTTCAGGATCACATAAGCACCTGTCTTCTCATCTCCTTCAAGTGTTGTTGCAAGTTTTGCAACCTCTTTGGAAGCATGGATGTAAGCAGATCCGCCACCTGCGATGATACCTTCCTCAACAGCTGCTCTTGTTGCTGCAAGAGCATCCTCAAGACGAAGTTTTGCTTCTTTCATCTCTGTCTCAGTAGCAGCACCTACACGGATAACAGCTACGCCGCCAGCCAGTTTTGCAAGTCTCTCCTGAAGTTTCTCTTTATCGAACTCGGATTTTGTCTCCTCGATCTGCGCACGGATCTGTGCAACACGTTTTGCAATGGCATCTTTGTCACCGAGACCATCAACGATAACTGTGTTCTCTTTTGCAACTTTAACAGATTTTGCACGTCCAAGCTGCTCCATCTTAGCTTCTTTCAGGTCAAGACCAAGCTCATCGGAGATCACCTGTCCGCCTGTCAGGATCGCGATATCCTGAAGCATCTCTTTTCTTCTGTCACCATAGCCAGGAGCTTTTACAGCTACTACCTGGAAGGTTCCTCTCAGTTTGTTGACGATCAGAGTTGTAAGGGCCTCACCCTCAACATCCTCAGCGATGATGAGAAGTTTCGCACCGGCCTGAACAACCTGCTCAAGAAGTGGAAGGATCTCCTGGATATTGCTGATCTTCTTGTCTGTGATCAGGATGTACGGATCATCAAGAGTTGCCTCCATTTTCTCCATATCTGTGGACATGTATGCGGAAATATATCCACGGTCAAACTGCATACCTTCTACAAGGTCAAGCTCTGTATGCATGGTCTTGGACTCCTCAACAGTGATAACACCGTCTTTGGAAACTTTCTCCATAGCATCAGCAACAAGCTGTCCAACCTGCTCATCACTTGCAGAGATTGCTGCTACGTTAGCGATCTGCTCTTTGCCGTTGATTGCCTGGCTCATGTTCTTGATCGCTTCTACTGCAACATCTGTTGCTTTTTCATACCTTTTCTGAGGATGATCGGGTTGGCACCTGCTGCCAGGTTCTTCATTCCCTCATGAACCATTGCCTGAGCAAGTACAGTCGCTGTTGTAGTACCATCACCTGCTACATCGTTTGTCTTGGATGCAACTTCCTTGATGATCTGAGCACCCATGTTCTCGAATCCGTCCTCAAGCTCGATCTCTTTTGCGATGGAAACACCATCGTTTGTGATAAGCGGAGCACCGAAAGATTTGTCAAGTACTACGTTTCTTCCTTTCGGTCCAAGTGTTACTCTTACTGTATCTGCAAGTTTATTTACACCAGCTTCAAGTGCTGCTCTTGCTTCTGCGCCATATTTAATTTCTTTTGCCATGATAAAATGACCTCCTATTTATATTGATATACGATAAGATGTTTATATTATTTAATAACTGCCAGGATATCTTCCTGTTTTACAATGATGTAATCCGTACCATCCATCTTAACTTCTGTTCCTGCATATTTGGAGTAAATAACAGTGTTTCCGACTTCTACTTCCATCTTTACTTCTTTGCCATTTACAACTCCGCCAGGACCAACTGCGATAACTTCTGCCTGCTGTGGTTTCTCCTGTGCCTGTCCCGGAAGTACGATTCCGGATGCTGTTGTCTCTTCTGCTTCAACCTGTTTTAATACTACTCTGTCGCCTAAAGGTACTAACTTCATGATCTATGTTCCTCCTTTATAAGTTCCATCTTCGTCTGCTAGCACTCACTTTATACGAGTGCTAATCACTATGGCTATATTAGTGAATTTCACATATTTTCGCAACCCTTTTAAGATATGGTTTTTCTATATTATTCTGATTTTATCTCTTTTATACTCTTGTTTTCTCTTGTTTTCTCAATTTCATTATTTATTTTGATTTTATGAAACAGACAAAAAGAGACTCCCACGCTAGCGGGAAGTCTCTTTTGTCACGTTCTTTATCTTATATCAAGCATCTGACAGTGCTGATCACATTATGCCTTCTTGCTTCTCTGTGCTTTTATCTCCTCAAGCTCATCAAAGATCACTTCATTAAGAACTTAATGTAAGTTCTTCATACCGGATGAACGGGATTCGATCACACCTGCACTCTCGAATTTACGCAGTGCATTTACGATCACGGATCTGGTGATACCTACACGGTCAGCGATCTTGCTGGCAACCAGGATACCCTCATCCCCATCCAGCTCATCAAAAATATGGATGATCGCCTCAAGTTCTGAGAAGGACAGTGTACTGAATGCCGATTTAACGATCTGCTGTTTTCTGTCTTCTTCTGCGTTCTCGTCATGAACCGCACGCATCATTTCCAAGCCTACAACTGTTGTACCATACTCGCTGACAATAATATCCTCAATATCATAGGGATGATCATTGCGGTACATGAATAACGTTCCCAGTCTCTCACCTGCAATATCGATCGGATTCACGATTCCCTGATAATTTCCGGGTACATGCTCAAAGCCAAGTGTCTGGAGATTGACATTCTCCTTTGTGGAAAGAACACCAAGAAATCTCTCATTCAATAACGGGTCGATATGTCCGCCGATTTTGTCATCGATCAGCTCTGTGATCTCATCCACACCCGGCAGATACTGACTCCCAGAACCTTACCTTTCTTACTGAGTACCAGGATATTGGAACTTAAGGTTTCCATGAGCACCTGGCAAATGTCGTTAAACACTACCTTGCTTGAGCTGCTGTTATGCAGAAGCTTATTGATTTTTCTAGTTTTATCTAGCAACTGAACGCTCATTTTTCCTCCTTTCACTTTCGTACTTTGAAAGAAATCGTTTTTCTAGTCTAATATTACACGTTATTCTGGAAATTTACAAGACTTTTTATATTTTTTATTTTTAACGGGATTTTCTGAAATTGGTGGAAAAGCATTTATTCAATCAATCTTCATCTTTTGGTTTTTGTTCCACATATCCGCAGGTTTCCTGGCTGCAAACCAGCTTATTTCCCTTTTCGAGCATATAATTACCACATTTCGGACATTTCTTTGCAGAAGGTTTCTGCCAGGACATAAAATCACATTCCGGATTATTCTCACATCCGTAATATTTTCTGCCTTTTTTCGTTTTTTTCATGACAATTTCGCCGCCGCACTTCGGACATGCAACACCGATCTTCTCATAATATGGTTTTGTATTACGACAGTCCGGAAATCCGGGGCATGCAAGAAATCTTCCATGAGGACCGTACTTGATCACCATGTTGCGGCCACAGTTGTCACAGATCACATCCGTAACCTCATCCTGTATATCAACTTCTCAAGCTCTTTCTCAGCCTCATCCACATCATGCTTCAGATCCGGATAGAAGTTACGTACAACCGTTTTCCACTGTACGGTACCTGCTTCCACGCAGTCCAAAAGTCCCTCCATAGTTGCTGTAAAGTTTACATCCACAATACTTGGAAAAGCCTGTTTCATAATATTATTAACAACCTCTCCAAGCTCTGTGACGTAAAGATTTTTCTGTTCCTTGGATACATAGCGTCTGCTGATGATCGTTGTGATGGTCGGCGCATACGTACTCGGACGTCCGATTCCAAGCTCTTCCATAGTCTTTACAAGTGAAGCCTCTGTGTAATGTGCCGGCGGCTGTGTAAAATGCTGCTCCGGCTTCAGTTCTTTCAGCTTCAGCTCCATACCCTTTTCCAGACTTTGACTTAAAACATTGCCCTTTTTGTCATCGCCTTCTTCTGTGTACACAGACATAAAGCCATCAAAGGCAACCTTGGATGCTGCAACCGTGAACACATACTCACCTGCTCCGATCTTGACAGACGTGGTCTCATAACGTGCCGGTGCCATTCTGCTCGCCGCAAAACGTCTCCAGATCAGCTGATATAAACGGAACTGATCCCTGGTCAGGGATTCCTTCACCAGAACTGGTGTCCTCGCAATATCTGTAGGACGGATCGCCTCATGAGCATCCTGTATCTTCTGTCCGTTTTTGATTGCCTTCTCTGTCTGAGAAACATAATCCAAACCATACTGCTCAGAAATATAAGTTCTTGCTGCTGCATCTGCTTCCTCTGAAATTCGAGTAGAATCTGTACGCAGATAGGAGATCAGACCTACCGTACCACTGCCTTTTACATCCACACCTTCATATAACTGCTGTGCCAGGCGCATAGTCTTCTGCGTAGAAAAATTCAGTGTCTTGGCAGCTTCCTGCTGCAGAGTACTTGTGGTAAACGGAAGGGGAGCGTTTTTGATCCTCTCACCTTTTTTTACTTCTGTGATCTCATATTTACAGTCTTCCAGACTTTTCAGAATCTCATCCATTTCCTGACGGTTTCTGATCGGAAGTTTTTTATCTGTTCCATAGAACTTGGCTGTCAACGGTTTCTTCTCACCCTTTACCTGAAATTCACCCTCCAGGCTCCAGTATTCTTCAGGAATGAATGCATTGATCTCATCTTCTCTGTCACAGATGATACGCAGTGCCACAGACTGTACACGGCCTGCACTTAAGCCTCTTTTTACCTTGGCCCAGAGCAGCGGACTGATGGTATAACCTACCATACGATCCAGCATACGCCTGGCCTGCTGTGCATCTACCAGATTCATGTCCAGTTCCCTGGCCTGCTTGATGGACGCCTTAACTGCTGTTTTTGTTACTTCATTAAATGTGATCCTATGCATCTTTGCAGTATCTGTCTTCAAAGCCTGCATCAGATGCCAGGAAATTGCTTCTCCCTCACGGTCAGGGTCAGTTGCAAGATAGATCTTATCTGCTTTTTTTGCTTCTTTACGAAGTTTTGCAAGAAGCTCACCCTTTCCCCGTATTGTAATATACTTCGGTTCAAAATCATTGTCCACGTCAATACCAAACTGGCTCTTGGGAAAATCCCTCACATGACCGTTGGACGCTTCTACTGTATAATTTGCCCCCAGAAATTTCTTTACTGTCTTCATTTTAGCAGGTGACTCTACTATCACCAGATTTTTGGCCATTTTACCTCTCCTAATCTCATTCTGCCTTCCTGTCCGGCTTAAAAAATCCTGCTAAATCTCCGGGCAAAAAAGCATTTATTCAAGTCTGATATAATACTGTCTCCCGGTTTCCTTCACAAGCCCCATCAAAATAAGCTGTCCCAGGATCCCGGCTGTTTTCCCGGTGAAAACGGTTTCTGATAATATGATCCAGATTTTTTGGTCGTAAATCGAGACAACTATACACCAAATCCAAATCCGTTGCAAGTCCTAACTTGCTTTTTTCAGACAAATTTGTCTTTTTTTCACAGATAATCCCCACTCATCCAGAAGTATTTCCGGAGAGTATGCAATTCCTGCTCCGTCGTAGATCAGCTTGTGACAGCCTCTGCTCAGCGCATCATTTACCGCTCCCGGAATGGCGTATACCATCTTCCCCTGTTCCAGTGCACAGGCAGCTGTGATCAGTGATCCGCTCTTTTCTTTTGCTTCCACCACAAGCACCAGATCTGCCAGTCCACTGATGATCCGGTTCCTTGCCGGAAATAATATGCCCTGCCTTTGGTACCTGGTTCATATTCGCTGATGATCCTCCGTTTTTTTCGGGGATCCTCCGGTAAATACCTCTGCTGGATGAAGGATAACAGATGTCCACACCATTTCCCAGCACGGCAAAGGTCGGGTACCACCTTCCAGAGCACCTTGTGGCCCTCAGCATCAATGCCGGCCGCCATACCGCTGATCACCTGTACCCCATGTTCGCTTAAGAATTTTCCGTAATTAAAGGCCTGTATCCGTCCGTAAGGACTGCACAGCCTTGCTCCCACGATCGCCGCTGTAGGTTTGGCATCATCCGGAAAGCTTCCAATGTAATATAATTGTTTTGGCATACCGGGAAGTTCCTTAAGTCTTGCCGGATAAACACTACTGTCCTTCCGGGCACACCGGATCCTTGTTTGCTGTATTTCTTCCATATAAAATACCTTCCTTTTTTCTGTTTTATGACCAGTATTTCTTATCATATGCCCGGTAAGCCAACGCCTCGCAGATATGTTCTTCCTTTATCTTTTCGGAAGATTCCATATCCGCGATGGTCCTGGCCGTTTTCAGGATCTTATGATATGCTCTGGTACTGAATTGAAACTGCTCATATGCCTGCTCCAGAAGTTTGTCTGCCCCTCCCGTCATTACACAGTATTTTTCCAGTTTTCTTCCGTCAAGCTCCCCATTGAAGCAAAATTTTTCCTTTTTGTAACGTTCTCTCTGGATCTCCTGTACTGCTTCCACCCTCTTTCTTATTTGAGCAGAGGATTCCCCTGCAATTTTCTTTTTCATTTTTGAAAAACTCACTGCCGGAACTTCTGTGCAGATATCAATACGCTCCAGGAGAGGCTGGCTGATCTTTCCAAGATAATGCGTGATCTCCCCTGACGTACAACGACATCTGTTCATATCCGGGTAAAATCCGCAAGGACAAGGATTCATCGCTGCCGCCAGCATAAAACTAGCCGGAAAAATATAAGTTCCGGCAGCTCTGGACAGATGGATCTCCTTATCTTCCAGCGGCTGACGCAGGATCTCCAGGCTTTCTGGAAAATTCCGGCATCTCATCCAGAAAAAGAACACCTCTGTGTGCAAGAGTGATCTCCCCCGGCCCCGGTATCCTGCCGCCACCTGCCAAAGCCTGAGGGGAACTGGTATGATGCGGACTTCGAAAAGGCCTCTGCCGGATCAGCGGATCTTTTTCCGTGAGAAGTCCTGCACACTGTATACCTTGGTGATCTCCAGGCTTTCCTCAAATGTCATCTCCGGCATAATGGTCGCAGACGTCTTGCCAGCATGGTCTTTCCGGATCCTGGCGGTCCGATAAAAAGAATATTATGAAAACCGCTCACTGCGATCTCTGCCGCCCGCCTGGCTCCTTCCTGCCCGCAGATATCCGCAAAATCAACCTTTGGTATTTCCGGTTTGTTTTCTGTTTTTTCTTTTTCCTGATACGCAGTTGTATAAGTGTTTGGGTCTCTCAGACACCGGATCATGTCATTCAGACTTTTTACTCCAAACACCGGCATATCCTTCACCAGATTCCCCTCCCGGATGTTTTCCTCCGGAATAACGCAAAAGCGTAAGCCCAGCTCTCTTGCGCGGATCACCCGAGGCAAAACTCCGGCAACCCCATGGATCTCTCCATTCAGACTGATCTCTCCTACGATCATAACTCCTTCCAGAAGATCCGGTTCCAGAATTCCGGCAGCCGCAAGTACTGCAGCCGCCACAGGCAGATCAAAACCGGCTCCTTCCTTTTTCATATCGGCAGGTGCAAAATTTACAGTTACTTTTTTTGGTGGCAGACAAAGCCGGTTGTTCTTAAATGCAGTCCGGACTCTTTCCTGGGCCTCTCTCACCTGGGCAGAGGGAAATCCTACCATAGCAAAAGAAGGCAGACCATCACTGACATCTGCCTCAACCTGGATCTCACGTACTTCCATTCCGTAGATCGCTGCTGATAAAACACTCGCAAACAAATACATTCCTTTCTGCGAAAAAAACGGATCCCGATCTTCCATCTTTTCGTCTTTTCAGGTCAGGCGGATATTCGAAATCCGCATTGGTTAAAAACAAGGGAATTTTCAGATAGACATTTTCTGAATTTTAGAAGATAATAAATTTAGTATAGTCCATTTTGCTCTCTTTTGCAAGGGTGCATTTCGTTCTGTTTTATACTTTCAATAGAAAGAAGAGGTGAGCACAATGAAATTTCAGCGTATTCAGGATTTACGTACAGACGCGGATCTGTCCCAGAGAGAATTAAGTGAGATTCTTCATATCAGTCAGCGTTCTTATTCCCATTATGAAACGGGATCCCGTAATATTCCTATCGAAATGCTTATCCGGCTGGCAAATTATTACGACACCAGCATCGATTATCTCGTCGGCCGCACAGACCGCAAAAAATGATCAAATAAAGAGATCCCCGGAAATGTGGAACAGTTTCGGGAATTCCTGTATCGGGATTCCCTGATTGCCAAAATCCGGGGATTCTTTATTTTACCGTGTTTTATTTTTTTGATCATTCCGTATAATAGGTTTCTTCTTCTCCGTAGGGAATCTCATATTCTTCTGTATTCTCATCAGAAGAATCTTCACTGCTTTCGCTGTAGGATTCCTGTTCATAGGAATTTTCGTTGCTTTCATTATAGGAAGCATCTTCTTCGGAATTTTCGGATACTTCCAGGGATGGCTCCTGCCGGGTCATAATAGACTCTGTTTTCGGATAGGTCAGAGATCCATCTCCCCGTTCATATGTTTTTACCTTCACATAAAGCTCACCACTTTTATCGAAAACAAACTCTCCTTTTGCCTTATTCCCTTCGGAATCCTTAAAACGGAACTGTGTGGCATTTCCTGCTACCTCTGCAGTCACATCTGCTTCTGCGGTCATGGAAGGATCTTTCCATTCACTCTCTTATAGGTAAAGGAAACAGATTTCAGGCTGATATCATAAATATCGATCGTTGTCAGCCCGTCTTCGCTGTACCAGATCCCTTGATAATTTTCCGGTTCAAATGCCGGAAGGATTGTCGGGACCGGTGTCAATGACGGTGTCGGTGTCGCTGTCGGAACCGGTGTTGCTGTTGCTGCCGGAGTTGCTGTCACCTCCGGAATACTGTCCAATGCAGCCAATGCGGCCTCTCTTCGTTGTTCTTTTTCCACCTTATCCCTGTGGGAAACATACAGCATCCCTCCAAGTCCTGCCAGAATAAACAGGATGATCAACAGGACCAGAACCGCTCTCAGCCGTTTTTTTCTTTTT
>ENA-OQAS01000085-OQAS01000085.1-human-gut-metagenome-genome-assembly--contig:-NODE-85-length-45377-cov-8.082608_pt1 | contig 45377 bp, 58 predicted proteins | sample MGYA00242733_ERZ504523 | MGnify/ENA primary metagenome ERZ504523 (study PRJEB26092, sample SAMD00036239) | human gut metagenome | host: Homo sapiens | study: EMG produced TPA metagenomics assembly of...
ACCACGAAAAAGGCAACAAAAACGGTGCTTTTTTAAGATATTTATAGTTATATGACATGGAATTTCTCGGTGGAAAAAGTGAATTTAAAACAGATGAAATTGTGATTTATTTTCGCCTGCCATTTTTTTCTGCAAAGAAACCATAGTACCTACATCCACTCTGCCTAAAGTTCCGCTCAACAAAATATATTCCTCAATATTATCAAACTTAATGTCTGCTTGCGGTTTTGAAAACCAGTTGAACGCAATTTCGCGAACACGCTTTTCATACTTTGCAATACCGATTTTTTCAAGCATCACATTAAGATAGTCATAATCAAGCTCAGACTGATGATTTTTCAGAAAAACATAACTGTCAAGAACCATTCGGATACCCATTCCGCCGAGCATAAAATGAGTTGAATTATGTACAAGCATAAATATATAAAAGTCTTCAAGGCTCATTTCATAAGAATAAAGATAGTCTTTACGCTTTGTTGAACGGTCAAGCTGATTTACAAGTAATTCATAGTAGCTATCTCTCTCAGTTGTCAATCCTGCGTGCATTTCTATGTTTATCAGCGGCTTTTTCTCAAAGTGATATTGTAATTCGTCTTCACACAGATATGCATATCCAAGCCCGTCAAAAACTTTTTTAACCAAATCAATCTGCTTTCTGTCAAAAAGGATATCTACATCGGACACGGAACGAAAGTCGGAGCGAGGATATTCCTTTTTCATAAAATAGCCCTTTAAGGGAATATTCTTAATTTTGTTTTCATCAAAAGCCTTGAGAATTTTCTCGGTTTCATATGAGAAATTTCCGTCAATCAGCATTTCAACCGACAAATTCTGCTTGAATTTTTCATATACTTCGGGGGAAACATACTTTTGGTCAAGCGACAAAACCGCATTGGCAACAAGCGATTCAACACTGCAATAGTTTGCAAGCATTTTTATCGACTGCCATTTTATTCCCTCATAAGGAATCGGAGGTGCTGTTCCGTTTACAGACGATGAAACAAGCTCAAGCAGATACTTAAATTCAATTTTTTCGTTATCGTTAAGATGTTTCCTCATTTTTTCCCTTTTTTCGTTTTAAGCTTTGAGAATGCATTTTTACTTCTTGACACAGTTGATGCAATAACCTTTCTTAGCGGTTTTGAATAGAACGTAAATTCAAGGTATGCTCTGTACTTCATTGAGTCAACCGTGTAGGGCTTGCCCTTTCTGTAAAAGGCTGTTACCACTCCGATTACATCATCATCGGTAATACCTTTTTCAACGGCAAACTGATTGTCACCGCACATAGTATAACTGCCGTCACTTCCGAAATTGACGACACGGTGCAATACATACGAGCCGTCTTTTCGCCTGTATAAAGGCAAGTCAAAAAGATGAAGTCTGCCCTTCGGTTTTGATAAAACAACCGTATCGTCACCGTCTCGGAGCATTGGGAGCATACTTGTTCCCTTCGGATTGAAAGTAACCGATCCTCCGGCCTCAAGCTTTTCGGCTATAATCTGCATTACATCATCAAGACCTACTTCTTTATTCAAGAACATCAGCCTCTCTTAGCTTTTGAATAAATGTATCAATATCGGCACTCGCCTTTTCTTCGCTCACTTCATACTCATCAAGCATTGCTTTGAGCAAATCAGCCTTTTCACAATCGTTTTGGAGCTTTTCAAAAAGGAATGCACCCGTTTCATTGAGGTTGATAATTCCGTTAAAATCAAGCGTCAGCTTGTTTACGGGAACTACAACATACGAATCTGCAACCTTTCGCAGAACAAAATCTTCTTTTATCTTCATAACATCACCTGTTTTCCGTGTGAATTTTTTATCCATATTTAAAATTATAATATACCTTTCAACAAAAAGCAAGAAAAAGGATTTGAGCATAAAATTACCGCAGACCTTTTGAGTCTGCGGTAAAAATTATCTATAATATTACAGCTTACGGGATTAGTACATTCCGCCCATGTCAGGTGCTGCTGGAGCTGCCGGAGCTGCAGGCTCTTTGATGTCTGTAACAAGTGATTCTGTTGTAAGAACCATTGCTGCAACAGAGCTTGCGTTCTGGAGAGCTGAACGAGTAACCTTTGTTGGGTCAACGATACCTGCCGAAACCATATCTGTGTATTCCTCTGTAAGAGCGTTGAAGCCATAGCCAACCTTGTTAGCCTTCTTAACATTATCGCAGATTACGCTGCCCTCAAGACCTGCATTAGCAACAATCTGACGAAGCGGTTCTTCAAGTGCTTTAAGAACAATCTTAGCACCTGTCTTAGCGTCACCCTCGAGAGTGTCAACGAACTCAGCAACAGCCGGAATAGCGTTCATGCAAGCGATACCGCCGCCTGCTACGATACCCTCTTCAACAGCACCTTTGTAGCGGCAAGAGCATCCTCAATACGGAGCTTCTTTTCTTTCATTTCAACTTCTGTTGCGGCACCAACTTTGATAACTGCTACGCCGCCTGCGAGCTTTGCAAGACGCTCCTGAAGTTTTTCACGGTCAAAGTCAGATGTTGTTGTTTCAATCTGCTGTCTGATTTGAGCAACTCTGCCTTGATAGCTTCCTTGTCACCTGAGCCGTCAACGATGATTGTGTTTTCCTTTTCAATCTTAACCTGACGGGCAGTACCGAGCTGATCAACTGTTGTATCTTTGAGTTCAAGACCGAGGTCGGATGTGATAACTGTACCGCCTGTGAGTGTTGCGATATCCTGAAGCATTTCTTTTCTTCTGTCGCCAAAGCCCGGAGCCTTTACGGCAACACAAGTGAATGTACCTCTGAGTTTGTTAAGTACGAGAGTTGTAAGAGCCTCGCCCTCAACATCTTCGGCAATGATAAGGAGCTTCTTTCCCATCTGAACAATCTGCTCAAGAAGTGGGAGAATTTCCTGTGTAGTAGAAATCTTCTTATCTGTGATAAGGATAAGCGGATTGTCAAGCTCTGCAACCATCTTATCTGTATCTGTTACCATATAAGGAGCGATGTAACCTCTGTCAAACATCATACCCTCAACAACCTCGCTATATGTTTCGGCTGTCTTTGATTCCTCAACTGTGATAACACCGTCTGTTGTAACCTTTTCCATAGCCTCGGCAATAAGCTTGCCGATGAATTCATCCTGTGATGAAACTGTTGCAACTCTTGCGATATCGTCTGTACCGGATACCTGCTTGCTGTTCTTCTTTACAGCCTCAACTGCAACATTTACAGCGTCTGCGATACCCTTTTTAAGTACCATTGGGTTAGCGCCTGCAGTTACATTCTTCATACCCTCTCTGATGAGAGCCTGAGCAAGAAGTGTGGCAGTTGTTGTACCATCGCCTGCGATATCGTTAGTCTTGATAGAAACTTCCTTTACAAGCTGAGCACCCATATTTTCAAAAGGATCTTCAAGTTCAATTTCCTTAGCGATTGTTACACCGTCATTTGTGATGAGCGGAGCACCGAACTTCTTATCAAGAACAACATTTCTGCCCTTAGGTCCGAGTGTGATTTTAACGGTATCAGCGAGCTGGTCGATACCTTTCATTAAAGCTTTTCTTGCATCTTCGCCGTATGCGATTTGTTTAGCCATTGTAAATTACCTCCGTATATTTAGTTAATTATTCAAGAGTTGCGAGTATATCCGACTGGTTTACGATTGTGTATTCTTCGCCGTCAATCTTTACCTGTGTGCCTGCATATTTACTTGCGATTACCTTATCGCCTACGCTAACATACATCTTTACTTCCTTGCCGTCAACAACACCGCCGGGGCCAACAGCAACAACTGATGCGAACTGTGGCTTTTCCTGAGCAGCAGATGAAAGAATGATACCGCTCTTTGTTTTCTCTTCAGCCTCTTCAACTTTTAAAACGACTCTGTCAAGTAATGGTTTGATTGTCATAAATACAGCCTCCTGTAAAAATTTTAAATTACTTTTAATTAATTAGCACTCTTATTCCCTGAGTGCTAATTATATTTTATACCATTTTCAAGAAAAGTCAAGAGAAATTTGACTATTTTTGACCTTTATTTTGTGACAGTTTTCTGAAATTTTTTCCGATCTCAATTTTATCGAGTATTTTAAGATAATCAGTAACTATAACTGTTTTATATCAATAAAAAGACGGACTGCAAAAAGTCCGTCTTAAACATTGTCATTAATTTTATCAGTTTGATGATTGAGAACTTGTCTGTTTCTTGCCCTTGCTGACAATAAGAACTACCGTTGAACCGTATTCGAGAGTATCACCCTCAACATGTTCTTTGTAGCGGATTACCCTTCCCTCAGCAACCTTGTCACTGTACTCATATTCTGCTGTTGCAAGAAGTCCCTGAGCGGCAATGTCGGATGCAACGGTATCAAGTTTTTCACCCTCGACCTTCGGCAGAGTCCTCATCTGTGATCCCTTGCTTACGCAAACACTCACTACTACGGAATCTTCCTGAGTAATTTTTGAACCTGCGGCAGGAGTCTGTGACATAATCTTACCTTCTGCATAATCATCACTGTACTCATCGTTAAAAGTTCTGTAGATTGTGATACTGCTGTTGCTGTCAACACTCTTAACAGCCTCTTCATATGTCATTCCGATATAGTTAGGAACAGTAGCACCTGTCCACTCTGTGCTTTGAGTTGAGCTTACACTCGCATCAGTATTATTCGAGAACATTCCGGCAAGCGGATTCTGCATAAGCCAGAACACACCGGCAATACCGAGAACAAGAACCGTGATAGCAGCCGCAATAATAATAATTGAAGCGTGTGACATACCGTTTGAAGTCTTGCGTGTACGCTCTGACTTTGTGAGGTTCATGCTTGCTGTTCTTGAAATTTCGTCCTGAATTGCCTTTGCTGTATGAGCAACAGAAAGCTGTGAACGAAGCTCGTCAAAATCCGTAATACGGTTTTCACGCTCAACCTGCAAACCGTTAGCAAGAGCCGAAACGACATGCGGAGGAAGTCTCTTTACAGTTGTTGTACTCATAAGAAGTCGGCTGTCCTTACGGCGTTCTACCGCACTCTTTGGCATATGACCTGTGAGGGCATAGAAAAGGGTTGCACAAAATCCGTAGATATCCGTAATATCGTCAAGAGGAAAATTGTCGTCATACTGTTCGGGAGCCGCAGCGCCTGAAAAAAGCTGAGATTTGAGAGGCGTGCCTCTTTTACGCTCATTTTCCGACGCAAAGCCTGAAATTTTAATTTTACCCGATGCTGTGATATACATATTCTTAGGTGCGATAGCATAGTGACCGACACCTCTCTTGTGAAGAGCCTCAAGTGCAGAAATTACAGGCATAAAAAGCGGACGGGCAATATCCCATTCAAGATGACCGTTACTGCGTTCAACATACTCCTCAAAAGGAATAAGATCCTCGTTTTCCTCAACAACATAAACTGTGTTATTTTCTTCAAAAATGTTGTGAACATTCATAAGAGCGGAAAGCTCACGGAGTTCTGAAAGAATCCTGTAATAGTTAAGAAAATCGTCCTTGAGTTTATTATATACAAGGCGGTTTTCATAATTTATTCTGACCTCGGTAGTTCCTTCTTCACGAGAAAAAAGTCCGATAGGAAGAAATTCGCAGATGATTACAATGTCACCTGTCTGCTTGTCGTGGCTTATATAGCGTGTGCTTTCGCCGTTGGTATCAATTCCCGCACCTACGATATAGCGGTTCTGAAGAATTGTTCCGTACGGTAAAAAAGGAGCTTGCTGTTTTTCAGTTGTATCAAATCCGCAGGACGGACAAATCTTGTTGTCACCTATTTCCTGCATGCATCCCATACACAATGACATATTATTACTCAACTCCAAATAAGTATCAATTTCAAATTTTGTCTGAAAAGAATTATACCATAAAAACATATTTCTTTTCAAGACTTAAAGGTGTTAATATAGTTACAATTTTGTTATTGCAAAGCCTTATAAAGCAAATTCTTTGCAAATATTGTTGTATAAAAAATGTGGTGGAGATAACGGGGCTCGAACCCGTGACCTTCTGACTGCCAGTCAGACACTCTCCCAGCTGAGCTATACCCCCATATAATGTTGACATTGCTTTTGACATATACAAGATACATTTGCAAACAATGTCAAGCTGTACTTTTAACAGTCTATCAAATTAATTATAAGTATTGCATTTCCGTCATATATGTCAATTGTTGTCATATCGGAAGTGAATACATTTGAAACACCCAGAGTAACGCTGCTCGAAACACAGTATTTTTCAAGAGGATACTTTGTTCCTGAATAGCTTACGCAGACACTCGGACATCCGAAAGGGAAAAGCGAAAATGTTTTGCCTTTAAAGTTTTTATATTCATAATGACCTACGGGGAGAAATTCTATTTTCTCTTTTTCAGAAAGGAGAACGCCCTTACTTCCGTGTTCGTGAATATAAGAGAGAACCGCCACATTTGCAAAGCTGTGGTCAAAGCGACCGCCTAATGCACCGAGAATTGCTATTTCGTCAAACCTTTTTTCAAGCGCAAGGTCAACAGAGTGCATTGTGTCGGTATCATCCTTTTCGGGAATAAGTCGGACCGTTTCGCAGTTTGGAAACAGTACATTAGGTTCGGAATCAAAATCTCCTACAACAAGGTTCGGAGTAATGCCTGCCTGTTTTGCAAATTGCAGCCTCTGTCGGCACATATCACATAGTCATCAGGTTTTATAACCTCGGACAAAAAATCCGAATTTGTGTCAGGCGAGCTGCAATAATCACACAACGCATAATTACTCCTTTATCTGCCATGATTTAATGTCCTTGACCTCGTTATACATCTGAACATAACTGCGATGACGGGTTTCTTCAATTTCTCCGTCAGAGAGCGCCTCAAGAATCCTGCAGCCTTTTTCACAGGTATGCGAACATGAAGTAAACATACATTCCCCTAAATATTTTTCAAATTCAGGAAAGCAATATTGCAGCCGGCTTTTGTCAATCATTTCGTAACGCTGAAGATCGACGGTTGAAAATCCGGGTGTGTCTGCAACAAAACAACCGTCAAGTTCAAACAGTTCAACAACTCTTGTTGTATGTCTTCCTCTGCCGAGTTTTTTACTTGTCTGCCCTGTTTCAAGAGAAAGCGAAGGAAAAAGCTTATTGAGCAATGTGGACTTGCCGACACCGCTGTTACCGATAAAGGCTGAAACCTTGCCGGACAGATAGCTTTTGATTTCTTCGGTTTGTGAAGAATCATCTTCCGAACAGAGAAAAACCTCAAAACCTGCGTGTCTGTAGATATCGGCAATCTTATCCCCGTTTTCCAGATCATTTTTTGTAACGACAATTACGGGTTCCATATTATTGTTTACCGCCGCCGCAGTCATTTTGTCAATAATCGTAAAATTCGGCAACGGTTCAACAGTTGAACACACGAGAAGAAGAATATCAAGATTTGCAAGAGCAGGTCTGCGGAGCTTGTTTTTGCGTGGAAGAATTTCTTCTATCACACAAAACCGTCATTCGGAACAGATATATTTACCCTGTCCCCCGCTACGGGAGAGTTTCCGCTTTTGCGAAAGCTCCCCCTTGCCTTACATTCGTAATCCTCGCCATCGGCACGGACATAGTAAAATCCGCCGATTGATTTCATTAAAATTCCGCTTTTAGTATCCATACTTCACCGATTAAAGTTCAGGATCATCCGTAACCGGCTGAACGGTCGTGTCAGGCGCTACATACGGATCTGTGTAATACTGTGTCGACGGTTCGGTTTCGGGAGGAGCGGTCGTCGCACGGACATAATCATGTGACGCCGTAGTGGTTACCGCTGCCGATGCAAAGTCAACCGAATACTCTCTGTAAGCCTGACCGTCAAGCTGAATTACTACAGTTGAAGTGCCTGAGCCCTTGAGCTCAAGAGTATAGGTCTTGTTATATTTCGGAACAAGTGTCTTTGAATTACGGGAATCAACCGCACCGTCAACAATTACAGTCATATCGACTGAATCTTCAACATCCGACGGAAGGTCAACGAAGATATTAACCGTGTTTTCGTCACCGAGTCCCGAGCTTACAGTCAGGGTTACAACAGAGCCTGCGTCAACCTTACCGTACTGGAGAGGCGACATACCGAGGACTGTATCCTTTGGTTCTTTGCTTTCATCATCCTGAACTGTTTCAACGGTAAGTCCGAGATCAACAAGAGTTTGCTTTGCTTCGGAAAGCATAAGTCCGTCAACCGACGGGAGTGTAACCTGTTTGGTTCTCTCACCGCTTGCAATATATACATATACCGTTGAACCGATTGTAGTTTTTACACCTGCTTTCGGGAAGCACTCAATTGTGTAGCCCTTTGGTGTTTTAGTGTTTTCTACATAGACAATTTCAGGAATAAGATTCTTTTCCTTGAGAGCCTGAGAAGCCTCTTTTTCGCTGTAATTGGTTACATAAGGAACAGAAACCTCTGTGTCCGTTCCGTTTACGGTTACCGTGATTGTTGAGCCTGACTTAACCTTCATTGAACCGCCCTTAGGCTCTTGATCAAGAATTACGCCCATTTCCTTTGACTCATCATATTCACTCTTAACCTCAAACTTGAAATCATTCGGGTTATTTTCTTTTATTGAAACAAAGGATTTGCCGACATAATCGGGAACTTCAACATCCTTAGCCTGTGAGGTTGAGCAGCCTCTGAACATTGCAAGTGCAAAGAAAATTGCACACACAGCCACAGCCGCAATTACAATACCCTTGACTGCATAGTATGACGGCTTATGTTCCTTTACAAAATCCTCATCGGCAAACTGTTCTTCTTTAACAACAACATCGTCCTGCGGCATATCAACTACTTTGGTTGCCTCGTTGTCAATTTTATTTCTTACCTTGCTGTCACGCAGAGAGTGAACAAACTTGTGGGCTGATTATCAACAAAAGACTTGTTGCCGTAATCAAAAACGATTGACGGATTAAGTCTGAATCTTTCGATATCAGAAAGCATTTCTGCGGCAGAAGTGTATCTGTCGGACGGAAGCTTTTCCATTGCCTTCATAGTAATCTGCTCAAGACCTATCGGGATTCCCGGATTGATTTCACGGGGATGCTTCGGTGTTGACTGCAACTGCATAAGCGCAATTGTAACGGCACTGTCACCGTCAAACGGAAGCTTTCCCGTAAGCATTTCATAGAGCATTACACCGACAGAATAAATGTCCGTTTTTCCGTCAGTTGCGTCACCTCTTGCCTGTTCAGGGGCAATGTAGTGAACAGAGCCGATTGCCTGTTCCGTCATTGTGCGTGTTGATTTATCGGAAAATCTTGCAATACCGAAATCGGTAACTTTGATTGTACCGTCCTGCAACAGCATAATATTTTGCGGCTTTATATCACGGTGTACAATTCCGCACTCGTGAGCGTGCTGTAAAGCCTTTAGAATCTGTGCAGTCAGGTGGATTGCGTCTTTCCACTCAATAATGCCCTGCTGATCAATATATTCTTTGAGGGTAATGCCGTCAATATATTCCATTACAATATACTGAATCATATCGCCAAAGCTTACATCATACACCTTTACAATATTCGGATGTGAAAGCATTGCGATGGCTTTTGATTCATTTTTGAAACGGCGGATAAACTCCTCATTGTTGAGATACTCGTCTTTAAGAATTTTTACGGCAACTTCACGGTCATCGACTGTGTCGGTACAACGGTAAACATTAGCCATACCACCGACACCGATAAGCTCGTGGATTTCATATCTTCCGTCAAGTCTTTTGCCCAAATATTTATCCAAAACGGTCAACTCCTATCCTTAGTAAATTACGGTAGCTGTGATATTATCAGAACCTCCGCCGTCTTTCGCCTTGTCAACAAGCTTTGTGATAAGACCTTCGCCACGGTTTTCATGGCAGATTTTGACCATATCTCCTGTTGTGACGCAATTTGAAAGTCCGTCGGTACAGATGAGAAGAACATCACCGTAAATAAAGTTGGCTTCAATATAGTCAAGGCGAACGGACGGTTTTATGCCGAGCGCCCTTGTTATAAAGTTCTTGTTCGGATGATTTTGCGCCTGCTCATATGTAAGCTCGCCTCTTCTAACCATTTCCTGAACAACGGAATGATCCTCTGTAAGCTGCTTGATTTTACCGCCTCTGATAGCGTATGTGCGACTGTCACCGACATGAACAACATGAACGGTTGTATCTTTTACAAAGACAAATTCACATGTAGTTCCCATACCCGTGAGCTCGGGATCTTTCATGGACATTTCAAATACTTTCATATTGGCATTGACAACAATTTCTGCCATAAGCTCGCCAATCTGCTCCTTGGTCATATCATCTTTGTACAAATCGGTAATTTTGGTGCTGATATAATCAACGGCCGTTGCGCTGGCAATATTACGCCGTTTGCACCGCCCATTCCGTCACACACAACTGCCCAGACACAGCTGGGAGAAATAACTCCGAAGCGACAGTCATCCTGATTCTGATTACGAACAAGTCCGATATCACTTTTGCTGAATACTTCCAAGTTATTTACCTCCTTCTTCAATATGCTTTCTTTTGAGCTGACCGCACGATGCGTTTATGTCACTTCCGAGTGTTCTGCGCACGGTTGCTCCGATATTTTTAGCAGCAAGAATATTTATGAATGCCTGCTGTCTTTTAATATTGCTTTTTAAGTAGCCTGTTCCCTCAACAGTATTGACGGGGATCAGATTAACATGGCTTTGTGTACCCTCAAGTCGTTTTGCAAGCTCTCTTGCGTTTTCATCGCTGTCATTAACTCCGCTTATCATAGAGTATTCAAATGTAACTCTGCGGCCTGTTGTTTTGAAATAATCTGAGCAAGCCTTTAATAATTCTTCAATAGAATATTTTCTTGCAATGGGCATTGTTCGCTGCCTTATCTCATCGTTCGGTGCGTGTAATGAAACGGAAAGCGTTATTCCGAGATGAAGTTTTGCAAGCTCATAAATTTTCGGAACTATACCGCAGGTTGAGAGGGTAATATGCCGCATTCCAATGTTAAGACCGTTGTCGGACGAAACAAGTCGGAGAAATTTTACGACATTATCAAAATTATCAAGCGGTTCACCCATTCCCATAAGAACAATGTTAGAAATTCTTATGTTAAGGTCACGCTGTGCGGCCTCAATTTGTCCGAGCATTTCCGACGGTGCAAGACTCCGTGAAAAACCGCTTTTGCCTGTTGCACAAAATGTACAACCCATTTTACAACCAACCTGTGTTGAGATACAGATTGAATATCCGTGCTTGTAACTCATTACAACAGACTCTACACATTCGCCGTCATTAAACGAAAAAAGGTACTTGACTGTTTTATCATACCTTGAAACAAGTTTTTTTTCAATATTTGCAACAGAAATGTAACTACTTGATTTCAAAAAAGCCTTTAAATCGGCAGGAATGTTACGCATATTGTCAAAATCGGTCACATTTTTGTACAACCAATCATAAATCTGCTTTGCTCTGAATTTTTGGAAACCGTTTTCTGTGACAAATTCAGTCAGCTCATCAAGCGTCATTGACTTGATATCCGTTAAATTATTCAATTTGACGCCTTCTTTCCGAATAAGCTGATGTAAAATCCGTCTGTTCCGCAGGTGTGCGGCATAAGTGTTATTTCGTATGGTTCTTCATCAAATGCACGGGTAATTCCGTTTGGAAGTTTTAACGGTATTCCGTAAAAATCGGGATGTTCCTTAAGAAAACGCTTTGTGTTTTTATTGTTTTCATCAGGATTCAATGTACAGGTAGAATAGACAAGCTTACCGCCTACTGCCAGATTATCAGCACTTGCACAGAGAATCCTGTACTGCAAATCCGGCAAATCGTTGGAAATAAGGTCGTCCTTGTATCTGATTTCGGGCTTTCTTGACATGATTCCAAGACCGCTGCACGGAACATCACAGAGGATTCTGTCCGCCACAGGAAGTGCCGTGTCATTGGTTGACGCATCACGCAGAAGCGTTGAAATACAAGTGATGCCAAGCCTTTTAGCACCTGCCGAAATCAGTTTCAGCTTATGGTCGAACATATCGCAGGAAAAAATTCTGCCACGGTTGTTCATGTATTGAGCCGCCGAAAACGACTTTCCGCCCGGTGCGGAACATACATCAAGCATAATATTGCGAGGCTTTGCGTCAAGAAAATTCACACAAAGCTGGCTTGACGCATCCTGAATATGAAAAAGTCCGGACTTGTACGCTCTGAGTCTTTCAACCGAGCCTGTATTTTCAAGATAGAGTGCGTTGTTGATAAACGGGATTTTTTCCGCAACAACGCCCTCATCGGATAATTTCTTAATTAATGTATCTGCATCTGTTCTGAGGGTATTAACACGACAACAAATTTTGCTCTGCCGTTAAGAGATGCCAAAAGCTGTTCGGCATTATTTTCTCCGTAAGAATTAATCCACAATTTTACAATGTTTTCGGGAACAGAATATTTTACCGAAAGATATCGAACCCTGTCCTTTTCATCGGGTAATGTATATTTAACCTCTGCCCTTGTGATATTACGAAGAATTCCGTTAATGAAACCCGATGATTTCTGAAGTTTGTGCTTTTTGGCAAGATTAACGCTTTCGTTGACTGCCGCACTGTCGGGAACTTGTCCATGAACAAAAGCTGGAGTATTCCAAGGCGAAGAATATTTTTCGTTTTTGTTTCAATTTTCCTTAACGGAATTTTAGAATAAGACCTGATAATATAATCAAGCGTAATTTTTCTTTCCAGAACGCCGTAAACGAGTGCCGACACAAAAGAGCTGTCAACACCCGAAAGACGGTTTTCCTTTATGGCATTATTCAAAGCAATATTTGAATATGCTCCCTCATTTTCAATTTTAAGCAGCACATTCAGTGCAATATTGCGTGTGTTTGCCATTTTAATCTCCAAAATAAATTATCTTCTGCGATTGTTCGCAATTATAATTAATCTTAAAAGCTGCATAATTGCAGTAAGAGCCGCTGCAACATATGTCATTGCGGCTGCCTGAAGCACTCTCTTTGCTCCTGTGTATTCTTCACCGTAAAGAAGATCGCCGTTTCTGATTGTTTCAAGCGCTCTTTTTGACGCATTAAACTCTACGGGAAGTGTTGCGATTGTAAAGAGTACAGAAAGCGCAAACAGGATTATACCTATATAAAGAAATACAAAACCTACTCTTTGTGTAAAACAAAAACCGACTATAATAAAAATCCAACTGAGGCTTGAACCGAGTCTTGCAACAGGAAGAATAAACGAACGGATTCTGTTAGGCAGATAATTTTCTGCGTGCTGAACTGCATGACCTGCCTCATGACAGGCAACGCCTACAGCCGCAACGGAGGTGCTGTTAAAAACCGTGTCGGAAAGTCTGATTACATTTGTTCTCGGGTCAAAATGGTCTGTCATACTGCCTGCAACATGTTCAATTCTGACGCCTGTTACACCGTGCTGACGAAGAACATATTCAGCGCCTGAGCGCCTGTCATATTTCTTGAATTTCTTATCTGTGAATATTTTGAAAAAGTTGTTTTAACTTTGACCTGACAAATCAATGTTATTATGATACAAGGAACAATAAACACAAGATAGGTCATATCAAATCCGTAAAAGAAGCCCATAAATCAAACACCTTTCTGTCTGCATATTGCAGAGGGAATTTTTAACCGATTACATCGCCGACAGAAAGCCTGTGGCCGGCAAGGAATGCCTCGGCGGTCATTTTCTTTTTGCCCTCAGGCTGAATTTCACAAAGCTCAACCGACTTTTCACAGCAGGCAACAATCAGCGGTTTTGTGCTGATTACAGTTCCCGCTTTTCCGCTCTTTTCACAGAGCAAAGAAGAATGAACCTTTATCTTTTTACCGTTAATTTCGGTTGTGGCAATCGGCCACGGATTAAGTCCTCTGATTTTATTATGCACTTCAAAGGCCGGTTTTGTAAAATCAATCGGACAAAGTGACTTGTCAATTTTTGAAGTGTGAGTTGCAAGGCTTTCGTCCTGCTTAATCGGAGTGATTTCGCCCTTTTCAAGAGCAGAAAGTGTGTCAAGAATAAGCTCTCCGCCCATAAGAGAAAGACGGTCAAAAAGCTCTCCCGAGGTTTCGTTCACACCGATTTCCGTTTTGACAACTTTCAGAATATCGCCCGTGTCAAGTCCGACATCCATTTGCATAGCCGTTACACCGGTTTCCCTGTCACCGTTTAATACGCTCTGCTGAATAGGAGATGCGCCTCTGTATTTAGGCAAAAGCGAGCCGTGAAGATTGATGCAGCCGTACTTTGCAGAGTCAAGAACCGACTTCGGAAGAATTTTTCCGTAAGCCGCAACAACAATGACATCGGGATTATATTTATTGATAATTTCAAGAGGTTTGCCGTCCTTAAAGGTTTCGGGCTGATACACGGGAATGTTCAGCTTTTCTGCGCACACCTTGACATCGGGAGGAGTCATTATCATCTTTCTTCCCCTCGGCTTGTCGGGCTGTGTAAAAACGGCACAAACCTCATGTTCCGAATTTGCAAGAGCATTTAGAGCAGGCACGGCAAAATCGGGAGTACCCATATAAATTATTTTCATATCTTCACCTGTTTATCAGCTATTCATTTCTTCAATTTCGGCAGGAGTCAACATTCTTGTTGCAACCTGAGTAAAGAGAATTCCCTCAAGATGGTCGAGTTCGTGACAAAAAGCCTTTGCAAGCAAATCCTTGCCGTCAATAACAAATTCGTCACCGCGTCTGTCCTGAGCCTTAACCTTTACATAATCGGGTCTTACTGTGTAACCCCACTTGCCGGGAATTGAAAGACAACCCTCAAGAGTTTCCTGCTTGCCGCTGTAAGCGATGATTTTCGGGTTTACAAGCTCAATCGGACCTTCGCCGACATCAATAACCACAACTCTTCTTAAAATTCCGACCTGAGGAGCGGCAAGTCCCACTCCCTCAGCCTTGTGCAAAGTTTCAATCATATCGTCAATAAGATCTGCAAGGCGGTCATCAAACTTTACGACAGGTCTGCATTTTTTTGTGAGAACGCTGTCGCCCTCTTTTACAATTTGTCTTAAAGCCATAAATTATATCCTTTCGCTAACAGGTCAGAGCGTTCATATCCGCATATGTACTGACCTTTCCAAAATCCTTATTCTTTCCGAATTCTGTCATAACCGCTGAGAGCAGTCCTCTGAAATCACGGTTATTTTTACATTTTATTATAAGTTTATATCTGAATTTGTTGCTCACTTTCACAACATTTGCGGGTGACGGACCGAGTATTCTCAAAGGCATGGCAGGGTATTCGCTTCTTGCGTGACTGACAAAGCACTGCAAAAAGCTGTTAGCTGCTTTCATTGTAAGCTGCTGTTTTTCACCCGAAAAGCCGATAAGACAGATATCCGCAAAAGGCGGATAAAGCATTGCTTTTCTGACCTGAATTTCGGTGCTGTAAAAGGCAAGATAATCCTGCCTTGCCGCCATAGAGATTATGAGGTTGTCGGGAGTGTAGGACTGAATAACAGCCATACCCTTTGACGCACCTCTGCCGCTTCTGCCGACTACCTGAGTTAAAAGAGAAAATGTTCTTTCGTAGCTTCTGTAATCATCGGCATACAGCATATAGTCAGTGTTGAGAACACCCACAAGCGTCACATTGGGAAAATTGAGTCCCTTTGCAACCATTTGTGTTCCCACAAGAATATCGTACTTACCGTCTGCAAATGCCGTTATCATCTTTTCATAGGATGATTTTGAAGATGTTGCGTCGGTATCCATACGCAATATTCTTGCATCGGGAAAAAGCTCTGAAATTTCACTTTCAGCCTTTTGAGTGCCGGTTCCGCCAAATCTTAAAGATTTGCTGTGACAAGACGGACATTCTTCCGTGTAAGGCACGGAATATCCGCAGTAGTGACACATCATTCTGCGGTTGGCACTGTGATATGTGAGCGATATTGAACAGTTGGGACACACAACAGGTTCACCGCACATTCGGCAGGTTACAAAGGTGTTGTATCCCCGTCTGTTTAAAAGCAGAATTGACTGCTTGTTATTTTCAAGATTATAGCGCAGATTTTCAAGCAAGGTTTCGGAAAATCCCGTTACATTGCCGTTTTGCTGTTCAACATTCATATCTGCGACAACAACCTTCGGCAAAACCGCATCGCCGTATCTCTCGGTGAGCGTGTTAAGCGAATATCTTCCGCTTTTTGCGTAGTAATATGATTCAACCGACGGAGTTGCCGAGCTTAAAACAAGCAAGGCATTATCGTAGCTGCATCTGAATTTTGCGATTTCTCTTGCATGATATCTGGGGGAGCTTTCAGACTTATAGCTGTACTCCTGTTCCTCGTCCATTATGATAAGACCTACTTTTTCAAACGGAGCAAACACGGCACTTCGTGTTCCTATAACGATTTTTGCAAGACCTTTTTTTACACGCTTGTATTCATCAAGCCTTTCACCGAGTGAAAGTGCGCTGTGAAATACGGCAATCTGCTCGCCGAAACGCTTTGAAAAGGTTGAAACAAACTGCGGTGTAAGCGAAATTTCAGGCACCATAACGATGATTCCCTTGTTATCGTTTATTACACGCTCAATCAATTTCATAAAAACGCTTGTTTTTCCCGAACCTGTAACACCGAACAAAAGGCTTGTATGCGGTTTTGAATCGGCATATTCGGCATAGAGGTTATCGCAGGCTGTCTGCTGTTGTTCTGACAACGCAACAGGGGCAAGACTTTCGTCCTTCGTTCTGTCCTCAATACGGAACACTTCTTCGTCATAGTAGTAGATAAGACCTTTTTTATAAAGTGCGTCCGTAACGCCTGTTGTGACACCCGTGAAGTAACAAACCTCTTTAACGGAAGTTCCGCCTGTCATTTTGATAAGGTCGAGAACGGCTTTCTGCTTTTCGGTAAGCTTGATATTGTCGCTGTCGGCAAGTTCGGTCGGAGCAGCCATTTTCATAACCGCATCCGAAACCTTTCTGAAAGCCTCATCTGATTTGTAAAGATAGCCCGACTTTACCATATCTTCAAGAATAACCGTGTTATCTAATCCGAAATCGTCAAGAATTTTATCGGACTTTACGGCTTTTCTTTTTGAATGAAGGTAAGCAAAAATTCTTTGCTGTTCCTCGGAAAGCTCTTCTTCATCTACACCCTCACGAACACCGTAAAGCGTTGTGATTTTGTAATTTATACCCGCAGGGAGCATTGTTTTTACCGCATCATAATAGGTGCAGAAATAATGCTCTTTCATAAACTCGGCAAGCTTCAGAAGTTCTTTTGACAGGACAGGTTCGTCATCAAGAACGGAACAAATGCTTTTGAGCTTTTCAACCGGAATGTCATCACTCACGGGAGAAAGCTCAAAATTATTCCCTGTTTCTTTTTGTTGCCTCTGCCGAACGGAATGAGAACCTTTTGCCGACCTGAACCAAATCGGTAAAGGCAGACGGTACAAGGTAGTCAAATAATTTGTCAAAAACATATGTTGTGTTTTCAACGGCAACTTTGACTGTTAAATCAGAGCTCATCTTCGTCAGGCTCAAGAATGTTGATTTCATGACCTTCGATTTCCTTGATTGCGATAAGAACAGGCTTATCCTCTGTTACAATCTGTTCCTCTTCAAAAGTCTGAGTAATTTCTCTTGCTCTTTTTGCAACGCCTACAACAAGTGCGTACTTACTCTGCTTACCCTGTAATAATGAATCCACATCAACTTATGCATAATAATTCTCCTCTTAAAATATTTTATGTTGATTTTCTTTGTATATTATTTAATGAGGTTTTCATCCTCTTTATGAAGAATATCGAGAACCTCATTTATTGCTGTTTCAAGGTCGCCGTTTACCACATTGTACTTATATCTGTCCTTGTAGCTGATTTCCTCGGCAGCCTGTGCAAGCCTTTTCCGAATAGTTTCTTCATCCTCTGTACCTCTCTGCGAAGTCGTCTTTCAAGCGACTCCATTGAAGGCGGAAGAATGAAGATACTGAGAATGTCGGGATATTTGTCAAGAACCTGAAGTCCGCCCTTGACCTCAATCTCAAGCAGAACATCATAACCCTGATTGAGCATATCTTCAACCTGCTTTTTAGGAGTGCCGTAGAGATTACCGCAAAACTCTGCATGTTCAAGATAGCCGTCTTTTTTCAGAACATCGTTGAACTGTTCTCTTGTCAAAAAGTTATAATGAACCCCGTCAATCTCTCCCTCTCTCGGTTCTCTTGTTGTGTTTGAAACCGAAAGACGGATATTTTTGTCACGGTCAAGAAGTTCCTTGATTATTGTACCCTTGCCTACACCCGATGAACCGGTAAACAAAATAAGATTTCCTTTTCTGTTAATGCTCATCCTTGTTTTCCTCACTTTCGTCCGTTCTGTTCTGAATTGCCTCACATGAAATTGCCGAGAGAATAACATGATTATTCTCGGCAACAATCACCGATTTGCATTTTCGTCCGCAGGTTGCGTCAATAAGCAGATTGTTCTGTTTTGCATCCTGAACAATTCGCTTTACGGGAGCAGAGTCCGGAGCAACTACTGCAACAATCTTGTCGGAGCTGACAAGATTACCAAACCGATATTAATAAGCTTCATCTGTTCACCTTATTCGATATTCTGAACCTGTTCACGGATTTTTTCAATCTCACTCTTGATGTCAACAACCTTATGTGCAAGAATTGCATCCTGAACCTTTGAACCGATTGTATTTGACTCACGGTTCATTTCCTGAATGATAAAGTCAATTTTTCTGCCGACAGGCTCGTCATATTCAAGGAACTTTGAAAGCTGGTCAAAGTGGCTGCGAAGTCTTACGGTTTCCTCCGCAACGGCTACCTTATCCGCAAACACGGCAACCTCTGTAAGAACCCTCTGCTCGTCAACCTTGACATCATTTTCGGCAAGCGTCTGCTTGATGCGTTCCATAAGTCTTTGTTCATACTCGGCAACAGTCTGCGGAGAACGCTCCTCAATTTCACCTACAACAGAAAGAATTGTGTTAGCTCTTGAAAGAATGTCCTCTTTCATCTTCTCGCCCTCTGTTTCACGCATTGCAACAAAAGCATCAACAGCTATCTTTGCGGCTGAAAGAACATCGGCAGTAATCTGATCCTCGTCCTCAGGCGCTTTGTGAACCGTGAAAACATCGGGAAAGCGTGAAAGTGAAACTGTTGAAACATCATTCGGGATATCGTACTTTTCGCTGATTTCCTTAAAAGCGTTGATATATCCCGAAACAAGCTGATGGTTAACAGTTACATCACAGGGTTCTTCATCGGACGCACCGATTGATACAAACATATCAATCTTGCCTCGTGAAACCCTTGAATTTACATAGTTTTTAAGTTTGTCATCGAGAAATCCGTAACTTCTTGGGGTTCTGCAGGAAAATTCAAAATAGCGGTGATTCACGCTTTTGATTTCAACGGTAATCTCCCGACCGTTGATAACGGTTTCACATCTTCCGAAACCCGTCATAGATCTAATCATTTCAAAAACTCCCTTCGTAAAATTATATTTTCGGCATTTAAGCTTTATTTTTTATATTTACATCAAATTTATCGGCATTTATTTTCTACAACATAGATTATAGCACCACAGGCGATATTTGACAATGGAGTTATTACAAAACTGTAATAACTTTTTTTATTTACATCACAAAGGTGTGTGTGATATACTTAATAAGATAATTATACTTTATTGACAAAGGAATGATATTAATGTCAGGACATAACAAATGGAGTACAATCAAGCAGAAAAAAGGTAAGAACGATGCCGCAAGAGCTAAAGTATTTACAAAAATCGGCAGAGAACTTATTGTTGCAATCAAGGATGGCGGAAGTGCCGATCCTTCCGTTAACTCAAAACTCAAGGATTGTATTGCAAAAGCAAAGGCTGCAAATGTACCTAATGACAACATTGAAAGAATCATCAAGAAAGCGTCAAGCGATGCAGATTCAACAAACTACGAGGCTGTTACATATGAGGGCTACGGTCCAAACGGCGTTGCCGTAATTGTTGAGGCACTTACAGACAACAGAAACAGAACAGCAGGCGAAGTAAGACATTACTTTGATAAATTCGGCGGCAATATGGGTACACAGGGCTGTGTAAGCTTTATGTTCTCAAAGAAGGGCGTTCTCGTTATTGAGCGTGAGGACCTTGAAAAGGATGAGGATACCGTGATGAGCGATGCTCTTGAGTGCGGTGCATCAGACTTTGAGGCTGACGATGATGTATTTACAATTTACACAGAAACAGATGATTTCGGCGCTGTAAGAGATGAGCTTGAAAAGCTCGGCTACACATTCGTTTCTGCTGAAATTGAAATGGTTCCAAGCACATATACAAAGCTTGAGGACGAAGAAACTGCAACTAAGATGCAGAAGATGCTTGATATGTTCGAGGATAACGATGATATTCAGAATGTATGGCATAACTGGGAAATGGACTGATAAAGTTTATTTCTGACAAAATAAATTAAACCGCTCCGATTGGGGCGGTTTTTGTTTTGTCAATTTTTTTGTCTTGAAATTAAGACAAGGTCACGGTTATCTGCTTCGCCGTCAAGGTTAAAATCGGCGGCTTTGAGATATGCACCGTCTAATTCTGCATTATCACAGAGGTATTTTTGCAAAAGCGTGACATCCTTTGAATTTACATTGCCCTCGCCCGTCACATCTCCGCAAACTGCAATAACATAAGTCTTTGAATCTATAACGGCAGTAAAGCCTGTTTTCAGCTTTCCACTCTTTGCAATCGTACCGTCCGCCTTATATACATTTTCGGCAGAAGTTTTGTTTTTGAAATCGGCAACGGTTCCTCCGCTGTAAATCCCGTAAACTATCCCGTCAGAAAACAGGTATTCGGAATTATTCGGTTGAATATCTGATTTAGAAGAATTGTGATTATCGTTACTGCCGTCATTGCCACCTGTTTTCTTTTCTACAAAATCACCCGAACCAAATACCTGAACCGTTCCGTTATCAAGCAAAACAGCACATTGATTTTTGTAAGATACAACAGCAGTTGCTCTGTCGGAAATTGACACGCTTTTTGTTTTTTCGGATGTTTTCAGATTAAGTCGATAATTCACGGCAGAATACATTTTTCCGTCAGATACCGAAACATTTTCGGTTGCGGCATTTGAAACATAATCCCTTGAATTATCTGACAGCGAAACAATAAACCCGTCTTCGTTTATAACTCTGTTTATTCCTGCGTTATAAATATTTTTAAGTTCACCTGTATCGGCAACATAGGTTGATGACAATTGCGAGAGCTTGTAAATTGAACCGTCACAAAGTCTTGCGTATGACTTTCCGTTATTATTAAAAACCTCGTTTACATTGTCTGAAAAAGTTATTTTCGACTTTTTATCAGATGAAAAATCCCTACACGCAACATAAGATTTCAGGCTGTCGGTCTTGATATAGTAAATGCGATTATCGGTTACCGAAAAGGAATTGGTCATAAAATTTTCGTCAACAAAAGTGTCTGTGAAACATTTCCGTTATTAAGATTAAGAGAATACACTGAATATTTGTTAGTGAAAGCATCGTCAAAAACAAGTGCATAAGTGTAGTTTCCGCTCTGTGACACACTCCTTATCCGACCACCGACAGAAAAATTGTATGCAGAAAAATCGGGCACAAGCCTTGCTGAAAACACTGTATTTCCCGAAAATGCGCACACAAATCCGCCCTTACCGTTGCTGTCACTTTTTACAGACGAACAAGCGGCAAGGTCAGTCAGATTGTATTCATCATACGCACGGCTTCTGCACACACCGAGGAGTGTGATAAGCATAACAGCCACAGCAAGGGAAATCAGTCGTTTCATAGCCTGTACCCGATTAAATTAATTTAAAACAAAAGGGCATCCTTTCGGATGCCCACAAAAGTTCTGATTATTCAGCAGCTTCTTCAGACTTAGCAGGTGCCTGCTCGTCTTCAGGAAGAAGTGCACGCATTGAAAGGCTTACACGCTTCTTGTCGAAGTCGATTGCAGTAATCTTAGCTTCAACAACATCGCCAACCTTGAGTACATCAGCGGGCTTTTCAATTCTCTTGTTTGCAATCTGAGAAATGTGGATAAGACCGTCAATGCCGGGGATGATGTTTGCGAATGCACCGAATGTTGTAAGACCAACGATTGTAGCCTTAACAACTGTTCCCTCGGGATAGTTGTTCTTGAGGATTTCCCACGGATTGTCTTCGGCATTCTTGAAGCCGAGAGAAATCTTCTTTGTTTCCTCATTGATATCCTTTATGTAAACATCAACTGTATCGCCTACATTAACAACCTCGCTCGGATGCTTAATGTGTGTCCATGAAAGCTCTGAAATGTGAATCATGCCGAACACGCCGCCGAGGTCAACAAATGCGCCGTAGCTTGTAAGTGACTTAACAACGCCCTTGTAACGCTTGCCAACTTCGCAGGTTTTCCAGAATTCTTCACGCTGAGCAGCTCTCTGCTCCTTGAGTACGCTGCGGATCGAACCGATAGCTCTTCTGCGTCTGCCGTTCTGTGAAACTTCGATAAGTCTGAAATCAACATCCTGACCTACGAGGTCTTCAAGGCTCTCTTCACGAGTTGCTGTTGCCTGTGATGCAGGGATAAAGATTCTTGAGCCGTTGTAAAGAACGATTACGCCGCCCTTGACTGCCTCAGTAACCTTGCCGGAGAGAACCTCCTGTGACTCTGCCTTTTCTTTGAGCTCTTCCCAACCCTTCTGTGCATCTACTCTGCGCTTTGAAAGCATGATAGTGCCTTCCTGATCATTGGTCTTCATAATAAGAAGCTCAATAACATCGCCTACTTTAACTACATCTTCGGGTCTTGCGTTAGGATCGTTTGAAAGCTCTGAAGCAGGAATAAAGCCTGTCTGCTTTCTGCCGACATCTACCTGAACTTCGTTGGGAGCTATGCTCAGAACTGTGCCCATTACCCTCTCGTTTGTATTAAGTTTTTGAGGGACTCCTCAAGCATCTCCTCAAAAGATGGTTCCAAATTTGTTTCACCGGATTTTACTTCACTCATTGTATCCAGTACCTCCTTTATTATCCTTGCAGGCGTTGAAGCACCCGCAGTTACGCCGATTGATTCGGCAACCGAAACCTTGTTTAAATCAAGCTCGGCAGCGGTTTCAATGAGAACCGTGTTCTCACACTGTCTTTTGCATATATCAAAAAGCTTTCCCGTATTGGAGCTGTGTCTGTCGCCGATTACAACCATAAAGTCGGATTCGGCGGCAATCTGAGAAGCTTCGGTTTGCCTAACTTGCGTAGCATTACATATTGTATCAAATATTTTTGCATTTGTACATAGCTTTTTTATCTTTTTTACACATTTTTTCCATTCTTGTGTGTCAAATGTTGTCTGTGCGACAATTTGCACCTGTTTATTATTCTCTTTTAGAATATTTGGCAATAAATCATCAAGCTCTGCCTCGTTATTAAATGTGTAACAATCACTTGCACAATGACCTATTATACCGCAAACCTCGGGATGATTTTTATTTCCTGCAATCAAAACAACATCATTTTCAGGGTTTGTGTTTGATACAATCTTGTGGATTTTTTTAACAAAAGGACACGTTGCGTCCTCAAAGTTAATTCCTCTTTTTACAAGAGAATCAATAACGCTTTTTTCAACTCCGTGTGAACGGATTACAAGCGTTGTATCGTCAGTAAGCTCATCAACTGCTTTAACGGGAGTGCATCCTCTTTCTTCAAGCTCGTGAACCATTTCCATATTGTGGATAATAGGTCCGAGGGTTGCAACCTTTATTCCTTTTTCAAGCAGTTCATTTACGATATTGATTGCACGGTTGACGCCGAAGCAGAATCCTGCCGAATCAGCCTTTTTTATACTCAATTAAATCCTGCTCCCTCATTCTTTTGATTTCGTCCATGATCATGGTTGTTGCACCTTTAAGCTCCCGTCTTCCGCTGTCCGGAGTAAGTCCGAGCTTTTCGGGTGTGAGAGGTTTGCCGAAGTGGATAACTCTCTTTGCAAATGTATGCTTTTTGTTGCCTACAATTGTGATGCAGGCAGGCACAACAGGCACCTGCATCTGCTGTGCAACAAGAGCACATCCGCTGCGGGGACGCATAAGTTCGCCTGTTTTGGAACGACCGCCCTCAATAAAGATTGTCATAATCTCGCCGTCACGGATAAGGTCTTCGCCTGTCTTGATAGCCTTGCCGTCACCTGCACCCCTTTCAACGGGGAATGCACCGAGCGCACGGATTAACGCACCGAAGAATTTATTTTTAAAAAGTTCAATTTTTGCCATAAAGAACAGTCTGCGCTTTTTCTGCGACAAACCGAGAAGAACCGGATCTGAATTTGATATATGGTTACTTGCAATAATCATGCCTCCCACAAGCGGAAGCGGCTCTTCAATTATAGTTTTATATCTGTACAAAAGTTTGAAAACAGGCTTGCAGACAGCTCTGCCGACTGCATAAAGTGCCTTTGACTGACCCATCAGATATTCTCCTTTATAACGGAAATTATTTTTTCAACCGACTGCTCAAAATCAAGCTCTGTTGTGTCAACGGTAATGCAACCCTCGGCAGGCTTGAGCGGAGCTGTTTTGCGGTGAGTATCGTTGTAGTCACGGGTTATTACATCGTTTAAAATGTCGTCGTATTTTACATCCATACCTTTTCAACAAGCTCCTTATATCTTCTTTCGGCTCTTGCCTCGGGGGACGCTGTAAGAAAAATTTTAACCTGTGCATCGGGCAACACAACCGTGCCGATATCTCTGCCGTCCATAATTACATCATGCGTCTTTGCCATATTTCTCTGCAAATCAAGAAGATATGCTCTTACAATCGGTACGGCAGAAATTTTTGACGCCATCATTGATGCCTCCGGAGTTCTGATGAGTCCGGACACATCTTCGTTGTCAAGCAAAACAATCTGCTCGCCCTTTTCATTGAATGTTAGGTCAACTGTGATTTTTGAAAGCAAATTCTTTACCGCATTTTCATCTTCGGGAGCTACGGAATTTCTTGTTGCCGACAGACCGATTGTGCGATAAAGCGCTCCTGTATCAACATAAATGCAGTCAAGTGCCTTTGCAACTCTTTTTGCAATTGAGGATTTACCTGCTCCTGCAGGACCGTCCAAAGCGATTGCTATTGACATAAATTACATCCTTTCAATCAAATATATTATGTATAATCAAATCAGATATATGCACTGTTTTCTCCGGCAAGCCGTCCGGTACTCCATGCAATCTGGAGATTAAAACCGCCTGTGTAGGCGTCGCAGTCGATTACTTCACCTGCAAAATACAGGCCGCTTACAAGCTTGCTTTCCATGGTTTTCGGGTTGATTTCGGAAGTTTTTACACCGCCTGAGGTTATGATTGCCTCCTCAATCGGTCTGAAACCGCTGATTTCAACCGTAAAGCATTTGAGAATTTCACAAAGAGCGTGTCGCTCCTCTTTTGTAATTGAATTACACTTTTTGTCAAAGGGAACTCCCCAGCGTTTGAGAACGGGAACTATGATTTTTCTCGGCAAAAGCTTTGAAAATGCGTTTGAAACATCACGGTTTGAATTCTCTTTGAAATCGTTCTGAATACGCCTGTCAAGGTGTTCAAAATCAAGTGCCGGCTTGAGGTCAATTTCCGCAATATAACGGTCGGGCTGAATATCACGGATGTGCGAGCTTGCCGATAAAATCATCGGACCGCTCATTCCGAAATGTGTAAAAAGCATTTCGCCGAAGTCGCTGTAAACAGTCTTTTTACTGTTCTTATCAACTATTCTGAGCGCAACATTTTTGAGGGCAAGTCCCTGCATATCCTTGCATTGTTTATCACCGGAGGTAAACGGCACGAGCGACGGCTTGAGCGGAACGATTGTGTGTCCTGCCTGTTTTGCAAGTGTATAGCCGTCACCTGTTGAGCCCGTAAGCGGATAGCTTTTACCGCCGCAACAGATAATTACGCTGTCGGCATAGTAGGTGTTTTCTTCACACTTAACACCTATAACGGCACCGTCCTCAAGAATAAGAGCGTTTGCTGTATCACACACGATTTTACAACCCGATTCAACGGCATAATCATGCATTGTATCAACAACATCAACCGATTTGTCGGATGCGGGGAACACACGATTTCCCCTTTCGGTCTTTGTTTTAAGTCCTTTGGATTCAAAAAATTCGATTGTATCCTCGGGAGTAAATGCATTGATTGCAGAATAGAGAAATTTTCCGTTTACGGGAACATTATTGATAAAAGTCTGCACGTCGCAGTTATTGGCAAGGTTACACCTACCTTTGCCCGTTATCATAATTTTTCTGCCGACACGCTTGTTCTTTTCGATTATCGTAACTGATGCACCATAGAGCGCCGCAGTTGCACCCGCCATAAGACCTGCCGCACCTGCTCCGATTACCACAACTTTTTTACTTATCATCATCTTCTATATTACCCATTATTTCTCTGTCACGGTTGGTGTAAACTCCGTCACGATTCCACACAAGCTCAAGTCTGCGGAATGTGTCGGAAACTTCATCTTTCTTTTTAAGCACGGTTGCAACAATAAGAGCATTGATAAGGCTTAACGGTGCAACAAGTGAGTCTACAATTGACGCCATATCGCTTCTTGCAATAAGCACGGAATCGGCACTCTGAACAAGAGGAGAAACCATACTGTCCGTGATTGCAATTGCGTGAGCACCCCTTGAACGGGCAAAGTCCATTGCCTCAACCGACATTGAACTGTAACGGGGAAATGAAATACCGATCATAACATCTTTGTCGGTGATTCTGAAAATCTGTTCAAAAGTTTCGGTTTGACTGCCGCTTGTGATAACACGCACATTGTCAAAAATCATTTCAAAATAGTACGCAAGGAAGTTTGCGATTGCGGCTGTTGAACGCACACCGAATATGTAAATACGCTCTGCCTTGCAAATTTCATCAACTGCACGGGCAAAATCCTCATGAGATGTTTCTTCAATTGTTCTGCGGATTTTATCGATATCCTGATTAAGAACGCTGTCAAGCACATTATCATTGCCGATACGGTTGGAGGTAACTTCAATTCGCTGAACAGATGTGAGCTTGTTGCGAATCATCTCCTGCATTGCTTTTTGAAGCTTAGGGTAGCCGTCATAGCCGAGCTCGGTTGCAAAACGAACAACCGTACTCTCGCTGACTCCGACAGTTTCACCAAGCTTTGATGCGTCATAAATGCCGCCTTATCGTAATGCTCTTCAATAAAAAGAGCAATCCTTTTTTGTCCCTTTGAGAGGGAATTCATCATTAAATCTATTCTTGTGAGCAAATGAGTAATCATTTTTTTAATATCTCCCATTACAAATAGTAAAAACAGACACACTGTCTTAACCAATTCATTTTAACACAAGAACTTGCAATTTACAATAAGATATAAATTAAATTATTGTAAATTTTACGAAATTATGAAATATGCGTCGGTTTATGTTGCAATAATAAATGTTGTATGGTAAAATTGTTTAAGAGAAAGCAAATGACGGAGTTGATAAAAATGATAGCAGTTATTGATTACGGCGCAGGCAATATCCGCAGTGTTTACAAAGCGTTAAAGCATATCGGCTGTGAATGTGTGATTACAAGAGATAAAGACGAAATTATGAATGCAGACGGTGCTGTTTTGCCGGGTGTCGGTTCGTTTGGCGATACAATGGACACAATGAATTCATACGGCATTAAAGACACGGTTATTGAGTACATAAACAGTGAAAAACCGTTTTTAGGCATTTGTCTTGGACTTCAGCTCCTCTTTCCCGAAAGTGAAGAAAGTCCGAATGTAAAAGGTCTTTCGGTTTTTGACGGTACAATCACAAAGATTCCGTCAGGCGAAGGCTTAAAGATTCCGCACATCGGTTGGAACAGCCTTAAAATCAATGAAAAGAGCAGACTTTTCAAAGGCATCGAACAGAATGCATACGTTTATTTTGTTCACTCATATTTTTTGAACGCAAGCGACAGGAGCATTGTTTCGGCTCAGACGGAATACGGTGTTACGATTGACGCCGCTGTTGAAAAAGGCAATGTTTTTGCAACTCAGTTTCACCCCGAAAAAAGCGGCAAAACGGGACTTAAAATTCTCAGAAATTTTGCTGACATTGTAAAAGGCAGGGAGGAATAAATATGTACGCAAAAAGAATAATTCCATGTCTTGATGTAAAAAACGGCAGAGTTGTAAAAGGTATGAGTTTTGTAAATCTTGTTGACGCAGGCGATCCCGTTGAATCTGCAATGCAGTATGACAAACAGGGTGCTGACGAGCTTGTATTTCTCGACATTACCGCATCAAGCGATTCAAGAAACATCACGATTGACATGGTTGAAAAGGTTGCAAATTCAATTTTCATTCCGTTCACGGTCGGCGGCGGTATCAGAAGCGTTGAAGATTTCAATGTTCTGCTCAGAGCCGGCGCAGACAAGGTGTCCGTAAATTCAGCCGCTGTTCATCGTCCAGAACTCATCAGCGAGGCGGCATATAAATTCGGCAGTCAGTGCGTTGTTGCCGCTATAGATGCCAAGAGAAACGGTGACAGCTGGGAAGTTTATGTGAACGGCGGAAGAACTCCTGTCGGTATGGATGCAATTGAATGGGCTGTAAAATGCGAAAAACTCGGTGCGGGAGAAATTCTCCTTACAAGCATGGACGAGGACGGTCAGAAAAAAGGCTATGACATTGCACTTACAAGGGCAGTTTCCGAAAAGGTGAACATTCCCGTAATTGCAAGCGGCGGTGCGGGCGCACTTGAGCATTTTTATGATGCTTTTACAGAAGGCAAGGCTGACGCAGTTCTTGCGGCATCACTTTTTCACTTTGGTGAAATTCCGATTCCCGAACTTAAAAAATATCTCAACGAAAAAGGAATTCCCGTAAGGCTTTAATTTACATACAAGGTTTATACAAAAGGCGGTTATGCAGAATATGCACAACCGCCTTAAAAGTTTTTAAGATTAAATTTTATCGTTTAAGCAAGGTTAGCTATGATTTTCTGAATCAATGTTGCATCTGTAACCTCAATAATGCCGTTACCGTTTACATCGGCAATCTTCATTGTTTCTGCGTCAAAATCTTCAAGCTTTACGATGTATTTCTGAACAAGTGTTGCATCAACAACAGTTACACTGCCGTCACGGTTAACATCGCCCTTGAGAGTTTCATCCGATGAAGACGAACCTACAACGAATGTCTTTGTTGACTCTGCCTTGTTGCCGTTTGCATCAACTGCAACCACACCGATTGAATATGTGCCGTCAGCCGATGGAGTCCATACACATGAATCTGTGTTTGAGTTCTGAACTGTTTCACCGTTAACTGTGAATGAATAAGTTACATCACCTGTAGCGTGATAGCTTTCTGCCAAAAGTGTGACAGGTGTGCCTGCACTCTGTCCTGAATTGAGGTTTGCACCGAAGTTAACTTCAAACGGAGCTTCGTTTACTTCTGTGTCGGGAAGAAGCGCACCGATTCTTGCAAGCGGAACTGTGATATTGTCGATATCTTCTTTCTCGTGTGAGGTTGAAGGATCGTAGCTGTACTCAAGATTTGCCTGATCAAGCATTGAGGGATCATGCGGAAGTGTATCCATACCCGATGTGCCGTATGTGAGAATCTGCATTGCACCGATACCCTGTGTTTCAATGTAGCTGCGGTCAATACCTAAAGTATTGAGCGGAACTGCAATTTCGTAAACATAGCCGTATGAGTTCTTGTAACCTTCATCGAAGAAGTCAACCCAGTTTGAGTTCATATCGAGGTTATCTCCTGATACTCTTGACCCCTTTGGAGCGTTGATACCGAAGAGTGATGTACTCTTTGTTCCGTTAGCGTATTTGATTTTAAATCCGTTTTTATTGTCCTGGGCCTGAAAGCTTGTTACACCGATCGGAATTCTTGTGTCATAGTTAAACATATATGTTCCGTCAGTGTCTTGAGTATCTGCCTTAAAGATTGAAGCACCGCCGTTTGAGTTGTTGGAGTCAAATGCAACAAGTGTGTCTATATGAGTTGTAAAGCCTGTGCCTCCGTCTTTTGCAGTGCCGTTTGTGCAACCCCAAACGAACGGATTGGTATATACAGAACCGTCCTTATTTGTACCTACTGCCTTGCCTGTTGCCTGCTTTGCAGGGTCAATTGACAGAGCAAGATACATAGGAATACTGTTTCTCCAAGGACGAGCCTCATTTGATGCGGCAAAGTTGTCCTCGGGAGAAGTTATGTATGTTGTGTTAGCCAGTTCAAGCAGGAAATAAAGATTATCGTCGTCCCATGCACTGTAGAGAGCATAAGCATCCCACGGCTGTTCATGCATTGAAGAAGGCATATAACTCGGGGATCATCGTTTGCAACACCCTGAGCAATAATCATTGAGCTGTCCCAGTCGCTTAAATCACCGTCAACAGAGATTGTCTTATGCTTTCCGAGCTGCATTTCAGGGTTTGTGCCGTAATAGCCGCTCTCAGGCGCTGTTGTGTGGCCGTCTGATTTAGCGGAGAAAGTTGTCTTTGACGCTGTAAAAGTCTTTTTGAAGGTATATGTCTGCTCCGTTTCAACCCCGTCTGCACCTGTTGCATAAAGTGTAAGCGTAACTTTTGAATTGCCGATTTTGCCCTCACCGACTTTTACCGAATCACCGTTTGCAAACTCTTTCTTAGCTGAACCGTCAACTGAGTAATAGCCCTTGTCGGCATTCTTTAACGCAAGCTTTACATCAAGTGATTCTGTTGAAAAAGCCGTATTGTTTGCTGTAAGTGTGTAACCGTAAGCGTGATCATCAGGCTTGCCGTAATCAATCCACTGCTTTTCAGCTGTGAGCATTTTACATTCGCCGGCTTTGAGTGAAAGACCTGCTGCCTCAGGATACTGCTCCTTGCCATTGCCTTTTTCAAGACCGTTGTTGAAGATGATTTTTTCCGATTTAAAAGAAGACGCAAAGCTTGCCTTATAAAGACCGCTGTCCTCTTTTGTCATAAGCTCTCCCGGCCATTCGGCATTTTCCTTTGTGCCGTATGCGTAAACATAAACATCCTTCCATCCGTACTTTGAGTTGTCAAAGTACACCTCTGAACCTGACGATGTTGCTGCCGAAACACCACCTGCCGACACGACAAGCGCTGAAAGCACCATGAGTGCGGCAAGAATAATGCTCGTGATTTTTCTTGTTCTTTTCATTTTGATTCCTCCATTTCATAATTGTGGACAATGCGATTGCCTTTATTATAGCATTTTGCACTTGTTTTTTCAATTCATTATCACATTTTTGTTTCTTTGTACAAGTTATTGTGCAGAGTTTTGTAGACTTAATTAAATAAAGCTTATTTTTGACTATCTCGCAACATATTTTAACCATAAAAATCCGCTAACATAAACTGTCAGCGGATTTAATGTTTTCCAAAAACAATATTTGAATAATCAGTTTTCTTTTCTGTAGAAAGGTTCAACACCCTTTACTGCATTTTTTGCAAAATCCATTGAATACGGCATCATTGAAAGCTGGATTTCATCGTCAAGGAACGGATTTGCAACCTTGCTGATTGCATCGAATGTGCTTTCCATATCACCGAAGAAATCAACCACGATGAAGTAGCTCTTTTGACCGTTCTGCTCAATCAAGCGAAGATATGCGGCATTTACTGTCGGCTCTGTGCTGAAATGATTAATAAGAGCAGCCATAAGATCAATCGGATATTCTTTAGGCTCGCCGAGACTGATTGGTGAACCCGGCTCGATTGTCTGATTTTTGAGTTTCATATAGTCCTTCTGCTGTTTGAAAGAATGAACCATCTGTTTCGGGAATGTTACGCTCTTTCCGAAGGATTGATTACAAAGCCCTTTACATCAGCCTGGGGATCCATTACCATCTGGGCAATGCTGTCAAAATCTGTAACAACCTTCTGTGCATTTTGAGTGTCTTTCCACTTGAAAAGTTCGTCTGTGTCCGTAAACACACCGAAAAACTTTTCTTTGTTGCCGTTTTCAAGAAGTCTGAACTGAACCTGAGTTGACTGCTGCATAACAGTCTGACCGTTGGTTGTCTTAGCCTCTGTCTTTGGTGTTACCTTTGCAGGGAGAATGAATTTCGCCTTCATAACCTCATCAATCATCTTGTTGATGTTTTCGGTTGTGTTGTCATCCTGCATTTTTTCAATAGCGGCTACGAGGTTTGGATTCTTGATTTCCTCTGCCGGCACTTTGCTTCCTTCCATTTTTGCGCCTTTAAGTTCGCTCATGCTTTGTTACCTCCGTTATTCTGCTGTATGATTTTTGTCGGGAAATACTGCAAATCGTCGGATACTTCACCGTCAAAAAAAATAATATTCGGTGAATTCAAATCTCTTTTGATTATGCAGTCGTAAGTTCCGTCTTTTTCTTTTTGTTTCTGCACCGATGTATGGTTTTGCATTACAGACATCGGTGCAAGCATAGCATAAAATTCATCTTTTACATATAAGTGAATTCAAGTCTTTCGTAAGTTTTGACGCCTTCGGCATTTTCCGCACGAAGCTCAAGCTTTGAAACATCGCTGTCACCGTGCTTGATTGTTACTTTGTCACCGTCTTTGTACGAAACAGCCTTTCCACCGTCAAGGGAATATGTGGCATTATCTGTGTTTGAACAGGTGAGAGTTACCTCGTACGTATCATCGCTGTATGTAAACTCTGTTTTTGAGTCAACACCCACGCTTGCAGGTCTTGCATATTCAGTGTATCCCTCATTATAAAGAACTACAACTGAATTTTCAGGATATCCGTATCACAGGTAATCTTACCGTTTTTAACAGTATATTCGGTTTTGCGGTCAACACGGTCAACATATGTTCCGTCAGCAAGATTTGTTTCAAAATCAACCTTGAGAGCATCATTGGTATTGACAATTACAGCTCCCTTTATACCTCTTTCAATCATAAGAGCAGTTGAGTCAAGGTTAGGATTAACGAGATTTTCGTCTTCACCTTTCATTGCTGTTCTGAAGAAATTCACTGCGGAAACACGGTTGTCCTTATACATATCGTCACCCTGTGTGCCGATTCGGTTCATGCCCCATGAATTGTCGATTGAACTGTTATACGGACGGTCAAAGAAGAGCGGTGTTCCGTCTTTTCTTGCCGTAATTATTGCCCAGCCGAGGACAACCTGTTCGCTGTCGATATTGTTGTATGTGCAGTCGTTGATGTAGTTATCGTGGGATTCAACCCATGTTACGATATTCGGGTCTGCATTGCCAATCCAATAATCAGACACAACCGCCGTGTCGATATTGCCGCTTGCAATTCCCGAACGAATTTTACTGCCGTAGGTGCTTGATGTGGTTCTGCCGATTTCCTTTATATAGTCGCAAGTCTGTCATTGTCGCCCTGAAGCACTTCGCCGTAGATAAAAAGATTTTCTGCGTTATCAACTTCTTTTGTTGCTTTTTCCCAGAAGTTATTTTTAAAGCCGTCATCTTCTTTTGGATCATCGGAAAGTCCGATATGCTTTGCCGTGTCATATCTGAAACCGTCGGCACCGCAGGCAATACAATCGTTAATGTAATTAAAGAAATACTTTTGAAACGAAGGTCTTTCCGTGTTGATGTCAGGAAGTCCTCCCATCTCATGCGTGGTGCAGGCAAGTCTGTCGCCGAAATCATTAAGGGGCGTTCTGCCCTCCTTGTGATAAAGGGTTTCAAGACTTCCGCCGCCGGCCTTAATAAGATCTTCGCTTACCTCATCGGTCGCCGGAGTAGTGTGGTTTGCAATTACATCGACAATAACCTTTATACCATACTTATGAGCCTCATCGCACATTGCCTTAAATTCATCACGAGTACCGAGCTGATAATTACCGATTTTGAAATCAGTCGGCTGATAGTGATAGTACCACTTTCCGTTGCCGTAAAGATCCATACCGCCGTCTTCGCCCTCAAGACACTCGTTAATCGGAGATGTCTGCACAGCCGAAAAGCCTGCTGCGGCAATATCCCCCATTGACTCCTTTATTGTGTTGAAATCCCAACAAAATGCTTGAAGAATCGCACCGTCAGCCACCTTGTCGGCTGTTTTGTAGTCAATTGACGCCGGCTGAGTTTGTGAGCAACCCGTACCCGATACTGCAACGGCAGTAATCATAAGAGCCGAAAGAATTCCTGCTGATATTTTTTTAAACATAATTCACCATCTTTCTGTTTTTAACTTACTTGAGATACAGTATAACATAAATGATATGATTTTTAAATAGTTTTTGGCATTTTTGCCATATTTTTTTATTAAAACGCCAATAATGACACAAACTATGTTTTTGAGCAAAAATCGTTACGATGTTTACAATAGAAAAAAATTGAATATTGTCACAAAAGAAAAATTGTTGTATACTAAAAATATTAAAATGAAAGGAACAGCTGCATGAGTCACGCGATAATTATTCCTATTTATTGTGAAAACAGAAACACAATCAACCTCTGCAATGAATTACAGAATTTTGGAGCTGAGCATATTGTTGTTGTCAATGACGGTCTTAATCCCAAATCGGAATATTTTAACGAATTGACAAGTATTGGCTGTCATCTTGTTCACCTAAAAAATAACAACGGCAAAGGTGCAAGCCTTAAAGCAGGCATCAAATACGCTCACGATAACCTTTATAATATCACGGGCTACATTACCTGTGACGCTGACGGACAACATACTGCAAATGATGTTATGAAAATCAGCGTATGCTTGACCTTAGAAACGGCAGTCTGATTCTTGGCAAAAGAGATTACAAAAAGTCTAAAATGCCGATTAATATACGAATTGGAAACAGACTGTCCTCTGCATATTTCAAGGTTATTACGGGCAAAAGCTGCAAAGACACTCAAACAGGACTGCGAGGTATTCCTGCATTTCTGTATGACACGGTGATGAAAACAAAGGGCAGTCGTTTTGATTTTGAAATGAATTTTCTCACAAAATGTGCGACATGAGAGTCCCGTTTTACTTTGTGAACATTATAGCTGATTGCTCAAACTGCAGCAGCAATTTTCGGCTTATCAAGGACACCTACCTTATCTACAGAACTCCGTTGAGATTTGCAACGGCATCAATCGGCTGTACGATAATCGACCTTGTTTTGTTCACGATATTTGCGTATATTCTGCCGTCACATATGTTCTTTAACATTATGCTGGCAACGCTTATGGCACGAGTTGTTTCGGGCGGAATTAATTTTCTCATCAACAGAAAAGTCATCTTCGGCAATACGGATAACGGAGCAAAACAGGCACTCAGATTTTTCATTCTGTTTTTCTGCATAATGTGTGCAAGCTCACTTATTGTATCGGCACTTTGGTTCTTACCGATTCCCGTTACACTCACAAAGGCGATTGTCGATCTTTTGTTGTGGACGGTCAATTACAAAATGCAGAGAATATGGGTTTTCAAGGACAGCAACAGACTTAAAAGAACTCCCAAAAGCAAAAGAAAATAAAACAAACGAAAACGGTGACACGAAAATGCCACCGTTATTTTTGTATAATTTTCAGTTGCTGTCAATATTTACAAAACCTCTGCCCTTTATTGCGCCTGCAGTCGTTACGATAATAAAGGCATTGGGATCAACATTTTTGATTCCCGATGTGATTTTGTAAACCTCTTGAGGACGGACTGCGCACATAATAACTTTTTTATCATTACCGCTGTATGCACCCTCACCGTTGAGGTATGTTACACCTCTCTTTAGGTTTTTCATAATATTGGCACTCACTTCTTCATAATTGTCCGAAATTACAAACATAAGCTTGCCGTTACCTCTTGAAGTACCGTAGCTTACAGCATCAATTACCTTTATGCTGATAAAAATTACAAGCAAAGCATAGAGTACATTTTCAATGCTGTGATAAACAAAGAACACCATTAATAGCACAAGAATATCGGACACAAGGATTATCGTACCCGTTGAAATGAACGGAAAATGCTTGTGAAGATTCAGTGCGATGATGTCTGTACCGCCTGTTGAACCGCCTCGGTAAAAGATAAGACCGAGTCCTAGACCGTTAAGCACTCCGCCGAATCCTGCGGCAAGAATTGTATCGCCCGTGTATGCAGCAAAATCGGTGTAAGAACATCAATCATAACCGAAACAAGTGCCGTTGCAACAAGGGTTCTTGTAAGAAAGCCCTTGCCGTTCTCGATAAATCCCCAGATGAAAAGCGGAATGTTCATCACAAAAATCATAATACCTATCGGCAACGAGAACATATAGTTGAGCATTGTGGCAACACCCGTAAGTCCACCCGGGGCAACATTGTTAGGTGATGTAAACATTGCTACCGATATGCCGTAAAGAACTGCTCCGGCGAAAATTACAAGATAATCAAAAAATAGTGTTCCTGCCTTTGCAAGACAGGAATTCGGTTTTAAATTTGTTTGCATAAAATCACTCCCCGAAACGAGTATGTATAATTATTTCAAAAAGCTGATTTATTCTGTCAAATTCTTTATTAATCTGCAAGTATCCGAAAAGCGCTTCAAGTCCCGTTGCACTGTGATAATCGGCAACAGAACCGTTTTTTGGAGTACATTTCGGTGCGGCATTTCTGCCTCGCTTATAAACGGCAAGTTCCTTTTCGGTTAGAGTAGGCATAAGAATTTTTGCAAATTCAGCCTGACTTTTGCAGTTTACAAGCGAAACCTTTATTTTATTGAGTTCTCCGACACTGCGGTTAGCCTTGCGAACAAGGTATTCACGCACAAGCAGGTCATAGACGCCGTCACCCACAAAGGCAAGTGTAAGCGGAGAAATTTCATCGGCTAATGAATGAACAGATGTATTTTCCATATTAACTCCGTATCACGCAATATTAATCCATAAAGTCAAATTCAAGCTCATAAATTGAAACCGTGTCGCCATCCGAACAGCCTTTTTTTCGGAGTGCGTCAATTACACCGCCGTTTATGAGAACTTTTTGGAAATAGTTAAGGCTTTCGTAATCGTCAAAATTGATACCCTTCATGACCTGCAACAGCCAGTCAGCCTCAACTGTATAGATTCCGTTCACATTCTTTATTATAACAGAATGGTCATCAAAATCATCAACGGTCACAATCGGAGCAGGCTCTGCCTCGTAGTGAGTGATTGGAGGAAGTTTTGAAAGCATTTCCTGAATCTTTTTGAGGAGCGGGTCAACATCATAGCGGATTGCCGCCATAATCGGAAAGAAATCATAACCTTGATCTTCGACAAACTTCTTGAAGTCTGCAATTTGCTCATCGGTTGCCATATCGCACTTGTTGCCTGCAACAACCATTGGACGCTCTGCAAGCTCGGGATTGAACTTTGCAAGCTCATTGTTGATTGTTATGAAATCCTCTTTCGGATCTCTGCCCTCACTACCCGAAACATCGACAATGTGAACGAGCATACGGCAACGCTCAACATGGCGGAGGAACTGATGTCCAAGACCTGTACCCTGCCATGCACTCGATAAGTCCGGGGATATCAGCCATAACAAATGATGAGCCTCTCCCATTGACACAACTCCGAGAACGGGAGTGATTGTTGTGAAGTGGTAGTTCGCAATCTCAGGCTTTGCCTGTGAAACTACGGAAACAAGGGTACTTTTTCGACATTCGGGAAACCTACAAGACCTACATCGGCAAGAAGCTTGAGTTCAAGAACAACATCAAACTCTTCACCCGGAAGTCCCGGTTTTGCAAAACGGGGAACCTGACGAACAGGAGTCGCAAAATGTGGATTGCCCCAACCGCCTTTACCGCCTTTTGCAACGATATAGGGTTCATCACCCGAAACATCGGCAAGGATTCTTCCGCTGTTCTCCTCTTTTACAACAGTTCCGACAGGAACACGGATAACAAGGTCTTCGGCATTTTTACCACGGCATCTGCCGCCTCTGCCGTTTTCGCCCTTTTTTGCGGCATATTTTCTTTTATAACGGAAATCGGCAAGTGTTGAAAGGTTGGAATCGGCAACAAAAACAATGTTGCCGCCTCTGCCGCCGTCACCGCCGTCGGGACCGCCTGCCGCTACATATTTTTCACGGTGAAACGAAACTGCACCGTCACCGCCGTCTCCTGCTTTTATTTTAATTTTCGCTGTATCTACAAACATATTTTTCTCCGTAACAGTTTTGCTGTTTAATTATCAGTACAAATGTAAAGAATCTCAGACCTGTTTGTTATTAGTATAAACAGAAATGTAAAAAATAAGGGTGGATATAAAATCCACCCTCATAAATTTTGAGATTACTGCTCAACAGGATAAACGCTTGCACGCTTTCTGTCTTTGCCGACACGCTCAAATCTTACAACACCGTCAATCTTTGCGAACAGTGTATCGTCAGAGCCTTTGCCTACATTTTCACCTGGGTGAATATGTGTGCCTCTCTGCTTTACAAGGATGTTGCCTGCGAGAACCTTCTGACCGTCTGCACGCTTAACGCCAAGACGCTTTGATTCACTGTCACGGCCGTTCTTTGTAGAACCCATACCTTTTTTTATGAGCGAATAACTGAATGTTTATTTTAAGCATTACCTTACACCTCCGAAAATTTAACTTTAATAAAATTTTTGTATTGCTCCGAAAGAGCAGTTAAGTGAAGCTTTAAGCCTGAGAGTATATCACAAGCCTTTAAAGCATCATTCGGTGACATTCTTACCTTCATAAGACCGTCATCCTCGGTAACCTGTGCATTAATATGCAAAATCTCGGTGACAGTGTTTGCAGTCATATATGCGGCAGAACTGATTGCCGCACATACAATATCGCTGCCCTCTTCGGCAAAGTCGGAGTGCCCCGATATTTCAAAACCGCAAATTATATCATCTGATTTAAAAAATGTTACCGTAGTCATTTTTAGGCTTCGATTGAAGTAATCTTAACCTGTGTGTAAGGCTGTCTGTGACCTTTTGCTCTCTTTTCGCCCTTCTTAGGCTTGTAAGTGCAAACTCTGATTTTTTTGCCTTTACCGTTCTTTACAACTTCACCTGTAACCTTAGCACCCTCAACGAGCGGTGTGCCAACCTTGATGCCGTCGTCTGTGCCGACTGCCACAACATCAAATGTTACTGTGTCGTTTGCTTCTGCGTCAAGCTTCTCGATGAAGATAACCTCATCGTTAGTTACCTTGTACTGCTTGCCGCCTGTCTGAATAACTGCGTACATTTTAGTACCATCCTTTACATTGGGCTCGCTATGTGCAGGTGGAACGAATCACTTAAAACCCACAATATGCGGCTTATATACTATATCACAAAGAAAACTTTCTGTCAACAATTTTCCCGATATTTTTTGAGTATATCAAATGTTATTCTGTATTTTGCAAGCCTTGAGAGTATTTTTCATAAGAGTTGAAATTGTCATAGGACCTACACCGCCCGGTACGGGTGTGATAAACGAGCATTTATCCTTGACATTTTCAAAATCAACATCACCGCAGAGCTTGCCGTTTTCATCCCTGTCCATACCGACATCAATCACAACCGCACCCTCTTTTACCATATCGGCAGTAACAAACTTCGGTCTGCGACTGCGGCTACGAGTATATCTGCCTGTGAACAGATTTCAGCAAGATTCTTTGTTCTGCTGTGACAGATTGTTACCGTGCCGTTTTCGTGGAGCAAAAGCATTGCCATAGGCTTGCCTACGATATTACTTCTGCCGATTACAACGCAGTTTTTACCGCTTACTTCAATGTTGTAGGAATGGAGCATCTCCATTACGCCTGCAGGCGTGCATGGAAGAAAATCATACTCACCGAGCATAATTTTGCCGACATTTACGGCATGGAATGCGTCAACATCTTTAAGCGGGCTGATTGCCTCAATAACAGCCTTGTCATCAAGGTGTTTCGGCAACGGAAGCTGAACAAGAATACCGTTGATACCCTTCTTATTGTTGAGAGTTTCAACAAGGTTTAAAAGTTCTTCCTGTGTTGTTTCGGCCGGGAGTGCATACTCCTCAGACTTAAAGCCTACAAATTCACAAGCCTTTTTCTTGTTGTTTACATATACTCTTGACGCCGGATCGTCACCTACGATTACTACCGCAAGACCGGGGGTTATTTTGTGAGTTTCCTTTAACTCAAGCGTCTGCCTCTTTACCTCTTCCTTTACCTGTGCCGATACCTTTTTTCCGTCGATAATCTGCATAGAAAGAATCCTCCTTTTTTCTGTTTATAATTAAGAATACAATACCTGTTATAAAAATTACTGTCGAAAGAACCTGTGAAACCCTTATGTCTGTTCCGAAAACTTGGAACGGAAGATAAAGGCTGTCTGTTCTCAGTCCTTCAACAACTGTTCTTTCAAATCCGTACCACACAAGTACATAAAGAAAATCTGTCCCGAATATTTTTGCTTATATTTTCCGTAGAAATGGAGAAGTACAAATCCGAGCAGACACCACATTGATTCATAGAAGAAACACGGGTGAACTCCTATGTTGTCTGTTCCCTCGCTCATCATTCTCCAGGGCAAATCCGTAGGAGAGCCGTATGCCTCCTGATTCATAAAATTGCCCCATCTGCCTATTCCCTGTCCGATAAGGAAACCGACCATTGCGATGTCAAGAACAGGCATGATTTCCATTTTCTGTATTTTGGCAACAGTCAGACCGCCGAGCAACGCACCGATTATTCCGCCGTAAATAGCAAGTCCGCCGTTATTGATGTAGAGAATTTCAATCGGGTTCTGTCCGTAATAATCCCATTTGAAGAAACAGAAGTACAGCCTTGCACCGATAATTCCCGTTATCATTCCTGCAAAAACACAGTTGACAAGCTTTGAACCGTCAACCTTGTAACGGGGAGCGCTTTTCCACGCATAAAGTACGGCAAGCAAAAGTCCGCAGGCGATGATTATTCCGTACCAATAGACCTTGTAATCACCGATTGAAAATGCAATCGGGTTAATATCAAATTCCCAGCCAAATCCGGGAAACTGCACATGATACGGCATAATTACACCTCATCAGGCTGTTTTACAACAGACAAAGTACAGTTGTCAACATCGAGCATCTCGGCAAGCCTTGCGTTGATATCCTCAAGCTTTGCATTTGCAACCGCATCAATGTAGGCAAAAATTTCGTTACCCTGCATTGCATAGTCGATGATTGAATTTGAAATTGCGCTTACTGAGTTGAGCGATGAAACCGAATCACCGTAAACAGACTTTCTTGCAATTTCAAAGTCCTCTTTATCAATACCGTTTTTCTTAATATCCGAAATATACTGCTTAATCATCTCAGCCGCCTGTTTCGGCGCTCTTGATTCACCGCCGAAGATTACCGAGCAATAACCCGGACCTTCAAAGAGTTCATAAGAAAAGCTTGAATTGATGAGGTTTGAATCCATAAGATTTCTGTAGAGCATGCTCGTGTTTGATGCAAGTGCCGAAAGAAGAATATCTGTGAATGCAAGCTGCTTTTCGTTAAGAGGCTTGTCTGCTTTCTCTTTGAAGCCGAGATTAAACAAAGGCATTGAAACAGGGAAAGTCTGCTCAACATAAGGTTCTTTGATTTCATAAGGCTCTGTTTCAAAATAGTTTTTGATTTCCTTTTTCTCACAAGGCTTGAGCATTTTGTCGGCAACTTTAAGCACACCGTCAACCGTTACATTACCCGCAACGCAGAGAATCATATTGTTGAGGTTGTAGAACACATTGTAAACTTCATAAAGCTTTTCGGCTGTAATTTCTGCAATTGTTTCAACCGTACCTGCAATATCAATTTTTACAGGGTGATTGTGGTACATACCCTCAAGCATATTGAACATTACTCGCCAATCGGGAGAGTCGTCGTACATTTTGATTTCCTGACCGATAATGCCCTGTTCCTTCGCAACTGTCTGAGCCGTAAAGTAGGGATCCTGAACAAAATCAAGAAGAATTTCAAGACTTTCATCAAACTTGTCCGTACATGAGAAAAGATAGCAGGTTTTTTCAAAGCTTGTATATGCGTTTGCATTTGCACCTGTTTTTGCGTATCTTACAAACGCATCGCCTTCTTCACTTTCAAAAAGCTTGTGTTCAAGGTAATGGGCGATACCGTCGGGAACTGTAATTATATCACCGCCGTTAACGGAAAACTTTGTGTTGATACTGCCGTAGCGTGTGCCGAAAATTGCATATGAAGAAGTGTAACCCTCTTTTGGATAAACAAAAATTGTAAGTCCCGATGGATGTTCAACTTTATAATAGCTGTCGCCTGCAATTTCCGATTTAATTTCTGTAATATTCATTCTGTCCGCCTCCCTTACTTATTTTTGAGAACATAAACCGTATCGAGCAAGAGCTTGTTTGCGGCATTTACAATCTGCTCTTTGGTAACTGCATTAACCTCAGCGGAAACTTCTTCAACAGTTTCAAGGTCGCCGTTAAAGATTCTTCCTGTGTACCAGTTTTCAATACCGCTTACGCTGTCGCTGCTTGACTTGAATGAATTAACAACAGCAAGCTTTGTTGCCTCAATTTCAAAATCTGTAATTTCGCCGTTCTTCATATCCTCAATTTCTTTTAGAATAGCTTTTTCGGCTTTTTCAAGATTTTCGCCCTCAACACCGCTGTTGATGTACATTATGCCCTTGATTGAATCATAGGAGGACGAGCAGTAATAGCAAAGGCTCTGCTTTTCACGAACATTGTTAAAGAGTTTTGAGCTTGCAGTACCGCCGAGAACAGCGCACATAAGTCTTTCGGCAACCGCCTCTTCATCTCCTGCGGAAATCTGTGTTCTAAAGCCCATAACAAGCTTTGACTGTGAAAGCTCCATTTCCTCTGTAATATGTTTTTCTTTTGAAACATTCTTAACAACATCAGTAGATGAAGTCACAACATTTCTTTCGATATTTGCAAAGGCTTTCGCAAAAACCTCCTTTGCCTTATCGGCAGCTGTCGCCTATATAGAGAATCTCAAATTTTGCGGTTTTGAGAAGATTCTGCCATGCCTTGCAGAGTGATTCGGCAGTTGCGGCCTTGATTTTTTCGGCTGTACCGTAACGCTTGATTCCGAAAACCTCATCCTTGCACATATGCTTTATAAGCTGTCCCATTGCATAGATTCGCTTTTCGTTGAATTCCGAATCAATCACATCAAGAAGCTGTCTGCGTTCCTGTTCAAGTTCACTTTCAACAAAAGCGTTGTTCTTGACATTCGGCTCAAAAATTACGCTGCACAAAAGCTCCGAAAGTTCTTTGGCAATGCTGACATCATCAAGAGAATATCTGTCATCAAGACCTGATACGGAAATTTTAATTACCTGGCTTTCACCGTGTTTTGAAAGCGATGAAGTGAGGTCTGCACCGTAAAGTGAGCTGAGTTTTTTGCTGAGAACAGTAAAATCGGGATATTTTTTGCATGAACGAACAAGCAATCCGCCCACAAGCGCATTCTCCGACGCTGTCTCGACAGAAAGCGGAACAACAATATTCACGCTGATTTTCATAGTTTTAAAACGGCTGTCCTTAATGTTTGTAAAGTAAACACCGTTTGCAATTTCATTTCTGTTGATGAAATTCATTTAATCAACTCCGTTTTCAGATTATCAGTCATATTGTATCACATTTTGATTTATTATAAAAGAGATATAAGAAAAAATCACAAAAGTGCAATAGCAATTTGAAACAATTTTGCTTTTTCGTGCAAGGCTATCGGCATATTTTCAGAATTTTACCTGCATAAGAATCTTTTAAGTTTATTCCTTTTAATTGTATCATAAATAAAAACAAATGCAACTATACGAACTTATTAACAAACTTGTCTGCCGATTTTCGGAAGTATTGGCATTAAATTCCGGATTACACATTTATTCTTTATCTTTGCTTATCGTATGATGACCGAAAAAGTGCCTGTTTTTCAAAAGCAGTCGCACTGAAAGAAATACGGCACAGCGGTTTCTATACCTACTGTGCCGTATTCACTATATTTCCATGACAGAGCGTAAAATATTACTTATTAATTTTGGCAGAATGTTTTTTACTCTTACCGAATGCCGTTACTCCTTTCATAACGCCGCCGCTGATAATCAGCAATGCAATCCACAAAATAAGGTTGCTGTTGTCGCCTGTCTGAGGGGACTTTGAATCGTCAGGCAATTTAGCCGTTACGGTGTCAGCCTTTTTGATTTCTTCGGTTGGCGCATCTTCATGAGCAGAGATTGTCTTTTTGCAGTAGTCGCAGATATGGTTTTTATCCTTATCAACATGCTCAGAGATTGTCTTTTTGCAATAATCGCAGATATGGTCTTTATCTGCGTCATTATGCAGACATACATATCCGCATTCTCGGCACGCACCGTCTTTCCACTCATGTGCTTCACTTGCCACAATCACAGCACCACAGCAGTTCCATTTTTGTTCGTGATTAAAAGCGGTTCTTGTCGTCCACTCCTGTACACCGCCCTCGTGGTTTGTTCCGTCCAATTCTCCGTAGGCTTTACCGCAGACATCACATACCGCCTTTTCGGTACAGGTGGCATTGCCGCCTGAGCAATTTTCGGTTTCAAACGCATCGCATCCGTCCACGGTACATTTTCGGGTATGCTTACCGTCATTGTCAGATACCCATTCGCCAAAGGTATGACCGTTGTTGACTGTTACGGTCATCTCTGCATTATTGCCCGATTTGTCGGTGACAACTATCTTCTGCTCGCCGTTTGTCGGAGGGAGAACAAAACCTCCATCTACATCAAGTGTAACCACCGTGCCGTTTACAGTAACGGTATCAACATACTTCTCATCAACAATAACGGTTTGTGCCTCACAATAGGTCTTGCCGTTCTCAATACCGCTGATTACAGGCTGAATATTATCAAGCGTTATACGGTCGGAGCGAAGGTATGTTATGTTAATATTTTCATCAACAAGCATTACATAAACAATATATTCTCCGTTGGGTCTATGCTAAACGGTTCTTCATATGCACGGAATACAAGAGAGTTCAGTTCAGCCTCGGAAAGCTCCTTATCTGTTACCAAATAGGATACAAACACAACTCCGCTGTTATCTACAGCATTTATAGTTACCTCCTGTGAATTCTTAAAGAATATACCAAAGGTAAGCTCGTTTAAGAATTCATTCCATTTATTCGTGCCTATGATAATTTCGCCCGTCGGCTTTTCGGTATCTTTCCACCGTGCCGTTATTGTAATGTTTTCGGCAGGCATGGTTTTGGGGATTTCCTTATCCCAACCCTTAAAGGTATAACCTTTTCTTGTAGGATTGTCAGGGGCGGTAATTTCCGTACCGTAATCCTGTGTAATGGGTGCAATCTCACTTCCGCCGTTGGTATCAAAGGCTATTGTATACTGATTGATTTCCCATTGTGCTTTAACCGTTATATTCTCCGCAGGCATGGTTTGGGGATTTCCTTATCCCAACCCTTAAAGGTATAACCTTTTCTTGTAGGATTGTCAGGGGCG